>Ga0187815_10000005_pt1 | contig 106036 bp, 109 predicted proteins | sample NC_S_5_FD_132962 | JGI IMG/M metagenome (GOLD analysis project Ga0187815, IMG submission 132962) | Wetland sediment microbial communities from Neuse River Estuary, North Carolina, USA - ASW-S_5 | ecosystem: Environmental > Aquatic > Freshwater > Wetlands > Sediment | place: USA: North... | reverse complement strand
GTGCGGGAACTCGGCATCGAAGATCACATCGTATTCCTCGACCAGTTCGTCGACCAGGCCACGCTGCTCGAATTCATTTCAATGTGCGACGTCTACGTCACGCCCTATCTCAACGAAGCGCAGATGACGTCGGGTACGCTGGCTTACAGCTTTGGCCTCGGAAAGCCCGTGGTCTCGACGCCCTATTGGCACGCGCGCGAATTGCTGGCCGACGGACGCGGCACGCTCGTTGCCTTCGGCGACGCCCCGGGGACTGGCAACGCAATCGCGCAATTGCTGACTGACAAGCCGCGACGGCAAGCCATGCGCGAGCTGGCCTACGCGGCCAGTCGACCGATGACATGGCAGCGTACCGCCGAGCGTTACATGTCGGCCTTCGCAGATGCGCGGCAGAGCCACTGGTTGAAGGTGGTGGCGCGCACCGCCTCGGCCGCGGCAGCACCGCAAATTCCAGCGGCGCCGGCCATGCAAACGGACCATTTTCTGTCGATGTGCGACGATACCGGCCTGCTGCAGCACGCCGTGCATTCGGTCCCGGAGCGTCTGCACGGCTATTGCGTGGACGACAATGCGCGCGCACTGTTACTCGCCTGCGCGCTCAATGAGCCCGGCGAACAACCGCTAACGGAATTGTTGACGGCCCGCTTTGCTGCGTTTGTCCAGCACGCGTGGAATCCGGATACCGGCCGATTTCGCAACTTCATGGGCTACGACCGGACCTGGCTCGAAGAGCAGGGCTCCGAAGACAGCCATGGGCGGACCTTGTGGGCGCTAGGTCAATGCGCGCGCAAGGATGCCAACGGCTCTCGGCGTCGATGGGCGGCGGCGTTGTTCGCTCAGGCGCTGCCGATAGCGAAATCTTTTCGTTCGCCCCGTGCTTCGGCCTTCACGCTGCTGGGCCTGGACGCCTATTGCGCCCTGATTCCTGATGATCGCCGCGCCCGCGACATGCGCCGTGTTCTGGCCGACAGGCTGATGCTCTGCCTTGAGTCGGTGGAGACGCCGGACTGGATATGGTTCGAGGAAAGCCTTGCCTATGATAATGCGCGCCTGCCCGAGGCCTTGATCGTCACCGGCATCGCGACACGAAATCGCGGCTATGTCGACGCCGGGCTAAGGTCCCTGCGGTGGCTGATGACGCAGCAAACGTCCCCGATGGGACATTTCCAGCCGGTCGGTACCGCCAGTTTCGGCGAACACCGAAAACCTCCTCACGCGTTCGACCAGCAGCCGGTGGAAGCAACCGCAACCATCTCCGCCTGCCTGAAGGCCCTGCGCGCGGAAGACGATGCCGAATGGAAGACCGAAGCAACCAGGGCTTTTTCCTGGTTCCTGGGCAGCAACGACCTCTCGATTGCACTTGTTGATACCGAGACCGGCAGTTGCCGCGATGGACTGCATTCCGACCGGGCAAATGAAAATCGCGGGGGAGAGTCGGCGGTGTGCTATCTTCTGGGGCTCGCCGAGATTCGTCAGCTTGCCCGCGTGAGTGCTAACCCGGCGGATTCCGTGGCGCTTCGCGCCGTTCGGACCTGATCCAATATTCGCTCCGGCCAACCGAGGGCACACCGTTGCACGCCACATTCCTGAATCGGCAAGCGCTCCATCTTCGCCCCGACCCTGCACGCGTCATTGTACGCCCGTTCAAGCCGGCGACCGAACCGCGAGACCTCAACCCGACCGACAAGACGCGGGCCAACCATATCGTGGAGCGCGTTCTCAATCTCGACTCGCAGGAGGCGGCACACCAGCTGGCGGATGTGCTGGAGAACTTCGAGGGCAGGCATCGCAACCTGCTGGAGACGTTCGAGCTTCGTGCCGACCAGATGGAGGCAGCCCTCGCGGCGCATTCCACCTTTTCCAAAGTTCAACGCCAGCTCATCGGCGCCTACTTCATGAACGAGTATTCGTTCGAAGCGTCGGCATTGTTCAATCCGAGCATCGTGCCGCACCCCGATCAGTCGGGGATACCGGCAGGCAGCCTGCGCTTCGTTCTCAGCCTGCGCGCCGTCGGCGAGGGACACGTGTCGTCGCTGACATTTCGCGTCGGCACCGCTGCGGCTGATGGCAGCATTCATGTCGAGCCCACGGTTCGGCTCGCTTCGAGCCCCCGGATACGACACCTGATTCCGGGACCGATCGGCGATGAGGTAGAGCTCGTCTTCACGCCGGAGCAAGATATCAGCGAGCGTGTCATCTTTCCGGTCACAGAGTCCCAGTCGCATGGCATCGAAGACGCCCGCTTCGTCGAATTCACCGATGGCGGCCGGAAGACCTATTACGCGACGTATACCGCCTACATGGGCACGGCGATCCGATCGGAATTGATCGAAACCAGCGACTTCTTGTCCTTCCGTATGTCGCCGCTGCACGGCGCTGCCGCGCGCAACAAGGGCATGGCACTCTTCCCGCGCAGGATCGACGGCAAGTACGCCATGATTGCGCGACAGGACAACGAGAATCTTTATCTGGTCTATTCCGATGACCTGTACAGGTGGGAAGGCGGTCAGGCGATCCTGAAACCGCAATTTCCATGGGAGTTTGTGCAGATCGGCAATTGCGGATCACCGATCGAATTAGAAGACGGCTGGCTTCTTCTCACGCACGGCGTTGGCCCGGTCCGAAGATACTCGATCGGCGCGGCGCTCCTCGACAAGCGCAACCCTTCCAAAGTGCTTGCGCGTTCGGGCGAGCCGTTGTTGCGCCCCGAGCCAACCCAGCGGGAAGGATACGTTCCCAATGTGGTCTACACTTGCGGAGCGCTGGCGCACAACGATCATATCATCTTGCCGTATGCCGTGTCGGACACCTACTCCAACTTTGCGACAATGAAGATCTCGGCGCTGATGCGGGCGATGTCTTGAGCGGAACGGCGCCGCCTATGCGTTCAGACGAGGGTTTGCAAATAAAAGGCTCTTGGACCAGATGGCTCGCCAGACACTCTACTTCGTTCAGGCATTCGAAGCAGGCCGAGACGACAACCTGAAAGCCGACGCCCCGATCGCCTGCCAGACGAAGACGGGAGCGCTACGAACGGCGGAGAGACTGGCATTGAGCAAGCAGGGCGTCGTCGCCTTCTCGTCCACCGGAGATCCTGAAATGGGCGACTATGACGACGAACCGACAATCATTTTCCGTCAGGGCCGGTTTCCTGCCGATTTCGACTGAGCCCTCCCGGCCGGACTGAAGAGCAGGAAAGCAAAGGTGCCAAAAAATGAGCGAACGCATTGCAACATTGAAAAAAGCTCGCGAGCGCATGATCGAGGACAGGGACGCCCATGCGAAGGTGCTGGCCGCCCCCTTTGATCGGGATAAGGCCGAGCGCGCACGCAACAAGTTCACCGAGATGCAAGCCCTGATCGAAGCCTTGGACCGCGCTATATCCGGCGAGGAAGTCCTCACGGCAAGAGACTAGTTGGTGAACACCCCTGAAAACCTTACGAAGCCAGGGACTAGTCATTGCGTTCCACGTCGAAGAGGAGAACAACCCAAGCGAAAGCCGGAAGCCGCTAATGCCTCGGTTGAGCTTTCTCGGAGATAAATACCGCTTGAAAAATAGGTCGGTGCGGACCTCGATAGCCATGTGATGACGCTCATCAAGCGGAGAAAGATCTTTCGCCATACCGGCCAAGGACCGAGCTGTTGAGTTCTAAGACTTCTTGGGGTGCAGCGCCAGTTTGTCCGCCTCAAGCGTCGTCAAGTGGCGCTCCGCAGCTTCCTTCATCTGTTGGTCGGTGATTTGCGTCTTCAGCCGCCGATAGCGGGCGATGGTGGCGATGATCTCGTCGCACTTGCTACACATGTCCGCCTCTTTGGTGGGCGGGAGCGCAGAGCGTCTCTCAGTCGCCGATGCCAGGTTCGATTCGGCGATAGCCAATAATAGACCCGACAGCTCAGGGTTCCTAATCAAGATTGGAACACGCAACGGTCAGGCGCATCCGCCGCAAACCCATGGAAACGTGCAGTCGCTGCCCGTCTTCCAGGCCGGTGCAGAGGCAAGCCCTCAGTTCGTCCCTAATTGGTTACGATTTCTCTCGACATCGCGGCACAAAGAGCGTCTGTTGCTCTGATCACCGTTCATGCCTGGCGTCTGCCGGTGACCGAGAGTTCTTGCGCTCCCGCCACAGAAAGGCGGTCAGCATGCCAGACATCGAAAAGTTCGATCTACGCGAGTGGCTTGTGGCTCCCATCCTGGTGCCACTGTTCTTCGGCCTTGTCATCGCTGGCGCGATCATCATCCAATGGTGAAGGCCGCGATTGTTCCACCAAGCGGCCGCATAGCAACCCGAGCAGTCCACCGGCCACCGTCGCTACTTGACCTTTGGCTCACCGCGTTTGGTGAGCACCAACGAAACGCTGTGAAACGTCTTGACACTGTCCCCGAGGAGAAATCGACATCGCCAAGGGCGAGCATCGCGAAGCCAAGAAGCCCAAGAAAGCAAAGATCAGGGTAATTGCAGCCGCGCCCAGCCAAAAAGCTGCTGCATGGCAGCCAGCCCCTGCATCCGACAAAAGGAAATAGAGCCCATCGGGATCATCGGTCACGCATCGCGATTGATGATTGACATGGCGGGGTGCGCGTCCTGCGAACCATCGGTCAGCCAAGAAGCGATACCCTCACACAAGATGGGAGATCTGACTCTTCCCGACTCCCAGCCGAAGCTTCGATCTAGCTCGGGATGCAGTTCTATTCTGGATAGTGCCATCGAGTGTCCGTTCCTTGTCACTTGAGGTGCGCTCAAGCCTCTCTTATCCCAATTCGTTTCCGGACTCAGTCATTCCAGAAGGGCAATGCACATGAAAATTCCCGCAATCTTGCAAGGAGAGGCGCGAACCCGTCTCCTTCAAGGGATCGCTCTTGGCGTCGGCGCGACTGTGACGATTGGTTTCATCTGGGGCGGCTGGGTCACCGGCGAAAGCGCTAGAATCATGAGAGCCGCGGCGGAGACCAGTGGTCGGATGTCTGTTCTCGTGCCCCTGTGCGTAACGCAGTTCACAGCTGCGGACGGTGCCATAGCCAAATTCAAGACAACCAGCGTTTATTTCAGAGAAAGTCTTGTCAGCGAGGTTGTGAAAAATGTTGCCTCAACGAACATGGATTACTCGTTGGCCAGGGCTTGTGTGAGTGGCATCAATCTTGAACTCGCAAAGGCAGCGGCGAAGAGCTGAGCAAAAGTTCCGAGCCGTGTCGAAAGCTCTGGCAGGACTCCTGGCTCACCAGCTAGTCTGGCGTGGGCCTCATTAAGGCGTAGCCAAAGCCTGTAATCACTCGCGACGTGCCTGAATTGTGGAGACGAAGGCTGGGTCTGCGAACCGACCAAGACCTCTTGCCGCTGCGGCGGCGCAGCATGGCCTGCGTCGAGTGAGGATCCGCCGCAGCTACCAAGGGCTTTGAGTCGGAATAATGGCGATTGATCTAAATCAGCTTCGCGGGCTCGTTGCCGCTCACCATGGGGTGCCATGAAGTGGCCAAACTGGAAGCTGATCGCCTTTGTGATATGGACTCTGTTTTTGGCGTGTGTTCGCCTATCAGCGGCTACTGCGAAGGATGCGTTCCGGAGCCAGCATGTCAAACGCCAAAGCTGATCCATTCTGGCCGATGTGGACACCACTCGCTAGACCGCGACGCGATCATGACATAATCGCAGGTGGTTACCAGCCGTGACGGGCCTGGCGGCGGCCAAAGATCAATTTCGCAGAGCGCTCTAAATCCGCTTGGCTGAAGGGCTTACTCAAACGCGGCAATTGTCGGTAGCTTTCTGGAATCGACTCTGGCGCCCCACCCGTCACGAAGAGAATCGAACAGCCGCGCTCCAGCAAAACATCGACGAGGCCCAGCGTCGTCTCGCCGTCTAGCTGGATGTCGAGAATGGCGCCGCCGACGGTCTCGCGTTCGAGCGTCTGCAGTGCATCCGTTACTCGGCTGAACGAGCCGACGACCGCTCCCAACGCAGCGATCATTTCCTCGACTTCCATGGCAATGAGCGCTTCGTCCTCGACGACGAGCAGCTTCACGCCCGAGAGCAGCCGGACCTCGCCGTTTGGATGGGGGCGGCGCTGGTCATTCATCTTTCTGTACCCAACATAAGCGAGACGGTGCATTCTATTCCGTCGGAACCGAACGCTCGCTCGAAACGCCCGTGCAATATATGTGGTATCGATTTCTCGAGAAACTCCGAACCGAAGCCCCGCCGCGCGGGTGCGTGCGCGATTGGGCTCGCTCGCTCCCGCCAACGGAGCCGGAACTCATTTTCATTGCCGCGGTCATGAGCGTCCCACGATATCTCTGCTTTCGAACGCCAGCTTGTCGGCGATGCTGAGGGTGCTGAGTTCAATGACAATACGCGGCGGCTGACCGGAATTGGCGATAGCGCGCGCAACGTCGACAACCGCAGCGGGATTGGGAAGACTTGTCATGATCACAGGAGCGTCGCGCGCGGCACGTGACAGGATTGAAATTGCGAGCCCCTTTAAAGTTCCCGGTCTATTCCTATGCGAACCCGGCCTTGGCCCGGTTCCGACCTCAGCGGCCCGGTTTGAAAACGCGGTGGCTGATTTGATCGCCGCTGGCTAAGCCCATAATTTGGTCCTTAAATCGACAACTCGACAGCAACCCGTCCGCGCTTTGATTTGTTGTCCCCTCATGGGGTAAAGCCGAAGGGTGAATGCCATGCCCCGATTTTATTTCCAGGAGTATGTGAACGGACGACGATTGGCGCAGGACAGGCGGGGTCGTCAATTTGGCAATGTAGCAGAGGCATGCACTTATGCCCTTTGTCCCGTGCCTCGCCTTCTTAATAAAAGCCATTCGATCCACTCCCAAGGATACGTACCTCAGCACCGATATCGGACGGTACCCGCGCCGTTTTCGTTATCAGGGGCAAAGTAACGAGCCAAAAGGCATGAGGCGGGCAGTGACCGTTTGAGCTTTTGCCAAGTCGCACGAGAAACCCAGAAGCAAGCAGTGTGAGGCCGCCTCAGTTGGCGGCCTCTTTCGGCGGGCTCGTAGTCAGGCTGCTTTATGGGCGTCTCCCTGTGATCGGGCCAGCATTCGTTCGGCGTCTTCAGCTGGCACGGGCCTCCCGAACAAGAAGCCCTGAGCGAACCGGCAGCCGATAGCGGAGAGAAATTCTTTTTGCCCTTGCGTTTCGACGCCTTCAGCGACGACGTCCAGTCCCAAATTGTTTCCCAAGCCTACGATAGCGTTCACAATCGCAAGCGAGCACCCACCTTTGTTCAGTCCTGCAACGAACGAGCGGTCGATTTTGATCGTGTTTACAGGGAAGTCGCGTAGGTGAGTGAGCGATGCATATCCAGTCCCGAAGTCATCGAATGCGATGCTGACATTCCCTTCCTTGAGCGTACGGCAATTCGCCGTGACGACATCAGCTTGGGAGGACAAAAATACGCCTTCCGTTACCTCAACTGAAACAAGACGTGAGGGCAGCTCAAATGCCGCAAGTCGATCCAGGAATTGTTGAGCGAATCCCGGCGACCTCAATTGGCTTGCGCTCAAATTGATCGCAATATTGCCGAACTTGACACCGGCGCGAGTCCACGCGCGCGCTTGCTGAACTGCGGCCTCCATGACGAAGTCCCCCAAGGTCCTGGAAAGCGACGCATCTTCCAAGGCCGCCGAGAACGAGCCGGGGGTGAGAACCGAGCCGTCTTCGGCGATGAAGCGCAATAACGCCTCGAAGCCGGAATGGGCGCCATTGGCCAGCAACACCTTGGGCTGGAAAAACAACCGAAACCGATCCCGGCTCAAGCCTTCTCTGGCCGATTTGAGTACGGCTTTACGCTCGATCGTTGCTGTCTTGAGCTCCGTCCGGAAGAGACGCCAGCAATTCCTTCCTTCGCGCTTGGCCTCATAAAGCGCCAGGTCGGCCTCGTGCAACAAATCGTCCGCGACAAAACGGCAGCCATCCTGACGAGTCGCAGCACCGATGGAGCATGACAGCTGGAAGCCGCGACCACGCCAGATGATCGGGGCATGTACAGCCTCGAATATCTTTTCAATCAAGTCGTCAGGCACAGGTCGTTCTGTTCCAGTCCAGATCAAAGCAAACTCGTCGCCTCCCGTTCGTGCGACCAGGACGCCAGGTCCCAACGCGGCCCTTAACCGGCGAGCAATGCGACGCAGGCACGCATCGCCCGCAGCGTGTCCATGCGTATCATTAATCTCCTTAAATCCATCGAGATCGAGCGCCAGCAACGTAATCGCAACCGGCCTCTCTCTCTCTTTACTCAGCTCGCCGAGCCTTCGCCTCAAAGCCCGGCGATTAGCCAGCCCGGTGAGCTCATCGGAATTGGCCAGATGCTTCACACGCTCAAGCAGAAGCTTTTCCTCCGTGACATCCTGCATCAGTCCGTACCGCCGCACGAAACGATCGCCATCGAGCTCCACCTCTGAGACCAGTCTGACCCACCTCAATTTTCCTTTGGTCGTATACATGCGCCCTTCGAAGCGGAACGGCCGTTTCGCGCGATCTGCATCCGCCATCAGAGCGGTAAGGCGGGTTCGCTCGGGCTCGGGATAGAGGTCGAGATGCTCAGCGATGTTGCTGTCCGCCCCAACCGCCATTTCGTGCAGGCAGAACATGCCCTCGGTCCAACTGAGTTGCCCGGTGCCAATGTCGCGCTCCCACGCTCCTAACTTTCCAAGCTCGCAAGCGGACTCCAGCAGGTTGTGCTTCTTCAGAAGTCGCTGCTCTTGCTCCTCTATGATTTTGGCCTGCTGACTGGTTTGGATCGAGCGGGCATGATTGCTCAGAAGAGCGATCGCCATTTCGCTCAAGTGCTGGAGACGCGCCAGTTCCGACTCCGTCAATGTTCGCGGCTTCGTGTCCATTGCGCAGAGAGTGCCCAATCCGAGGCCATCGACAAGTTGGAGCGGAATGCCCGCATAAAATCTGATTTTTGGGCTCTCCCTGACGAGCACATTCCCGCGGAATCGGTCGTCCTTTGTAGCGTCATGCACAATCAAAGGCTCTGCTGAACAGATCGTGTGCGCGCAAAAGGCAATCTCTCGCGCTGTCTCCTTGCAGTCGAGCCCTTCGATAGCCTTGAACCATTGCCTGTGCTGATCGACCAACGAGATCGCGCAAATAGGCATGTCGAGCAAATCGCGCGCCAGCCGCACGAGACTGTCAAAGTCGCGGGCCGGCGTCGTGTCCAAGATCTGCAATGCTTGAAGGGCGGCCAATCGCATGGCTTCGTTCGGCGGAATCGGAAAGGTCATGGGTACGCAACCTTTTACTGTGTTGAGCGGGTGTTGGTGTTGATGAGCGCCAGATTGAGTTCTTAGGGTTTGCCGCTCACGGGAGCGACCTCTTCTTGATCGTAGCTCATTCGACAAAAGCTTTGATGGGAGGTTCGAGTGTCATGCGTCCTGCCCGCCTTCCATCACGTAGCATGGCGTCGTTCGCATAAACTCGACATCCATCACGTTGCCGCATACCGACGAGCGCTTGCATCGCCTCCTTACTGGCCTTGGGCCCGACGCAAAGAGCAAATCAAATTCGGCGAGAATGCTCGCGTCTCGAACGCGAAGTCTCGCCCCGCTGTCCCAGATACCGAGAACAACACAATCTGTGCATACTGCCCCTCCATTGAGGGTGCAGATAACGGACCGTGGAGGATCGAACCAAACCCTCTTCCGTCTATCGTTTTGAAGAGCAGGAAAGCCTATCGTTCGAGGTCCCTCATCGTCAGAACGAAGGACTATTGAGCGGGAGAAAGCGCTCTTTCTCGCTAATGAGGGACGATTTCCGTTGTGAGTTGCCGAGCGGTGATCCATGGCAAGTTCCCGTCGTCGGCCCAAGCCCGTAATTATACGGACCTTGAGCGATACTTCATTTAGTGCCTCTCCTCCTGATCGGTGCTAAGCCGCCGCGCAGGGCCACACCGAACGGTTGCAATCCCGAATAATCGATCCTGTAGCCTTCTGATCGGCCGAAACGGAGCAATCCGTCGGCTGAATTACGGTTAAGGAACGACAAACACGTGGAAACGATATTCTCGACCGCCTCGGTTCACCCCCGCGACCGATTTGATTACTGGCACAGCCTCGCCTGCAAGAAGATAGTCGGTCATGACTCTGTGCCGGAAAATCGGCTGACGTTTCAAGCTGAGATCAAAGCCGCGAAGTTCGGCAACCTGGAGCTTGTTGAATTCAGCAACTCTCCGATGCAGGTCTCTCACACCTTGGCCCACGTCGAGTGCACCGGACCCGACAGAGTGTTCCTGTGTTGCCAGTTGTCGGGGAGCATCCTTGTCGTCCAGAACGGGCGCGAGGTTAACCTGGAAGCCGGTACTTTGATGCTGGTTGAGCCGCTGTTGCCTTATGATGCGAGGTTTTCGCGAAGTTCGAAAACCCTCCTCATCAAGGTTCCGCGTCGTGAGCTACGCGCGCGGGTCGGTAGAAACCGCGAGTTAACCGGGCGTCGCGTGACGGCCGCGCGAGTGGACGATGATCTGGCGCTTTCGGTCGCCGCAAAACTGCCATCGCTCGCTGGGCGAACAGATTCTATAACCGAACAAATGGTCGGCAATCATGTGCTCGACTTAATCGGACTATCCCTTGCGAGAACAATTGGGAGCGCTACGGGTCGCGTCTCGAATTCAAAAGCGTTATTGCTGGCACAGATTCGCTCAGTGGTGGAAACAAGGCTCACCGATCCCGACCTGGACGGACAGAAGGTCGCCGATATCGTTGGAATAACCGTCCGATACGCCAATGCGCTGCTTGCCGAACAAGATTCCTCGCTTCACCGTCTCATTCTGTCCCGGCGGCTCTCGCGTTGCCGGTTTGCTCTTGAAGACCCCAACCAGTTCCCTCGGACCATAGCCGAAATCGCACAGGGATGGGGGTTTTCGGACATGACGCATTTTGGCCGCTGCTTTAAAGCTGCTTACGGGGTTTCACCGCGCGAGTATCAGAAAGCGGCGGCGCAATCCAAGCAAGGTCCTCGGCTCTGAACCAAGGCGCCTCGAGATAAAATAGTGGCCAACTCCGGTGGCATCCGCTTAGTGTCACGAGCGAGCTTTCAGCCGAGTCTATCCCGCGAGGGGCAACCGCGCGCGCCGTGGAAGTCGGGTCCAGCACGGTCCGGAATGGGTCAAAAGCGGCAAACGTCAATGCGGGCATAAGTGTTTCCGTTGTTCGCCCAGCAACGGACATTTCTGCGAACGGCGACTTTGCGGTCATTGGCATTGACGGACGATAAGATTGTTCTTGGCGAGTTGGGGCAATTCGACTCGCCGCTGCTCGCCATCCAGGGCGCCCCGAGAGTCGCGTGGGTTGGCGATCTGGAACCTGCTCCTCGCATGCGAGTTAGGTCTCCAAATCGGAGCCCCATCATGGCAATAGCGAGCTACGAGGTTGTCGGCTCCGGTGGTGTCTGGCGCGTCAAACACGATGGCGAGCCTGTCGGAAGCTACCAAACCAAGGAATCCGCCTTCGAGGCAGCAGTTGCCGCGGCGTCATTGGCAGTTCGGGAAGGCTACGAGGTCCAGCTGTCAGTACCCGGAACTCGCATCGAACCCTAACCGGCACCGGGAAGCCAAGCGTGCGGCGGGTCACCAAGCAGAGGATCGACGTACCATCGTGTCCGCACATTCGCGGAACCCACCCAAACAATCGAGCGTGATTTTGACAACGGTCAACGCTCCCCAGGCATCCTGCCAAATCCACATCACGCGTTTGGGCAGTATCGGCTTCGCCTCTGCCCAGAAAGGGCCTGGGCCGACCTAAGCCACATCGCAGCAGCGGACGGTAAGCCAAGTCCTTGCAAGTTCGCCTCTCCTCGGTAGCCGGTGAACCTACCGCTTGGTAGCCTAAGGCTCCTTGACGAAGCGCTGATCGGTAGTGCGGATCAGCCAGTAGACAATGCCGAGCGCTAGGATCGCGGTCGCGAGCGCGAAGATTTGCAACGCATCCGTTTCCTTTACGTCCAGAATGATGAGCTTGCGACAGATGGCAAGTAAAGCGATCATGACCACCGATCGGACTTGCACCACGTTTTCGCGGCGCTCGGCGATCACTAGAAGCGATTTCTTGAATTCGAGCGCAATGATCACCGTAAAGATCATGCCAAATACGGCCTGAAAACTCGTGTAGTCGGACGGATCGAGATTTCCCGGTAGAATGAGGCCGTACACGATCTTCAGGGTTAGGTTCCAGACAGCCACCACAACGATGATTGCAATCAACGCCGTGAGGACCGTAACCACGACGTGTTCGAAGCGCTGATAAAGGGAAAGCAGTTTGAACTGCTCCCTGGCATTTCCTAGCTCTTCCTTGATCGACATCGAAGCCTCTGCATATGCAATAATCCTGCCCGACGCCGATGCGGTGTTCGATCATCAAGGCAGGTTTTCCCGATTGACCTGAGGCGAAATAGCTTGGGGTCGCGCGGGCAACGCTGGTGTCGACGGCGTTTGAAATCGTGTCGAGGCCGCGGTTCCTCATTGCATGATGTCTCTGCTATCGGGCCCAGCTTCCCGAACAATCGGCGCCTCAAGCCTCGCGATTTGCCGCCGTTTCAGTCTCTCAACCGGTTACGTCGAATGAATCGTCGACGCCTTGACGGGTGTCATTGTTTGCCGGCGCTGACGCGGATTCGTCCGATCGGTCCTGTCACGAATTGAAATTGCGTGGCCATCTCACTGCCGTAACTGTGCTACCTTTGGCCGAAAACGGGGACCGGAACGTGAGACCATTCTCGTGCGAACATTGACCTGGGCCGAAGTCGCCAACGGCACGTCAAGCGTATTCGATCTCAGGATAGCCGGCCTCGATGGAGAAGCCGAGGCGGAGACACGAGGTCTTTTTGTTGCGGAAGCGACCAGGGTTGTCGGAGAATACCTTCTGGAACAAGGTGTTCGTGTCCGCCGACGTGGTCGGCAACGGTCGCCACTCAAAGCACGAAACATGAGCAGAAAATTGAGCCTCGTCAATGCGCGGGATCTTTCGATTTGCAAAATAGGATACGCGAAGGCCATTCACCCCCGCCGCCGCTGCCCTTCCCGGGGCATTTCCTCCCTGACTTGGACCGCCGGCGAAAGCCGCGCGGTCCTTTTTCTTAGAAAATAGATTGCCAGAAGAAAACGAAAGCAGGTTTGGAAGATTGAGCGATATTGAACAGCGAGCCGAGAAACGCACCGGCATATTGCCGCGTTATCGCTCGGCCTCAAGCATGCGCGGTGATCGAGAGTGCCTGAAGGAAGCATCATGTCCCAATCTCCACTGCTGTGGTCCATCATTCCGCTCCGGCGATCGAACGTTCTGCCTGTCCGAAGTGCCTAGCTCAGATGATGCTCGCCCGCATCGTGCCCGCATTTTCGGGCAACGACCTGCATACCTTTGAGTGCACCCAGTGCAATCACGTCCTGAAGAAGCTTGGCGCGTGTGAGGAGTCCGGCGCGGCCCGGGACGGTTCTGACCATCAGGCGTGGGACCCGGTCTATCCTCGCCGCCGATCTATTCACTCCAGACGGTCGGCAGCGACGCCATGATCACGGGACCGAGGAGCAGGCCAAGAAATCGCGTGCGACCCAAGCCGCCAGCAACACGATCAGGATTACAATCGTAACGGGAGCCATAGTGCGCGCGCGTGTATCGAAGGGCAACGCTGCTTCTCAAGGGACCGAAGCCCCCTGCCGCTATCGTTTGACTCTAGTCCCGCATGCCGCAGCAATTGTCAGTCAGGCCCCGATCGCGCCGATACGTTCATTTCCGTCGAATCGTCGATTCGCAGCAGAGGCTGCGCTGCATCGCAGCGCATTGATGGCAATCAACAAGCCAGACCACACGATAAAGACGCATCGTCTTGACCATCGTCATGTTGTGCCCCGGCCAATCCGAGTTTGACTTGCTCGAACGAAATATTCGAGGACTATGGACATGCCGGCTGAACTGGTTGACCTCAATCGTATCGTATTGAACCTTGCCCGCTCCAGGGAATTTCCCGAAGGCTCGTCGCGCCATGGCTACGACTTTATTGCGCCGCTCGACTCCCAGGGACGCATCGACCCGCTTCTCTGGAAAAAGTATCGCAGCTACTGCCGCGTTCGGCGATTTTGGGCGGGCGAGGAGGACGAGGTCGGTCGTCTGGTCCACAAGCCGGGTGGCGCCGAGCACGCCCGCTGGGTATTCGACTACAATCCCGATGAAGACGATGACGAAGAGGCCGGCTACAAGTTCGGCGCACATGCGTTCTTGCCGGGCGAGTATGTTTCCATCAGCGGAAATAACGGCAAGCTGCACACGTTTCGCGTCGTGACTGTTGATCCTGTCGTGCTGTCGGTGGCCCTGATCAAGTCCTACGAACTGGAAATCAAGGTGTGATCCTTGACCGCCGTCAACGACAGAGAGCGTTCCGGCAGCAGGGCGCGCACATTGGCTGGAGGTGAGGTCGCCATGGTCAAGGACGTGATGGTTCGGCTCGATGGGACGTCCGGGGATGATGTGCGCCTGGCTGGGGTCAATCAGATTGCCGACATGTTCGAGAGCCACATTACTGGACGGTTCTTCAACGTTCTATCGTCGATAGTCCCGGACGGGCGCTCTGGCGTCGGTCAAACCGGCAAATTGCTGGATACCGCGAAACAGGCAGGCGGCATTATCGAAGCCACGGTGTTCGAGCGGCTAACGCGGTTGCATCGCTCGCCGTTCCCCTTGCTCATCGCGCACTAAAATACCGACGCGCCCTCCCGCCGTTCCGCTTATTCCCGGCGGAGCATTGACGATCGTCAAGGTGATGGCGCCAACACCATCATAGCTTGGATCGAACAACGTAGTCAGAGCTCAGGGTCGGCCGGGCGCTAAGGTCGCGTCGGGGGCCTGACGTCGGTTCAAGGGAGAAACATCATGGCCGCGGTCGATCCAAGAACTCTAATGTGGACCACTGCTTGCGAGATGATCGATCGCGCCGAGCGATTGCATCGTCAGTTCTTTCAGCCGATCGCCGCGCCGATGCCAGAGCTGAGCTGGGAACCGCCGATCGATATTACAGAGACCGATTCCGAAATTGTGATCACCGTCGCCCTTCCTGGGGTCGACCGGGACGCCATCAAAGTCACCGTCGATGCCGACGGGGTTGCGGTCGTTGGTTTCCGTCGCCCGAGTGCAATCCCGCGCGGCAGCCGCGTTCATCGCCTCGAAATCCCCTATGGCAAATTCGAACGCCGGATACGCGTTCCGGCGGCGCGGCTCCCGCTCGACCGATCCGAACTTGCCAATGGCTGCCTGACGCTGCAATTCTCCAAATAGCCTTCGATGGAAGGGCGAACCGATGTCCGACGCAAATGTGAGCGAAGATTCTGGCAGCTCGGAGGATCGGCGCCATCCGGTAATTCCCGAGGAAGCGACGATCATCCTGCCTGTTCGAAACATGCTGCTGTTCCCGGGCATGGTGCTGCCGCTGACGATCGGCCGGCCGGCGTCGATCGCCGCGGCCCAGGAAGCGGCGCAAAGCGGCCGCAAGGTCGGCTTGCTGCTGCAGGATGACGCCAGCATCGAACAACCCGGTCCCGAACATTTGCGGCGGGTCGGCACCGTTGCCGAAATCCTGCGCTATGTCACGTCGGAGGACACCCATTATGTCATCTGCCGCGGGTTGCGCCGGTTCCGGGTCGAAGAATTCCTTTCCGGTTTTCCTCATCTCGTGGCGCGCATCAAGGAGATCGGCATTTCTGAAGTGATGACCCCCGAGGTCGAGGCGCGGATGCGTCTGCTCAAGGCGCGAGCCCGCGAGGCGATCCAGCTGCTGCCGAACCTGCCGGCGGAAATCCCGGCGGCGATCGATAGTCTGGAATCGCCGTCGGCGTTGGCCGACTTTCTGGCAGGGATTATCGATATACCGGTCAGCGAGAAGCAGGGTCTGCTCGAAACCTTCGATGTCACGCAGCTGCTCGACAAGCTGCTGGGCTTGCTGGCGAAGCGAATCCAGGTGCTGCAACTCTCGAAGGAAATCGGCGATCAGACGCAGCAGACCCTGTCATCGCAGCAGCGCGAACACATCCTTCGCGAACAGCTTCGCCAGATCCAGAAAGAACTGGGCGACGACGACGTCAAATCCGCGGAATTGAAGGAGCTCGCCGACAAGATCGAGAAAGCAGGCATGCCGAAGGATACCGAGGAGCAGGCCAGCCGCGAGCTGAAGCGGCTTCAACGCATGCCGGAAGCTGCCGCCGAATATGGCATGATCCGGACCTATCTCGAATGGCTGGTCGAACTGCCGTGGTCAAAACTCGATCCCGAGCGCATCGACATCGCCGAAGCGCGGCGGATCCTCGACGAGGATCATTATGGCCTTGAGAAGGTGAAGCGGCGCATCCTCGAATATCTGGCGGTGCGCAAGCTCAATCCGGACGGCAAAAGCCCGATCCTTTGCTTTGTCGGCCCTCCCGGCGTCGGCAAGACCTCGCTGGGCCAGAGCATTGCGCGCGCGATCGGCCGCAGATTTACGCGGCTCAGCCTTGGCGGCATCCATGACGAAAGCGAGATCCGCGGCCACCGGCGCACCTATATCGGCGCGCTGCCCGGAAACGTGATCCAGGCCATCCGCCAGGCCGGCACCCGCAATCCGGTGATAATGCTGGACGAGTTGGACAAGCTGGGCGCGGGGTTCCACGGTGATCCCTCGGCGGCGCTGTTGGAGGTTCTCGACCCCGAGCAAAATGCCACCTTCCGTGACAACTACCTCGCCATTCCCTTCGATCTCTCGAAGGTGCTGTTCATCAGCACCGCCAATGTGATGGACAATATTCCGCTCGCCGTGCGCGACCGGATGGAGATCATCGAGATGCCGGGCTACATTGAGGATGAGAAGCTGGCGATCGCCAGGCGCTACCTCGTCAAGCGTCAATTGGCATCGGCGGGCCTGACCGAGGCGCAATGCAGGATCGCCGACGACGTCCTGCTCTCGATCATCCGCGACTATACCCGTGAAGCCGGCGTGCGAAACCTCGAGCGCCAGATCGGGTCAATTTGCCGGCACGCCGCGATGCGGATCGCCGAGGGCAACGCGGCGGCTGTCATCATAACAGTGGCGGACCTTCATGCCATCCTGGGACCGAAACGTTTTGAGCCGGAAATTGCCATGCGCACCAGCGTGCCGGGCGTGGCCACCGGTCTCGCCTGGACCCCCGCGGGGGGCGATATCCTGTTCGTCGAGGCGACCAGCATTCCCGGCCGCGGCAAGCTGATCCTCACCGGCCAGTTGGGCGACGTGATGAAGGAGAGCGCGCAAGCCGCCCTCACTCTGGTCAAGTCCCGTGCTGTCGAATTCGGAATCGACTCCATCGAACTGCAGAAGTCCGACGTCCACATCCATGTTCCGGCCGGAGCAATTCCGAAGGATGGGCCGAGTGCCGGCGTCGCGATGTTCATGGCGTTGACGTCGCTGATGACCGGGCGCACGATCCGCAGCGATACGGCGATGACCGGCGAAATCTCGCTACGCGGTCTAGTGCTGCCGATTGGTGGCGTGAAGGAGAAGGTTCTGGCCGCGATCCAGGCCGGCATCGCCACCGTCATACTTCCCGAGCGCAACCGCAAGGACCTCGAGGAGGTGCCGGAAAAAGCTCGCAGCCTGGTTCGGTTCGTCTGGCTGGAGCGCGTTGATGATGCGATCGAGGCGGCGCTCAATCCTCCAGATACCGAACAGCAGGATACAGTCCGCAACTCGCACACCGCTCCGACGGAGCGGCAAGCGGCGCGTTCCCGATAACCGTGGGCATCTTCAAGCCGCCGTCGAGCATTTGATCCAGCAAAATTGACCAATGTCAGCGCCGCGGCCGGCGACCACGTCCATGAAGCTGAACTCCCACCGTGAGATCCCTGTCATGCTCGATCGTACCCGCCATTTTCTAAACCCCGGCCATCACGCGATGCATGTGCCCCGCACCATGTTCGCTGCCGCCATCGACCGCTTCGGTGGCCCCGAGGTGATCACCGCTCACGCTTTGCCGGTCCCCGAAGTCGATGCCGGCGAAGTTTTGATCGCCGTCGATACCGCCGGCGTCGGCCGATGGGACGTCGATGTCCGGGAAGGATATTTCGCGTCCCGCAAGCCGCATTTTCCACTGGTTCTCGGCTATGACGGCGCCGGCATCATCGCAAAAGTCGGCTCGCGGGTGCGGCGGCTGAAGGTCGGCGACGAAGTCTATTCCTACAATTGGGAGAATCCGAAGGGCGGCTTCTACGCCGAATATGTCGCGGTGCCCGCTGACAAGGTTGCGGCGATCCCCAAACGGCTGGATCTGCGGCATGCCGGCGCGATCCCGATCACGGGCTTGACCGCGCTGCAGGGCATTGACGATGCGCTGGGTTTGAAAAAGGGCGAGACCATCATCATTCACGGCGCCTCGGGAGGGGTGGGGACGCTTGCGGTGCAATTTGCAAGGCTCCGCGGCGCCAAGGTGTTTGCGACCGCATCGGGCAAGGAAGGGGTAGAACTGGTACGGGAGATGGGGGCAGACAACGTTGTTGACGGCAAACGCGTCGATATCGACGAACATGCGCGCCGCTTTGCCCCGGACGGCGTCGACGCCATGCTGGCGTTCGCCGGTGGCGATGCGCTGGAGAAATGCCTGAACGCGCTTCGGCCCGGCGGCCGGGTGGCGCACCCGAACGGCATCGAGCCCGCGCCAAGAAAGCGGCGCGGCATGAAACTGATCCGCTACGATGGCATCTCAGGCGTTCGCGAATTCGAGCGCCTCAACGCGGCAGTGCAGGCCGCCAGGCTCAGGGTTCCGATCGCCGAATGCTATCCGCTCCCCCGGGCCTCCAAGGCGCATGAGCGCCTCGCCGAGGGTCATGTGGTCGGAAAAATCATCCTTGCTGTGCATGATCGTAGTGTCTGATCGCGAGTCATCCGCAATTGGCATATCCGATCGCGTGACCGAGCCGGGAAGACTGGGTCAAGCCGCCCGTTCAGAAGGCGAACGCGATCGAAGCCGGCCAGAAGGTATCCGCTGGCGATCAGGCGCACGAATGTTTTGTGACAACGAAGGCTGGCTGTCGGAGGATCTCCGGTCGGAATTGTCCCGGAACATTTCCGCCACGGCCAGGATGGCTCTTTTCCCGTCGTGAGACTGAGTTTTTTTCGGCATCGTCTTCGGATGCTTCGCGCTGATCTTTCCCGGCCCGACAATACTGTCGTAGGTGATCTTCTTCTCGGCCTATATGCTGGCCGATGGCGTCTTCGCAATTATCTCGGCTGTGCGGGCGATCCGGCGCAAGCAGGACCGCTGGGGCTTGGTGATATTCGAAGGGCTGCTCAATATCGTCGTGGGCATCGCCGCTTTTCTCTGGCCGGGCCTTACCGTTGTTGTGTTCGTCTGGCTGATTGCTGCATGGGCGATTGTCTCGGGTGGACTAATGACGGCCGCTGGCTTCCAGTTGAACAGCGATCATGGCCGGTGGTGGCTGGTTCTAGGCGGGCTGCTGTCTCTTGCGTATGGCGTGCTCCCTTATCATCACGCCGTTGATCGGCGCGATTGTGCTCATCTGGTGGCTGGGAGCCTACGCCCTCGTTTTCGGCGTCGCGCTGGTGGTATTCTCGTTCAAGCTTCGGTCGCGACAGCATGAAGTGAGCAGCCCGACCGCGGTCGGAACGGCCGCTTGAAGTCGATGAGGTCTAGACCATCGCATCATCGAAGTCGAAAAGGCCGGGCCAATGGCCGGCCCTTGCAAGACAGTGAAACGATCGCAAGCACCGATGGCGACGAAATCCTCGAAGGCCTGATCGATACCTTTCCAGCGAGCGATCCGCCAGCCTGGGTCGGGCTCGCCCGTGTCGGCATTCCCAAACGAAAACCGACATCGCGGCGGGTTCGAAAACCATCACATCTCTGATCGATCCAGTATTAGGTGCTCACCTTCAAATTGTGACTCCGGCAGTAGCCGATTCTTGGCGGGAACACCCCGTCACCATGCGACGAAAGCCAGTTTGGCGTTGCCAACACCGCAAGACAGGTATCCAATTCGTCCGGGCCGCGCGAACCTAATTCAGGGCGCAAGCAATGCCGTGGACGGAGCCGCTTGCAAACCCCAACGAGTTGCGACGTTGCATCCGCGATCTGGTCGCGCTCTCAGCGCTCCCGGCTGGCTGGCTGAATTACGATATGCGCCAGATCGGCGGCAGCATCGTCGCTGCACTGATCTCGATGCTGGACGCCGATTTCGTTTTCATAGCACTTCCCGGCGAGGGCAATCAGCTGATCAGCGAACTGGCCCGCAACAAGCTGACGCCCGAAAGCCTCAAACATGTGCACGCGATGCTGCAGCGGAAAAGCGCGCTGCTCGGCAGCGGACAGGAATTTGTCTTTGGCGACGCATCCGGCGGCGGCGGTCTGCACGTGGCGACCGCCCCAATCGGGTTCGGTGGCGATGCCACACTTGCCGTCGGCTGTTTTCGCGACAGCTTTCCAACCAGAACGGAAAAGCTGTTGCTAAATACCGGGGCCAATCAGGCGGCGATCGCCTTCCGGCAGTGGCTGGGAGACGCCGAGAAACGAAGGTTTACGGCGATCGTGCAGCGGACAACCGATTTCATTGGCATCACGTCCCTTAGCGGTCAGATTCAATATATTAATCCGGCAGGCCTTGAGTTGGTGGGACTTGACGCCCTCGACCACGCATTGCGGCTTCACGTGCTGGATTTCGTTGCGCCGCAAACCCGTACCATGGTTCAGCGCGAGATCTGGCCGCTGGTACTTCGCACCGGGCGGTGGAGGGGAGAGTTCGACCTGAGGCATTTTGGATCTGGAATGCCCATACCGTTCCTGGTCGATTGCTTCAGGATCGACGATCCGCGCACCGGAGAGCCGATGAACGTTGCAACCGTGAGCCGCGATCTCAGCGAACAGAAGAATTCGGAAGCCGCGTTGCGTAACTTGAATGAGAGCCTGGAACACCGTGTTACAGATCGAACATTCGAATTGGCACACGCCAACGAAGGACTAGTCGCGGAGAGGCGAGAACGCGTGCAAGCCGATCTGCGCTTTCAGAAATTGCAGAATGAACTGTCGCGGGCAGCCCGCATCACGGCCGCCAGTCAGATGGCCGCCGCCCTTGCCCACGAAATAAGCCAGCCGCTTACGGCGGTCGTCAATTCAGTCAACGCGGCCAAGCGGCTGCTTGCATGTGGCGGGGCGGCCAGTTTCCTGACCGCGCAGGAAGTCACCGACGAGGCCGTCGGGCAGGCGTTGCGGGCCAGCGAAATCGTTCGCAGTCTCCGCCAATTGGTCAGCGTGGGCGAGACGGAAAAGCGAACGGAGGCGCTTGCTTCCTTGATCGAGGAAGCCGGTGCCCTCGTATTGAGTGGCATCGCTCCGCAGGAGGTCAGTCTGGGGCTTGAACTCGATGACGGCGCCCGGACTGTACTGGTGAACCGCGTTCAGATCCAGCAAGTGATCATCAACCTGATCCGCAATGCGTTTGAGGCGATGGCCGATCAAGAACCGCGGCAAGTCACCCTGTCGACGAGGGCTCTCGACGACGACATGATCGAGATCGCCATCGCCGATATTGGACCTGGAATTCCCGGCGATATTGCCGGCCGGTTGTTTGAGCCATTCGTCTCGAGCAAACACGATGGCATGGGGTTGGGACTGTCGATTTCGCGTTCGATTGTCGAAGCGCACGACGGCCAATTGACTGCGGAGCCGAATCCCGGGGGTGGAACCATTTTTCGCGTTACCCTTCCGTCCGGTGGAGCGGCAAATGGCGACTGAACAAACCGTCTACGTTCTGGATGATGACGACGCCGTGCTTCGGTCGCTGGAACGTTTGCTGAGTTCGGCGAACTTCGAGCCGGTCACGTTCGATCATCCGGACGCGTTTCTGGCGGCAGCCAGGACGTTCAAGACCGGATGCGTCCTGCTGGACGTCTGCTTGCCTGGCACGAGCGGGCTGGATGTCCAGACCCAACTGCTCCAGATGAGAAGCGACCTCTCAGTCATTGTGGTGACCGGCCAGGGAGATGTTCAAACCGCTGTTCGCGCAATGAAGGCGGGCGCAAGCGATTTCCTGGAAAAACCATATAGCGACCATGCGCTGCTCGGATCAATCGAGGCGGCGTTCGGCAGAGAAACCCAGTTCGATCGCGAGCGCGAAATCGGCGACGCCGTCCGGCGGATCGCAAGCCTCAGTCCACGCGAGCGGGAAGTTCTTGACCAACTGGTGTCCGGCCGCCCCAACAAGTTGATCGCGTACCATCTCGGGATCAGCGTGCGCACGGTCGAGGTCCACCGGGCCCGCTTGATGGAGCGGCTTGGCGTGCGGCAGCTCGCCGAGGTTATCCGAATCGGTGTGCTGGCGAGGCTGAACGTCTCAGCAGCCAGCGACAAACGATAGGGCCGCAACAGAGGTTCGCTCCGGCCACGATCGGCTCACGCCACCATTGCGCGTTCGCAGAAACGGTCTTCCAGGGCACCCCGGTCTAAAATCTTGACCGTTCGCGTGCCTGTCAAGGCAATAACGCCGCGATGCTGCAGATCGGTAATGGCCCGGCACACGGTCTCGACCGAGACGGCCAGATAATCGGCGATGTCATAGCGGGACACCGGTAGTTCCACTTGTCCCCTCTTTTCGGACCCGCGTCCATCGAGCGAAAGCAGAAAAGAGCCGACCTTCTCGACCGCGGTGGTGCCGCCGATGATCTGAAGCTGCTCCTGGGAACGCTTCAGAGACTGAAGCGCCACCGCACGGAGCTCGCGCGCGAACAGCGGGTCGCGTTCTGCCATCTGTTCGATCCGTGCGCCGGGATAGCTAGCAAGCACGGTCTCCTCGACTGCCGCTTCGATCGTTCCGTCCCTCTTGCTGTCGGAGACGAAGAAGACATCCTGCGGGAGCATCAAATCGAGGATCTGTCGCCGGCCGTCGGAACGGATTGTGCAGCGCCGGACCGCGCCAACAATAACACAATACCAGTGGCCCGCAGGCCCCGAGCTATTGGGAATTTCCTGTTCGCGATGGCAGTGCAAAATCGCGGCAACTGCATCGAGGCGCTTCAAACCATGGGGCTCCGCCGACAGTATCCGCCGATAGTAATCTGCTGCATGGCTGCGCGCTTTCATGACCGCCTCCTTTGGACTCGAGAATTCCCTCAGTTGCAGAGGAAGACACCGTTCCTCCGGACGGACCGTCACCCATCGCTGACGATCAGGCAATTTGGCGAATCTGCGTACCGTAAAACTACTTAACCCAGCCGCGGGAACCCAGGCCGCGGACAACAAACACTCACGGTCGAAAGTTGCGATGCTCGAAATTGATGCAATCGACGGTGTCAACCAACCCCGTAGAGCGCCTATTGCCAGGTCGACCGCCAATCCCGCGCGCAGTGAAAACATGCCTTGCTGCCGACGCCGGCGCATAACGGAGTTGCAAAAGGACCGCGGTCGGCGCGACGATTCAAAAAAGCTCCTCGAATTGACAATGGTCAGTGCTGGCTCGGGCTCTGGGGATTACCCCTTCACCGTGCTTGAACCGCAGGAGAGAACCATGGCAGCCCTCACTGGATTCCGAACGTCCCTGAAATCCGGCATTAATGCTTCGGCTTTACCCAGTCCATCTCGGGTCGCTGCCGCGGCACGACCGCGTTCTTCGGGCTGGATGATCTGGACCGCGCTCGCGGTCACCCTTGCCGCCGGCCCCGCGCTGCCGCAAGCCGGGGTGCAGCTCGTCAAGGTGGATCTTTCGGTCGTCGCGAAAGGCTATCGGATGAGCAAGCTGATTGGCAGCAGCGTCATCAACGACAAGAACGAGAAGATCGGGACTGTCGATGATGTGATCGCGGACAAGGACAAGAAGCAGCTGAGTTTCGCCGTGTTGCAGGTCGGCGGCTTCCTCGGCGTGGGCGGGCATCTTGTGGCGGTGCCGTATGACAGCTTAGTCATTGACGATACCGGCCGGAAGATCACCCTGCCCGGCGCGTCGAAGGACGAACTCAAGAAGTTGTCTCAATTCAACTATCCGGCGTTGTGAAGCCGCTACCTGGGAAAGCCCAGATGCTCGAGCCGTCAGAAGATATCCTTGACCGGATGCGCACGCGCGAGGTGACGGGCGTCTTCCATTCGCGGAAGGCGCTCATCGACGCCGCAGAGGAGCTACTTGTTGCGGGAATCGACCGCGCTGATATCGACGTCAGCGCCTCGGTCGACGAGCTAGACCGGCGCTTGAATTACCAGGCAATTCCTGCGGCGGATCTCGCCGATATGCCGATCACCCCGCGGCAATCCTTCATGGGCATCGACGATGTGCTAAGCGCCGAGGCCGTTGCTGGCAGCATCGCCGGATGCATCGCCGCTATCGCCGTTGCAGCCATGCTTGTCGCGCGGGGCACAGAGCCTCTCTACGTCGGCATCTTTTCGATACTGAGCGGGCTTATCGTAGGCAGCATAGCGGTGACCCGAGTACGTCGGCGGTTATATCGAGAGCGCACACTGGGATTGGAAAAGCAGTCTGAATGGCAGGGCTTGCTTATCTGGGTGCGAGTCCGATCGCCGGAGAAAGAAGCCGAAGCCCAGGAAATTCTGACCCGACACGGTGGGCAAGCCGTCCATGTTCATGAAATCAACCTGGCAAAAGGGACGGAGGATCTTCCGCTCCACTCGCTACGGGTCGACCCTTGGTTGGGCGACGAACGGTTGGGACGACCGTAGCGCTACCACCACGAAGACGTTAGGCGGCCGCCTCGGTACGAGCCAGCAACCCACTCTGGGAGCGCCCTCGCCCGCCACGGCCGACAAACCTGGAACGAAAATTGACGGTCGTCATGGCCGCGCGCGCGACCTCTGACAAAATTGACCGTGATCGGTGGCGTAACCCTCCGAGCCACCAAATATGCCCCTTTATCCGGACGAGGAGCTAATCATGAAGCCCGACAGCGAAATAGAGCGCGATGTTCGCGAAGAGCTGCAATGGCATCCCGACCTTGATGCAGAGGACATCGCCATATCGGTCAAAAATGGCGTTGTCACGCTGGCGGGTTTCACCCACAGTTACGCCGATAGGCTTGAAGCCGAACTCGCCGCGAAACGCGTGGCTGGAGTTCACGCTGTTGCGAATGATATCGAGGTCCGGCTGCCCGCGATTGATCAACGTCCCGATCCGGATATTGCCAAAGACGCTGTCGCAGCCCTGAAGTCGGAACTGCCGATCTCTCACGACAAGATCACGGTCATCGTGAAGGACGGCTGGATAACCCTGGAAGGAACGGCGGAGTGGCAATATCAGAAAACCTCCGCTGAAACTGCCGTGCGGAAGGTGAAGGGCGTTAAGGGCGTCACCAACGTCATCACGGTAAAGCCGAAGGTGCAGCCCACCGAGCTCAAGCGCAAGATCCAGGAAGCGTTCAAGCGAAACGCCGAGCTGGACGCCGATCGGATCGAGGTCGAAGCGAACGGCAGCGAGGTGACACTGAAAGGCACCGTTCGCTCCTGGATAGAACGCGAGGAAGCCGAGCGCGTCGCGTGGTCGGCGCCGGGCATCACCAAGGTCGAAGACCGCATCGTGGTCAGTCCGTGACAGCGCCGTTTCAGCCGATACGACGCAACATTAGCAAATCCACCAGGGCAACAAGGAGGTTTCCATGAGGCTAACGTCACTGGTTCCATTTCGTGACGGCGGCGCGTTGACGCGACCTGATTTCGGATTGTTCGGTCTGCATCGCGAGATTGATCGGCTGTTCAGCGAATTCGCGCAAGGGGTAGGCCCGAGCGCGAAGATTGTCCCCAACATCGAAATCTCGGAAACCGACAAGACAATCGAAATCAGTGCGGAGATGCCCGGCCTCGAGCGCAAGGACGTCGAGATTTCGATTGACGATGACACCCTCACCATTCGCGGCGAGAAGAAGATCGAGGAAAACCAGAAAGACAAGAACGTTCAGCTCAGCGAGCGCAGCTACGGCGTATTCCTGCGCGTGCTGCAACTGCCTCCCGGCATCGATCCGTCGAGCGTTCAGGCCACCATGTCGAACGGCGTTCTGAAGATTGCGATTCCGAAGCCGGCCAAATCCGAGCCGAAGAAAATCGAGGTCAAGGAAGAGGCCAAGCAAGAGAATAAGGCCGCCACCTGAGTTCCCCAAGCGGCCGCGGGACGCGCTGGCGTCTTTCCTTTCAACGCACCTGGCGCGTCCCGCATATCAATCGAAAAAACTCTGAAACGGCGAAGCGTTTACACGCATCTTTTGAACAAGGAGCCTGATCATGGCGAAGGCAATTGGCATCGATCTCGGAACTACCAACTCTTGCGTTGCCGTGATGGAAGGAAACAAGGCCAGGGTGATCGAAAATGCTGAGGGCGGCCGCACCACGCCGTCGATGGTTGCCTTCACCGACGATGGCCAGGTCCTGGTCGGCCAGCCGGCCAAGCGCCAGAGCATTACCAATCCGGAAAACACGGTCTACGCCATCAAGCGGCTGATCGGCCGACGCTATGACGACCCGATCACCGCGAAAGACAAGGCCATGGTGCCCTACCATATCGTGCCCGGCGATAACGGTGACGCCTGGGTCGAGGTCAGGGGCAAGAAATACTCACCGAGCCAGATCAGCGCGTTCATTCTCACCAAGATGAAGGAAACCGCGGTAGCCAATCTCGGCAGCGCCGTCACGCAGGCTGTGATCACCGTGCCGGCCTATTTCAACGATGCCCAGCGCCAGGCCACCAAGGACGCCGGCCGGATTGCCGGTCTTGACGTGATGCGTATCATCAACGAACCGACCGCGGCGGCACTGTCTTACGGGTTGGACAAGAAGGGAAGCGGGAAGATCGCCGTCTATGACCTCGGTGGCGGCACCTTCGACATTTCGATTCTTGAGGTCGGCGACGGGGTGTTCGAGGTTAAATCGACCAACGGCGATACTTTCCTCGGCGGTGAGGATTTCGACCAGCGGATCATGGACTATCTGGCTGACGAATTCCGCAAGGAGAACGGCATCGACCTGCGCAAGGATCGCCTCGCGCTGCAACGGCTCAAGGATGCCGCCGAAAAGGCCAAGATCGAACTCTCGAGCGCCACGCAGACCGAGGTCAATCTGCCCTTCATCACGGCGGATCAGAACGGGCCGAAGCATCTTGCCATCAAGCTGTCACAGGCAAAACTGGAGGCCCTGGTCGACGATCTGATTCAGCGCACCATCGAGCCGTGCAAGGCGGCGTTGAAGGACGCCGGTCTGCAGGCCTCTGACATCAACGAGGTCGTGCTGGTCGGCGGCCAAACCCGGATGCCGAAAGTCCAGGAAACCGTGCAGAAGCTGTTCGGTCGCGAGCCGCACAAGGGCGTCAATCCGGATGAGGTGGTGGCCATCGGCGCCGCCATCCAGGCCGGCGTGCTGCAAGGCGATGTCAAGGATGTCCTGCTGCTTGACGTGACCCCGCTTTCGCTGGGAATCGAGACGCTGGGCGGCGTCATGACCAAGCTAATCGACCGCAACACCACCATTCCGACCAAGAAGAGCCAGGTTTTCTCAACGGCGGAGGATAACCAGACCGCGGTCACCATCCGCGTCTTCCAGGGCGAGCGGGAGATGGCGGCCGATAACAAGCTCCTCGCCCAGTTCGACCTAGTCGGGATTCCACCGGCGCCACGGGGCGCCCCTCAGATCGAGGTTACCTTCGATATCGACGCCAACGGCATCGTCAACGTATCGGCCAAGGATAAGTCGAGCGGCAAGGAACAGAGCATCCGGATTCAGGCATCCGGCGGCCTGAGCGAGGCCGATATCCAGAAGATGGTCAGGGAGGCCGAAGCGCATGCCGAAGAAGACAAGCGCCGCAAGGAACTGGTCGAGGCGCGCAACCAAGCCGACGCGGCGATCTACAGCACCGAGAAGGCCCTGAAAGAAGCGGAGAACAAGATCCCGGCCGACCTCAAGCAGCAGGTCGAACAGGCGGTCGCCGAGGTGAAGCAAAATATGACGTCGGAAAGCGTGCAGTCGATCCGCAAGGCCACGGAACGTCTACAGCAGGCGGCGTCCAGGATCGCCGAAGCCCTGACTCGCGCGGCCGGTGGCGCCGGCGGGCAAGCCGGGTCGTCCAGCGACAGAGGCAGCGCTTCCGACGACAATGTCGTCGATGCCGAATTCGAGGAAGTGGATCCTCGCGGCCGCAAGGCGTCCTAATGCAGAGAGGCTTCACGCTGACGCGTCGAGTACGAGATCGGGAGCATGACATGGCGGAAAATACCATGGACGACGATGTCGACCCCTCAGCTACGGGCAACGGCAATACTAACGATCCGGCATCCGAAATCGCGGCTTTGCGCGAGCGGTTGATGCGGGCGCTGGCCGAGACCGAGAATACCAGGCGTCAGGGGGAACGGCGCGCGCAGGACGCCCAGCAATACGCGATCACAAACTTTGCCCGCGAGTTGCTTCAGGTTGTCGACAATCTGCGCCGTGCCATCGACGCCAGCGCGGCCGATCCGGAGTCGGGAAAGTCAGACGGCTTGATAGCGGGCGTTGCCGCCACCGACCGCATCCTGACCCAGGTTCTGAACCGCTTCGGGGTCGAGGAGATCAAGGCCCTTGACGCGCCCTTCGATCCCAGAAAGCACGAAGCAGTGATGGAGACGGATGAGACACAACAACCGCCCGGCACCGTGGCCCAGGTTCTAGAAGACGGCTACATGCTTCACGACCGCCTGCTGCGGCCGGCGCGCGTGGTCGTGGCCAAGTCCGCGCAAAAACCGTCGCAGGCGGCAGAACAATGAGACCGCATTCGCTCGGCTTCGCCGACGTGCAGACAGGAGTGGGCATTGGCCGCGGACCCCTACACAACGCTGGGCGTGAAAAAAGACGCTACCGAGGACGAAATACAGAAAGCCTATCGCCGTCTGGCGAAAAAACTGCACCCGGACCTCAATCCCGGCAATAAGACGGCTGAAGATAAGTTCAAGGAAGTCTCAGTCGCATACGATTTGTTGAGCGATCCAGATAAACGCGCGCGCTTTGACCGCGGGGAAATCGACGCTTCAGGCACGGAGCGGCCGCGCCAGCAATACTATAAGGATTTCGCCGATCAGAGCGGTTGGTCCGCCTACACCAACAACTCGGGCTTTTCCGATTTCGGCGATTTCGCCGGCAGCGAAGATATTCTCTCAGAGATTTTCGGCCGTGCCGGCAGCGCAGGCCGCCGCCGGCGGGGCCAGGACGTCCGCTACCATCTCGAGCTTTCTTTCCTTGATGCCGTGAATGGCGGCAAGCAATCTATTGTCCTTCCTGACGGCACCTCGCTGGATGTCAACATCCCGCCGGGAACGCGGGACGGCCAGATCTTGCGACTGAAAGGCAAAGGCGGCCCGGCGCCGGGCGAGGGTCCGACAGGCGACGCGCTGATCGAGATCAGCGTGCTGCCACATCCCTACTTCACCCGTAAAGGCGACGACATCCATCTGGACCTGCCGATATCGCTGAAGGAGGCAGTGCTGGGCGCCAAGATTCGGGTCCCCACTCCCGGCGGGGCGGTCGCGGTGGCGGTGCCAAAATGGTCAAATACAGGCCGCGTTCTGAGGCTGAAAGGACGCGGCGTGTCGCGTGCCGACGGCGGCAAGGGCGATGAATATGTCAAGCTGATCTTGATGCTTCCGGAAAAGCCTGATCCGAAACTCGAGGCATTCGCCGCGGGGTGGCAGCCGGTGGAATACAGTCCGCGGCAATCGATGGGAGTGTGATGATGGAAGCCCAGGAATTCATCGGTCGATCGCACCTCGATACCCGGACATTGTGTGCCTGGGTCGAAGCGGAGTGGCTGGTACCGATAGCCAGCAAAAGGACATTTCAGTTTTCAGAAGCCGATCTGGCGCGGGCGCGGTTGATCGGCGATCTAAAGGCGGATTTCGGCGTCAACGACGAGGGCATTGCGATCATTTTGCATCTGCTCGATCAATTGTACGGGCTGCGCTGCCTGGTCAGGGATATTCAGGCAATGGAAGCATCCGATCGCAGCAAGGACCTCGGCTGACTGGCGTCGATGCGGCGGCGTATTTCGGCCGCGATTTCGAAAGAGCGGAGTCTCGCCGTGTGGTCGTAGATTTGCGTCGTCAACATCAATTCGTTTGCACCGGTCTCGGCGATAAATGCTTCAAGCCCCCGCTCGACGGCGTCCGGAGCACCGACCACGGAATAGGCCAGCGCCTCCTCGATACCCCTCCGCTCAAGTGGCGACCAGAGTTCATCCATGTTGTCGACCGGCGGCGGCAAGGGTCCGGGCGTGCCGCGTCGTAGGCTGACGAATTGCTGTTTCAGCGACGTGATAAGACGCCGCGCCTCAGCGTCGGTATCGGCGGCGAAGACATTTACGCCGACCATCACGTAAGGTTCGGAAAGCTGTTCCGACGGCCGAAAGCGGGCGCGATACACATCGAGCGCCCGCATCAGCTCCGAAGGGGCAAAATGCGACGCGAACGCAAACGGCAAACCGAGCATGGCAGCGAGCTGTGCACTGAACGTGCTCGATCCGAGCAGCCAGATCGGAACCCGCAATCCGGCACCTGGCACAGCCCGGACCAACCGGCCGGATTGCAGCGGTCCCAGCAGGGCCTGCAGTTCCACGACATCATGGGGAAAATTCTCGGCGGTCGTGGCCAAATCCCGGCGCAACGCGCGCGCGGTACGCTGATCGGTGCCGGGTGCGCGGCCGAGCCCGAGATCGATGCGACCCCGGTAAAGCGATTCCAGCGTACCAAACTGCTCTGCAATGACGAGCGGCGCATGGTTTGGCAACATCACGCCACCCGATCCAACACGAATGGTACTGGTGCCGCCGGCGATATAGCCGATCACCACCGCAGTCGCAGCGCTGGCAATGCCGGGCATATTGTGATGCTCGGCAAGCCAGAACCGCTTGTAATTCCAGCGTTCGGCATGTTGCGCCAGATCGAGCGAATTGCGGAAGGCCTGGGCCGCATCGCTGCCCTGATTGATCGGCGACAGGTCCAGAACTGAGAAGGGAATCACCGGCATCTCCAGTTTTCAGTTAATCTCGCGGCCAAGAGATCGCCGGCAGCCGCCAGATGCGATCAGGCTTCGTCCCATAATCTAGGTATCTTCCGCAGCCGGCGTAGTCCCGCGGCGAACGAATTGTGGTTGTCACGACTGGATCAACCGAAGCCGTAGCGGAGGATCGCGGTCAGCGGCGCCCGGTCCGGCAATTCCTCCCGCCGTGCCCCCAGCACCCTCGCGCCGGTAGACAACGCGCGCCGCGCGACTTCGTCGACCACGCTATAAGCCTCCGCATCGTCCGAAGCCGAATATATAACGCTGCCATCGATGTCGCTGACGAGACCGGGAACAACCGCGTCGAGATCGACGAGAAGTTGCTCGACCGCGCCTGCGGTTGCGGCATGCGCCGCGTAGGAGACATCTGTCGTCGCACGTCGCGGCTTCAGCTGGTCGTAGAGCGCGATCGCCGCCTTTACCTGGCGCGAATAGAGACGGTCTAGAACCGGGATCGCGGCGTCTTCCAGCTCTGCATCTGTTTTCTGATCCGGATTTCCTTCGATCATCTCGTCGGCCAGCCCGGGATAGCTATTGAGCGAACGGTACATGGAGGCGAGCGGCTCCTCCGCCGCAACAACCAGCGGGGTGTTCAGCCCGGCAAATACGCTGCGTATGGCCTGCTCGACCTTCCTCGCATATTTATGCAGCAGCACCTTCTCGCCTTCCAGGTTTTGCAGCCGGCGGCGCGGAGCCCGTACGTGAAAGGACGGACGCCGTGTCGCTTGTGCGGCATTCCCAGGCAGGTCTGGAACCTCCAGCCGCACCGGCGGAAAATTGACGAAGGCGTGGATAAGCCGGACGCTTTCTTCCGCCAATGCCAGCACGAAGATATCGTGCGGCGACGTCATGGCGCGTATCAGTGGCGTCAAATGCAGCCGGTCCGCCACCTCGGCCAGCGGCTTTGGCGAGTTAGGGAGGCGAAAAATTCGCATCAGGTCGGGGGTCGAGAGCACCGCCAGCCCGTGCGCCTGATAGCGCCAGAACGTATCGAACGAGTCCGGCTTGGCGCGCTGAAGCTTTCTGGTTTTGTCTTCATCCTGAACGTCGCGCTCGAGGCCGGCAAGATGATCGAAGCGCTCCTCGAAATCAACGATCTTGCGCTTGTCGACGCCAGTCTCCCTCAGCTGCGCCAGTGCCTCCCTGGAGAGATCTCTGAACGCGATGCGATTGGCCCGGATGTTCTCGACCAGGGGAGAGACGGGTAAGTACACCGAAATGCAGATCTCGCCCTTGATCTGTGCAAGCGCCTTAAACTCCTCCAGGGTCGGAATATCGATGTGAAGCATCTGCCTCTCGTTCAGCACCGCCGCAAAAATCCTGATCGAAAAGCATTGACTGAGACGCCGAGCAACCGCCTTGATGGTTATCAATCAAACGGTAATTCCGGTGCCCAAAGACGCAAGCGGCGGCAAATCCGATCAGGACATGACCCCAGCCTCGCATCAATTTGCGCTGTTCCCGGCTGAATCCAGGAACAGCCAGACGTTCCCGGGGGAGAAAAGCGCGCCATCGCGGTCAACCTCTAATCGCTTGCGTCAATTATTCCGGCGCTGGCCGAACAATTGCAGCGGCATCATGAAAAGATTGATGAAGTCGAGATAAAGCGTCAGCGCGCCCATCCCCCCTTTTTGTCTGCGATTTCAGCACTGTCCGACTCGAGATACATCTCCTTGATACGCTGGGTGTCGTAGGCGGTAAGGCCGACAAATACCAGGACGCCGATGACGGGGATTGCGAACTGAAGCGCGCTCGAGCCGACAAAGATGTTAACCAGGGACGCGATCACGACACCGGTCAGTCCCATCATAAGGAACGAGCCGAAACCCGAAAGATCGGACCTCGTGGTGTATCCGTAGAGGCTCATCGCGCCATAGGTCGCGGCGGTGATGAAGAAACACACGCGCGATCGACGTCCCCGTGTACACCAGGAAGATACCTCCCAGCGACAGCCCCATCATGGCGGCATAAATCCAGAACAGCATTATCGCCGTTTCCGGCGCTCATTCGCTGGATGCCGAAGCTTAAGGCCAGCACGAAGCCGAGCGGCGCCAGCATGACGATCCAGATCAGCGGCGTGCCCGCGATGGCCTGGTAAAAGCCAGAGGCTGCGGCGGCGTAAGCGACGATGCCGGTCACCGCAAGGCCGCCGGCCATGTAACTGTAGACGCGCTGCATGTAGGCGCGCAGGTGCGTATCGATCTGGGCACCGACCCACGGCGGCGTGGCCGTCCCGCCGGGTGTTCGCCGGGGGTTGTAATCGTAATAGCTCATGGACTGCTCCTCCTGTGCGGTTGGTTCGGTTTTTCTAATCATCGCTTGGGCGCGCTTCGGGATGGACCGATGCAACTGCGTGGCGGTCTCGCCTCTCTCGGGGAGGCCCGTGCCGGGCTTGCCATAATTCCCGACAATACGGTTCGAGGATCAGTGCAGCCTCAGGATCGGCGATCATCGAACAAGAATTGGGCGACCGGCCCATCACGGCCTTGACGGACATCAACTTCCGGCCGATCGGCTATTGCGCATGCAGCGCGCGTTCGCTGCGAACTTGGTCGGCGGTATAGGGCACGGCGTTCGGATCGAACGATTGCCAGCCCGATTTCCGGTAGAGTTCGCTGCGGTCCTGTAGATTCACCGCCGACTGGTTCATGATCGGCACGATTCGCTGCGATTCGCTCTGCGGCACCCGTGCAGTGACCACGGTCCCGCCGCGGCGCACGCCCTCGACAAAGACTTACGCGTCTTAATCTTGCGGCGACATCAACCATGAAAGAAACGATGTCATGCTATGGCTGGCCTCAATGTCGGGAGAGCCGTGCGCCATGGACGTCGGCGTGACCTTACTCCCGATTCTTGCAAGGGATTAACATTCGATCTATTCCGAGCGAGTGCCGGTCGCGAACGAACTCGCAACTGCGAAGTTTTCATGCACCGGAGCGCCGTCGGTCTCGGCACGCATTTCGGCGCTTCCCATCGCACCGACGTCCATGGCCCCTTTCGACGACTCTGACGGGATCCGCGACAAATTCGATTACGTAGAATTACGTAACGGCGCGTGAGCCAGGCGACCAACCAGTCCGGGACGCCTCTCCTGGCCGAATTGACGCCCGTCATGGCAGTCAAGCGGATTTGTCCGGCATGTAGACCCAATGAGCACCACCAAGCAGGAAACCCGCCGGGCCGCCAAGCCCCAACAGGATACGCCATGGCCGCACGTCCGGTTGTCAGAAACCGATCGGCTGGAGACGTTCAGCGACAGCGTACTCTCGATTACCATCACGCTGTTGGTGGCGGAAATCGTACGGCCGGAATATGCGTCGGGCCAGCTGTTGGAGAAGCTGACCGCGCAATGGGCCAGCTATATCGCGTTCCTTGCGTCATTTTGCTACGCGGGAGTTATCTGGCTCAATCATCGCGCGGTGTTCGCAAGGGTCCGCTACTGCGACCGCAGTCTTCATCTGGCTAACCTTTTTCTTCTGTTGACGTCGGCGCTGATTCCGTTTCCGACGGCGATCCTGTCCGCAGCCATCCAGAGCGGCAACGAATTCGATGCCAGGGTGGCGGTGACCCTCTATGCAGGCATTGCCGGGTCGATGTGCCTGGCGTGGCTCGTCGTGTTTCACGTTCTGTGCGTACATCCATACCTTGTGGAGGAGGATGTAGATCCGGACTTTTTTCCAAAGGAACGCTTCCGCGCCGTGCTCGGCGTTGTCTTGTACGCTATAGCGGGCCTGGCCGGCTGGCTATCGACACCGAAACTGGCCATGCTGATTTTTCTGGCATTGCCGGTTTTCTACGGCATCACCAGCGAGGGTTTGACGGAAACACGGCTTCGCCTGCAGTTCGGAAGAGCCCATCGCCATGCTTTTGCGAAAGGCGATCACGAAGGTTTGCGCTCCGAATAGCGTCCTTTCGGCGGTTCGGTCTCACCGCCCCGCCCACCGCATGTAATTTGCACGGCCGCCAGCCAGTCCTGCCACATCGCCGGATCGACCGGCGCACCGTCGGCCCATTTCAAGCCCACCACGATGAGGTCGATCTCCTCGTCCGTCTTGCCAAGCCGCAGCGAAACCGTTTCGAGAAAGATTCGCATCGCGTCATAGCCTCAATCAGGGTGATGGTGTCGGTCGCGTTCATTTTGGTCACATCTTCGGTCACGCCCGCCCGCGCAAACGAGCCTTACAAGGGCCAACCTATTAGGGAAATTCTAATCCTGCTCCGCATTGACGGCAGTCAATTGAGGCGGATCGCTTCGCGCCTAGTATTCTTATGTGGGCGATCCAGGCGCCAACGCCGCTCATTGCAGGAGCGAACATGAACGAGGCAACCACGATTGCGCGGACACCCTGTGCCGCTCAGGCGCCGAACACGGACGTGCTGTTCCTGCCTTACCGGCTTGGCCCCTTCAATCTGCGGCATCGTATCGTCATGGCGCCGCTGACACGCTCGCGCGCACGCCAGCCGGGCAACGTGCCAAGCTCCCTTGCCGCCTGCTACTACGCGCAGCGCGCATCCGCAGCGTTGATCGTGAGCGAAGCGACGCAGGTTTCGATGCAGGGCCAGGGTTACGCCTGGACGCCTGGCATCCACAGCCGTGAACAGGTCGAGGCATGGCATCGGGTCACCCAAGCGGTGCATCAGGCTGACGGGTTGATCTTCAATCAGCTTTGGCACGTCGGGCGCATTTCGCACCCTGCCCTGCAGCCCGACAATATGCTCCCGGTCGCCCCCTCCGCCATTATTCCGGAGGGCAAAGCCTTCATCGAGAACGAGCGCGGCGCAGGCGCACTTGTTCCGTTCGTACGGCCGCGCGGGCTCGACATTGAAGAGATGCCCTACATCGTGGCGCAATATGAACGCGCGGCCATAAACGCCCGGGCCGCCGATTTCGACGGCGTCGAGATCCACGCCGCCAACGGCTATCTGCTCGATCAGTTCATCGAGACCGGCACCAACCGGCGCACCGACAGCTATGGCGGCCCGGTCGAGAACCGGACCCGATTATTGTTCGAGGTCGCCGAGGCCTTGATACGGATTTGGGGGCCGGATCGCATCGGCGTGCGGCTGTCGCCGAAGGGCAAGATGAACGACATCTACGACGACCAACCGGAAGCGACCTTTGGCTATATCGCCGAGCGCCTCAGCGACTACCGCTTTGCCTATCTGCATATCGTCAATCCGGCGCTGGAGCAGATGCAAAGCGGAAAAGCGCCGGATCCGCGGGCGCTAGCCACGGTCGACACGATCCGAAAGAAATTCAACGGAACCCTGATGGTGGCGGGCGGCTTCCAGGCTGACACCGCGGCGCAGTGGCTTCGCGAAGGCAAAGCGGACCTGATTGCTTTCGGCCGCAAGTTCATTGCCAATCCCGATCTGCCCGAGCGGTTGCGCATCGGCGCGCCCTTCAATGCCGACGATCCAACGACATATTACGGCGGCGGCGAGAAGGGATACACAGACTATCCGTCTCTGGCACAGGATCGCGGCGAACACCCGAAGTCCTGTGTCGACCAGCGCTGGCGGTGAGCCGCGACAGCTTGCTCTCGAGCGCGGGAGCTTGCGCCACTGCACCCGCAAACCGGCGCTCACTACACCAGGATTGGAAAGGAGCTAGATCATGGCAAACGACACCCTTAAAGGACTCAATGTGGCCATCCTGGTCACCGACGGCTTCGAGCAGGTCGAACTCACCGAGCCACGTAAAGCTCTGGACGAAGCCGGCGCCACGACCAAGATCGTATCGCCCAAACATCAACGCGTACGAGCGTGGAATTTCAGGGACTGGAGCATAGAGTTGCCGGTCGATGTGGAGCTCGATCAGGCCAAGCCGGAAGATTTCGACGCGCTGCTGCTGCCGGGCGGCGTTATCAACCCGGACTCGCTTCGCATTGAGCCAAATGCAGTTGCCTTTGCGAAGGCGTTCTTCGATGCCGGAAAACCGGTTGCAGCGATCTGCCATGGTCCCTGGACCGTGATCGAGACCGGCTCGGCGCGCGGCCGACGCATGACCTCATGGCCCTCGCTCAAAACCGACCTCAAGAACGCCGGCGCGGACTGGGTGGACCAGGAAGCGGTCGTAGACAAGGGCTTGGTCACGAGCCGCAGTCCCGATGATATCCCGGCATTCAACCGGGAAACGATCAAGCTGTTCAGCGGCGCACGTGGGCAACGTCATGCCGCATGATGCCAGGCGCAGTGCGCGGACCAGCGTCCGAAAGCGGCGGTTAGGTCCGCTGCAGCGCGAGGTCAGCATCATCGGCCAGGGGACCTGGTACATCGAGGAAGGCGACCCCGCCTCCGCGATCGCCGCCTTGCGACGAGGCATTGATCTCGGAATGAACCACATCGACACCGCGGAGATGTATGGCGCCGGTGCCGCCGAGGAGCTGGTCGGCCACGCCATCAAGGGCCGGCGCGATGAGGTATTCCTGGTCTCCAAGGTGCTGCCACAGAATGCCTCCCGACTGGGGACGAAGACCGCTTGCGAGAGATCGCTCACCCACCTCAAGAGCGACTGGCTGGATTGCTACCTGCTGCACTGGCGCGGACCGCATCCGCTGGAGGACACGTTTGCGGCTTTCGAGGCGCTCCGTGAGGAGGGCAAAATACTCTCCTATGGCGTGAGCAACTTCGACGTGCCGGATCTTGAAGAGGCATGGGAAATTGCCCACGAATCGAGCATTGTCTGCAATCAGGTGCTCTATCATTTGCAGGAACGCGCGATCGAACATGCCGTGTTACCCTGGTGCGAGCAGCACCGTCTCGCCGTCACCGCGTATAGCCCATTCGGGCACGGCGATTTCCCAAGCAATCATACGCCGGGCGGCCGCCTGCTTGCGGATATCGCGAAGGCGCATGACGCGACCACGCGCCAGATCGCGCTTGCATTTCTGACGCGGCGGCCTTCAGTCTTCGCGACCCCCAAAGCGTCCAGCGTCGAGCATGTCGAGGAGAATGCCGGCGCGTCCGATATACAGTTGTCGCAGGCGGAGATTGCGCGGATCGATGCCGCCTTCCCGCGTGGTCAGCCTCGCCGCGGGCTGCCGATGCTTTGACGGTCAAACCAGCGTCGTCAGGGAACCCGTGGTCTTGGGACAACGCGGGGCTCCGTAACGAAGGTCGGTCGCCACCGCCTTCGCGCGCTTGCGCGTTCGGCCCACGATCACGATCATCCGGGCGCTGCCGCGTACGACCGCGGCGAGGTGGCACAAAATTGAACTTCGCCGCTGGTGGGTTCGATGAAACAGAAAACGGGGAGAAAAAGCACCGATAGCAGCGGACCCTGTTACCGCGTGCACATCAGAGGTCTCGGTCAGCGAGGGCCTGCCGATATCGCTCGGAAGCTGGACACAGTCGTCGTTGTTGTTGGCGGCGAGGTCCTGAAAATTATATCGCGCCGTGCAGATCCAGAACTGGCAAGCACCGGCGAACCCGCAAGGACCGTAAGGGCGATACACATTGTCCCGAGCTGCATGACGGCGTTCCTTCGCGCCGGCATTGCGCAAACTTCAGCGTAAGTGCGGCGATCGGTTGAGGCATTGACCTTCGTCCACTACCCCATTCGATCAACCATTCGGGTTTTTTGAGAGGTGGAGATCGGCAATCAGCTGTTCCGGGCCAAAGCGCGACGATCGAACGCGCAACTCTCAACAGTCAATCAGCTTCAGACGTCGCACCAATATTGATGGCTATCAAGGCTTGCCGATGCCTTCTCAGCCTATTCTCCATCGCCGCATGGGCATCGATGAATGTTTCAGCGCTAAAACGGACCACCTTGAACCAAGGAGATTACCTATGGCAGCAGGCAATCGCGCCATCACATTCTTGGGACCACACAAGATGGAGCTCCAGGACAAAGGATACCCGAAGCTTCAGGACCCGAAGGGCAGGAAGATCGAGCATGCTGTCATCCTCAAGATCGTTACGACAAACATCTGCGGCAGCGACCTGCATATCTATAACGGCCGCTTCGCGGCCCCGAAGGGAATGCAGATGGGTCATGAGAACACCGGCGAGGTGGTTGAGCTAGGCTCGCATGTCGAGCGCATTAAGGTCGGCGATGTCTGCTCCGTGCCCTTCAACGTGGCTTGCGGCACATGCCGAAACTGCAAGGAACGCCACACGGAAGTATGCCTCAACGCTAATGAGGAACTCGGATTTTGCGGCGCTTACGGCTTCAATCTTGGCGGCTGGCAGGGCGGCCAAGCCGAATATATGCTGGTACCGTGGGCGGACTTCCAGTTGCTGAAATTCCCCGACAAGGAACAGGCCATGGAAAGGATCAGGGATCTCACCCTGCTCTCCGATATTCTGCCCACCGGGTATCATGGCTGTGTCGAGGCGCGGGTTGGAACGGGTTCCACCGTGTACATTGCCGGCGCCGGGCCGGTCGGACGCTGCGCCGCCGCGAGCGCGCAGCTTCTTGGAGCGTCTTGCATCATCGTCGGCGACCACAACAAGGCCAGGCGCGATTTGGTGAAAAAAGCCGGCTACGAAGTCGTAGATCCGTCAAGCACCACCCCTGTCGCCGATCAGATTGAAAAACTTCTCGGCACGGGCTCTCGCTGGGTCGACGCGGCTGTGGATTGTGTGGGCCTCGAGTGCCACGGCTATGGGCCGGACGGCAGTTCCAAGAACGTGGAGGAAGCCGTCATCAACACGTTGATGGAAGTGATCAAGCCTGCGGGGGCCATGGGCATCCCCGGCGTCTACACTAACCTGGATCCCGGTGCTCCCACAGAACTCAACAAAAAAGGCTTGATGGCCCTGGGCTTTCCCGCAGCCTGGGTAAAATCGCCGACATTCACAGCCGGTCAATGTCCCGTCATGCACTACAACCGCGACCTGATGATGGCCATCCTGTGGGGCAGGATGCCTTACCTGACGCCGCTTTTAAACACCGAAGTGATCCCGCTGGAGCGGGCAGTCGAGGCATATCAAATCTTCCATGACGGATCTCCCAAGAAGTTCGTGATCGATCCGCACAACATGACCAAGCTGATGTCGACCGGTTAAACTGGATAGCCCGCAGAATCCCGGCGCGAACGATGCCGGACGCAATGCCCATCTTTTTGGGGGCGAGTTGCGGCTGCGCTGATGTCGGATAAAGCCCCGGCACCGCTGGCATAGCCACCGGCGATCGCAAGGATCGACGTCCTCGGTGCCAAGCTTCCGGAAACCGGCTCATGATGCCTGACTGATCGGCGCTGCAGGCGCGCGCATCCGCCGGCGAGGCCGATTGTCGCGCGGACTTGATGGCCATCATTTTCTTCGGAACTCCGCTCGGCTGTCATGCATTTTCTTCCGGCCGGCGGGTGCAAATGCTAGAAACCAACAAGCCTCGTTCTCTAAAAGCCGCGGAAGAGGCTCTGCGGGGCTTCGTCCGCGTGCGTGGAGCACGCGAGCACAATTTGAAGAGTATCGATCTCGCCATTCCCCGCGATGCCCTGGTGGTGTTTACCGGCGTGTCCGGCTCGGGCAAATCGTCGCTGGCGTTCGGCACGCTCTACGCGGAGGCGCAGCGGCGGTATCTCGAATCCGTCTCGCCCTATGCGCGGCGTTTGTTTCATCAGATGGCGGTTCCCGAGGTTGACGAGATCGATGGCCTGCCCCCGGCCGTGGCCTTGCAGCAGCAACGCGGGTCGCCCACCACGCGCTCTTCCGTCGGCAGCGTGACGACGCTGTCCAACCTGCTTCGAATGCTGTACTCGCGCGCCGGCGAGTATTCACAGCACCAGGCGCATCTCGACGCCGAGGCTTTTTCGCCCAATACGCCGGCGGGAGCCTGTCCACGATGCCATGGGCTCGGTCGGGTCTACGAGGTGACCGAACGCTCGATGGTGCCGGATGATTCCAAAAGCATTCGCGAGCGCGCGATTGCCGCCTGGCCGCCCGCCTGGCATGGCGGCAACCTGCGCGACATGCTGATCACGCTCGGCTACGACGTGGATCGTCCGTGGCGCGAATTGCCGAAAAAAGCCCGCGACTGGATCCTGTATACCGACGAGCAGCCGGTGGTCCCGGTTTACATCGGGTATGACACGGACGAGGCGCGAAGGGCGATCAGACGCAAGGAGGAGCCCAGTTACCGCGGCAATTTCTCCAGCGCCAGGCGATATGTGCTGAACACCTTTGCCACCACTGAAAATGCGTCGATCAAGAAGCGGGTATCGCGCTACATGGTAAGTACCGAATGCCCGCTCTGCCATGGCAAGCGGCTTCGCCGCGAAGCGCTGTCGGTCAAGTTTGCCGGCTTCGATATTGCCGACATCTCCAGGATCCCGCTGGCCAGGCTCGCTGACCTCTTGCGTCCCTATGCGGAAGCCACCGCTCCTACCCTGACCAAGCTTAAGCAGCATCCAGAGAAGGCGTTGGTGGTGCAGCGGATCGCCGAGGACCTTGGCGGCCGCCTCAGAGTTCTGCTTGACCTCGGGCTTGGCTATCTTTCCCTGGAGCGGAGTACCCCGACGCTTTCTCCGGGCGAACTGCAGCGCCTGCGACTGGCAACCCAAGTACGTTCCAATCTGTTCGGCGTCGTCTACGTGCTCGACGAGCCCTCCGCCGGACTTCATCCGGCGGACACCGAGGCGCTGTTGACGGCGCTCGACCGATTGAAAGCCTCCGGCAATTCGCTGTTCGTGGTCGAACACGAGATCGATGTGATCCGGCATGCGGATTGGGTTGTCGACGTCGGGCCAGGCGCCGGCGAACTCGGTGGCCATGTGCTCTACAGCGGTCCGCTGCAAGGGTTCAAGCAGGTAGAGCCATCGCAAACCCGCCGTTACCTGTTCGGTGACTACATTGTGCCAAACCGAACGCCGCGCTCGCCCAAGGGCTGGCTGCGGCTGCGTGGCGTCAGTCGCAACAACCTCCATGAACTCGATGTCGATTTTCCGTTGGGAGTATTCACCACCGTGACTGGCGTTTCCGGCTCGGGCAAGTCGAGCCTGGTAAGCCAGGTCCTGGTGGAATTGGTTGCAAAACAGCTTGGTCATCCCCTCCCCTCGATCGACGATGAGGGCGACGAACTCGAGCGGACCGTCGTGACCACACTCGGCGGCCGGATCGCGAGCGGAATGGAGGGTGTCAAGCGATTGGTGGTCGTCGACCAAAAAGCGATCGGACGCACACCACGGTCCAACCTCGCGACGTACACAGGGCTGTTCGATTACGTTCGCAAGATCTTCGCGGCCACCAAGTCGGCGCGCGCCCGTCACTACGACGCTGGACGCTTTTCCTTCAATGTTGCCAAAGGCCGCTGCGAGACCTGCGAGGGCGAAGGCTTTGTTTGCGTCGAATTGCTGTTCCTGCCCAGTGTATATGCCCCGTGCCCAAGCTGTCATGGCGCTCGCTACAACGCCAAAACCCTTGAAATAAAATACCGCGAGAAGAACATCGCCGCCGTACTGGGAATGACGGTCGATGCCGCCTTCGCGTTCTTTGCCGAGGAGGCGCAGGTGCGCCGGTCCCTCGATGTGCTGCGGCAAGTTGGCCTCGGCTATCTGCGACTTGGCCAGCCGGCGACGGAGCTTTCCGGCGGCGAGGCCCAGCGGATCAAGCTTGCCACCGAGCTGCAGCGGACGCAGCGCGGCCACACGCTCTACGTCCTTGACGAGCCCACCACGGGACTACACCCGGCTGACGTCGAGAAGCTCATCGCGCAACTCGACGGGCTGATCGAATCCGGCAATACCGTCATCGTGGTGGAGCATGACATGCGCGTTGCAGCCGGCAGCGACTGGGTAATGGATATCGGCCCTGGTGCAGGTGACGAAGGCGGTCATGTGGTGACGTTCGGCACGCCCGCCGAGGTCGCTGGCTCATCCATAAGCCGCACCGCGCCATACCTGTCGCGGTTCAGGGGCCGGCCCGCGGCCGACGCGCCAACGTCCAATCGCCCCGCCGCAACTCAGTAAAATCGGGGAATCGGACCAACATGCGGGGTCGACCTGTCCGAAAGATCGAACATCACTTCATCGACGTAACACCAGCCCCACCCTTCCGGCGGATCATAGGCCTCGATGATCGGGTGCCTGGTCGCGTGAAAATGTTTTGTTGCGTGCCGATTTGGCGACTGATCGCAGCACCCGACATGGCCACAGGTGCGGCAGATACGCAGATGCAACCAGGGGTCACCCGATTTCAGGCATTCTTCACAACCCGGCGCGCTCGGAACAACGTCGCGGATTGCTGAGAGATGTTTGCAAAATATCGCCACGTTTTCCTCCCGCGCTTCGCTTACGGTATCGTGAGAAAACGAGCGCTGCGTTGACCGATGTCAAAATATCGCGGGACGAGATCGCTCCATATGATATGGAAGAAATCGAGGGCCGCGCTCATGAAGCAGAGAATGGAGCGGCGACAGCAAATAGCGGCCGTCATGGCGGGCTTGCACCGCACCCATGAATGCCGCCACAAGAATGCCGAAGGTGGAACCGAGGACAGGGATCTTCATGCTCATGTTCGCGCCTGATCAAGGACACCAATTCAAATCATGCTGTGGTGCATGTATCGCTGATCGTATCAACTCCATCTAGCCTTGACGTTCGTTAAAGCTGGATTCGCGCACACCAGCCCTTCGGTCCTGGATAGAAGCTTTCCGGAGGGCGACGCGCTGCCGGCGCCGCTGTTTCCGTACTGATCGCGGCGACGCCGATCATCTACCTCTATCCCAACCGGCTGCCGAGTAGGCTAGGTCACCCCGCCATTGATCTCAGCAGTCGCCTCTTGATGCGCTCTCTCCGGCATGCAGTGCGGGTTCAACCGCATACCCATCGCACCCACGCTCCCAGTCCCCGAATCCTTTTCCGCGTCGCCCGACGATTCGGCCGCGCCATCTGCGCGAGCCACGTGCAATTCCGCCCCAACGACAGCCCCCTCGCCGATGGCGGCTCCGACTCGCTTGACTGATCCAGACCGCACATCGCCGGAGGCGAACACGCCACGCACGCTGGTTTGCAGCGGCAGCGGACGGCCGGATCCGTTGTTCGATGGGCGGGTGCCGGAGGGAACGTCCGAGCCGGTCAAGACAAAATTCTTGCCGTCCAGAGCGATTCCGCTGTCCTTGAGCCAGCCCGTCGCCGGTTCCGCGCCGATGAAGCAAAAGACATGGCGAATCGGCTTTTCCGTCTCTTCACCGGTCACATTGTTGTGCCAGCGCACGCGCTCCAGTTGCTTCTCGCGGCTGCCATAGAGAGCAACGATTTCCCTTTGGGTCAACACCTCGATATTGTCGATCGCCTTGATGCGGTCGATGAGGTATCGCGACATGCTCTCCGCCAGACTTGGACCGCGCACTAGCATCCAGATTTTTTTAGCGAAGCTGCGCAGGAAAACCGCGGCCTGGCCCGCCGAGTTGCCACCCCCGACCAGAACGATTTCCTCATCACGACAAAGCCGAGCCTCGATCGGCGAAGCCCAGTACCAGACGCCGCGCCCCTCGAAAGCGCCGAGGTTCGGAACGTTAAGGCGACGGTAACGCGCCCCCGTCGCCACGACCACGGTCGAAGCCTTGACGCGCCGGCCATCGCTCAGGTGAAGCCCAAGCGGCATTTCCATCGGATCGAGCCGTACCACTTCGCTGGGTATTATCACCCTGGCACCGAATTTCTGCGCCGGACGTAGGCACGGCCGGTCAGCGCCTGGCCGGAAATGCCGGCCGGAAAACCGAGATAATTTTCGATACGCGCACTGGCTCCGGCCTGTCCACCGAATGCGCGCGTATCGAAAACGATGACCGAGAGACCCTCCGATGCGGCATAGACCGCGGTCGAGAGACCGGCGGGTCCCGCGCCGACGACTGCGACGTCATAGGTCAGATCGCGTTCATCGATCGGCACCATTCCGAGTGCGAGCGCCAGTTCGGTCTCATTCGGGTTTTTCAGGATGGTACCCTTCGGACACACTGCCAGCGGCAGATCCGAAGGATTCGGGGCATATTGCTCGACCAGCTTCGCTGCGTCCTGATCCTGTGCCGGGTCGATTAGTTGATGTGGGTAGGCATTGCGCGCCAGGAAGCCTTGTAGACGAATGACGTCGGGACTGTTTTCGGTGCCAATCAGCACCGGACCTCCGGTGCCGGCCTCGATCAGGGCGACGCGACGCAGGATCAGCGCATGCATGATCCGTTCGCCGAGTTCGGGCTCTTCAATCATCAGGGTGCGCAGCTTTTCCGGCAGAATCAACAGTGCTTCGACATCATCGATCGCGTGAACGTCGACGAACGCCGGCTGACCCGACAATTGCCCCACGTCGGCGACGAAGTCACCGGGCCCCTGCTCCGTGATCGGAGCACTGTGCCCCAGGGGATCGCGACGCGTGACGCGCACCGAGCCCTTGATCAGCACACACATGCCGGGAGCGACACTTCCTGTGACGAATAGCGCCTCGCCGGGGGCGTAGTGCCGGACTTCGCCAAAACGATGCAGCCGATCAATTTCACTCGGAGTCAGTTTCGGAAACATCTGCTCGTTGCGGTTATCGATTGTTGGCATTCCAAGCTCCAGACGCGAATTCGATCAATGAGCTATCGTAGCGATCATGGCTTGTGGATCCTCAAGCGCCATCGTGCCGCGCCTGGAGCGGATACCCATTGACGGATGTCAGCTTCCCTCGATTTTTCAAAAGCGCTGAAATTTGACGCTCGTCACGGCGCCGTCTTCGATCCTCTGCCAATCGTCGGCTTCGCGGAGCTCAAGCGATGGCAGCCCCAGCTATTCACGTTGTCCCGGACGACAACTTCGACGACTGGGTCGTACGCGCCGACATTGGGCAGGAATTCGGCCATTACCCCACCCGAGAAGCCGCCGAACGGGCCGCGCAGGCGATCGCGCAAGAGCGCGAGGCCGAACTCGTCGTCCATCTCCCGGACGGAAAGACGAGCCGAACGCGTTTTGCAAAATCTGGGCCGCCCGATTGTTTCGGCGATGATTCCGCGGAAACGGGCGTATTAAACCTTCACGCCGTGGACATGCTCGCGGGTCCACGCCAGCAGCTGAGGCAGGGGCATCACTCCGGACTTGCGCGCAACCTCCCGGCCGTGGTGCACGAGCATCAGTGTCGGTATGCTTTGGATGGAGAACCTCCGCAGCAGTTCCTGTACGGCGTCGCTGTCGACCTTGGCCAGCCTCAAATCGGGTTCGAGTTGTGTTGCCGCCTGTTCGAAGATCGGCGCCATTGCCCGGCAGGGACCGCACCAGACAGCCCAGAAATCAACCAATAGGGGAATGTCACTATGCGTTGCGTGCCGGTCGAAGCGGGCGATGGTGTCCAGCGCCGTCGGCCGTCCCTCGAAAAGCGGCCGGTGGCAGGATCCGCACTTGGCGCCGTCGCGCAACCGTTCGCGCGGTAAACGGTTGATCGCATCGCAGTACGGGCAGACGATATGCAGCGCCGTGGTCATTTGTTCTCCGAACGAAGCTCGATGCTGCAGGATCATGGGTCGCGCGGGACGCCGCATTGACTAGTGTCAACTTTCGAACGCTCGGCGTTAAAGTTGACGGACGTCATGGCCGGTTTGGGCCCTCTCGCCGCAATGTGGGAACATCGAGTTCGGTGGGCAAGTCGTACTAGAGCCATCGAAGCTCGTCGGAATGAACGGTGGGTGCATCATGATGCGAAAGACTGATTCAGAGCTACCACCGGCGGAGCGACTGCGCTGCCCAAGGTGCGAAGCCCGGATTTCAACCACGGGTATTTCAGAAAGATCAAAGGCCTTGAAGCACCGCGTCGTATACCTGAAGTGCGGTCACATCGAAAACAACGAAGTCGTGTCTGACCCGCTAAAAGCTAGTCTAGTCGCGTGACATTGGTTCCAGCCACTATTCGAGAGCAGCGGGCGCGCATTATTCGGTCTGACGGCGTTGTGCGTTTTGGGGTCTACTAATCTGCCTGATCTAAAGGGATGCATCACATGGATCCCATTTTCGCCCCAACCCTCCCTTTCTTCCAATCGAACGGCCACGGTGCCCAAAGTGCCAGAACCGCATCATGCTGGCACGGATCAGGCCCGGGCCCAGCGGGCTATGGTTTTGAGTGCGCCGCGGCGCCTAATTCTAGACAGGTTGTGCTCCGCCGACGACGTGTTTCTTACGCTCGCCATCATGAGCGTCACTTTTCTGATCGAGGTCGGGCTTTTCATCTTGATGGGAATGCTTTGAAAGGGGCGCTCGATCCGGGCAACGCGCAGCCGGTGCGAGGTCCTAGGACTCAACAAGCTTGATGGTTGAGACCGGCCATCTTCCATCATGACCTCTGATGGAAATGCGAAGCCCGTGCAATTCATCCAGCCAAACGTTTTCGACCGTGCCAGCCTTTCCGTCGGTAAGCGCGACCGCTTTGCCGATTAATTCGGATTGCACTGCACCGTACTCATTCAAGATTTTTAACGCACGACGCTTAACCGATGGCATCACTAGTCCGTCGTCGGGAGCTGTCCAAACGGACACAACGGCGACGCTTGTCCCTACGCTCGGCCGCTGGAATGACTGATGGTGACTGCTCCTCCAATTCGCGGAGCCGGTCCAGCCGCGTTTTAGTACTCCGCGGCTGTTCCGTCTCTTCATTCAGGGGGGCACGTAGTCTCTCCCCGATCTCTTGAACGATTGCTCGGCTATGTTTGGGGTTTATGTCAATGCAGTCGCGCATAACGAAGCCTCGTTTGGGTAAGAAAGCGCCGGCCAGCTTGGCGCACACCCTCCCGCTGGCAGGCTCGGTTGGTAATTCGAACAGAACCGGAGACCCCCTGCCCGGCAACACTCGCGCTTATTCGCGCCGGTGCCAAAGCGCGGGGGAAAATAGCCTGCGACGCATGATCTCGTTCCAGAACTGCTCGTCAGCCGCCTTCAATTCAAAAGAACCCTGACGATTGCCACCAAACGTCTAGGCCGAAATGTCGGCCGTCATCGGACACTGTAGCGGAGCAAGTGTCCTTTTCGATCATCTTCTAGGCTTCCGCTTTATCGGAGCTGCACTAGCGGAGCATTTTCAGTGACGACATTCTTCTTGTTTCCAGCGATCGGGCCGCCGTCGTTTGAATTACCCAATATCGCTCTTTGCTCCGCATCTTCCACGTGGAAATAATGATTGCGAAGCTTTCGTTTGTTCCGACACTAAAAGGCCCAACGGTCCTCTTCTTGGCGTGCGGCGTCCTCGTTCAGGCGCTCCGCGATATCCTCCGCAAGCGGCTCCGAATTGGCGTCTGCAATCGGCTTTCCATCGTGAGTGACCACTTTCCGGTCAGCGGTAGATACCGGAAAATCTTTAGGCTCCAACGGCTTCTTTCCCATTCCCGTTCCTCCTCAATGCTTCCCTTAAGAACGCGGGAAGCCGAAAGAAGTTACGGCTCCATCTGTGTTCCTCGGTGAAAGTCGTATGACGTGCGAGGCGCTCCCCAGGCTAATCGAGCCCTCTCGCTAACCCTTCGTGGGCTCCACTTAGTGGATCGAAACGATCCACTTTGCGAGATCTGGGCGTGTGTTCGAGGAGGCATAGTCCGTCCCTCGGCTTCCTCGCGGTACTCGGAGCTGTTTGACGGCTTCCACTTGTGATTCTGGGGCTCGTCAGTGCCCGTGGCCTCGATCTCGATGACGAAAACCTCGCTTCCATAGATCCGGCGGATGCATCTGAATGAGAGCTTCTGGTCAAATTGGCTCTGGAGGGAGCCCCGCCTTCGCACGGGCAGCCGCTTCCTTTGTCCGTTGCTCGGCCCTTTGGCTACGCCAACTCCGGAAGGGTATTCCTAGCTCCCGCGCCTTCGCCCTCACCGCCCCTTGACTCCACTTCAGAGCCACGGCGGCGCGGGCCGGGCTGGCACCAAGTTCGCGCAGGCGCTTCAGTCTTCTGATCTGGTCCTCAGTCCACTCCTTGGGCATGGCCTAAGCCAACGCTTATAATTTGCTCTCTGTTCCGGCCCGATCAGTATGGCAAGACCAAGCTGTCGCGCACAAAGGCATCTGCGTCGAGTCGAAACTGCTGGCGCAGATCGAGTGCCCGGCGAAGTCTGCTGAAGGCAAGGTCCGTCACCCCTTCTACCGGGGGCTCGGAGAAGATTAAGGATACCGGAAGCCGCCACCTGAGGCGGCTTACTCCCGGGGCTCGCCCTTATGGCGGAACGGGTCAGCAGCGTCGTCGTGACCACTGCGACTGCTAAAGAACATCAAGGCAATGAGGCCGCACCCGATCAGTAGCGAAAAGAATGTGCCAAGGCTAAGCGCGATCCAACCGTGCTTGCCCAACTCGACGCCGCTGCTGGCATTCCAGATAGACACAGCCCAAATCCCGGTGAGGATGAGCAAGATCACCAGCACCACCAACAGAATGATCTGGCCTGCACCATTGCGCTGCATTGCCTTACCTTTCGGGTGCCCATAGATGAACCGAGGCTGCGAGAAGCCGTTCCTGTTGATGGACCATTGCCTCCCTTGGCGAACGCATCGAAGGAGCAACCCCAGAGCAGCCCCCCAACCCCACCGGCACTTCACAAGCAGTCCCGGCCCGTATTGCACCCGGGTCGGGCCTTTTCTTCCCTGCGGTCCGATCTAGGGGTGACGGAAGGTCCGAATGACGTGGCAGCATTTGATCGTAGCTGCATAGGTCGCTCTGACGCTCCTGTTGGAATACGCTTTCTTTGTTGAAGTGGCTTTGAGATGAGCCCCGTCTCGCGCTTCGCCCTTCGACGGCCTCGAGGGATCGGGTCGCCGTGGCGGAGATAAGGTTAGACAACCAGCCGAGCTGGCATCAATGCCGCACCCGATCTCCGGCGAAGGTGAACACGACCTTCATGAATGGGCCATCCTTGTCCCGGACCTCAATGGCCATGTCGTGCAATTCGTCGAGGACCGATTCGATCACACGCTGACGGGCCAATTCCGCTGGCGAGCTGGCGGCTTCCTCCTGCACCCGCTGTAGCTTGGGAAGCTCTATCCCCACCTCATCAACAGCGACGCAGTCGCCGTCGCGCATGTCGAAAAAGTACCGCTTCATGAAGCGCCCCAAGCTTGCGCGCTAAACGGCGCAGCCGGCCAAAGGTTCCAAAGGGCGAGGGGTGGCCAGTGTCCCTGTTTGTCAATGGTGCCCGAATTTCTAATCTTCCCAACCTACCTCTCTTGTTCCATGATGAGGAACAGTAGGGGCGCATCACATGCCCATTTACCGCCTGTTGCAGAATTCTCCGTTAGGCCCCGAGGAGATAGCCGTCCTGACTGACGCTTACGAGCGCACGCTGCGGAAGCTCGACCTGGTTGATCGCACGGATCCAATTACAGAACTGATCGCACGAAAGGTCATAGAGCTCGGGCAACGCGGCGTGCGGGAAGCAAATCAGCTCTTCGAATTGACCATCAAAGAGCTTGGTGTCGAGTAGCCGGTAGGAACGAGTTAGCCTCCCGGTTTTTGAAAACGCATGAGGGCGTCATACCCAAATGCGAGGCCCGCGTGTGCGAGAAGTGCATTGAGATTGACAGAACGATCGAACGTTTAAGGGCCGTGGCGGCGCGCATACAGGATGAGCGCATGCTCAATCGCCTTTCGACAGTCGTCGCCGAGCTGGAGCTTCAAAAGGTCGAGCTCCACCTCGACAAACAGATGTAGGCGCCTTGCACCCCATGGCCGAAGATGATCCCGCCCGCCCCGAGCGGTAATGCCGAGTTGTTCGCGTGACGATAGGGGAGCGAAAACTCAACTTAGTAAGCTGCTAACTTTGCGTCGACCCTTACTCGCTGTCCTCGGTCCAAGTTCGGTCGCCGCACTGGCACTCAAAGACCCGAATGGTAAGGCCCCGACGTGGGTCCATCATCTTATGGGCAAGCCGAGGTTGAGCACCGCACTTGCAGCGGCGCTCTTCGCGGGTCCTTGACCCTTCAAATTTGTCGCCGCTGAAATAGTTCATTCCTGCCTCGTCGCAGGAACAGTTAAGTCCAAAACAGCACACAAGTTCCCGGCGGCAGGTCAACCTAGGCCGAAAGGCTAATGCCCCTCTCTCTGCGCCATGGCCGAAGACCTCTCCCTTCCCCGCCTCACCCGCACCGAACCGCACCGGGAGACCTGACACGTCTACTACGGCGACGACGTCCTTGGTCGGCTCGATCGGCAAGCGCGCCGGCGTCCCCCCGGGCGTTGAGCAGTGGGGCTGGACCTGCGGCTTCTATCCCGGACTTGGCCCCGGCCAGACAACGCAAGGCGAGGCTGAAGATTTCGCAGCTGCCCGCGCCGGCTTCGAAGCCGACTGGAATCGGCTGCTGCCGACGCTGCCGGAGAGCGCCTTTGAAGAGTGGCGCGAGTTCCGCGACATGCAGGAGGAAATCCTGGCCAAGCGGGCGCGCGGCGAGAAGCTGGACAGCGAGATCCCAAGCTCCATGATGCGATGCGTCTGCGGCGTCCGCTTCGACAGCCACAATCCGGAGGAAAGCTATCCACACCGGGCGCATATTTACGCCGCGCACCGAGCGAAGGAAAGCCGAAGTGAAATTCGCCGCCGACCGCCCCTACGCCGACCCGGAGAAAGCCGCCCGCCCCATCCTCGAGATCGCCAGCACGATCGAGCCCGTCCAGGACGGCCGCATCCATGTCGAGAAGATCAACGGGCCCTTCCTGTTCCGCGACCAGGGCTCGCCGGCCGAGTACGGCGCCGGCATGAAGCTTGCGATCGAACGCGGCTGGCTGGAGATGCATGAGAGCGGCACCTTCGTCCGCTTTACGCCGGCCGGCGCCGAGCTGTTCGCGTGACGCAACGATCATCCGCCGATGACCCTTCCTGCGTCGGAAACCGAACAGACGGCGGAGGTCTCACAATTGTACTTGCGAAGCCATCGGGAGCAGCCGACACGACTGCGTTAGGAGGCGCGATGACCAAGGCGAATTGTTTGATCGTTCGAGCCGCGGGCCGACAGCTGGATAACTTGCGCTCCGAGGCTTCCCGCATCGCAAAAGGACACAAGATTGATTGGTGGGTTGACCACATCGACAAGGGGACGTGCTTCTGCTTTGAAGATGCCGCTGCGAAAAAGGCGTTCGCGTCCGTTTGCCAAAACTTCGGCGTGCAGCACCTGGAGGGATAGGCAACGAGCGGGCCGCAGCCCGCGCCTCCCTCAAAGTTCCCGCGGAGCTACAGCGGACCCCGATTCGCAAATCCCGCCGCCCGCTCCTATCTCTTCCTCAAAGGGGCGGAGTTCGCGTTGGTGGAGTTGCGTATGCGTGGCTGGACGCCCTCGATCGTCCCGACGGACGATCAGACCGTCTACCTGGTGCTGGACGATCTGGGCCGGCATGCCAGGTGTGGCGCGAGGCGGATGCCGAGACGGCGGACCTTGAGACCGTCATCACCTATCTTCTGGAAGGCCAGTACAGAGGTCCGGCGCGCGTTGTCGGCTTCAACACCGCCGAGGGCTGGGCCCGCGACGTCTCCGGGGACGTCGCCGACGAACTGCGCCGGCGCTGTGATCTGGAAGGCGCCGAGGTTCCGAGCCACCTTCAGGGCTTCATGGACGCCCACGAGAACCGCGACCGATCGCAGCTGCGGCTGGTCTAGGATCGTTAGAACAATTTTATGCCGTGCACGGTTGGCGTGAGCTGGTGGTCGAGCGAGCATCCCCCTGCAACCTACCACCGGCAAATGAGCCCGGTCCGATATGTAGAGCCGGGCCGGGCTCTGCACCGTGTTGCACCTTTGCTTGAATTGTTCACTTAGGAACTGTTCGCCGGTCGCCCGTGTATTAGGATCGGAACTGCAAAACCCTACGGTTAGGACCCGTATGCAGGAGGTGGTGTCATGCTGCGTCGCCATTTCAAACAGAATCTGTCCCTTGAACAACGCCTTTCCGAAGAAGCGAAGCGCCTACGCGAAGAGGCCAAATCACTCCCGCCCGGCTCTCAACGAGAGGCGCTGTTGCGCAAAGCCCGCCACGCCGAAACCGGCTCACACATGAGCAAGTGGCTGCGATCTCCCGAGCCGCAACCACCGAAGTGATCATGATGGAGACGGGCCCCTTTGGGTTCCGGCTTCTTTTCTTCGGTCATCATAGTCCCTATCTCAGCACCGTGCCAAAATCCCCCTACGCACCTTGCATCCCGACGCGCGGGACCGCGGTCCCCTCGCACCCCGACTGGATTCACGAGGTCAAGCACGACGGCTTCCGGATGATCGTCGCCCGAGACAATGAGCGCGTGCGGCTCTACACCAGGGGCGGCTACGACTGGACCAAGCGCTATCCCCTGATCGTCGAGACCGCGCTGCGGATCCGGAGCAAGCAGTTCGTGCTGGACGGCGGGCCGTGCTGCTCGACGCCCGCGGGATCAGCGACTTCGACGGCATGATGTCCCGACAGTATGACGAGGAGGTCCAGCTCTACGCCTTCGACATTCTCGCGCTCGATGGTGACGACTTGCGCAAGCTGCCGCTGCATCTGCGCAAGACGAACCTCGCCCGCCTCCTGGCCCGCCGCGCCGACGGCATCCACCTGGCGTCCTTCGAAGTCGGCGAGATCGGCCCCGACCTATTCCGGGCCGCCCGCCGCAGCCACGGCCAGGGCCGGAACGGCGCCCACCGCGGCCCGACGCCCCATCACCGACAAAGCGAGCGGCCGAAATACTGACCGCCGCGGCCATTGCCGCCCTGATCGTTGAGCAAAGCCGCAGGGTCTATTACGCCACCGGCCGACCCTCCGCGTGCCCTGACGACGCCATCGCAACGGCCGACGATGTGGTTCGCCGAGTGCGTAAAGCCGGCCCGGCGGGGCCTCGCCGCTCTGCTATCCCGGCGATGTTAGTGACACGATGATCAGGAATTATCGGGCCAGGCTTGCCGAGCGATGAGCTACGCCTTGCGGTTCAAGCTTCGCGGTTCTGGATCGGGTCGGATTCCGAGATGAGAGGTTATGAAACAAGTCGGCCGCTGGCCGATCCGGGCTTCGGTGCAGGTCAGCGTCATGCTCCAGAACGGCCGCTGGCAACCGGAAACATGTCTAGTTTGGGAATGGGCCACTACCCGGTCGAACCCTTTAGCGTCGCGTGATCGAGGCAAGTTGATCTTGCGTCCGCCAGCGATGCAAGCGCCGACTATCGGTTCTGCAAGATCACCCTCCGGCTCCGATCTCCAGCTCGTCGCCAAGTTTCAAGCGCCTTTGAAAGGCGTCTCTCGAGGCGCAGCAGCTCTGATCCGAGAAGCGTCGGCTACACTACCGCCATTGCTTTAAGTAGCTAGCCCGGTTCTTCTCATACCTGCGACATGCATCTGCCCTTGACAGGCCCGCGAGTGCCCCCTGACACTCAGCGTCCGTTCGGACCAATGGCATCTAACGGCTTGGGTCTTGCGATTGGAATGTGACAACATGCGCATTGCCGCGCTACCTAGGGAATGGACCAATACCGCCAACAACTGAACACCGAACAAGCCAAACGGGAAAAGTGATGGACACCTACCTGTCACACTCCACGGCGTCTCTGCCGATGATGGATCTGCCCGAGCTGCAGATCAACTATACGCCGATAGATCCGGATCGTTTGGATCGTCCCGTCATTTCCATCTGCATCGAGACGCGCAAGAACGACGATGAACTTCCGATGCATTCCCATAACAAGGGACAGCTCGTGATATCCTCACGCGGGTCGGTCATGTGCCGGGCCCCGGACGGACTTTGGATCGTCCCGCCGCAAGGCGCAGTCTGGATTCCCGGCGGCGTTCCGCACAGCAACTGCGTTTCCGATTTCGGCAAGGTCTATGTCGTCTTCATCGATCAGGAAGCGACCAAGCTGCCCCCGGAATGCTGTACCTTCACCGTCACGCCGCTGGTGCGGGAAATCGTCCACAGGCTTGCGACGTTGCCGCTGCTCTATCCGGTCGAGGGCCCAACGAGCCGCCTCGTGCGCGTCTTGCTCGACGAACTGGTCCAAATGACGACTGAGCATATGTATCTGCCGATTTCGCGTGACAAGCGTCTTCAGCAGATTGCCGCCTCACTGCTGACTGATCCCAGCGATCGCAGTACGATAGAAGAGTGGGCGGGCCGTTACGCCATGAGCGAACGAACGCTGCACCGCCTCGTTGTCAGCCAGACCGGCATGACCTTTGGACGCTGGCGCCAGCGTCTTCACGTCCTGCTGGCAATACAACGTCTTTCGGCTGGCGCATCTGTCCAGGCCGTCTCCCTTGACCTTGGCTATGAATCCCCGAGCGCCTTTATTACGATGTTCAAGAAGGCGCTGGGCAAAAGCCCCGGCCAGTATCTTACGGACCGGCACAAGCTGGCTCACAGCAAAATGTCGAGCTAAAGTCCGAGATAAGCCCGCTTCACATCCTCATTGGCCAATAGCGAATCGCTCGTCCCCGCAAGCACGATCTCTCCGTTCTCGAGCACATAGCCGGAATTACTGATTGCCAATGATCGGGCAACGTTCTGCTCAACGAGAAGAATGGTCGTCTTTTGCTCATGGAGCTTGTCGATGACGTCGAACATCACGTTGGTCAATGCAGGGGAAAGCCCGATGGAGGGCTCATCAAACATGATGAGCTCAGGCTCGGCCATCATCGCCCTGCCAATTGCAACCATCTGCTGCTCGCCGCCCGACAAGGTCCCCGCCGACTGTCTGCGCCGTTCCGAAAGAATGGGAAACAGTTCGTAGACACTTTGCAGGTTCATAGCGAGCCTGTCCCGCGAACGCCGCAGCGAGCCGCCAATCAGGAGGTTTTCTTCAACCGTCATGTTTGGAAACAGGACACGACCTTCGGCCACCTGCGCGATGCCAAGCTCGCAAATCTCCCACGACGGCCGGCCGCTGATCAGCTGTCCCTTCCAGTGGATTTTCCCGCTCGCGAATGTCACGATGCCGGCAATCGCCCGGATGAGCGAGGTCTTGCCCGCGCCGTTTGCACCCACGACGCAAATCAGTTCTTCCGGATAAATGCGCAGCGACACGCCGTTCAATGCGCGAGACCCCGCGTAAGCAACGCTCAGGGCTTCAATCGCGAGTATCGGCGTCTTAGCCACGGAAACTCTCTCCCAGATAGCCTTCAAGAACTTGCGGGTGACTCACGACGTATTCTGGCGTTCCTTGTGCGATCAGCGCACCATGATGAAGGACGATTACATCCTCGGCAGCCTCCATCACGATCCGCATGACATGCTCAACCAGAAGGATCGTAAGCCCTTTCTCCACGAGTCGTCGAAGAACCTTCACCGTCGTCGCGGCTTCGGTCGGTCGCAGCCCCGCCATCACCTCATCGAGGAGCAGGAGTTTCGGCCGCGTCGACAGCGCTTTGGCGGCTTCAAGCATCTTGGTGTCCGGCAATGTCAGCTCGGCAATGCTGGCATGTGCCTTCGATCCAAGACCGACGCTCTCAAGCGCCTCATAGGCAGCGTCCTGTGCCAGTCCGATATTACGCGTCCAGCTAAAGGCGCCAACCATCGCGTTCTCGAGGACCGTCATATCCCGCATCGGGCGAACGATCTGGAACGTCCGGCCAACACCAAGGCGGCATACTTCTTCAGCAGGGCGTCCGGAGATCACGTGCCCTTCAAACGTAATCGTTCCGCTGGTCGGACGCAGGGCGCCGGCGATCAGGTTGAAGCAAGTTGTCTTCCCTGCCCCATTGGGGCCGACCAGGGCCGTGATGCGGCCGCGCTCCAAGGAGAAGCTGACGTCATGAACGGCACGCAGACCGCCAAAGCTGCGCGACACATTCCTCAACTCGAGAATGGTGCTCATCTTCAGACCCGCTCGAGCTGCGGCTGGCGCAGCTTCAGCCGCTGCAGCACCGACCTTGCCAGATTCGTGATCGCCGGCCAGATCCCGTCGGGCAAGAACCAGACAGTGCCGATCAGCACGATACCGTATGTGATGTTGTTCAGCCCGGGTATGCCGACCAGATCGCCAATCGCGCTCATCACGTGATTGACCGGAATGACGACGATCGCTCCAATCAACGGACCGAAGACTGTACCCAGCCCTCCCACAATGGGTCCTATCAGCACTTCAACGGAGATGTGCATTCCCATGATGGAATCGGGGAAAATCGATCCCTGAACAAGCGCGAGCAAGCCGCCACCAAATGCTGCCCATGCACCCGATATGGAAATCACCAGTATCTTGTGCAGAAAGGTCCGCACACCGAGTGCCCTCGATGCCGCCTCATCGTCACGCATGGCCCGCCAAACGTATCCGAGAAACGAATGCCGAATGAGGGCGGTGGCAGCCATGCCGACGGCCACCGCACCGAGGGCGACACAATAGAAAAAGCGGGAGCCGCCGCGCAGTTGCAGCAGGGAAATGCTTCCGGTCTGTGCCTGGAAGAACATCCCCTGCATGCCGCCGACAAATTCCCATCCGCTGAGCACGACGCGAGTGAACTCCGCTGCGGCAATCGTAAGAAGAGCGAAGTAAATGCCTCTGACCTCGAACCGCAAGCTCAGCCACGCCATCACAGCGCCGACACAGCCCGCGATCAGCATTCCCAGGGCCAAGCCCAGCCAGGGAGTCAGGCCGTATTTGATATTGAGCACACCCACCGAATAGGCGCCAATCCCGACAAACAACGCATGGCCGACCGATAGCTGACCGCCGAGCCCCAGCATCAGATTCCAGGACTGACCGATAAAGGCGAACAGGAACACGATCGTCAGCAGCGAAACCAGATATGGACTGAGGAACAGTCCAAGCAATGCAAGAGCAAGGATCGCGCCGGCTCCCGCGATCCACGAGCCCAGCACAAATCTGACCTTAGATTTCTTTTTCACCTAGGAATCCTCGAGGCCGGAAGACAAGGACGAGTATCAACAGGCCGTAAGACAGTGCCGTCTTCAGCGATGGGGCAAACAGAAGCGCTGCCACGGCTTCGGCAATGCCGATCGTAAGCCCGCCAAGAAGCGCACCCGCAAAGCTTCCCAAGCCTCCGATGATAACCGTCACGAAGGCAAGAAGCGTGAAATCCACCGCAAGGTAGGGCTGGGCGTCAAACAGAGGCGAAATGAGCGCGCCGGCGATCCCGGCACAGGCAGCGCCTATACCGAACGTGGTGGCATAAATGCGCGGAATATTGAGCCCCACGATCAGCCCGCCCAGGCGGTTGTCCGCGGCTGCCCGGACCGAGCGGCCGAGCGAGGTGTATTGCAGGCTCAATCCCAACACGACGATCAGCAGGCCCGCAGTCGCAGCCGCCTGCAATCGCGCCAGGTCGAGGCGGACACCAGCTATCGTCACCGTCTCAAACGACAGCTGCGAGACCGACGGCCGGGGATCGGGGCCAAATGCGATGAGCTGGATCCCTCCCATCAGCAGCGACAGACCGATGAAGACGATGAACTGAACGTGGTGAGGACGCGCCACGAACCGCTTCACCACGGTAATTTCGAGAAGGTAACCCAGTGCGAACAGCATGACGCCGGCGATCACAGCCGCCACGATCGTCGGCATGCCCCACCACGCGCCGGTACAGTATCCGATATAGAGACCGAATACGACGAGCTCACCGTGAGCGAAGTTCACGATGCGGGTGACACCGAAGACAATGGTCAGGCCCAGGGCTATCAGCCCATAGACCAGCCCCATCAGGATGCCACTCGCCAGAACATTAAGCCAAAGAGAGGTCATTATCGCTTGTCGAACGGAGCAAGCGGGTAACGCATTTCTGCCACTGAAATCTCCTTGGGCGCAACGACCTGGGGCGCCGTGCTGGTCGCCTGGAGAAGAGCGACACGGCTGTTCATATGCTGACCGGATGCGTCAAACTTGATCCGGCCGCTGAACATGAGAACCGGCTCCGCGTCCATGCTTTTGAGTGCCGCGTGAATGGCATCGGACGAACTGGATTTGGCGCTCTTGACGGCGTTCGCAACAATCTGAACCGCCTCAAACGCGCATCCGGAGTTTGTATCCAGCCACTGGTTGCGATACTCCGCTTCGAACCCGTCGACGATCTTCTTCGCATCGGGCGCCTTGGGATTGTACCAGAGGTTGGTAGACATGGCACCGTCGGCATACTTGCCAAGCGCGTCATAGTACGCCTTGTCCAGAACGCCGTTTCCGTTCGGCGTAAAGATCATCTTGGGATTCCATCCCTGCTTGACGCATTCGCGCGTGATCATGATGGCATCGTTGACGCGCGTGATCGTCACAAGCGTATCGGCGCCGGACGCCTTTGCTTTTGCAATCTCGACCGAAAGATCTCTGGCCTTTTCATCATAGGGGATGCGGGCCGCCAGCTTGACCGGCATCTTCAGCTCTTCCCAGGCCTTATCAATGGTCGTCGCGGAGGACGTGCCGAACGTATTGTTCACGTGAAGTACTGCTGCCGCCACCGGCGGATCCTTCACCGAAGAAACGATCGACTTCATTTCCGCCAGGCCCTGGGTAACGATCGTCGCGGCGTTGGGGAAGAAGCGGAATACCTGCGTGAATCCGGAGGAAGTGACCTGATTGGCGCTGGCAATGTGCACGACCATCGGCACTTTGGCCGCCTCGCAAGCCTGCAACGCGGAAATCGTTGCCCCAGAATCCCACGCACCGATCAGGACCGTGCAGCCTTGCTGGATCAGGCTTTCAGCGGCAATTCTGCCATTCTCAGGCTTGCTCTGGGTATCGGCGTGTATCACCTGCATGTCGACGCCGAAGCGTTCCTTGGCGTACTTTGCACCGAAGTCAACGCCGCGGACGCAGGCCTGCCCGGGAAACGCAAGCACGCCACTGCTCGGCATAATGGCACCGACCTTGACGGCCTGGGAGGCGCCCCAGGCGCGCCACGGCCCGAGAGTTGCCGTCAAACCCGCAGAACCTGCCAGAATGGTCCGGCGCGTAAATCCCCTGTACTTCGTATCATTCTTCATCGCATTTCCTCCTGCCATAGCACACGCTTTACGAAGCCGTAAGCCATAACCTAGATGTTATGGACGGTTGCGAACTTGCCTTGTCTGTAGATGAGCGCCTCGAGCTCGTCGCGATGCGTTCCCGCGACCACCGCGCCGACAAACACAGTGTGCGTTCCTACCGGAAACGAGCAGAGCACCCGGCAATCAAAGCTGCAGAGCGCGCTCTTGAGGATCGGCGCTCCCGTCTCCAACCGATGCCACTCGCTGTCGTCGAACCGCACATCGCCCTTGCTGCCGTCCATTCCGGCAAATCGCTCCGCAAGAGACTTGTGATCGGCGGATAGCACGTTCCACCCGAAGGCTTCCGTGCGTCTAATGGTATCGTGCGCACCTGCAGCCTGGTTGATGCAGACAAGCGCCGTGGACGGATCGGTTGAGAGCGAGCATGCCGCTGTGACCGTCAGACCATGGCGATGCGGCGCGAGCCCCGACGTGACGATCGAAACAGATCCCGCGATGCCTCTGAGAGCACGCTTGAATGCGCCACCATCAATCGTATGGTCTCTGTCGATATGGATCGTCGATTTCGCGTTCATGTGAAATCCGGTAAGATCGTTACGCTTGAAGCGAGAGATGGAATGTCGCGCCAGGCTATGATGTCCGCTTCTCCAGAAACTGAATGACGTTGTGCTCGATATCGCGGATTTGAGCGACGCGACCGTGGTCACCCATGTCGCGGATCGGACCGGCCATTTCCCCACCCGCTTCAGTCGCCCGCTTCAATGCGGCATCAAGGTCATCGACTTCGAAAACGACGACGGCGTTCGAGCTTGGCGGAGCCGCCGACTCGGTTTGATCCGCTATGCAGAAAGCGCTTCCGTCCGAAACAAACTGCGTCCAACGCGTCCCATCCGCGAAACGAACAGACAATCCGAGCCTCGTGTAAAACTCGACTAGATCCTTGGGATTTTCCGTCGACAGATAGACATGCTTGATTTTCATCTCATAAGCCCCGCTCGAGCGAACCGTTCACGAAATCAATTGTTTCTTGATAAGTTGCTCTTCCCTATCGTCGTAGAGACTATCAATCAGGGCCTTGTAGCGTTCCATCAACGGCTTGCGCCGCTTCTTCCGCGTAGGCGTCATCACGCCGGTATCGGGCGACAGCTCCTCCGGAAAAATCCGGAAACCCTTGATCTGCTCAACGCGGGCAAGACGCTCGTTGGCTTTTGCGACTTCTCCCTCGATCAGCCTGATCACAACTTCCGACTGCGATAGATCTGCATACGACTTGACATCCTTGTCGCGCGATTTGGCCCACTGCATGGTTGCGGTTGCATCGACCTCGATCAGCGCGGTGAGATACTTCCTGCCCTCTCCGATCACGGCGGCCTCGGATATGTAGGGGCTTTGCCGCAGTTCGTTTTCGATCTGGGTCGGACTGACAGACTTGCCGCCTGACGTATTGATGATTTCCTTTTTACGATCGATCAGCCGGAAGGACCCATCTTCCTGAATTTCGGCAACGTCGCCGGTGTAGAGCCAGCCGTCCCGCAAGGCCGATTGTGACTCCGCCGGCTTGTTCCAGTAGCCCGAAAAGAGACCCGGACCTCGCACGATCATTTCGCCATCGGGCAACAGACGGGTCTCCCAGGCCGGATCCGGAATGGGTATCCCGACAGTGCCGGCCTTCGGCCAATCCACCATCTGCGCGAGATTGCCTCCTACCATCTCGGTCTGGCCATAAGCTTCCTTGAGGTTTAGCCCCCACAACTGCCAGAGCGTCATGACTTCCGAAGGCATCGGCGCGGAGGCCGTATAGGGGAACGACAGCTGGTCGAACCCAACTTCGGCGAGCAATGGACGAAACACCTGTTTCCAGCAGACGGCATAGAGTTCTTCAAACAATTGATTCGGCTCGTGCCCGGCCTGGCGATCGCCAAGCACTTTCTTCGCAATTCGCATGGCGAATTTGTAGTCCTGCTTGAACCTTGCCGGCGCAGCATGGATCGAACTCAGGACCTGCGCGGCAAACCGCTGATAGAAGCGCGGCGGAGCCATGTAGTAGGTCGGTTTAACCTCGCGGATCGTCTGCGCGAACTCAGCGGTTGTTTGTCCAAAATACGGAACGGCCCGGGACATCAACGGAAGTGTCGTCGCCTGAGCCCTGGCAACCGTGTGCGACATTGGCAGATGGACCACCAAACGCTGTGGTTCGGTCGCGACCGCTGGGCAGTAGGCGATGGTGGTGTGGGCCCCCGCAAGCAGCGCGGCATGCGTCAAGATCGCGCCCTTGGGGTTACCCGTGGTGCCGGACGTATAGCCGATGCTTGCAAAGTCGGTCGCTTTGGCCTGGCCACACTCATTGGCAAGGAATGTTCTGGCATCGGCTGCGGGCGCAGCAGCGCAGAATTCGGTCAGACTCACCACGTTGGCCGGCGATTCCGGATCTTCCCAACTCGGGTCGAGGACAACGATCTTCTCGAGCGAACGTGCTCGCCCGCCCGAAATGAACGCATTCAGTTGCGTGTCAGTCCCGACAAAGGCAAATCGCGCGCCGGAGTCTTCAAGGAAGTAGTCGATCTCCTGAGGAGACGACGTGAAATAGACGCCAACCGTAATGGCGCCGGAGCAGATCGTCGCCATGTCGGCCAGGAGCCACTCTTGCGAGACATCGCCCATGATGGCTACACGTTCGCCGCGCTGGAGTCCCTCCTGCTTGAGCGAAGTCGCGATGCGGCAGACGGCGGCTGCGTACTCGCTCCAGGTGGAGGTAATCCACTTCCCGTCGCGCTTCTGCGAGAAGGCCACCTCGTCGGGTCGGTCGATGAGCGACGCCCGGAGCAAACTCGGAATCGTTACATCGGAAAATTGTGCTCCGGACCTGTAAAGCGTTCTGGTCATTCTCACTTCTCGGCAAATCGCTTTCGCTTCTCGGCAAACGCGGCAACAGCTTCGCGGCGCTCCGGGCTTGCGAAGGTCAATGTCTCAAGCGCAAGGGACGTATCGAGCAGCAGGTTCGCATACTCCTTGATGATCTTGTTCACGGAATACTTCGTCCACGCGATCGCCTCGCGCGGGCCACTTGCCAGCATCTCTGCGTACTCCACGGCGATGTCGCGAACATCTCCTTGGGTCACAACCCGATTGATCATGCCCATCGACGCGGCTTCCTCCGCGGAAATGAAGGCGCCGGTCATCAGATAGTGCTTTGCCCGTGCCGGGCCGATCAGAAGCGGCCAGATCACGGCGCCTCCGTCACCGGCGACCACGCCGGCGGTGACGTGCGTATCGGCGAAACGCGCAGTTGATTGCGCAAATATCACGTCGCACATCAAGGCCAGCGTCGCACCCAACCCGACTGCGGCGCCATTCACCGCGGCGACGATCGGCACTTCCACTTCGAGCATGTTGCGGATGAGATGCCGGCCGCTCCGCGTCGGCGACGGGATCGCGACCTTGTCGAGCGACTTTTGATCGCCACCGGAGCAAAAGCCTCTACCTGCCCCCGTCAGCACGATAGCGCGGACCTCCCTGTCCGCATCGAGTTCGACGAAAACACGTTCAAGTTCTTCGTGCATCTCCCAGTTGACTGCGTTCAGTATCTCGGGACGATTCATCGTAACGACGGCGACACCCCTGGAACGCCGTTCCACCAACAGGTATTTATATGCTCCGCTGGACATTTTCTTTCCTTACGCAGACTTCCTGGACGGATCGTTCGACGAACGCATCGCACGAATGGTTTCGAGAATGTCCTCGGTGGGACGGACCACGTTGTTCCTGTCCTTGAAATGCGGGATCACATATCGCCCGACCATTTCGATCGCTTCCATGATCTTTTCATGGGGCACCGAATCGAGATGAAGCAGCACCTCCTGGATGCCGAGCGCTTCGTACTGTTCGATCTGACGGATCACCGTATCCGGGCTGCCGCACACGGTCGTCGCCGAATGGTTGAGGAGATAGTCCCAATCCCGGCCCGCGCGCTCCATGGCGGGGATGCTTTCACTCATGTATGAATAGTCATCCGCCAGCTTCGCCAGCCTGGGATAGGCGTCGGTGGAGATTCGGGCATAGTGCATCAGCGCTTCGGCAAAATCATCCTTGGCTTTTTGGTCGGTCGGCCCAATTCCGAAGAAGAGGGGAACGCCGATGCTGGGGCGCTCGAGCGGCCCTTGCTCGTCCCGCTTCCAGGCCTTCAAATAGGAATCGATCAGCTTTCGCTGCACGTCCCAGCCCTGATAGATCGAATGGCTCATGAGGGCGAGTCCTTCCGAACCGGCCCAGGAATGGCTGCGTTCGCTGGTGGCGGCAATGCCGATCACTGGATGCGGCTTCTGGACGGGCTTCGGCACCAGCATGCGCGGCGGCACCTGATAGTACTTGCCATCGAAGGTGAAGATGTCCTCACGCATCGCCTTGCGCATCAGTGTGATCCCTTCCTCCAGCTGCGGAAGGGTTTCGCTCGGATCGACATTGAATGCTCGCATCGCGATTGTCGTATTGGCGCGCCCGCAATACATCTCCATGCGACCATGGGACAGAATGTCGCTCACCGCCAACCGCTCCGCAGAACGCAGCGCATGATTGATCTTCTGCGGCATCAGCGTCACGGCTGAGCGAAGCCTGATGCGCGAGGTGACCGCCGCGAGGTAGGCAAAGACGACCTCCGGCGCCGAACTGGAGATGCCGCCGAGGGCGACGTGCTGCTCCGAGAGAGCAACGAAGTCAAAGCCCATTTTCTCGGCGAGACACGCTTCGTCGACCAGTTCGTGCAACCTGCGAGAGTAGCTGTGACCGACCTGGGTCTCCTGTTCCGACCAGAATCCAAACTTAAGTGCCATCTGCTTCGTTCCTTGCTACGCTCGCGATAACCAAATGGTCGCACAGGTGTGGCCGCATTTTCTCCCGAACGTGGGATGTCACGACGATCGATTCCGCATTTTCTAACGGGAATGGGTTCATCAACGGCAGCCGATGTCACCGATCGGCAAGCGGCTGCGACAACGCGATCGGCAGGAAGCGACCTATTCGCCGACTCGCATCGTTGTCAGCAGCCGCAGTGACGTTTCGATGCGGTCTCGCGCCGCAGCGGAGCGGACCAGCCGATATTGGATCAGCCGCCAGATCGGGCCCGGTCAATGCAATGCCAGGCTGCCGAGTTCGCCAACTTGACCTTATCTCGCAAACGCTGAGACAAGGAGGTCCGCTATCCCGTCGAGACAACGCTCGCCGATCGTAGCACTCGAACCTCGTGGGTCGCCCAGGATGCCGTTTCGCGAAACCGAGGCAATCCCACCCTTCCACATCAGCGCGAGCTCCTCCTGAGAGAGGATGCCAACGCGGCCCGGCTCGACGCGCTCGGAACGGACACTTCCAGGACGAAGCTTCATCACCAAGGACGTTTCAGCGATATCCGCGTGTCCGCCAACCCGCGCGGGATCACCGCCGGCTTCCGCAACGGCTGCCTGCCACCGGCTTAACCAGGCGCCGGAGTCCGCAAAGACCTCAACCTTTCCCCGGCCGGCAACCGCCTTGTTAAGGCGCGGAAGCATGTCCTGCAGCGAGGGAAAGTTGCCGATATGGCCCGAGAATATGAGCATTCGATCAAAGCCGTGCTGCGCCAGGCTAACGCAGTAATCATGGCAAATGGCCTCAAACGTCTCGTTCCGTAGCGAGATAGTGCCTGAAAACGCCATATGATGTGACGAGCAGCCTACGCGGATTGACGGCGCGACAAGAGTGTGACCCAGCCGTTGTGCGACCACTAGCGCCAGCGCTTCGGCGTGGTCGGCATCCATGCATAGAGGCAAATGAGGTCCGTGCTGCTCGATCGCTCCGCACGGGATGAGAATAGTCCTGAACCCATTGGCAAGCGCGCGTTCGACGTCCTCGAACGTCATCAATTCCAGTCGAATATTGCCGTCCGGCGCAGTCGTGGTCATCTGCTCTCCTTGCCTCCCTTTGCAAGGAAGCGAGCACGTGCCTCAGAGGAATCGGCGCTGGTTAGATACGCCTCCAGATCCTGAATCGTCATGCGCTCAAGTTCCTGATCATCCATCATGGAGGTTTGATTCACAGACCTCTTGATGGCCGCAAACAGCTTCTGATCCTTCTTGCGCATATTGCTGCAGATCGCCCTCGCCCGATCCAGCACCTGTCCGGATGGCACCACCTCGTCGACAACTCCGATTTGCTGCGCTCTGGCCGCATCCACCAACTCACCCGAGTAAAGAAGTCCTTGCGCAGCACGAAGGCCAAGCTTCTGCACCGCCCGGCGCATGCCCTTTGCAGCGGGGAGCAGCCCGTTTTTTATTTCAGGAAAGCCGGTTCGGCAGTCGTCGCTGGCAACGACGTAATCCGCGTAAAGGAGAAATTCCAACGCGCCACCTACGGCATATCCTCGCACCGCACACACAACCGGCGCGGGATAGCGCTCAAATTCGCAAAGTACAGCGTGGAAATCGCGCATCCTCGGTTTCGCGATGTCCACACCGGCAACTTCCTTGATGTCGCCACCCGCGCTGAAGAACCGATGCCCCGTGCCCGTCAGGATCAATCCTGGCGGCGACGCCTCTGCGACGAATTTGCCCAGTTGCTGGACCAACTGTGCAATAAGATTTGCATTCAGAGCATTCGCAGGCGGCCGATTGATGGCCAGCAGGGCGAGATCACCTTCGCGTTCCACAATCAGGATATCGGACCCAGTCATGGCCCGATCAATATACTGAGGAGCTTGGAATATCCTGCCGATCTGCAATTTCGGGGCGTGCTTCGGCGGCACAAACCGATGCTACCGGATAATCCAGCGGGCTTTTATGCTTCACGGAACGAAGTCTGCTGTGGCGCGCCGACCTCGTTGGCACACGACACCTTCCGCAGCGTGTGAATGTCAGTTTTTAGATATCGATCGGCAATTTGCCGAAATACTGGCGCTGATACATTCGGTAACATATTTCTGTAACGGAGCTGCCACCGATCGAAGTCTCAACCGGCCTGCAACGCAGGCGGCGCTCCCGAAGGCCACCGTTCTGGAGGAGAACGACATGACCGTCTTCGCGCTCGATAGAATAGACATCAATATTCTGAACGAGCTCCAGCAGGATGCCAGCTTGACCAATGTCGAACTCGCTGCTCGCGTCAATCTTTCTCCATCGCCCTGCCTGGCGCGAGTCCGGAACCTCGAGCGGATGGGAGTCATCGATAAAAGGATCGCCATTCTCGACCCGTCGGTGCTTGGTTTGGGCGTGACCGCCTTCATTCAAGTCAAGCTCGAAAAGCAAGTCCAGCTGTCGCTGGATAATTTTAGGAATTCGATCGAGCGCATGAACGAGGTCATGGAATGCTATCTCATCATGGGCGATAGCGACTACATGCTGCGCGTCATCGTCGAGAACATCGAAGACCTCGAAAACCTCATCGTCAACAAATTGTCGCGCATTCCCGGGGTTGCGAGCATACGCTCCAATCTCGCCTTGAAGAGAGTATCGCACAAGATGGTGCTGCCCATCGATCCGTCCCGTCCCCTTCGCGTCAAGGGCGTGAGGACAGCGGATCAGCCAAGAGCGAAATGGCGAGCTGATTGCGAGGCCGCCTCTGCCTGACTGAACACCCATTGCCGCCGTCGATGCGTTCGAGGGCTTTCCGGCGCCACATGCACGGCACTCGTCTCCCTCAAGCAAGGGAAGATGCAGCATTGCTCGCATTTGCATTTGCCAGACAATTCAAGAAAGGGGATGGTTGATGAGCCTCATGGGGAAGGTCGCAGTAGTAACAGGCGCGTCGTCTGGCATCGGCGCTGCGATCGCCAGGAAGCTGAGCGCTTCCGGAATGAAACTCGTGCTCACCGCGCGCAACAGCAAGAAACTAAATGAAGTCTTGGAGGGTCTGACTGAGGAAGCGAAGGCCGTCCCGGCTCGGATAGATGCCCCAGAAACAGCCCCTCTACTGATCGACCAGGCATGTTCTCGATTCGGGCGGGTCGACGTTTTAGTGAACAATGCGGGCATGCTCAGCATGGGATCGGTCGATGATCTTGATCTGGACGAAGCATCCGCGATGATTCGAACAAACTTCGAGGCGGTGGTGCGTTGCAGTTACGTCTTTGCCCGCAAGTTTAAAGCTCAGCAGCATGGCACGATTCTCAATGTCTCAAGCATCGCCGCGTTTGGTGCGCGGCCAACGGTGGGAGTCTATGCCGGCCTGAAGGCAGCGATCGAGACGTTTTCGAATGCCCTGCGCGTTGAGCTCGGCCCGCAAGGTGTCAAAGTCGGCTGCATCGCACCGGGTTCGACCAGCACGGATATGCTCGCGGAATTGCGCTCCGGCATTGGCGTGTCTGGCGACGCTCCGGCGGTGGTGCCCGAGAACATCGCCAGCGCAGTACACTTCATGTTGGAACAGCCACCAGGGGTCAATGTTGCAGGCATCCGGATCTACTCGGCGTCGGAGAAAAACTAGCGATAATTTTTGATTATCAGATTCCGACGGCTTGCAAATCGGCCTCAACGCCGTCCGTTTCAAGCCAAAAGTAAACTTGGGGGTCTGTTAAGAAAACTTCCGCTGTTCTCTTGCCGACATTGCGAGTTGGTACGAGCTTAGCAGGATCCTGCAATCAGAACTTGGGTGGATTCGCAAATCAGATGGCATGAAACAAGTCGTCCGCTGAACCAACACGTCCCGTCAGCCTCGACTGAGGCACCTCACCACTCTGGCGATCACGCGGCGTTTTCCTAGAACTTCCAAGGCACTGCTATCCCAGGGCGCCGCCCTATGGACGTGAGATCGGACGCCTTCGTGGTAGCGGGACCTTAACACCAACCGGCCTGCCGGCCACAGGTGCGGATGCACTCATATTCGCAGCTCTGCTCAAGATTGCGTCGGCAGCTCGTTGGAATGCCTCAACTGCTTTTTCTTCATCTTTCCCTGGTCGAGTCATCACTTCTGACAGCTCCTTGTCCTGAATCACCGGCTGTGGCGCATGAGACGACAGTTTGGGATGACTCGTTTCGGTCAGTGGCGGCCACATCGCATAGGCAAAGCATCCAGCCGCCGCAGCCAGAACGGACGCAAGAGCAAGACCCCAACCCCAGCCGGAGCGTTGCACAAAATCATCAACGACGAGATGACGTTCTGTCCGCATTCGAATCATTTTGACTGTGCAGCCAACCGGCATGTTACTTGGACCAGCGTACGAGGTCCGCCATGTTTGAAGCAATTGCAGCAGTTCTAGTCGTGCTCAGCGTTGGAATTGTTGCCGCTCACGTCCTCGACGCTTTGTGGCCCTGAAAAGGTCGATTTCTTCTGACGAAAGCGTGACGTAGGGCGCCTACCAAACTGAAAGGGAATTCCCCCGCGGCTTGGTAAGGGAATCGCCGTACGTCAATCAGCGAGTTCAATCAATATTGGCTGGTGATCGGACGCGGCGGTTTCCTGATCCACTTTCATTCGAACGACGCGACCGGTTAGGTCCTCCGTCACGAAAATGAAGTCCCGGCAGTCCGGCCCATCTTTCCATTGAACACGATCATGGAGTCCGCAGGTCAACTGGCGGGGTTGATCAGAATAGCGGGATATCCACGCGTCCCGGTAGTTCAGTCCTGCGCGCGACGCCCTGTGCAAAAGCGCGTGCTGCGGGTCTGTGATATCGAAATTGAAGTCGCCGCAAAGCAGGCTCGACGGCGCTACTATCTGACTGCAATAAGGTTCAGCATGCTTCTGGCTCGGTGCCCTTGAGTCGTTCGAAGTGTCCTCCTGGAGATCCAGCAGACGCACGATTTGTGCTTCGCGCTGAGAACGCGAATAGTATTCAAGATGAATATTGACGATTCGGATCGGGCCAAAATGCGCCTGCACCGTTACCTCTAGTGCCGAACGCCGCATGCTGCGCGGGACATCGTTATGTGCCCAAGGCAAGAGATGACTAGCGGTTTGCAGCACCGGCAAGCGGGATAAGGTCATGTTTCCGAAACGGTGTGATCTCCCCTCGCCGTCGATTGTCTCGACAGATGGCCGGAATACCGGTCGATAGTCAGGCAGCAAAGCCGCAAGTTCGGCGCTTTGGTCAGCCCCGCCGTCCAGACTCACAAAGTTGTCCGATACCTCCTGAAAGCAGAAGATGTCGGCATCTGCGAAAGACTTCGCCGTCGAGACAATACGTTTAAGGTCAACGACGCCGTCGCAACCTTTGCCCCACTGGATGTTCCACGTGATCAGCTGCACTACCGAATGCCCACCCGCATGAAAGACTGCACGAACTGTCGTTGAAATAACAGGAAAGCGAAGAGCAGCGGCGCCATCGTCATCACCGTGGCAGCCGTAATGATCGACCAATCAACGCCCGTCTCTGGCGCTCCGAACACCGCGAGTCCGACCGTAAGCGGCCGACTTCCAACGGAATTCGTTACGATCAACGGCCAGAGAAAATTGTTCCAGTGGTAGCTGATCGAGACCAGTCCAAACGCGATATAGGTCGGACGCGCCAACGGGACGTAGACGCGCCAAAGGATTTGTAAGGAGCCGGCTCCCTCGACGCGGGCCGCATCGACCAGCTCCTGCGGGATGCTCTTGAAAGTCTGCCGCAGCAAGAAGATAGCGAATGCGCTGGCGAGGTACGGCAGAGCAATCGCCGGAATCGTATCGAGCAGCCCGAGCGCGCTGACCGCCCGGTAATTCTCCACGATCAATACGTCAGGCATGATCATCAATTGGAGCAACACCAAAGCAAAGGCAACGCCGCTCCCCTTGAATTTGAATCGCGCAAACGCATAAGCCGCAAGCGTGGATAGGACGAGTTGTCCGACGAGCACCAATAGGACCAGCATGATCGTATTCAGATAGTATCGGCCGAAGGGTGCCTGGTTCCAGGCCCGCACGAAGTTCTCCAAAGTCCACGGCGCCGATAAGCTGAAAGACGTCGCATAGGCCGCGGGATGGAACGCGCTCCAGAACGCATAAGCCAGCGGCGCGACCCAGATCAGCCCCAGCAGCCACGCGGCAATCGCCTCCAGAGGGTGCGTTTTGGCATTCATTGGTAGTGGATCCTGCGGTCGAGATATCCGAACTTGATAAGTGCCAGCGAGCTCAGGATAACCAAAAGCACCACCGTTAATGTCGCCGCATATGCCGGGTCCTGGAACGTAAAGGCGACTTCGTAAATGTAGTACAATAGCAGCGAGCTGGCGTTGCTGGGACCTCCTTTGGTCATGATTACTAGTTGATCGACCAGCTTGAACGAATTGATGACGGCATTGATCGCCACGAACAGCGTGGTCGGCATCAAAAGGGGAAATGTGATCCGCCGGAAAATATGCCATCGGCCCGCGCCTTCGATCGCCGCCGCTTCCTCCAGATCGGGCGACAACTGCTGAAGCGCCGCCAGATAGAAGATCATGAAGAAACCAGCCTCCTTCCAGACCACCATCACAATGAGGCAACCCATCACGGTCGAGGGGTCGCCGAGCCAGTTCCAGGCCGGCAGTCCAAACACTCCACGCACTTGGTCGAGCAGGCCGTAATCCGGCGTGTAGAAGAACAACCAGATGTTAGCCACCGCAATCATCGGCAGCACCGTTGGGGTAAAGAACGCGAGTCGCAGGAAACCCCGGCCACGAATGTTGCGGTTCACCCATAGGGCCATCAACAGCGCCAGCGCTATTGAGGTTGGAACGGTACCAATCGCGAACCAAAAATTGTTGACCAACGCCTTCCAGAAAATCGGATCTTCGAACATCGACCGGTAGCTGTCGAGCCCGACAAAGACCTGGGTGCCATTGCGGCGAGTCACAAAGACACTGTGCTTGATCGTGGCAATGATTGGATAGTGGGTGAAGGCAAGCAGAAGCACGGCGGCGGGCAGCAGCAGCAGCCAGCCGTTGACGGCATTCCACCACGCATGAGATATCCGCACGCGTGAGTCGGTCTCCGGTGTAATTGCCAGCTCGGTCATCGAACGAGGAGCCGATCGCGCGAGAGGCCGCGCGACAAGCTCTACCCTTTGCTCATTTGTATGCCTTCAATACGCGATCGGCTTGCGCCTGAGCTGCGGCAAGCGCTTCTTGCGGCTTCTGCGCGCCGGTAACCGCTGCCTGCACAGCATCGTTGACGAACTTGTAGATGCGGCCGTTTTCATGGACTGAAAGCTCAGGTACCGCGTGCTCGAGTTGATCGCGCGCCACCGTGGCAGCCGGAAACTCCTTGGCGTATTTCTCCATCTCCGAGGTCCTGTACGCCGCAGGCGAAACCGCAACGTAGCCCGTCTTGATGCTCCACTCGGCGGCACGCTCAGGTGCGGTCATCCATTGGATGAACTTCACCGCCGCTTTTTGCTGATCAGGCGACGCGCTCTTGAAAATGTAAAAGCTGCCCCCTCCTGTGGGCGAACCACGCCTTTCCTTGGCGGGCAACATGGCGACCCCGAAGTTGAACTTCGCGCCATCCTTCACCGCTGTCAGATTGCCCGTCGTGTGCCACATCATTGCGGTCTTTCCTTCAAGGAAGTCGGTACGCAGCGTCGCCCAGTCGATCGTCCCTGTCGGCATCACGGCGTCTTTGCGTGACAGATCGACCCAGTAATCGAGAGCTGCAACCGTCTTTGGCGCGGTCAGATGGACCTCGTTGCCAGCATCGTTCATCAGCTTTTGGCCGTTCTCGATGGCAAGCGCTTGCAGCATCCAATAGGCGTAGCCCGTGGTCGGAATCTCGACACCCCAACGGGTGACATTGCCGCTTGCATCCTTCTTGACGAGCTTCTTGCCCATGGCGACCATTTCGTCCCAGTTCGCTGGCGCCTTGTCGGGATCTAGCCCAGCGTCCTTAAACGCGTCCTTGTTCCAGTACAGCACGATGGTCGAGCGCTGGAACGGGATGCTCCAAGTCTTGCCGCCGATCTGCCCGTTCGCCATGAAGGCCGGATAGAAATCCTTGAACCACGCGCTGTCGGCCAGACCATCAATCGGCACGATTGCGTTCTCGTCAATCAACGTAAAGACGTCCGTCGACAGCAGCACCGAAAGCTGAGGCGGTTGACCACCTTTCATTGCGGTCATTGCCTTCGTCATCGTGTCCGTATAGTTGCCGGCATAGACTGCCGTGACCTTGATCTCCGGGTTTTCCTTTTGGAAGCGACCGACCATATCGTCGATGATCTTGGTCACGGGTCCACCGACCGCGACCGGATAATACATCGTGAGGTCGACGGCCGCGGCCGGGCCCGGCATTAGAAACAGCGCAGACACCGCTGCTAAAATCGTCGCTCTGGCAGAAAACTCCATGTTGCCCTCCCTCTATTGCGGCGCTTGTTGCGCCTTAATTACTCGGCGTCGATGCTATCCATTTGACGCGTGCTTCACATCGCTTGTGGCAGAAGCCAGCCGGGCACCCGTGGTCTGATCGAAGCGATGCTCGTCAGCTGGCGTCCATGCAAGCCTGACGTCTTCGCCAGGCGCAGCCTTGCTAAAGCCAGACTGCCGCACGGCGATAGGTTGCCCGTCGATCTCGCAAACTACGATACTGTCGGCTCCGAGATGCTCGACACTGCTGACACGTGCCGGCCGACCTTCCTGCGACACTATACGGATATGCTCAGGACGAATTCCGATGGTCTTGCCCTCACCTGTGATCAGGTTCATCGGCGGCGTACCTATGAACCGCGCCGTAAATGCGGTGGCTGGTCGGCTGTAGAGCTCCTCAGGCGGACCATTCTGCTCGATATGACCGTCGCGCATCAGCACTACACGATCGGCCATCGTCATTGCCTCGGTTTGGTCATGGGTCACATAGACCATCGTCATGCCAAGACGCTGCTGCAAAGCACGAATCTCGGTACGCATTTCATGCCGCAACTTGGCGTCAAGATTTGAGAGCGGCTCGTCCATCAAACAGACGCGAGCCTCGGCGATGATGGCCCGCCCCAATGCCACTCTCTGACGCTGGCCACCTGACAATTGCGAAGGCTTACGGTCAAGCAGTTGGGACAGACCGACGATCTCCGAAACGCGTTTGAGGCGCGAATCTCGCTCAGCGCGAGACACTCCCCGTACACGCAGGCCAAAAATGATATTTTCGGCCACGCTGAGATGTGGAAAGAGCGCGTAGGATTGGAAGACCATTGCGATCTTGCGCTCTGCCGGTGTCAAAGCGGTGACGTCAACGCCGCCGATCTTGATAGTTCCGCTGTCGGGCTGCTCCAGTCCAGCGATCAGTCGCAAGGTGGTAGATTTTCCGCAACCAGACGGACCGAGGAGGATCAACAGCGAGCCTTCGTCAGCCTTGATGCTTACGTTATCGACCGCGCGGGCTAACCCCCAACTCTTTACGACGCATTCAAGCTCAATTGCCGACATCAACTACCAGCCGCGTTCGTCGTCTTGGCGGTCGCCAGGATCATCAACAAATGTCGAACTCGTTCCCCCTCGTGTCAAGCACACCATTCGACACGTCCGGCACCCAACTCGCGCCAATTCAGCATTCAGGAACGCCATGCGCGCGAGTGCATTTCCGCATTCGAGATCGTGCCACATTGAATTGCATTTTGCGCCGCAGCATTGGCCAATCGGCTACTATTCGAGATCCGGCCGCATGCTTATGTGTGTGGCGGATGACTGCGCTGGCTTCCTGGCTAACCCGGCGGGAAGCCCGACAAAGCGAAGACCAGGAAACGTCGATGCCCTCGCTCAAGGTACGTGCGGCATTCATATTGCGCGCATTCCACGATGCGGAAGTCGAACTACTTGGCAAGTCCGTTGTTCTCACCGACGGAAAGGCCGGCACAGTAGAGACGGTCTACCTGGACGAGCTTCACGGACTTCGCATCGTCTTGACGGGTCATGAGGGCAAGTGGCCCGTTTCTACCATCAAGTTTCTCCAGAGCTAGGGACGAAATTCCGGGCAAGGTCCGAGCCCAAGCGACCATATCCGCCCTGTTGGTTGGTGACAGAGCAAGGCAGCGCGCTTCCGACAATCCGGATCCAGCGCCGGCAGCGGCTTCGATCTGCCAGTCTCGACAATACGCAAAACGACCTCCGACCGGCGCATGGTGAATTTGTGCTGAACGCTCCTGGTCGAATGCGCGGCTGTTCTACGCCAGCGCCTTAAAAATCTTGCGCTATTGTCTTGTGCATCAGGAGCTGATGATGGGCGCTGATAACGGCTTACAAATAGACAGCACGCACTGCCGTGCCATCTGCGACGAGATCGGCGAGCGACTGCGCATCCTGCTTGATCGCGACACGACAGCGTTGCCGCCCCGCCTGCAGGTGCTGATGCTACGGCTTGCTGCGCAGGAACTTGCCGCTTCACCGTCGATCGCACCGTCCATCGACGACATGACGCGGGATGAACCGGCTGGAGCTATGACGGGGCCTATCCTGGCGGCCTGATCGCGGAAGCGATCATATTGAGCGACTCTCCTGCGGTCCAGCCGGCCACCGTGGGACGTTGCATGCGCGGGAAGAAACGGCCTGTTCGCCCTTCACGGAACCTGCCAGATGGTCTCGCGTTCTCTCTTGGCAACGGAGGAGGACATCATGGGACTTGGAAGAGGCGCATTGCTTTGGCTGCTCGGCATTCCACTGCCGATCATCATCCTGCTCGCACTTTTCTGGCGCTAAAGTCGAATGGCCATGTGGTAAAGCCCTCGGCCAAGCGGGGATTTTTGCTCTTTTCGTGTTAGAGTGCCCCCACTCCCCGAGCAGGGTGGATAGTTGAGCCGATCGTCATTGGAGGTGGCTTTGAGCGTTGCGTTCACAAAGGAAGAGAGCGCCGAGACCGCATCCGAAACGTTGTTGCCTGACCGTCCGGTTTCATCGAACCCCAATTTGGTGACCGAAACAGGATTGAAAGCGCTGGAGCTGCAGCTCCTTCAGGCTCGCCAGGCCTATGAGACCGCGCAGAAGACCGAGGACGTCAACGAAAGGCGGCGCCTGTCTGCCATCCCGTTGCGGGACGCGCGCTACTTCGCCGCGCGTCTGCGCACGGCCCAACTGGTTCCTGATCCAACTTCGACAGACACTGTCGCTTTCGGCTGCACAGTCACCTTCTCCCGCGCGGACGGTCGCGTGCAGAAGTATCGCATCGTCGGCGAAGACGAAGCAGACCCAAAGGCCGGCTCGGTTTCTTTCGCATCCCCCGTTGCGAAGTCCTTGCTCGGCAGGGCCGTCGGAGACGTCGTCGGCTCTGGCAATCAACAGCTCGAGATCGTCGCGATCTCGTAAGGCTGCCGCGACGGCCAGCCAGCGTCCGATTCCGAAAATAGATGTTACGGAATAGGTCGGCCAGTGGCCGATTTTTGCAGTCGCCTTTTCAGCGCTATTCAGAACCAGACTCCTCACCCGGCTGACGGATGGTTTGTTCAGCCGAATTGTTGCGAGATTCGAGCTGCTCAGGCATCTGCTCGTCTTCCCCATAGGGCACATCGAACAGCGTGGGCTGATCTGTCGAGGGAGTGGCAATGCGACTGCGACTTGCCGGCGTGAAGCCGAATTCCGATGCGATACGTAGCATGATTTCCGCCTGCCGGTTGGCGATCGCGATATAGGGCGATTGCACCGGATAACCGGTTGGCGACTTTATCATCGCCCCGTATTTCTGGATCTGCTCGGTCGCATCGGCCCAAAGTGAATAAGCGCCGCAATAGGCGGCGAGCGCTGCGCGATCAAGATTGGTGATTATTTTGAGTTTGCCGAGATCGCCGGCGAGCCGGTCCCATTCACGCTTCGCCGCCGGCCCAAGCTCCGGCGGACAGTCCGGCACGGCCGGATCCGGCCGAGGTTCATAGGCGTTGAGAGGCCGCTTGCCTGGATTTCCGGCCAGGTACTTCAGGCGAGTCGGCTTGGGCCGGCGTCCCCTCGTCACGACACCGCCTCCGATCCGGCATTCGCAGCTTTCGCGCCGCTTTGCACCACAAGCTCCGCAAATGACTTGCCATCGCCTTGCCTTATCGCCTGCTCGCCGGTGAACGCCTCCCATCTGCGAATGGCTACATCAACGTAGATCGGGTCGATCTCGACGCCATGGAAGACGCGTCCGCAGGACTGGGCGGCGATCAACGTCGAGCCGCTGCCGGAAAACGGCTCGTACACCGCCTGGCCGGGGCTCGAGTTGTTGAGCATCGGCCGGCGCATGCACTCGACCGGCTTTTGCGTCGCGTGTTTGGTTTCTGCGTCCTGCCCGCCCGACGGGATTTCCCAGAGGGTGGTCTGCTTGCGATCACCCGTCCAATTGCCCTTCTTTCGGACGGCATACCAGCAGGGCTCATGCCGCCAGTGGTAATCGCCGCGGCTCATCACCAGCCGCTCCTTCGCCCAGATGATTTGAGAGCGGATGGTGAAGCCCGATTTCACCAAACTCTCGGCCACGGTCGTTGCGTGCAGAGCACCGTGCCAAATGTAAGCAATTTCGCCGGGGAAAAGCGCCCAGGCCTCGCGCCAATCTGCTTGATCGTCGTTCTGGATTTTGCCGCGCTTATCTGACTTGTTGACGCCAATCCGATGCCGCCACTCGGGATCATATTCGACCCCGTAGGGTGGATCGGTCACCATCAGCTGAGGAACGCATCCCGCAAGGAGGGCCGACACCACGGCCGGTTCCGTAGCATCGCCACACGCAAGACGATGAGGCCCCAGGCACCAAATCTCTCCCGGCGCTGATACAGCAATTTCCTGCAGCTCAGGGACCTCGTTCTCGTCGACCAATCCGGGCGAGCCCTGATTGAACACTGCGGCCAGCTCCTTCGAGTCGAAGCCGAGAGAAGCCAGGTCAGCGCCCAGTGACTTGAGATCCGTAAGCTCAAGCTTGAGCATTTCCAGATCCCAGCCTGCGTTCGCGGCGACGGTTATCGGCCAGGACCAATTGGCGCCGCTGCAGCTCCGACACTGTCGCGACATCTGCCGACTTGCATATTTGGCGACCCACTGCAGGCCATCTTCGGCTTTCGCAATGAGCAGCTCGCAGATTGGAAAGCCGTCACGACCGACTTTCCACAGATCGGCGCGCTCAAAGAACCCTGGCGATGGAAGCGGGTAGAGAACGACAAGCTCGGGTGCTGGCTCATCCGTATTCGTGACCAGCTGCAACAGCTCAACCGGGTCGACCTAGCCGCGGCGCCGAGATGCGTGTCGCGCATCATTCCTCAGTCGTCGACCAAACAAGACCTGCTCAAGGCGAATATGCCGGCAGGACGTTCGGTCAGGCTTCGCGGCGCAGAGACGCTGATTGTCATCGGCAACAAGGCCAGCGAGCTCATCCGAGGATCGTTGGCAGCGAAGCTGAAATGTTGTGCAATCGAAGCGATAGCTTGTCAGACCCTGGACAGCTTCCTTGAGGAAATTGAGGTTTGTACGGCAAAGGATCGGCTCGCAGCGGTCCTCAAACTGGCAGCCGGTGCTATGTCAGGCATAGCGAGAACCGACTTCGAGCGTCGTGTAATCCGCCTATCGGGGGGATGGAAGCCCAGAAAGAAGCTCACCGAGGCCGAGCGCGCGGCTCTTGATCTCCTTGCATCGAACGACCTAGCCCACGTGCTCAGCTTGCTTGAGTGCTTACGTCGGCAGCCCGGCGTGATCGCCTTCCGGAGAGAACTGCTGTCAGCAGCGCAAAACACCCTCAGGCTGGTGGTCCGCGGTGAGCATTCAACTCTCGCAGATGCCGCTTGGCATGTTCAGAACAAGATGCGGCACGCCGGGCGACGCCTAGCGCAGCGGTCCGTCGGGAGCACACTCTTGGTAAAGGGTCTGCAGTTCGATCACGCCATTATCGTTGCGCCAGAGAAGCTGAGTCGCAACGACCTGTACGTCGCGCTCACCCGCGCCTCGCGGACAATTACCGTCGTTTCGGCAACGCCAACATTGAGCGTGAAAGCAGCGCCCTCGCGGAGCCCAAGCAAGCGGAGGCAAGCGAAGCATGAGTGACTCGCCCTTCAGGCGTTTTCTTTAACTTACCAAGATAGGCGCAGCACGATGCTGTTATTCCTCGCCTCAGTTATCGAACAGCTCGATCTGGCGTTGGAGCAGATCTCCAAGGTAGACGTTCACTACGCCCGCTTTGGCATGATGCTAACGGACAATGCCGTCGAGTTGATCCTTCATCAAATTGCAAAGGACAAGGCGTCAAATCTCAAAATGTAACCTCATCCAAGTCGGCAGCCATCATTTCACCTTCCGGCGGCTCTCGATGCGAGACTTCGAACAGCCCGACAGGCAATCGTGCTCCTATCGTGATCTCCAAGGTATCGTACTCATCCAAGGCCATCTTGATCATTCGTGACCTGGTTCTTCATTGACAATCATCATCTACGTTCGAAATATTTTCGGACTTGCGACCAAGGAAGCGAACCACCGGAAGCGAGTCGAGCGACCACTTCCGCTGTACCCCCCGACAGATGGGGTAAGCTTCTTCGTATTCTCTTCGAGTCATCGACGACCGCATCGACCGCGAGATCAATACCACGCTTAAGATCCATAGGAGTCATGCCCGCTGCGACCGCCTTTGCGCTTTCGCGGACAATTGCATGTGCGAGCACGGCAGCAGTCGTGCCGTCGCCTGCCCGGTCGGGCGCGTTCGACGCGACCTTGTTCTCAAACTTTCTCGAGTTCGATTTCCTACGCAACCGTTACGCCGTCCTTGGTGATGCGAGGGGCCCCAAAACTCTTCTCAAGCACAACGTTGCGACCCTTCGGTCCCAGCGTCACTATGACGGCATGGCTACAATGTCGACGTCCACGGAGCATCTTCTCTCGGGCCTCAGTCGAGAATCGTACCGATCGGAAGAGGTCTAGACCGAACCAGCCGCGACGGCTCACGTTGCTGTCAGTTACGATGCTTTAGCTGGTCAGCCGCGGTGCGTCTCGCCGCTATTGCCATCCAGTGCCTCAGCAGTCCCCTTTCCCCCTTTGAAAACGAGGCCCGCCGCTTAAAATCCTCTAGCGTCGGGATGACATCGCTCGAAATCTTCACGGATCAACGTCTCAAGGTAAGCCCGTTCCTCCTCACTGTTTGAGCGGAAACCGTAATAGGAGTTGGTTGGCATGGTAGAACTTAGTTACTCAATCTCCTGGCGGATGCTGCTGCCCTCCTCTTAACCAGGAAAGCGGCTGCCAGTTCGCGACGCGCCAGAGGCGAAAGGCGTCTAATATGTGGGTTCGGGCGCAGCGGGGGCGCCGGCCCGCAATTTGAAACCGCTACGATCGGGCGGCCAGATATTGCGAGATGTCGCTGACGCTCAGGCCGGTCAAGTCCTTTGCAAGCTCCGCAACAATGGACTTTTGGACTGCGGGAGAAAATGATCGACGCAGATCTGCGAGCGTTCGCGGCGGTGCTACGATCACAAGACACTCTGTTTGCAGCTCTCTCAGAAGGCTATCCAGAGCACCGGCGACGGTGCGCGCGAACCTATGTTTCTCGATGTCATGCCAGTCGGTCTGTTCCATCGCGCTGCGGTTCGGCTCGGTGCCAGACAGCGCTCGTCCCGGCTTGTCCGATCCTTGTTCATGGGTCGGCGGGTTCTCATCTTCAAACGCCTGTTGGACTTTCAGGCGTGGTTTTAGACCATCCCCTTCATTAAGTAGAAAGAGGGCCTTGCCGCCGTCTCCGACAAAAACAACTGCGCGATGCGGCAACCTGATGTACGGCTCTTTGTTCGGCATGGACGCCTCGCAAGGTTGAGCTTTTAATCACGCCCTGCGAAGGAGCTATCGATCGCAGGATAGGGGGCCGGATGGCGTACACTCGAACGCACGAAATCCTTCCGACCTACTTGCCTCCTGTTCGTGATGGCTCTGGTTTTCATGGACTTGGTGCCCTTCGCTAGTTCTGCCTGGGTTCCCCTATTGTGCCATGCGGCGCTCTGGGCCCACGGACAAATAACTGTGACGGCGCGAGGACTGTCCCCCCGCACTAACTCGAGCTCGATTTCAACACCGGTGCTGCTCCGATATGAGATGCGAGGAAGCTTCTGCGCCAGAACGCTTTGGCTCTCTCCGCCGCAGCGACAATGGTTGTCGCGGCTAATTCCGCATTATTAGCCCCAGCCACCTCGCAAACCGTAGTTTCTAACGAAGCAGCTTAACTCCACGCAGCCATGACGGCCGTCAATATTCCGGCAGGCTTTCGCGTATCGGATTTACAAACCACGGGCGCCTGCCTTGCCGCAAGCCACATCGTCGCGGATGTTCGCTTGCATTCGATTGCGCTGCAATTCGTACAGCAACCGCGCGCGAATCATTCGCGGCGATAAAAATTGACGGTCATCAAGGCGGCCGTCCTCGCCTGGTGCGATAAGTAAACTGCGGATGCTGGGTGATCGATCGGCGCATGACCTTGGGCGCACACTCGTTCAAGGATTAGCATGCAACGTCTGTGCTACCCCGGCGCGCCCACCCCCGTGGAGTCGAGGATGACCGATACCGAAGACGGTCCGACGTTCCATTCCTCGAGCCACCCGACGCGCCGCGACGTCATCGCCGCCGGTGCCGTGGTTCCCGTTGCCATGGCGTTGACGCCGGGCGCCGCGGCTCCGTCACCCGCAGTGGCGGCGGCGTCCGAGCCGGTCGCGGTGAGCCTCACCATCAACGGAACGCAGCATGTCCTCACGATCGATCCGCGCACGACGCTGCTCGACCTGCTGCGCGAGCATCTCGACCTGACCGGAACCAAGAAGGGCTGCGATCAGGGCCAGTGCGGCGCCTGCACGGTGCTGCTCGATGGGCGACGAATCAATTCATGCCTGACTTTCGCGGTCATGTTTTATGGCCGGCGGATCACCACGATCGAGGGCCTGGCAGCGGACGGCACCCTGCACCCGCTGCAGCAGGCCTTCATCGACCATGACGCATTCCAGTGCGGATACTGCACGCCTGGGCAGCTCTGCTCGGCGGCCGGGTTGATGGCGGAAGGCCGGGCGAAGACCCCGGACGAGATCCGCGAACTGATGAGCGGCAACATCTGTCGCTGCGGCGCCTACCCGAACATCGTCGCGGCGATACAGCAAGCGATGGGGCGATCATGATCAGCTTTCAGTACGTGCGGGCCACCGATGTGGCGGACGCGGTGCGCCAGACCGCCGGCGATCCACGCGCCAAGTTCGTCGCCGGCGGCACCAACCTGATCGACCTGATGAAGATGGAGGTCGAGCAGCCGACGCGGGTGATCGACATCACGCGGCTGCCGCTCCGCCAGGTCGAGCCCACCCCGGGCGGCGGCCTGCGCATCGGCGCTCTCGTGCCCAACACCGATCTTGCCTATCACCCGCTGGTCGAGGAGCGCTATCCGATCCTCGGCAGCGCGATCATGGCCGGCGCGTCGCAGCAGCTGCGCAACATGGCATCGACGGGCGGCAACCTGCTTCAGCGCACGCGCTGCGCTTACTTCTATGATGTCGCGACGCCCTGCAACAAGCGCACGCCGGGGACCGGCTGCTCGGCGATCGAGGGGCTCAACCGCGGCCACGCAATCCTCGGCACCAGCCAAGCCTGCATCGCGGTGCATCCCTCCGACATGTGCGTGGCGATGAGGATGCTGGACGCGACCGTGCATGTCACCGGCCCGGCAGGCGACCGCGTGATCCCGTTTGCGGACTTCCACCGGTTGCCGGGGGATGCACCTCAGCGCGATACCAACCTCAACCCCGGCGAGATCATCACCGCGGTCGAGCTGCCGCCGAAGGGGTTCGCCAGCCACCATACCTACCTGAAGATCCGCGACCGGCTCTCCTATGCGTTCGCCCTCGTTGCCATCGCGGCCGGGCTCGAGCTCGACGGCGACACCATCAAGGAGGGGCGCTTCGCGCTCGGCGGTGTCGCGCACAAGCCGTGGCGCAATCCGCAGGCGGAAGCCGTGCTGCGCGGCCAGCCGGCAAACGCCGCGACATTCGCCCGCGCGGCCGACGTGCTGCTGCGCGACGCCCACGGCTACAAATATAACACCTTCAAGATCGATCTCGCGCGGCGCTGCATCGTGCGCGCGCTTGGCCAGGCCGCGCGCGCCACACCGCAGTCGCAGTCGCGCAAGAAGATCGCGTGAGCACCGCCATGGCAGCCTATATCGGCACCTCCCAGTCCCGCATCGATGGCGCCAAAAAAGTCACCGGCGCGGCGAAATATGCCGCCGAGTTCAATGCGCCCGGCCTCGCATACGGCAGTCTTGTCGCATCGACGATCGCCAAGGGGCGCATCACGCGCATCGATACGAGTGGCGCCAAGCGCGTCGCCGGCGTGATCGACGTGATCACGCACCAGAACCGCCCGTTCATGGCCGATAACGACAAGGCCTACAAGGACGACCTGGCCCCGCTAGGATCGCCGTTTCGCCCGCTTTACGACGACAGGGTCATGTTCAACGGGCAGCCGATCGCGCTGGTTGTCGCCGAGACGTCGGAGGTCGCGCGCGACGCGGCATCGCGGGTCCGGGTGGAGTACGCCGAGGAGCCTCACGTCACCGACCTCTTCCAGCAGCTCGACGCGACCATCCCGGTTCCGCCGCCTACAAACCCGATGGAGGCCTCGTTGACGCCGCCGAGGGCGCGCGGCACGCCCGAACAGGCGCTCGCCGCTGCGGCGGTGCGCCATGAGGGCGACTATTACGTTCCGATCGAGAACCACAATTCGATGGAGCTCTTTGCCGCGACGGCGGTCTACGAGCCAGGCGGCAAGCTCACAGTCTACAACAAGACGCAGGGCGTCCAGAACGTCCAGCGCTATGTCTGCGGCGCGTTCGGCATGAAGCCGGAGGATGTCCGCGTCCTGTCGCCCTTCATGGGCGGCGGATTCGGCTCGGGATTGCGCCCGAATTTCGAGGTCGTGCTGGCGGTACAGGCTGCGCTCGCGCTGCGGCGGCCGGTGCGCGTGGTGCTGACCCGCCCGCAGATGTACGCGCTTGGCTACCGGCCGGCGATGCTTCAGCGCATCGCAATCGGCGCCAACACCGGCGGAACGCTCGACGCGATCACGCACGACGCGATCACTGTGACCTCGCAGAACGAAACGTTTTTCCGCCAGGAGACCGGCTGGTCGGGCCTGCTCTACAAATCCGCCAACGCGAAATACGCTCACCAGCTCGCGCGGCTCGACCGGCCGACCTCCTCCGATCAACGCGCCCCGGGCGCCGCCACTGCCGTCTATGCGCTCGAATGCGCCATGGACGAGCTCGCGGTCGCCCTCAAGATCGATCCGCTCGACCTTCGGCTGCGGTGCTATTCGGACCGCGACCAGAACCGCGACCGACCCTACAGCAGCAAGGCGCTGCGCGAATGCTACGCCCAAGGCGCGGCGGCCTTCGGCTGGGACAAGCGCAATCCGGCGCCGCGCTCGATGCGCGACGACGGCGACCTGGTCGGCTGGGGCATGGCGACCGGCGTGTGGGACGCGATGCAGATGCCGATCACGGTGCGGATCGCGCTCAGCGCCAACGGCCATGCGGAGGTCACGTGCGCGACCTCTGACATCGGCACCGGCACCTACACCATCATGGCGCAGGTGGCGGCCGATTCGCTCGGGCTTCCGCTCGAGAACGTCAGCATCAAGCTCGGCGACTCGACTCTCCCGCAGTCGCCGGTCGAAGGCGGTTCGTGGATCGCGGCCTCGGTGTCGAACGGCATCGCGACGACGGCCGCCGCCATCTGCGATAACCTGTTGCGGATCTCCAAGACAATGCCGAACACCCCGCTCGCCAACGTCGCGCCGGACGAAGTCGCGCTCGCGGACGGCAATCTCGTGAGCCGGCAGGACGCGACGCGCGCGGTCGCGATCGTCGATGTCATGCGGCATGGCGGCATCGACCGCATCGAGCAGGAAAAGACCACGTCCCCTGTCCAGGACGAGGGCCGAGCGCACAACACGCATTCGGCGACCTTTGCCGAGGTCAAGGTAGACGAGCAGCTCGGGGTGATCCGCGTCTCACGGGTGGTCAGCGCGGTGGCGGCCGGCCGCATCCTCAACACCAAGACCGCGGCGAGCCAGATTCTCGGCAGCGTGGTCTGGGGTATCGGGATGGCGCTGCAGGAGGAGACGTTGATCGATCACCGGTTCGGCCGTGTGATGAACGCCAACATCGCCGAATATCATGTCCCGGTGAACGCCGACGTCTACGACATCAAGGTCATCTTCGTCGACGAGCCAGACGACAGCAATCCGCTGGGCGTGAAAGGGCTGGGCGAGATCGGGCTCGTCGGGGTCGCCGCAGCAATCGCCAACGCAGTCTATCACGCGACCGGAAAGCGAGTGCGCGACCTGCCGATCACGCTCGACAAGGTGATTGGCGTAGCGTGAAGCGTTTGTGCGCCGGGCGCAAGCGGCTGGGATCGGGGCGATCACTGTCGCCGAGACGCGGGGACTTCAACGAGGATCTCTGCGCGACCTGATGTCCTGCGAGCAGCACTTCGTACCCGCTGACATGAACCGGAAAATGCGACGCAATCGCTTACCGGGAGTTTTGCGCCGCAGGGCCGCCGTCGAGCCCGTCATCGGCCATCTCAAGGCCGAGCACCGCATGGGTCGCAACTATCTCTGATTCCGCCAGAAAGACGCCGCCAACGCCGTCCTCGCCGCCGCCGGCTACAACTTCCGCCGCCTCATTCGTTGGCTCAGACTTTGCTGCGCCAAATCCTCTCCGCTCCCACCGCCGCGCTCCAGGCCCTTACAGCCTGAAGCCAGAGTTCATCACGAGCGACTAATCTCATTCCAGGCGCCTTCGCAAAGATAATTCCGCATTACTTCCGCCGCTGACGGCTCACTGCAAAACCGACTTGATCTTTTCAATTAGTTCGTCCTCCGTAAAGGGTTTCTGCAGTATTCTTCGTTCGTCAACATCTGACAGACCTTTCCGCTCCGCATAGCCGGTGACAATGATAACCGGCAAATTGGGATCCATAGCGCGAATTGCTTCCGTAAGCTCAACTCCTGTCATCTCCGGCATTGCGAAATCGGCTAAGACCAGATCAATCTGCGAGCATGCATCAAGTACTTGCAGTGCTTCCGCTCCGCTAGCCGCTGCCACAGGGGCGTATCCGAGGCTGTGGAGTACCCGCAGCGTGCTCCGTAGAACTGACTTGTCGTCATCGACCACGAGGATTCCTGCCGTCGCGTTGATGACGGTCACCTGCGTGGCTCGCTGTTGCTGTTCATGACCTGACTCCTCTGGTGCTCGGGGGAGAAACACCTTTACGGACGTGCCCCTTCCGACATGGGTTTCAAGCCTCACGCCGCCACCAGATTGCTTCGCAAAGCCAAGAACTTGCGCCAATCCCAGCCCTGATCCCTCGCCCGGCTTTTTGGTGGTGAAGAAAGGCTCGAAAACCCGTGGAACCAAATGGTCCGGAATGCCGACCCCGGTATCTTCGACGGCCACGCCAACATATTGCCCTGGAACTGGCTCGCCCGGTCCGGAGCAGGCATTGTCGATCGTGGCATTGAAGGTTTCGAGCGTCAGCACGCCGCCCGTCCCCATGGCATCCCTGGCATTGATGGCCAGGTTCAGGATAACCGATTCAATCTGCATCGGGTCGGCCGAAGCAGGCCAAAGGTCCTGCGCCAAAGACATTTTCAGTCGTATCGTCCCCCCCAGAAAGGCGCCCAGCAGATCGCTAAACCCCGCAATCGTGCTGTTGAGGTTGACGGCTTGAGGCGCAAGCCGCTGCTTACGTGAGAAAGCGAGCAATTGAGCAATCAGTTTTGCCCCTCGTTCAGCGGCGCCGCGGATGAGTTGCATGCCCTCCTGATCGTCAGGGTCACGCATCCTGCGCGACAGCAAACCTGCATTGGTGAGCACGACACTCAATAGATTGTTGAAATCATGTGCAATGCCGGACGTGATCTGGCCAATGGCTTCGAGTCGGTGCAGTTGCCGGACTTCGGCTTCGGCCTTCTCCCGCTGCTCGATCTGCAAGCGGAGTTGCGCGTTGGTCTCTGCCAGTTCGCGCGTTCGCGCCTCGACGCGGCTGGCCAGCGTCTGTTCAATACGCTTACGCTCGGTGACATCCAGCGCGGCACCGTAAAACCGCACCGGCGTGTCATTTTCGAAATGCGTTTGTCCGCGCGTCGCGATCCAGCGTTCCACACCGTCGCTACGTCCGATGACTCTGTACTCGACATTGTACACACCATCGCCGCATGGGTCGATACAGCGCTCAACCGCCGCCTCCACGTATGCGAGGTCGTCTGGGTGGATGCCTGCCCGCCACACGGCGTAATCAACCGGCGTGCTGGGTGGCAGACCCCACAGGGCCTTTATCGTATCGTCCCATTGCAATTCGTTGGTTTGTGGATTCCACGCGTAACTACCGAGCTTGGCGAGCTCAATTGCGGCCCGTAGACGCGCCTCGCTCTCGCGCAATGCCCGGGTGGTGTTGTTGCGCTCCTCGGCTTCCTGATACCGGGAGATGATGATAGAAGCCGTATCTGTGAGGGTCGCCGCGAGCCTTTGGTCCTGCGGTGTTGGGGTGCGGGGCTCCCTGAAATACATCACAAACGTCCCAACGAGCTTTCTGCCTGGTGTCTCCACCGGAAATGACCAACAGCCGCGAAAACTGTGTTGTTGTGCCAACCATAACCATGGCTTCCAGCGGGGTTCATCGAGCACATCGGGCGTGATGACAGGTTTTCCGGTCGCCGCGGCCAAGCCGCACGGCAGCGAGTCCGAGTCAATCCTGAAGCCGCAGACATGCTTTGCATAGGAGGCGGACATTCCGACAACGTGGCGCAATTCGGTTCCTTTCGGATTGGTGACGTAGAAGGCGCATCTGGCACCCTCTTCCGTCTGCTCGATTGCTGCACGCGTGAGGATACTGAGCGCTTCTTCAAGAGGTGCGCCGTTGAGGGTGGCCTGAAACGCCTCCTTCTGTCGCGCGAGCCACGCTTCATTCCGACGCAGCGTCTGTTCGCCCTCGCGCCGCAACCTGGCCAGTTTGATATTGGCGGCTACCTGGGCCAGCAGTTCACGCGCGCTGAATGGCTTGACCAGGTAGTCATCCGCGCCGGCGACCAGCCCTTCCTCTTTCGCTTCCTCCCCAGACCGTGCCGACACCAGAATGATTGGCAAGGTACAGGTGTGTGGATCGGCGCGCAGTCGCGCCAACAGTTCCAGGCCGTCGAGGCGGGGCATCATCACATCCGCCAAAACCAGATCAGGATCTTGCCGAGCGATCGCCGCAAGCGCCGCCTCGCCATCGGCGACGGCCTCGACCTGGTAGCGTGAAGCGAGCAGACGACGCACGTAGTCGCGCATGTCAGCATTGTCATCCGCAAGTACAATGCGCGGGCGGTGGTTGTCCTGACCAACTGTGGGTTCCGGAACAGCGATATCGCGGATCACCGGCAGTTGAGGGGATACATCCTCATCTGGCAACCAGCGCAGCGCCTCCTCCAGGAATGCCTGCGAGCCGGTCGTCGAGTCAGCGTCGACCGGATCGGCAGGCAAATGGCCGGCGCGAAACGGTATCACGACCTTGAAGGTACTGCCTTGGCCATACACACTTTCCACTGATACGGAGCCGCCGTGCAGGCGCACCAGATCCTGCACGAGAGCGAGGCCAATCCCTGAGCCCTCATGCGTGCGGCCTCGTGCACCGGTGACGCGATGGAAGCGCTCGAATAATCTCGGCAAATCATTCGCAGCAATCCCGATACCGGTGTCGACCACCGTGAGCTCAACATGCGTCTCTGTATTGCGCAGCCTGACAGCAATCTCACCTGCATACGTGAACTTGAAGGCGTTCGAGAGCAGATTGAGAACGATGTTTTCCCACATCCCGTGATCAACGAGTGCCGGCCTGGGAAGGGCTGGGCAGTCCACGGTCAGCCGCAGTCCCGCCCTCTCGACAGCCGAACGGAAGACACTGGTGAGTTCCGTCGTGAACGTCGCCAAGTCAGTAGGCTCGTAGACTGCGTGCATCCTCCCAGCCTCGATGCGCGAGAAGTCGAGCAGCGAGTTGACAAGCTTTAGCACGCGCAGCGAATTGCGGCGAACGATGTCGAGTTGCTGGCGGGTATCGACGGGCAAATCTGACGAGCCGAGAGCATCCTCCAGGGGACCCAGCATGAGTGTCAGCGGCGTGCGGAACTCGTGGCTGACATTCGAGAAGAATTGAGTTTTGGCCTGATCAATCTCTGCCAGTGCTTCAGCGCGCTTGTGCTCCGCGTCGTAGGCTCGGACATTCGCGATGGATGTGCCGATATGCCCGGCGACCAGTTCCAGAAAGGTGCGGTAGTCCACGTCCAGAGGGCGGCAAGGGCTAAGGCCAGATACGAAAAAGCCAGCGCAAGCGGTCTGCCCGGCAGCAGGAATGCGGATGACCAGAGCCTCCCGCGAGGGTTCGGGCCAGACACCGCCGGGCAGGTCTCCAAATATTTCCGTTGCGTTTGTGACTAATTCTGCCCTGCGTTGCTCAAATACGCTTCGAACAGGCCATGTCCGTTCTGTGTCGGAGAGGCTATTCAGAGCGATGCGCACGGGTGCAGCCGCATGATCCATCCGCAATCCTCTCGCGGTTGCCAGGCGTGCGGATGAACCCTCGACAAGATAGATAAGTGAGAATGGAATATCGGCCTGGTTCTCTGCCAATGTCCCGGCGGCGGCTTCACAGGCTGCTTCGACTGACGTCTTCACCTCTGTCCGCCCCAGGTCACGGAGGGTCTTAAGACGCCGTTCACCCACAACGCGGCTAGTCGTTTCGTAACAAGTACAGAATATGCCGCCCACCGATCCGCCCTCGTCGCGGATAGGACCATAGGAGAACGTGAAGTAGCCCTCCTCGCGCGGCAGCTTCCGGTCCAGAATCAATAGCAAGTCTTCCGACCAGGTCGGTTCTCCGCTTTCGAATACACTGTCCACCATCGGTCCCACGACCGGCCAGATTTCGCGCCAGCATTCGCGACCTGATTGTCCGAGATATTTTGGATGCTTTGTAGTGCCTAGAAAGGAGATGTAGGCATCGTTGTAGAATTGCGTGTATTCATGCCTTCCCCACCAAAGGACGATGGGATAACGAGAACCGAGGCAGATGCTCACGGCTGTCTGAAGGCTCCGTGGCCATTCATGTGGGCTTCCGATCCCGGCCTTTGACCAGTCGAGAGCGCGCACGCGCGCGCCCATTTCTCCACCGCCCTTAAGCCACGCCGCATTCATCCGATCGAAGGGGTCACCCAGCATGGGGTACCTCACAACATATGCGCGCCGACCCGGGGCGATGTTAGGTGGCCGGGCTCCGTAAGTCCATGCTGAGAGAGGCTCAGGAATACCGCCGACGCTATGAGGCCCCGAAGGCCGAGATGGCGCCCTCGGGCCACGCTATCGGTCGGATCGGCGATCGCGGCGCGACGCGATGTTCGCCACTGATCCCGTCCACCGCCACCAGGTGCTCAAGGCCCGGGTCGAGCGTTGGGACGCGCTGTGGAGCATCACCAAGCGCAAGCGCGAGACCCGCGCCGTACTGGCCGAGCTGGCGGCGCTATTGGCTGAGGCCCAGCCCGCTCAGGGTGAGCGCCTGGCGGCCAGATCACCGAGCTGCTCGATCGCCGGGTTCCGCGCGTGCGCGACCGCGTCATCCTGCGCGATCTCACCGGCTCGCCCTGCCGTTGCGCCCCAGCGGCCCCCTCGACGAGACCGCCCAACATGCCCTCGAGGCCATCGGCGATCAGGCCCAGGATCTTGACCGGCGAGCCTTCGGCGGCCGTGACTATCGCGAGGGCGACGAGGAAGGGGCCTTGGACCGGCAATAGCGCAGCCGGCTTACAGAAGCGGACGTTAGCGAATCTCGCACCATCGCCATGACGGTGCGAGATCGGCTCGACTGATGTCAGGGGATGACCTTCCTGTCGCGCAGGGAGACGAAGAAGGCGCGGAACATCTCTTCACTGTCGATGCACTCGGCGAAGCCCGCCTTGCGCGCCTTGATGGTGCTCGACACATTGTCGAAGCCGCTATGGAAGATGAAGTCGGCGAAGTTCCACGATACGAGCTTCTCGTAGGGTGTGTCGAGCAGACCATATTTCGTGGTGATCTCACGCCACAGGTCGGCCTTGTCGGTCATGTAGGACGAGAGTGGCATCGGGACTGGCTCGGCGATCTCCATTTCGAACATGCGGGCGATGCGCGGCCACATGTACTGCCAACGGAATTGGTCGCCGTTCGTGATATTGAAGATTTCGCCGCGCGCAGCCGGAGTGACACCGGCCCAAACGGTCGCCGCAGCCAGAAGGTCTGCGGAACTGACCTGATAGAGAGCGCGATAGGCCTCGGGCGAGCCGGGGAAGCGCAGTGGAATCCCAAGCTCCTTGGAGATTGTCGCATAGACGGCGATCGCCACGCCCAGGTTCATTGGGTTGCCGGTGGCGTAGCCGATGATCGCCTCGGGGCGCAGAGCCGTCCAATGCCACGACTTTCTGACCTGCTGGCGCCGGAGGAAATCCTCCTGATCATAGTAGAAGTTCGGCGACATCAGGCGCGGATCGTCCTCGCGGGCCGGCGTCTTGAACGGCCCGAGGTCGGAGCCATACGCCTTGCCGCCCTGATAGAAGCTCACGTGGCTCAGAGCCGGCGACGCCGCCTCGACCACCTCGACGAGGTGCTTTAAAATCGCCACGTTCACTTTGGACCGCTCGGACGCACTTGCTTTCTCGATGTAGGCCGCGAAGACAAGGTGCGTCACCCCGTCGAGCCCACCGAGCTTGCGCTCGACATCCTGCCGATCGAGCAGGTCGACCGTAATGCCCTCGACACCTTCGGGAAGGTCGGCGTTGCGGCGGGACAGGCCATAGACCTTGGTGTCCCGTGTGTTGGCCCACGCGGTGGCCGCCGCCCTGCCGGACACGCCGTGTACACCGGCGACGAGAACCACATTCTTCGAGCTCACTCGAAATTCCTTTGTGTGACTGCTCCCGGCGCGTGGTCTAGCGACCCGCCGGCTTCACCCGAACCCGTGTATGGCGCGACAATCAGGATGGGAACGGCGCGTCAATCAAGATGAGACGAGGCGGCCGAGGCGGGAGATAATTGACGCTGGCCGCGAGCTTGGCAAGCTCTGATTGACGCTGCGCGGCAATCAAGCGGGCCTGCCAGCGTCAATCACCGCTGTGTTTCGGCTCCGAATACTGGGTCTGTCGCATATTTGATGGCAGCGTGGGGGATCACGCGGTCCCGAGCAATCGTGCTTCGAGAAGGTCGTTTTTCGCTCGGCCGTACATTTGTCGTTTGATGAGTTTCGGTTTCGCGATCTGCGCTTCAACCTGGCCGTTTGACCAAGGTTGGGTAATCGCTGCGCGGACTGCCGATCTGTCCTTGAGAACTCCCGTGGCGAGGAATGAGACGAGGCTTGTCTTTGCTTTGCGATCCAGACATCGAGTTTGGCCTCGTCCTTCTTTCGAATCATGTCGTGGAACTGATCGACGAGCACGCGGGCCTCGGCGGCGCGCCCAGTGGACAAAGTATCAAGGCCGCGTCGAAGCTGAGCGGCTGGTCTTCATCGACGAGACCTAGAACCAGACCGATATGGCCCCGTTGCGGGGCTGGGCGCCACGCGGGCAGAGGCTCCCCATCAAGGTTCCTCAAGGCCGCTGGAAGACCATGACCTTCTTAGCGGCCCTGCGCCATGACCGGATCGATGCGCCATGGTTCATCGAGGGGCCGATCGACGGCGCGAGTTTCCGGGGCCTATGTCGAGAAGGTTCTGCTGCCCACCCTTCGGCCCGGAGACGTCGTCGTCATGGACAATCTCGGCAGCCACAAAGGCAAGCTCGTGCGTCAGCTCATTCGCTCCGCCGGCGCCAAGCTGTTCTTCCTGCCAAAATACTCACACGACTTGAACCCGATCGAACAGGTCTTTGCCAAGCTCAAGCATCTGCTCCGAAAGGCTGCCGCCCGAACCGTCGATGCGGTCTGCACCGCCATCGGTGAGGTCCTCGACGCATTCACCCCAGAAGAATGCGCCAACTATCTCAAAAATTCAGGGTATCACACCTAATGCCATCGCGCTTTAATCTCCTGTTCTGATCTTCGCGAGTATCAATCGGCTTGGCGCCAACCTTGGCCGGGCCAAATATGACAGTCGTCAGGGCTATGATCACACATGAGATTTCTTTCGCTGATCTAAGTGTTCAAGAACCGTGAGGAGACGCGCGCTGCGTTGATCAGAATGTCGGCGAACGAGATCTTCCCATAGATGGGAGAGATCGAGGGGCGCGCTCATGTCAAACTACCTGGCATGAAGCAGCGAATGGAAATTCCGAGAGATCCCTTGATGGGCCAGACCATCGCTCTGCCCACCGCTCCGTACCTGTCACGGTTCACGGCGGAAAACGCCCAAGCGGTGAATTAGCAATATCGGCGTCGATCGGTCTCAAACATCCTTTCGTCGTTCATAGCAGCATCCCGTTCGGCCCAGACCGCCAAAGGCGGCGAAATCAGCGTTCTTTTTCATTAAGCTGCCATCCCCGGCAAGTATTTTAGGCCGTTGGGCCTTTCACCCAAGATATGCCAGATCTCCATTTCACCCGATCCCTTGACGTCTATCGTCCCGCGCGTTTCGCAGACGAAGTCATCCTTAATCAGTTCGTAAGTTGCGTGTGTGATCTGAATGGCTTCGCTCTGGCCGTAAGATTCCATGCGACTGGCCATGTTCACAGCATCGCCCCACAGATCATATATGAACTTCTTCCGGCCGATGATGCCGGCCACCACCGGGCCTGAGTTCATGCCGATGCGGAATGTCAGTCGCCTGCCGCGGAATTCACGCTCGGCCACACGAGCTTGCATTTCGAGCGCCAAGCGCGCCAGCGCGTGGGCATGGTCGGCACGCGGACGCGGCACGCCGGCGACGACCATATAGCAGTCGCCAATTGTCTTGATCTTCTCCAACTGATATTTCTCGACCAACAAGTCGAAGCACATGAAGACCTCGTCGAGCAGCCCTACTAGTTCCAGGGGCGACATTGACCGAGCCAGGGGGGTAAACTGCACCACATCGGCGAACAAGATACTCACCTCGTCATACTGATCGGCGATAGTGCGGTACTCACCTTTCAGTATGTTGGAGATCTCGATTGGCAAGATATTCAGCAGCAGCATTTCGGATTGTGCCTGGAACAGGTTTTTCTTATCGACGAAGTAGTAGAGCATCACAAAGACAACGCTCAGGACGCAGCCAATGTTCAGTACATAGAAGAAAGTGACCATCGAAGAAGACAGGGAGGCGGAGCCGCCTGGGGATTGCAGAAGCGCACTGGCGGCGAGCAGGATGAGGAAGACCCAGAACCAACGGGAGGCGGTTCGAAGATCATGGACGACAAGGGCGCCCAAAGGACAAAGCGTCGACCAAAGGACTACGGCGCTCGAATTGTGGAAGCCGCCCAGACTTATCGTCATCAGCCACGGCAGTAGCAAGATCAGCGTTAGCTGGGTGAACCGGTAGACCTGGTAGCGGCGAAACATGCTGAACAGGACGGTGTTGGCCAGCGACAATACGCTGTACGCCGCGGGGATGGCACCGGCGGTCCGTGCTCCAACGGCAATGTAAACGAGACCCCACAGTGCCGCCGCAACGGCGGATGTCAACACAACGCTGATGAGTATCATTTTCTGCAACGCAACGTCGTCGCTATCGCGTTGGTCAGCGCCTATCTGGGCGATCAGGGGGATCCGCATGCGAAAGCCGGCCTCTAACGGCATACTTTATGGAGCAAGTAATATCGGGAAATCGGACCCAGATGCGGCGTCGGCCAGTCCGATAGATCGATTTCATCGACATAGCACCTGCCCCATCCTTCCGGCGGATCATAACCTTCCGATCAGCGGCGGGCGCAAATAGGTGTCCTTCCACTCACGCAGATCGAGCCACTCACGCAGGTCGAGTTGGCGGCGATCGAGAGCCGCCCGCGGCCCCGCTCAGCCGGGGCCCGCCCAACCTTCGATCCCAACTATCGGCGTCACACAGCGGATCAGCAAGATGACCGCTGGTGCACGGAGAGACGCCGGAGACGCGCAGAACTGAACTCCTTGTTCCGCCTGGTTCAGAATATTGTCCGATCGCGCACCTTACATTAGCTTCTCCATCGTGATCGGTAGGTCGCGCACCCGCTTGCCGGTGGCATGGAACACGGCATTGGCGATGGCAGCAGCAGCGCCGACTACACCGATTTCACCAACTGTCTTGCCGCCGAGGGCGCTGGCGTGAAAGTCCGGCTCGCCGACTGAAATTACCTCGATATCAGGCACGTCGGCGTTCACCGGCACGACGTAGTCGGCAAGGTTATTATTGGTGATTCGTGCATAGCGGCGATCGATGTGTATGGCTTCGAGAAGAGCTTCTCCTATTCCCATGATCATGCCACCCTTCCACTGACTTTCGGCGAGCTTGGGGTTGTAGAGCCTGCCGCAATCAAAGGCTCCGACCATCCGGCGGACACGCACGGTTCCATAGTCCTCGTCGACACGAACCTCCACGAATTGCGCGCACCATGCATAAGTCGCGTGGGTAGCTGACGGTGGGCCCATATATTTGAAGCTATCATACGCGTCGCGCTGCTCTGTTTCGGATGACGCCTTGTCTGCCGGCATGGTGTTGCGCGTGACCTCGATCCGATCACGCCCGACCATTCGCATCAGCTCGGAAATCATGACCGCTTCTGCGGAGCCATCCATCGGCGCGATCTTTCCATCCTTGATCGTGAAGTCGTTCACTCGCTTGGCCTTGAACGGTGAACCAGCATGACTGGACGCGAGCGTCAACAGCTCCTCGCGAGCGGCGCGTGCGGTCTTATCCACGGCGCCGGTGAGGAGATTGGCAATCTGTGAAACTCCGGCGACCGGTGCGCGCGGCAGGCTGGTGTCGCCGAGCCGAACGCGCACCTGCTCGAACGGCACGCCGAGTGCGTCGGCGGCTGTCTGAGCAAGGATGGTGTAGGTACCGCCGCCGATGTCCGCGCCGCTCGATGCAACATCGACCGAACCATCGGCGGCAATCGTAACCCTCGCCTCGCCGGGCGTGTGCACGTTCGGGAAAGCTCCTCCCGCCATTCCCCATCCGATCAATTCGTGGCCATCCCGCATCGAACGCGGCTCCGGCGAGCGTCGCTCCCAGGCAAACGCCCGCGCGCCGGCTTCATAGGCTTCGCGGAGCCGGCGGGTCGACCAAGGTTTCGCCGATTCAGGATCCTGCCGAGCATAGTTGCGTAGCCGCAATTCGATCGGGTCGAGCTTAAGCTTGTAGGCAAGTTCATCCATCGCGCTTTCGAGCGCATAGGCACCGATCGCTTCTCCGGGCGCGCGCTTCCAACTCGGAGTAAAGGAACTGACCCGCACCAATTTCTGCGTCGCACTCAGGTTCGGCACGGCATACATGACCCTGGCGGTGGCCGCGCCACCCTCGACGTAATCGTCATCGACGGAGGTCTCACTGGTGTTCTCGTGGAAGAGCACTTGCAGCTTTCCGTCTTCGCTGGCACCAAGCGTCAGCTTCTGCCGTATCGCGGGCCGTAAGCCGTTGCCAGTGAAGTTCTGCGGACGCGACAGCGCCAGCTTTACCGGTCGTCGCATTTCGCGCGCAGCCATCGCCGCGAGGAGCGAGTCCGCGTGAGCTGTGACCTTGACTCCGAAGCCACCCCCCACGAACGGTGAAATGACGCGCACCTTCTCCATCGGAATTGCAAACCAGTCGGAAAATGCCCTTCGTGCACCCTCTGCCCATTGGCTCGGCATCCAAACGGTCAGACCGCCGTCATTGCCCCAGGCTGCGATTGTTCCAAGCGGCTCCATCGGACAGGAATATTCGCGCGGCGTGGTGTAGACGGCTTCCATGCGCACCGCTGCCGCCGCGAGCGCACCCTTTGCGTCGCCCCGGCCCACACCGGATGACGGAGCCCCGGGGACGTCAATTGGTCTAGCCGTTGGGTCATCGATGTCGGAGACGGCCAATTCGGTCTCGTAGTCGATGCGCACGCGGCCCGCAGCCTCGGTCGCATGATCGAAGCTATCGGCGACCACGAGGGCAATGGGTTGACCGTTGTACCGGATGCGATCGTCCTGGAGTGGCAAGAAGCTCTCCATGACACTACCTGCTGGAACCATGGGACAGCTCTTGAGCGATAGGGCGTCGGCATGGGTCAAGATCCGCAGAACGCCCGGCATCGTCCGCGCCGCGGCAAGATCGATCTTTCCGATGCGCCCCGACGGCACGCTGCTCTCGACGAGCGCGGCATGGACGACGCCTGCCAAATCGTGTTCGAGGGCGTAGTCGGCTTGCCCGGTAACTTTCGCGACGCCATCAGCACGCACGATGGGACGACCCAGAAACGTTCCGTTGCTCTTCAGCGATTCAGAATTGGTGACAACCATCAGGCAATCCCTCCAACGGTCAGCAGCGCACGCGCGACGACGCGGGGAGCCAGGTCAATCTTGAAGCGGTTTTCGCCATGGTCGACGGCGCCTTCGATAACCAGGCGACTTGCAGCCCGGACAGTCGGCTCGTCGAAAGTACGTCCGACAAGCGCCCCTTCGACGGTACGCGCCCGCCACGGCCTCGTGGCGATGCCGCCGAGCGCGATCCTGACGTCACGGATCGTGCGACCGTCCGCCTCAAGTTCCAAGCCAACAGCGGCGCTTGCCGCCGCGAACTCGTAAGACTCGCGGTCGCGTACTTTGAGATAGTGCGAACGGCGCATCGCCGCAGAGGTCGGAACCTCGACCGCGACGATCAACTCACCGGACGAGAGCGGGTGCTCAACATCGGGCGTGTCGCCGGGCAAAAGGAAGAAGTCATCGATCGGGATGCGACGTTGTGGCTTGCCATTTTCGACATAGACAGCAGCGTCGAAGGCGACAAGAGCAACTGCAAAGTCACCGGGATTAGTGGCGATGCAGCTTGGACTCGTGCCCAAGACAGCATGGCCGCGGTTAACGCCCTCAAGGGCTGCGCAGCCCGAACCGGGATCGCGTTTGTTGCAGGCGCCGTAGACTCCGGGTTCGCGGAAATAGCTGCAGCGTGTCCGCTGCATGAGATTTCCCCCGATGGTGGCCATGTTGCGCAGTTGGGCCGAGGCGCCGCGCCACAGCGATTCCGACAAAACCGGGAACTCCTTCCGGATCGTGGGGTGATCGGCGACATCGCTCATTTTTGAGAGAGCGCCAATGCGCACGCTCGCCGGACCAAGTTCGATGGTGTCGAGGCCGGGCAAGCGCGTAATGTCGATGAGCGCCGAAGGAACCTCTACCCCGCATTTCATGAGGTCGACCATGGTGGTGCCGCCAGCGAGGAAGCGGGAACCAGCCTGACGGGCAACGGCCCTCAGCGCGTCGGGAATTGCGGTGGCCCGAACATATTCGAAATTGTTCATCGTGCTCGCCCCCCACCCGAATCCATCGCCTGCGCCGCGTCGCGCACAGCCGCGACAATGTGCGGATAGGCGCCGCAACGGCACAAATTGCCGGACATATATTCGCGGATGCTCGTGTCCGAATCGGTCCGGCCTTCGTCAATACAGGCGACAGCCGACATGATCTGACCAGGCGTGCAGTATCCGCACTGGAAGGCATCGTGGCGGATGAACGCCTCCTGTACCGGGTGCAGGCTGCCGTTGACTGCCAAACCCTCGATCGTGGTAATCGCCAGCCCTTCGACCTGGGACGCAAGCGTCAGGCAAGCGAGGACGCGCCGTCCATCGACGTGAACCGTGCAGGCGCCGCACTGGCCCTGATCGCACCCTTTCTTGGTACCGTTGAGATGCACGTATTCTCGCAACGCATCCAACAGCGTGACCCGCGGCTCGATCTGCAGCAGATGCTCGGAGCCGTTGATGCGAAGCCTGACCCCCGCGTCCGTGATGGGTGATTTCGCCATGGGTCGAACTCCTGTGATGATTGTTGCGCCCAGAACAGTTGATCGGTTTCGAAGGCAGCATCACACTCTCATGACATCTCGATGCAAGAAGCGCCTTGACGACCGTCAATTTCAGCACGCCTACAACGCCTGAGCCGATCCCACGCAATATTGCGCACGGAGCCGGCTCCAAATTGTTTCGAGCAGCAGCATCGTTGCCACCGAACCATCGACCATTGGTGATCGCCGAACGGTTCGGCACGCTCGACCACCCAAGAGAGAGGGAGCCTGCCGCCGCGTTGGCTGATCCTGATCTGAATGGTCTACGGCATGGAACAGTCGCCCGCCACAATTGACGGCCGTCGTGGCGCGCCGGGTTGCAAGTCGCAAGCCTCAGTGGATCACAGCTGTCGGTAGCGGCCGAGTTTCTTTCTTCAATAAAGAATACCGTCGATGTGGCCTTGGTCGGTGATCATCGTGCTACGGCCCTCATCCAAACCTGGTGGAGCGCTCGCATGGGGCACTGCTGGCGTTTTCCGCGCCGCTCTGCATGTACTGACCATGTTTCCGGCATACCGCCGCTCGAGGAGCACATGCTGGCGCAACGCGGCGAGGCCTTTCGTCGATATAAGATGAGGACGAACGCGTTCTTCCCCGGCCCGCCAAGAGAAACGGCTGGAAGCTGAACATGACCCTGGCAGAAGCAGCAACCCTGCTTGGAGAAGCCCTTCCATAGCCCGACAAGATGAGCGCCGCCGTCATCGATAGTTTTGTCGGGCGAACCCGGCGTAGGCTGGCGCAAACGGAAAACCTTTTCGACGCCGCTTCTTGCGCGCGACCGCTGCGTTTCCGATTGCGGTCAATACCGCTGAGGCCAACACCCAGCACTATGAAATTCCTGCCCGGTTCTTTGAGCTGATCCTCGGGCCGCAGCGAAAATACTCGTGCTGTTTCTATGAGGGGACCGACAACCTTGCTGCCGCCGAAGAACGCGCGCTGCGCGTGACCGCCGAACACGCCTGCCTCGCGGACGGGCAAGGCATCGATTGCACAGCACTTCTTCACCGGCGGCATCATGCCGAGCCGCCGATTGATCCGGCAATTCCAGGATAGCTTTCGGCTAGAGGCCGAATGGCAATGGAATGGCAGGCATTACCGGGACACGGCGCGCGACTGGCTGGCCAATTACGACCGGCATCGCAGGGAGATCCTGCAATGCTGCGGCAGGTCTATGGGCGGGATGCGGGTCTGTGGTACCGGCGCTGGCGGCTGTTCTTCCTGGCAACGATGGGATTGTTTGGCCACGCTGAGGGCGAGGAGTGGGGTGTCAGCCATTATCGACTTGCACCCGTGCCGTCGCCGCCGCGAGGTCAGGCGCCGGAGACCGCACGCGCCGCCAGAAAGGCCGCAGCAGCCGCAAGCCCGGACACGAACGCGCCATAGGCGATATCAAGCAAGGTGAGCTGCAGGGCTCAGTTGCGCAACGTTCCAAATTGGTCAGGTCGTAGGTCGCGTAGCAAACGGCGCCGAGAACGATGCTGGAGCCGATGGCGGCGCCCATCGAGCCCGATTTTAGTGCCGGTAGCACGGACCAACAGCAGCACGCCCACCGGATAGACCAGGTAGAACACGATCGCGGGGCCAGCGCGAAGCTCGGCAAGCAGGATGTCCCCGAGCGTGGGACGATAGAGAGCGGCCCCATGACGCTGAGCCACAAGGCGTCAATTGCTCCGAACACAATAAGGGCAACTACATAACTGACCAGATAAACCATAAGCGCTCTCATCTGCTATCCAAGCTGATACGTTTGGCGCCTGTAATCGGATCTCATCTCCGTTCATCAGAATGAATCGACGATACGAAATGTGACGCGTCATTGGCGCCTCAGGCCTTTGACTCGATAGTGGAATATTTGAACCATTTTTGGAACCAAGTTCCGCTACAGGCGTTTTGGTGCCGACTTACTCGGGTCCGGGAGATGGGGGCTATGTCCGACGGGCAAGGCGGATTGGATCATGCAGTGCAACAAAAGGTATACCGTGAAACAGACAGAGATCCGGACCAAGTCGTACTTTCCGCAATCCTAGCTGGCTCGCCCGACGGGATATGGTGCTGGCGACCTGATGGCATCATCACGCACTGGAATCCCGCAGCAGAACGCCTGCTCGGCTATGCGGCCCAAGATATCGTCGGCCGTTCGTTGCTCGAGTTGGTCCCCACTTCGAAGCAATGCGCCGCTGAGGATGTCATCACCCGGGTCAGGGCCGGCGCATCCTATTCCCAATTCGAGACGGTCAGAGTGCGCCGCGACGGGTCAATTGTCGATGTAGAACTGACCGTTGCACCTCTCCGTGACCAGAATGGATTGATCGTTGGCGGGGCGACCTTTTGCCGTGACATTCGGCATCGCAAGCGGGTCGACGAATCTCTTGCGCGCACAATCCGAGAACTTGGGATCCTTTTTCACCTAACCGAACAGCTTCAGGCTGCTAATTCCGTACAAGAGATTTACGAAGCAGCGCTAGAGGCGATCACCGAAGCTCTAGAGTGCGAGCGTGCCTCGATCCTTCTGTTCGATTCGGCTCCCAAAATGCGCTTCGTCGCGTGGAAGGGCCTGACGGAGCAATATCGAATGGCTGTGGATGGTCATTCGCCATGGACACCTGAGACCGTCAATGCTGCACCTCTTTTCGTCGCAGACATTAGAGACTCGAATGAACCCGAGGCATTAAAGACGATCATCGAAGCCGAAGGTATCCGTGGACTTGCTTTTATTCCGCTAATTTCGGACGGGCGCCTGTTCGGCAAGTTCATGACATATTATCGCGCGCCCCATGAATTTGCTGATCGGGAGGTCCGACTTGCCAATACGATTGCACGTCAATTAAGCCTATCGCTCGGTAGAATGATCACCGAAGAGCAATTGCGTGAGTCTGAATCCCGTTTCCGACTGATGTCCGAGCATGCTCCCGTCATGATCTGGATAAGCGATGCCGCCGGCAAATGCCTTCATCTTAATCGCATGCTGCGCAACTTCTGGGGCCTGGAAGAAGCCCAAATCGCCGAGTTCGATTGGTCGGCAACGATACATCCAGATGATACTGCCGGCATCGGCGCACAAATGGCCACTGCAATTGCGCAGCGGACAGCCATTGAGCTTAGAGGGCGCTACCGCGACGCTGCAGGGACGTACCGCGTGCTTGAAACGGTAGCTCGCCCCCGCATAGGGACGTCCGGCGAGTTTCTTGGGATGATCGGCGTCAATGTTGATATTACCGAAAGAGCCGAAGCGGAGAGAGCCCGTGAACTGCTCGTTGCAGAGTTAAATCATCGGGTCAAGAATACTCTTGCAATCGTTCAAGGTATCGCAATCCAAACTTTTAGAAATGACAGCCGGCCTCGCGAGGCGCGACATGCATTTGAGGGCCGCTTGATCGCTCTTGCGCGCGCCCACAATCTATTGACGCAGACAAATTGGGAAGATGCATCTCTCAAAGAACTTGCTTTGTCGACTTTGCAGGCTCATGGGGTCAACGGCTCGAGAGTTACCGTCGACGGGCCTCCTATATTCCTCCCTCCCAAGGAGGCCGTCTCGGTGGGGCTCGCTTTGCACGAGTTGTCGACCAATGCCATCAAGTATGGAGCACTTTCCAACGAGGGGGGGAGAGTAGATATAAAATGGGAACGGATAGGCGGTGAGCAGCCCCAACTTCGTTTAATGTGGAAAGAGAGTGGCGGACCTCCCGTTCAGAAACCTTCGCATTCGGGCTTCGGCTCATTGCTCCTGCATCGCACACTTGCACAAGACCTAAACGGCAACGTGGCGGTCACCTTCGATCCGGAAGGAGTCGTATGCCTGATGGAAGCACCGCTCTGCAGGACTCCCTCGCAATGAGTGGTGAGCCGGCAAGGCGTGTGTTGGTTGTCGAGGATGAAGCGCTGATCGCTGCAATGATCGTGGAGTGGCTAGAAGAAATAGGGTGCAAAGTGATTGGCCCCGCCTTTCGTGTCTCCGATGGCATTGAGTTGGCTGAAAAGGAACATCTAGATGCGGCTGTTCTCGACGTTAACGTGAATTCCGAGCGAATTTACCCTCTCGCTGAATATCTACGAAGCCGCGGTGTTTCGCTGGTCTTTGCAACCGGTTATGGGGAGCGTATTGCGGAAGTAGCGCATAAGGAGATAGTGCTTGAAAAGCCCTTCACCTTTGATCAGCTCGCAAACGCGATAGCAGAGGCCTTCGGCAAAAGCAGGTGGTACCTGACAATATGTCCGCCCTGTCGGTAGGACGAACACTCTTGGTAGTCCGTTAGGCGACGACCCGTTGCTCCATCCGCTTTATGAGGTCGCTTCGGTTACGGATAGCTTGTCCTCCTGTTCGATGGGGACCTATCCATCCGTGGAGAATGTCTTTCCCAGCCTCGATAGGCGTATTGAAATCTGCTCCCCGAAACGAAATGACCTTCTGCGTCCCGGACAGCAAATATGACTGAGCAAAGAACCCGGAGCTGACATTTCCGGAAGCGATACTTAGCGTCGCGTTTCCCAGCGACGTGCCATTCATCTTGAGGCTGACAGAAATGCCAGCCTCTCCGCCATTGCGATTGTATGCGTCCATCGAAATAATTGCGAGAAACAGATCGTCGTTGGAAAATACCATCACGTTCCTCCTGACCTTGCCCCCATATGTGGAACGGCCCGCGTGGCAAGAGCTTTTTCAGTCGATTTCACACATTGGAACGGTGCGGTCATACGTCCGGCCTTTTGCGCGCGGCACATGGCCGCTGGCCTCGATGAGATCCGCAAAACGAGGAGCTAAATCAAGTTTACGCGCTTGAGCGCATTGGGGGCAGTAGATTCACTCGTTTCGGGATTTCGTCCCATGGGTTCATCGTCTTTTGTTGCACCTTGCCCTCTGCCGGCCTGCGCCGGTCAGATCGTTTTGGCGGTCACTGCGTCCATCAGACGGCGACCGCGGTAATCGCAAGTGGGTCGGGACGCCGATAGGTTCCCCCCTTGTTCAGAAGCGCCCAGATGATCCGCGCCGTCTTGTTGGCCTGCGCGACCGCTGCAACCTTGAAGGGCCGTCTGGCGAGGAGCGCCTTCAGCCACGGCCGCGCCCGAGCGTCGTTTCGGGCTACCCGCAAGACGGCTGTTGCCCCGACGACGAGGAGAGCGCGGAGTTCCGGATTTCCCATCTTCGATATTCGTCCCAGCCGCTCTTTGCCTCCGCTTGAATGAGGCCGCGGCGTCAATCCCAGCCAGGCGGCAAAGTGGCGAGCCGACTTGAACCCGCCGGGATCCGGCACAAGCGCCTTGATGGTCGCCGCCGTAATGGCGCCTACGCCAGGGATCGTGGTCAACCGACGCATGTCCTCGTCGTGCTTGGCTTCCACGACGATTGCGCGCTCGAGCCTGTCGATCTGGTCGGCTGAAGCTTCGATCTCATCGGCAATAGCCATCAGAGCGAACCGTGCTGCTGCGGGCAGGCGAGCATCGTGCTCTCCGAGGCCACAAAGCGCAGTTCCATCAAATCGACTGGTTGCATCGTCGACGAACACGAGCAACGTACAAGGTGCCGCGCGATCCTCGAACCAGCAGAGCTCCGACCCGTCGATCTGGACCAACTCACCGATATGCTCGCGGCGATGCCGTGGCTGCTGGATCCGCTTGCGTTCGGCCCGGGAGACCCAGATCCCGGCCCGCCGCATCCAGTTGCGTAGCGTCTCCCGCGAAACCCGAAGATCATGACGCTCTGCCAGCTTCTCAGCCGCCAATGTCGGGCCAAAATCGGGGTAGAGCTCCCTGACCAGAGCAATCGCATGATCACGAACGGCATCCGACAATCGGTTGTTCGAGGGGCGCCCGCGGCGCTGGTTGGCTATCGCTGAAGCACCGCCTTCGCGATATCGGCTCAGCAGCCGATACGTCTGCCGTAGCGTTATGTTCATCACTCCGGCCGCAACGGCAACGCTCAGCCTGTCGCTATCCAGCCGTGCCAGTACATCGAGACGGTTCAGCTCGCGCTTGCTCATCAACACCACGCTCATCGCAGCGACAGCCTCCACAGTCCCCAAAAGGACCAGAAGCTGACATCTGAACTTTGCTCAGTGCTGACATTTTTTTAGCTTTGCTGCTACAATGGCATCGAGAAAGTGAAACGTCGCATTCTGGAATATCTCGCGGTACGCAAGCTCAATCCGGAAGGCAAGAGTCCCATTCTTTGTTTCGTCGGTCCACCCGGCGTCGGCAAGACGTCACTCGGCCAGAGTATCGCGCGCGCAACCGATAGAAAGTTCATGCGCCTCAGCCTCGGCGGCGTACACGACGAGAGTGAGATACGTGGGCATCGGCGCACCTACGTGGGCGCATTGCCGGGCAACATCATCCAGTCCATCAACAAGGCCGGCACCCGTAACCCGGTAATGATGCTGGACGAGATGGACAAGTTGGGCGTTGGATTCCAGGGCGATCCCGCCGCCGCACTGCTGGAGGTTCTCGATCCTGAGCAAAACGAGATGTTCCGCGACAACTACCTTGCCGTTCCCTTCGATCTTTCAAAAGTCTTATTCATCGGCACCGCCAATGTGCTCGATAATATTCCTCCGGCAGTACGCGACCGGATGGAAGTCATCGAAATGCCAGGCTACATTGAGGACGAGAAGCTGGCGATCGCGAAACGTTATCTGATCAAACGTCAGTTGGCATCGGCCGGCCTGAGTGAGGGGAATGCCAGATCGACGACGCCGTCCCGCGGGCCGTCATCCGCGATTATACACGCGAGGCCGGGGTGAGAAGCCTAGAGCGCCGGATCGGCGACATTTGTCGGCACGCCGCGATGCGCATCGCTGAGGGCAAGTCGACGCGCGTCGTCATCGCGGTGGCGGACCTCCAGAGCATATTGGGACCGAAGCGGTACGAGCCGGAGACTGCCATGCGGACTAGCGTGCCGGGTGTGGCGACCGGGCTCGCCTGGACGCCTGCTGGAGGCGAAATACTGTTCGTCGAGGCGACCAGCATTCCCGGCCGCGGCAAGCTGATCCTCACTGGTCAGCTTGGCGATGTGATGAAGGAGAGCGCCCAGGCCGCACTGACGCTGGTGAAGTTGCGTGCCGCCGAATTCGCCATCGACACGAAAAACTTGCAGAAGGCCGAGGTCCATATTCACGTTCCGGCTGGCGCGATCCCGAAGGACGGTCCAAGCGCCGGGGTGGCGATATTTATGGCGCTGACCTCGCTTCTGACCGGGCGCACGATCCGAAGCGACACGGCCATGACCGGCGAAATCTCGCTGCGCGGCCTGGTGCTTCCAATCGGTGGCGTCAAAGAGAAAGTGCTGGCGGCGATCCAAGCCGGTATCGCCACGGTCATGCTGCCGGCACGCAACCGCAAGGACATCGAGGACGTGCCCGAAAAAGCGCGCAACCAGATTCGCTTCATCTGG
>Ga0187815_10000004_pt1 | contig 117724 bp, 110 predicted proteins | sample NC_S_5_FD_132962 | JGI IMG/M metagenome (GOLD analysis project Ga0187815, IMG submission 132962) | Wetland sediment microbial communities from Neuse River Estuary, North Carolina, USA - ASW-S_5 | ecosystem: Environmental > Aquatic > Freshwater > Wetlands > Sediment | place: USA: North... | reverse complement strand
GCGCGGGGTGTCGCTGAGTGCGGACGACCTGGACCGCCGCGAGGCGATCGGCCAGCTGATGTGCTACGGCGAACTGGACATGCTGGAGTTCGGCGCGCAGCGCGGCATCGTGTTCGCGGAATATTTCGCGGCGGAGCTGGAACGCCTGCGCGCGCTGGCCGGCGACGGCCTGGTGACGCTGGACGAGCGGGCGATCCGGGTCACCCCGCGTGGGCGGCTGCTGCTGCGCATCGTGGCGATGTGCTTCGACGCCTACCTCGGCCGGGCCGCGGCGGCGCCCCGGTTCTCGCGGGCGATATGAGCGGCGCGCCGATGCACGAGCCTGCCGTGGAAACCTGCTTCCCCCGCGCAGGCGGCCGCCAGCCCGGTTCGGCTGGATTCGCCGTCGACGTCGCCGCGGATTTCTGCCGCAGCTGCGCCCTGTCTAGCGTGTGCGCCATGGTGGGCTATGGCAAGTCCGAGCTGTCGCCCCTGCACGGCCTCATGGGGCACCTGGGTCCCTATCGCGCCGGTGAGGCCGTGTTCCGCCAGGGCGATCCGTTCGAGGCTGTGTACGCGGTGCGCGCAGGTACCGTGAAGACCCGCCAGCTGGACCATCACGGCCGCGAGCACGTGCTCGGCTTCTTCCTGCCGGGCGAAGTGATCGGCCTCGACGCGATCTACCCGGATCGCTTTCCATGCGATGCGTTGGCGCTGGAGGATGCGCAGTTCTGCCGCTTCTCGTTTTCCGCGATGAGCGCGCTGGCCACGCGCCAGCCTGCGGTGCAGCTGCACCTGTTCCGGTTGATCAGCCGGCAGCTCGGCATGAACAGGCTGCTGGCCGGCGACTACAGCGCGGGCGAGCGCATGGCGGCCTTCCTCGTCGATCTAGGCGAACGCTATGCGGCGCGCGGATTCCCCGGCACGCACTTCCAGCTCAGCATGTCGCGCAGCGACATCGCCAACTATCTCAGCCTGGCCGCCGAGACGGTGAGCCGCGTCCTGAGCCGCTTCCGCGCGCAGGGGCTGATCGAGATCAGGGGGCGGGTGTTGCACCTGCGCGATGCGCAGCGCTTGCGCGACCTGGGCTGCAAGCTGCTGGCGGCCTGAGCGGAGTTTCCACAGTGTCGTTGCGTCTGCCGATGCCCGTGTGACGGACAGGCCGCGCTGCGGCGCGCCTGCGGACCTCCGATGCCGCGTCGTCGATCCCGGACCGGATTGATCCATATGTGGTGACTTGACGCAGTGGGTGCCTCGCGGATCCATAACTGATTGAGGTCAAGCGCCGTGTCGCGATGGCCTTGCAGCATGGCTCCGAAAACCGAGGAGCCATCTCATGAAATATGTGTTGTGTGTTGCCGCCATGACCACCATGGCCTTGCTTGCCGCGTGCACCGAAGGGACACGCGGCGGAGGCGTATCACAGGCCGGGGCAAATGCCGTGTACGGCACGCCCGTGCCCGCCGCCCCTGCGTCCGCCGACTTCGGGCCGCCGCAAGGTGAGCCGATCCACGCGGTGCTGACCAGCCCGCCGCACGTGCCGCCACCGATCCATCGCAACTACCCCGCCAAGGTCATCGTGGACCTGGAGGTGGTGGAGAAGGAGATGCCGATCGCCGATGGCGCGACCTACACGTTCTGGACCTTCGGCGGCACCGTGCCGGGCAGCTTCATCCGCGTGCGCCAGGGCGACACGGTGGAGTTCCACCTGAAGAACGCACCCGACAACAAGATGCCGCACAACATCGACCTGCACAGCGTCATCGGCCCCGGCGGCGGCGCGGCCGCCAGCTTCACCGCGCCGGGCCACGAGTCGCAGTTCACCTTCAAGGCGCTGCACGCGGGCCTGTACGTGTACCACTGCGCCACCACGCCGGTAGGCATGCACATTGCCGACGGCATGTACGGGCTGATCCTGGTGGAGCCGCCGCAAGGCCTGCCGAAGGTGGATCACGAGTACTACGTGATGCAGGGCGACTTCTACACCACGGGCGCTTATCACGCGAAGGGTCACCAATCCTTCGACATGCAGAAGGCGATCGCCGAACAGCCCACCTATGTGCTGTTCAACGGCAGCGAAGGCGCGCTCACCGGTGCGAACGCGCTCACCGCGAAGACCGGCCAGACCGTGCGGCTGTTCGTAGGCAACGGTGGTCCGAACCTGTTGTCGAGCTTCCACGTGATCGGCGAGGTCTTCGACCGGGTATGGCTGGATGGCTTTGCCCATCCGCTGGAGGACATGCAGACCGTGCCGGTCTCGCCGGGCAGCGCGGTCACCGTGCAGTTCCGCACGACGGTGCCCGGCACCTACGCGCTGGTGGATCACGCGATCTTCCGCGCGTTCAACAAGGGCGCGCTGGGGGCACTCAAGGTGGATGGCCCGGACAACAAGGCGGTTTTCTCGGGCAAGCAAGCCGATGCCGAATACGCGGGCGACCACGTCGCAGCCAAGCCGCAGGCGCCGGCAGCGAATCCGCCCGCGGCAAGCGTGCTGAGCAGGGAAGGGCAGATCGCCGCGGGCAAGCAATTGTTCGATGGCATCTGCGCAGCCTGCCATCAGTCGAATGGCGAGGGCCTGCCCGGCGTGTTCCCGCCGCTGGCCAAGTCCGACTTCCTGGCGGCCGATCCCAGGCGCGCGATGAGCATCGTCACCCACGGCCTCAGCGGCAAGATCAAGGTGCGGGAAAACGAGTACGACTCCGTGATGCCGCCGATGAGCCAGCTGACCGACGACGAGGTGGCCAATGTCCTCACCTACGTGATGAACAGCTGGGGCAACCCTGGCGGCCAGTTCAATGCGCGGGAAGTAGCCAAGGCTCGCGCCGGATCGGCACCCGTGGTGGCGGAGCACTGAGCATGCGCGCGCACCGGGTACTGGCTTGGCTGGGCCTGGTGCTGGCCCTTCCTGCAGCGGCGGCGGACTACGTCGCCCTGCCGGGAGGGCGTTTCGCCAGCGTGCTTCCGGCCGACGGCAAGTCGGCACCTGCGCAGCTCGCGCCATTCCACCTGCGCACCGAGCCGGTCACCAACGCCGAGTTCCTGGCCTTCGTGAAGGCCCATCCCGAATGGCGGCGCGACCGCGTCGCCAGCATCCTTGCCGACACGCGCTATCTCAGTCACTGGACCGGCCCCGCCGCACTGGGCGACGGGGCGAAGCCCCGCCAGCCGGTGACCCGGGTGAGCTGGTTCGCCGCCCAGGCCTATTGCGAAAGCGAAGGGGCGCGCCTGCCCACCTGGTACGAATGGGAATACGCGGCTGCCGCCGACGCCACCCGGCGCGACGCGCGCAGCGATCCCGCGTGGCGCGAAACCTTGCTGGCCTGGTATGCGCGTCCGTCCAACGCGCCCTTGCCCGATATCGGCGGCGCAGCGAACGCCTACGGCGTGCGCGACATCACCCAGCCGGTATGGGAGTGGGTGGACGACTTCAACGCACTGCTGGTCGCCGGCGATAGCCGCGGCCAGAACGATCCCGATGTCCTGAAGTTCTGCGGTGCGGGCGCCATCAGCCTGCAGCAGAAGGAGAACTACGCGGTGCTGATGCGCATCGCCATGCTCTCCTCGCTGAAGGCTTCGGACACCACCAACAACATGGGTTTCCGTTGTGCGAAACCCTGAGCGGCAAGCCGCGATACGGCGGCCCGGAGCCAGCGGCCCAAGGATGGGCCGCACGCGCGGAATCGTTCTGCGATTCCGCGTGGGAGTCCAAGCCGGCCAGTGGCCGGCTTGGACAAGTCGGAGGAGGGCAGGAAAGCCCTCCCCCGACATCCAGCAAAGCGCAATGCCTCTGCGAGGTACACGATGAAACGGTTGCTCCTGCTTTTCGCCCTGGTACTTGCGTGCGGCGCGGTCCACGCAACCCAGCCGTTGCCCGGCGACTCCGTATACAACGTCAAGGTGCACCTCTCCGACCAGGACGGCCACCAGCAACTGCTTTCCGCAAGGCGCGGCCGGCCCCAACTGGTGACGATGTTCTACAGCTCCTGCCAGATGGTCTGTCCGATGATCATCGACAGCATGCGCGCTACCCGCAATGCGCTCGATCCGGCGCAGCGCGCAAAGATCGACCTGCTGGCGGTGAGTTTCGACCCGGCCCGCGACAGCGTGGCGGCGCTGCACCGCTATGCCGGGAAACGCAAGCTGGACGCCCCGGTCTGGACGCTGGCGCGCGCCGAGCCGGCCGAAGTGCGCCAGCTCTCAGGCGTGCTTGGCCTGCAGTACCGCCAGCTGCCGGACGGCGACTTCAACCATTCCAGCGAGCTGATCCTGCTCGACGCCGATGGCCGCATCGTGGCGCGCACCCGCCGCATCGGCGGACTCGATCCGGCCTTCGTCGAAGCCATCGAGCATCAGCTCGGCGGAGCGTAATCGGCATCCCGGGCGGATAGCGGCACGGGCAGCGGCATCGCGCACTGGGCGTGCCCATGGCGATCCGTGCCTGCACGGCTGCGGCAGATCCTTTTGAGCATCGTGAAGCCGGCCGAGCGTGCCCGGCGGAAGGTGCGGTGCGCATGGCTGCTGTGTCGCGCGTCCAGTCCACCAATTTTCATTTTTCCTCGTTTGGAGCCTTTACCATGCGCCACACCCTGATCGCCCTCGCTGCCGCCACCGTGCTGGGCAGCCTGAGTTTTGGCAGCCACGCCGACGCCCTCAGCGACGTCTTCACGCAGGGCCACGTCGACGGCGAGCTGCGCCTCTACGACTTCAACCGCGTGTATTCGAGCGATGCCAAGCCCGACGCCAGCGCGCTGTCCGGCGCCGTGCTGCTCAACCTGCGCACGGCGGATTTCGGCGGCGGCTTCAGCCTCGGCGCCTCGCTGCTGAGCGCCAACGCGTTCGGCACGCGCCCGTCCGACCCGGCCAAGCTCGACGTTACGCTGATGGGCGTGGACAACGCCGTCAGCGCGCTGGGCCAGGCCTACGTGCAGTACAAGAACGGCAGCATGCTGCTGCGCGCCGGCCAGCAGTACCTGGACACGCCGTGGATGGGCAGCAGTGATGCGCGCGTGCTGCCTGCCTCATACCAGGCACTGCTGGCCGGATTCGCCCCGGCCAAGGGCTGGGACGTCTACGCGCTGCGCAGCTACGGCTGGAAGAGCCGCACCTCGGACGGCTACCACTTCGACAATCTCTACTATCCGGCCACCTGGCGCGGGGACGCGATGTACGGCGGCCTCGGCGGACTGCCGGTCACGGCCAGGGCGATGTCCGGCACCTGGGCGCTCGGCACCGCCTACACGGTGGGCGGTTTCAGGGGCAGCGCCTGGTACTACGACTTCATCGACTTCGTGCAGATGGGCTATGCCGACGGCAGCTACACGTTCAGCACCGGCACCGGCTTCGACCCGTTCGTGGCCGCGCAGTACGTCGGCGAGCACGCCGGCTCGGGCAGCACGCCGGTGGCAGACCAGGCCAAGCTGTTTGGCGTGGCCGGAGGCAGCAAGGTGGACAGCCGCGCCTGGGGCGCCGACGTCGGCGTCAACATTCCGCACGGCAAGTTCGACGTGTCCTGGAACCGGATCGGGCGGGAGGACGGCACGGTCGGCAACGGCGCCCTGGTTTCGCCCTACACGGCGGGCTGGGCCAGCGACCCGCTGTACACCACCTCGATGATCCGCGGCCTGGTGGAGCAAGGCCCGGGCCACGCCTGGAAGGCCCGGTTCGCCTATGGCCTGCTCAACGATCGCCTGCAGCTCATCGCCGCCTATGCGAAGTACGGCACCGCGCTGAGCGGCAGCAGCCACGACGTGTACCTCGACGTCGCCTACAGCTTCGACGGCTACCTGAAGGGCCTGTCGCTGCGCAACCGCTGGGAGCGTTCCGTGGGCGGCATCGGCTTGAATCCCGGCAACCAGCCCTTCGTCTACGACCGGGTGATGGTCGCGTACAAGTTCTGAAGCAGATGCGGCAGCAAACGTGCCGGCACCTGACCTGCGTCAGTGCCGGCCGGGCATGACCGGTGCTGCAATGCCCGCATGGCTTCCGACGAACTCGACCTTCGGCATCTGAACGCGCCCGAGCCCATGGTGCGCGCGCTCGATGCCGCAAACCGGCTGGCACCGGGCGAAGCCGTGGCCATCGTGACACCGCGGTTGCCGCGACCCCTGCTGATGGAGCTGGCGCATCTCGGTTTCGACGCGGAGCCGGAAGCGCCGCAGATCGACGGCAGCGTGCGCGTGACGATCCGGCGTCCCCGATGATGCCAAAGCTGAGGCTCGAACGATCGCCCTCGGCGGCGTTGCCGCTCCGCTTTCTGTTCGCCATGCCGTGCTGGGGCATGGCAGGCGGCCTGGCTTTGCTGATCGACGGCGACACGCCCCTGCATTCGCGCTGGCATCCCGCCACGTTGGCGCTGGTACACATGTGGACGCTGGGTGTGCTGGGCAATGCGATGTTTGGCAGCCTGCTGCAGTTCTTGCCGGCGGCGGCGGGTGCGGAACTGCGCTGGCGCCGCAGCGCGCCGTGGCTGCATGCCACGTTCAACCTTGGTGTGCTGGTGCTGGTGGCCGGCCTGCACGGCAATGCGCGCGGACCGCTGTTCGTCGCCGGCGTGCTGCTGCCGGCAGCCTTCCTGTGGCTGGCCGCGATGACGCTGCCCGGCATGTTCGCTGCCGCAGGCGAAGGCCTGCTGCGCGCGGGCGTCGGTGCTGCACTGGGCTATGGCGTGGCGACTGCGCTGGCGGGTGGCGGACTGGCCCTGCTGCTCGCCGGCCGGCGGCCGTGGCCGCTTGCCGCGGTGGATGTGCATGCGGCCTTCGGAGTGCTGGGCTGGATGGTGCTGCTGCTGGCCGCGGTAGGACGGCTCACCATGCCGATGTTCCAGGCCACCGGCGGTGTGCCGGCGCGTGCGCAGGCGGTCTGGCTGGGCAGCGTGGCACTGGCGTTGCCGCTGGCCGCGGCGTGGCATCTCGCGCACGGCGCGGATGTCGTATTGCCCTCGGTGGCGGCTACGAGCGCCGCCGCGTTTGTTCTGGCTGCCCTCTGGCTGCAGTGGCCGGTGCCGGTGGCGCGCCGCCATGCGCTGTATCGGCACTGGCGCATGGGCCTGCTCGCGCTGCTGCTGGCCGCCCTGGCGCTGCTCGCCGGCCACGGCCTGCTCGCCGGCGCGCTGGCCCTGGGCGTGGGCTTGCCGCTGCTAGTCGGTGGAATGGCGATGGAGATCGTGCCCTTCGTCGCCTGGATCGACCTGCGCCACCGGGTCCCGCGCGGCGTGCAGATTCCCGGCGTGCAGCGCCTGCTGCCGGATGCAGCCAGGCAGCGCGCATTGCTGGCGCAGGCAGTGGCCGCGCCATCGTTGGTGCTTGCGGTGCTGTGGCCGCAGCCATGGCTGGCCCGGTTGGCGGGCCTGGCGCAGCTGGGCGCCTGGGCCGTGCATGGCCATGCCTTGTCGAGCGCCCTGCGCAACGCGCATGGCTTCGCTCGCCGCGTGGAAAAACCTGTCTGAGGACGTACCGATGAGTCGCGATCTGCCCCTGGTGTATTCGTGTTCCGGCTGTTCCAGCGCAGCGCAGATGGCCAACCATCTCGCGTTGCGGCTGGACCGCGCCGGTGCCGCGGAGATGTCTTGCATCGCCGGTGTGGGCGGCGGCGTGACCGGCCTGGTACGTACCGCGCAGGGCGGGCGGCGCATCCTCGCGCTGGACGGCTGCGCGCTCAAATGCGTTGCGGCCTGCCTCGCCAACGCAGGCGTGGCTGCCGACACGCATCTGGTGCTTTCCGAGCATGGCGTGAAGAAGCGCAGGCACGCCGATTTCGACCCCGTCGAGGCGCGGCGCATCTATCAAAGCCAGGTGCTCCCTGCCGCGCTGGCCTTGCATGCGGGAGGCGCCGACGATGCGTGCTGAGCGTTTCGCGCTGGCGCGTACCCGCGGCGCCATCGATGCGGTGGATGACGGCATGCTGCTGCTGCTTGCGGCACGCCGGCATTTGGTGCGGCTGGTGGCGGGGCTCAAGCCGCGTGCCGGCCTGGCGGCTCGCGATCCCGCGCGCGAAATTGCCGTGCGCCAGCGTGGACAGCGATTGGCGCGGCGGCTCGACGTGCCCGCAGGCACCGCGGCACATCTATTCGACCTGGTGATCGCCGATGCCTGCGCACAACAATGCCTGCCGGATGACGCGGATCAAGGCGGGCAGGGCGTGGTTCCCGTCATGCTCGACGGCATGAATCCGCCGAACGATCTCTCCCGTGCGGCCGCAGTGCTGCGCCTGCTGCCGCCGCCGCGCCGGATCGCACCGCTGCTGCGCGTGCTGCCTGCGCGCTGGCAGCACGCCTTGTTGGAGCGCGCGATGGCACGTGTCCTCGCCGCACCGATCGCCGACGGCGCGCTGGATTTCATGGCGGGCCGCCGGCTCGGCATCGAGGTGAACGATCTCGGCCTGCGCTGGGTGCTGACCCTGCGCGACGGGCGTCTGCTGGTGACCGGCGACGAGCCCGAGGCCTGCGTGCGCGGCAGCGCCACCGACCTGCTGCTGCTCGCCAGCCGGCTGGAAGACGCCGATACCTTGTTCTTCCAGCGCAGCCTGGTGCTTGTCGGCGACACCGAGCTCGGCCTCACCGCGCGCAACCTGCTCGATCGTTTGCCGTGGGAGTCGGTACCGCTGGGGCTGCGCATCGCGCTGAACCGCGGCGCGCGTTTCGCCCGTGCCGCACGCGAAGCGCACCGGCAGCACTGAAGCCGTTCTCCAAGCCTTTCTTTCCCATCGCGGAACACCATGCACGACCTCGCCGACCTGCCCGTACCCGTCTGGCGCGACGACCTCGAAGCCGAGTACGCCGCGCTGGCTGCACGCCTCGAACCCTTGGTGCCATGCCTCGAGATCTCGCTGCATCTGCCGTGGATCGACTCGATCAACAAGCTGAAGAAGCAGCGCGGTGCGGTGATCATGGCGCACAGCTACCAGTCGCCGCAGATCTTCCACGGCGTGGCCGACGTCACCGGCGATTCGCTGGGCCTGGCACAGGCTGCGCGCGACTGCGATGCCGACCTGATCGTGGTGTGCGGCGTACATTTCATGGCGGAGAGCGCCAAGATCCTCGCGCCGGGCAAGACCGTGCTGATCCCCGATCTCGAAGCCGGCTGCTCGCTGGCTTCGTCGATCACCGCCGCCGACGTACGCGCGCTCAAGGCGCGGCATCCCGGCGTGCCGGTGGTGAGCTACGCGAACACCTCGGCCGCGGTGAAAGCCGAGTCCGACGCCATCTGCACTTCGGCCAACGCGGTGCAGGTGGTGGAGGCCATGGGCACGCCGAAGGTGATCTTCCTGCCGGACGAGTTCCTCGGCCGCTACGTGGCCGGCCAGACCGATGTGGAGCTGGTGCTGTGGCGCGGCCGCTGCGAGGTGCACGAGAAGTTCACCGCGCAGCAGGCGCGGCACGCCCGCGAGCAGTTCGGCGCCAAGCTGGTGGCGCATCCCGAATGTTCGCCCGAGGTGCTGGCCGAGGCCGACTTCGTGGGCTCCACCACCGCCATGGGCAAGTGGCTGACGCGCAAGCAGCCGGCACGCGTAGCGCTGATCACTGAGTGCTCGATGGCCGACAACCTGCGCGCGCAATTTCCGCGCACCGAGTTCATCAGACCCTGCAACCTGTGCCTGCACATGCAGCGGATCACGCTGCAAAACATCTATGCTGCACTGCGCGACCTCAGGCACGCCATCGAGATCCCCGCCGACACGATCGTCGGTGCGCGCCGCGCGCTGGAGCGCATGCTGGCGGTGGGCCGGCGCGAAACGGCGTGAAGCGCACCCGCCTGCCTATCGTAGTGGTCGGCAGCGGCGTAGCCGGCATGGCTACGGCGCTGGCCGCCGCACCCGCGCCGGTGCGCCTGCTTTGCCGCGCAGCAGATGGCAGCGGCAGTGCCAGCGCGCTGGCCCAGGGCGGCATCGCGGCCGCCCTGGGCGAGGGCGACAGTGCCGAGGCACATGTGCGCGACACGCTGGAAGCGGGGAGCCGCCACAACGACGCGGCCGCGGTGCGCTGGTTATGCGAGGCGGCGCCAACCACGGTGGCGTGGCTCGAAGCGCAGGGCGTGCTTTTCGACCGCAGGCCCGGCGGCTACCTGCAACTCGGCCGCGAGGGCGGCCACAGCGCCTCCCGCATCGTGCACGCGGGCGGCGACGCCACGGGCGCGGCCCTGGTGCGTGCATTGCGTGCGAAGGTGCAGACCGCCTCCCACGTGCAATGGCGCGGCGGCGTGGACGCGGAGGCGCTGCTGCTGCGCGACGGCCGCGTCGCCGGCGTGCGCGTGCGCGACGCCCAAGGCCGGCAGGAGCTGATCGAGGCCGCCGCGGTGGTGCTTGCCACCGGCGGCATCGGCGCACAGTACGCGCACACCAGCAATCCGCCCGGTGCGGATGGCGCTGGCCTGGCGCTGGCCATGGCCGCAGGTGCGACCGTGCGCGACCTGGAGTTCGTGCAGTTCCACCCTACCGCGCTCGCGGTGGACGGCCACAGCCTGCCGCTGCTCACCGAGGCGCTGCGCGGTGCCGGCGCGCGCCTCGTCGACAGCGCGGGCGAGCCGCTGATGCGAGGCCTGCATCCGCTCGGTGACCTCGCGCCGCGCGACGTGGTGGCGCGGCGCGTGTGGCACGCGCGGCGGCGGGGCGGCGCCTGGCTGGATGCCACGCCCATCGAAGGCGATTGGAATGTCCGTTTTCCCACCGTACTGGCCGCTTGCCTGGCGCATGGACTGGATCCGCGACGCGAGCCCCTGCCGATCACCCCGGTGGCGCATTTCCACATGGGCGGCGTGGCCACCGACCTCGACGGCCGCAGCTCGTTGCCAGGGCTCTACGCGGTGGGCGAGGCCGCCTGCAGCGGCGTGCACGGTGCCAACCGGCTGGCCAGCAACTCGCTGCTGGAGGCGGTGTGCGGCGGCCGCCGGCTTGGCGTTGCGCTGGCCGCGATCGCGTCCGCACCCGTCGGCGGCGCCTGCGGCTGGGCCGAGCGCGGCATACCGGTGCCGGCGGAACGCCTGCCTGCGTTGCGCGAGCTGCTGTGGCACGCGGCGGGACCGGTGCGCGAAGACATTGCGCTGCGCGAGGCGTGGCGCAGCTGCGCGGCTGCCGCCGGCGCCGGTTGGCAGATGAGCCTGGCCAGGTCGCTGCTGCGTGCGATGCGCCGGCGCCGACGAAGCCTCGGCGCGCACTGGCGCGAGGAGCGCGGCTGCCCCGCCTGAACCGATGCAGGGTGCGGGCCGCACGTCGCCACGGCAGCTGACGCGGATCAAGGCATGCCGCGCCGGCACCCCGCACACTGCGGCCACCCCTTGCCTGCGAGCCATCCATGACACGTTTCTCCTCATTCGATTACCAGCAGCTGCTGGCCTGCAGTCGCGGCGAAATGTTCGGCGACGGCAATGCGCGGCTGCCGGCGCCACCGATGCTGATGTTCGACCGCATCACCAGGATTTCCGAGACCGGCGGCGCCCACGGCAAGGGTGTGATCCATGCCGAACTCGACATCCACCCGCGGCTGTGGTTCTTCGACTGCCACTTCATCGGCGACCCGGTGATGCCCGGCTGCCTGGGCCTGGATGCGATGTGGCAGCTCTCCGGCTTCTTCCTGCCGTGGCTGGGCGAACCCGGCCGCGGCCGTGCATTGGGCGTGGGCCAGGTGAAGTTCACCGGCCAGGTGCTGCCCAGCGCGAAGCTGGTGCGCTACGAGATCGACATCCGCCGGGTGATGCGCGGCAGGCTTGCGCTGGTGGTGGCCGACGGCAGGACCTTCGTGGACGGGCGCCCGATCTACACGGCCAGCGACATGCGCGTGGGTCTGTTCCAGTCCACGGAGGGCTTCTGATGCGCCGCGTGGTGGTGACCGGCCTGGGCATCGTGTCCTGCCTCGGCGACATGGCGGACACGGTGTCGCGCGCGCTGCAGGAATTGAAGAGCGGCATCCGCGCGATTCCCGACTACGCGGCGCGCGGCCTGCGCAGCCAGGTGGCGGGCGAGCCGCAGGTGGATCTGGATGCCGCCATCGACCGCAAGCTGCGCCGCTTCATGGGCGATGCGGCGGCCTACGCCTACCTCGCGATGCGCTCGGCCATCGCCGACGCCGGCCTCGGCAGCGATGCGGTGAGCCATCCGCGCACCGGTGTGGTGGCCGGCTCCGGCGGCGGTTCGGCGCAATGGCAGATCGAGACGGCCGACCTGCTGCGCGGGAAGGGCGTGCGCAAGGTGGGGCCGTTCATGGTGCCGCGCACGATGTGCTCCACCGTGTCGGCCACGCTGGCCACCGCGTTCGGCATCCTGGGCCTGAGCTATTCCATCGCCGCGGCCTGCGCCACGTCGGCGCACTGCATCGGCGCGGCGGCCGACCTGATCCGCCACGGCGCGCAGGACGTAGTGTTCGCCGGCGGCGGCGAGGAGTCGCACTGGGGCATGGCCGCGCAGTTCGATGCGATGGGCGCGCTCTCCAGCGGCTGGAACGACACGCCGCAGACCGCCTCACGCCCCTACGACGCCGGCCGCGACGGTTTCGTGATCGCCGGCGGCGGCGGCATGCTGGTGCTGGAGGACTACGAGCATGCGAAGGCGCGCGGCGCGCGCATCCACGCGGAGCTCGTCGGCTACGGCGTCACCTCCGATGGCGCCGACATGGTGGCTCCCTCCGGCGAAGGCGCGGTGCGCTGCATGCGGATGGCGCTGGCGAACGTCGCGCGCCCGATCGACTACCTCAACACCCACGGCACCGCCACGCCGCTGGGCGACATCGTGGAGCTGAACGCCGTGCGCGAGGTGTTCGGGCAGGCGATGCCGCCGCTGTCTTCGACCAAGGCGCTCACCGGCCACGCGCTGGGCGCGGCTAGCGTGCACGAGGCGATCTACAGCCTGCTGATGATGCAGGGAGGCTTCATGGCCGGCTCGGCCAACATCGACGCGCTCGACCCGCGCGCCGAAGGCTTCCCCATCCTGCGCGAGAGCCGCGCGGCGCGGCTCGACGCCGTGATGTCCAACAGCTTCGGTTTCGGCGGCACCAACGCCAGCCTGGTGTTCGCGCGGGTGTGAGCCGTCGCTGGACAGTTCCGGCTGCGCTGCGAGGCGCGGCCGGAACATCCTCAGCCTGCCGCCTGCATCCCCGGCTCGCCGTGCCAGTAGCCGTTGCGCGCGGCGATGCGCGGAGGCGGCTGCGGAGAGCGGCGGGCGAGATGGTAGTGGGATACGACCTCGGCCATGCCTTCGGCCTGCGGGTACAGGCGCAGCACGTCCACGCCGAGTTCGCGCAGCTGCGGCAGTTCCGGCCCCAGGTCGGTGATCTCGTCGCCCTGGATCTGGATGCCGTTGATGCGCAGGAACGGCTTGCCCTCGCGGGTGGCCAGCGGCAGGCCGTCGGGGTGGTCGATGCAGCGGAAGCCGCACTGGTCCTTGGGCACGTCCAGCGCCCGCGCGGTGAAGCACCGCGCGGAGTACGACAGCGGCAGGCGGCCGTAGGCGATCACTTCCAGCTCCGGCATCGCAAGATCCACCGCCAGCACCGCGTCGCGCAGTTCGCGGATCAGCGCATGGCCTTGTTCCACGCCAGGCACCCAGCGGACGAGGCCGTCATCCATCAGCAGCTTCAGTGCCGCATGGTTGTACACGTTGAGCGTGGGGCCGGCCACGAAGGGCACGCCGCGCTCGCGGCACAGCTGCACGGCGGAGAGATCGTTGGCCTCGATCCAGCCCTTGCCTTCGGCGACGAGGCGCTTCAGCACGCCCAGCTCGGACTCGGCCTCGATCAGGGCGAGCGAGGAGAGCGCTACCTGTTTGCCGCTTTCGGCAAGTTCCGCAGCCAGTGCGATCCAGTCGCCGGTGGACAGTTCGCGGCGCTTGCTGCACACCGTCTCGCCGAGGTAGACGATGTCGACCGGCCAGTCCGCAGCCTCGCGGTAAAAGGCGTACGTGCGTTCGCGTGGCCAGAAGTACTGCAGCGGGCCGAGGCTGAGTTTCATCGGGCGATCCATTTCAGTGCCAGTGGCGGTGGTAGGGGCCGAGTGTGGTCTGGTGGCCTTCGGCATGTCTGGTCAGCGCGTCCTGCCAGGCCGGCCGTGGCGACCAGTCGGCGGGAGCGCTGCGGTAGCGGTCCAGCGCGTCGCGCCAGGTGCGCGTGACCGAGGCCACGTAGGCCACGCCGCGCTGGCGGCCCTCGATCTTCAGCGCCGCCACGCCGGCCTGAGCGAGACGCGGCAGCAGTTCCAGGGTGTTGAGGCTGGTGGGCTCCTCCAGCGCGTGGAAGGTTTCGCCGCGCACCTCGAAACGGCCCTTGCACACGGTGGGATAACCGGCGGGCTCGGCGGGTTCGAACTTGTCGATCAGCACCTCGTTGAGGTGCACGCTGCGGCGGCCGTCGTCGTGCTCGTCCCAGCGCACGAACTTCGCCGGCGAACACACGCCATGGCGGTTCGGCGAGGCGCCGGTGACATAGCTGGAAAGCTGGCAGCGCCCCTCGACCATGATGCACAGGCTGCCGAAGGCGAACACTTCCAGCGGCACCGGGCTGGTTTCGCACAGGCGCTCCACCTGCTGCACCGAGAGCACGCGCGGCAGCACCGCGCGGCTGATGCCGAAGCGTTCGTGCATGTAGCGCAGGGCAGGCGCGGTGGTGGCCGAGCCCTGTACGCTGAGATGCCGCGCCAAGGCGGGATGCGTGCGCGCGGCGTAGTCCAGCACCGCCAGTTCGGCGGCGATGATCGCGTCGCAGCCCAGCGCCGCGGCTTTGTCCACCGCCGCGTGCCATTGCGGCAGGCGTGCGCTGTCCGGGTAGGTGTTCAGCGCGAGGTAGACCTTGCGGCCGCGCGCATGCGCATACGCGATGCCCTGTGCCAGTTCCGCGTCGGAAAAGTTGAGGCCGGGGAAGGCGCGTGCATTGGTCTCGTTGCGCAGCCCGGCGTAGACCGCATCGGCGCCGGCATCGACCGCCGCCTGCAGGGCCGGCAGGTTGCCGGCGGGACAGACCAGTTGCATGGGCAGCGCTCCGCGCGAGGAAAGTGTGCATCGTGACTGCGGCGCGCCGCTGCAGCGTTGACCTGGGTCAGTTTGTCGTGGATCGCCCGCCGCGGCAGCTCCATCCCCTACGTGCAACAGGGGCCGCCGCGCGGAAGCAGCCTCACTGGAAGATGCCGCCGACCCGCCGCGCCGCTGATCCGGATCAAGGGTTCCACCGCGAAGGCGGTGCACGATGCCTCCATCGAAACGGGTAGCGCGCATGACCGACTACATTCAGGCTTGGCAATGCATCGGCTGCGGCAAGATCGAGGCGCCGCAGACCTGCATCGGCGTATGCAGGGATCGCAAGGTGTTCGTGGTGGGCAAGGAGGAACACGAGCGCGCGCTGGCCGCGAACCTCGCGCTGCAGGAACAGTTGGAACGCGCGCATGCCATGCTGTTGCGCTTCGGCCAGGCCGAAGCCAAGCCGGGGCAGTGGGAACGCTCATGGTGCGCCCTTCAGGCGCAGGTTCGCGAAGTGCTGGCGACGCTGGCGGGTTCGGATGGCGGGACACCGCCAACCTGAGCCATGGCGCCGCTGCCTCAGGAAGCCGATGGCGGAATCGCCAGGGCTTCGTCGCTGGCGAGCAGCCGGCGATGGATCGCATCGAGATGCTCCAGCAGCTCGGCGCGGGCCGCTTCGGCGTAGGGGTTCTCGCGCTGGATCGCGGTGAACAGGTGGCCGGCGTCGCCGCGCACCGCGGCGAGCATGTTGGCGAGGCCGAGGAAGGAGGGCGGCGCCATCGAGAGGTCGTCGCCCACGCCCATCTCCGTCAGCGCGCGGGCGATGAAGAAGGCCAGCGCGTGGGTCTTCGCCATCGCGCGGTCGTGGGTGGCGGCGTCCTGCGCGATCACCGTGCAGTCCAGCGATTCGAACAGCGCCCGCGTGCGTTCGGCGGCCTGCGGATGGCGCGCGCTGGCGCACAGCACAGTGCGCAGCGGCTCGCCGCGTGCGAGGCTGAGCGGACCGAACAACGGGTGGGTGCCGGCATGCGGGATCGCCTCGCCGAGGTAGGCGTCCAGCAGCGCGCAGGGGTGTTCTTTCACACTGCCCACGTCGATCACGGTGTGCCGCGCTTCGAGCAGAGGGCGCAATTCGCGCAGCGCCGCCTCCAGCCGCGGCACCGGCATCGCGAGCACCACCCACTCGGCGCCGGCGAGTGCGGCGGCGGGCGTGGCGCAGGCCAATGCGGCGGGTACCTCGGCGTGCGGGTCGTGGATGCGCACGGCGTGGCCGGCGCGCTGCAACAGATCGGCAAAGGCACGGCCGAAGCAGCCGTAGCCGAACAGGGCGAAGATCATCGAGGATTCCGGTGGTCGGGCAGGGGGGCTGCCGCCGATTCTCGCAGTGTGCGCCACAAAGTCTCCACCCGTGCCTCCACCGTGGGATCGGCCGCGATCGGTATGCCCCAGGTGCGGCTGGTTTCGCCGGGCCACTTGTTGGTTGCGTCGATGCCGAGCTTGGAGCCCAGGCCTGCCACCGGGCTGGCGAAGTCCAGGTAGTCGATCGGCGTGCTCTCCACCAGCAGGGTGTCGCGCGCGGGGTCGACGCGGGTGGCGATGGCCCAGACCACCTGCTTCCAGTCACGCGCATCGATATCGGCGTCCACCACGATCACGAACTTGGTGTAGGTGAACTGGCGCAGATACGACCACACCCCCATCATCACGCGCCGCGCGTGGCCAGCGTACTGCTTGTGGATCGCCACCACGGCGATGCGGTAGGAGCAAGCCTCCGGCGGCAGATGGAAGTTGACGATCTCGGGGAACACCTTCTGCAGGATCGGCACGAACACCTCGTTCAGCGCCATCGCCAGCACCGAAGGCTCGTCGTGCGGTGCACGGCCCATGTAGCTGCCCTGGTAGATTGCGCCGCGGCGCAGATGCATGCGTTCGACGGTGAGTACGGGGAAGTGATCCTGCGCGTTGTAGTAGCCGGTGTGGTCGCCGAATGGTCCTTCCAGCGCGGTGTCGTCGGGGTGGATGAAGCCTTCCAGCAGGATCTCCGCACCAGCCGGCGCATCCAGCCCGGTGAGCTCGCTGCGCCATAGCCGCGTGCGTTCGCCGCGCAGCAGGCCCGCGAATTCGTATTCGGAAAGCGTGTCGGGCACCGGCGCTACGGCAGCGAGCAAGGTGGCCGGGTCGGTACCGATGGCCACCAGCACGGGAAAGGGTTCGCGCGGGTGGTCCGTGCGCCAGTCGGCGTAGTCCAGCGCTCCGCCGCGGTGCGGCAGCCAGCGCATGATGACGCGGTTCGGCCCGATCACCTGCTGGCGATAGATCGCCACGTTCTGCCGCTGCTTGCGACTGCCGCGGGTGACGACCAGGCCCAGCGTGATCAGCCGCCCGGCGTCGCCCGGCCAGCAATGCTGGATGGGCAGGCGGGCGAGGTCGACGTCGCCGCCTTCCGCGGTTTCGTCGAGGAAGGCGGCCTCGTCGGTGCGGCGCGGCGCCACGTGGGCGAGCTGGGCCAGTTCCGGCCAGGTGGCCAGCGCTTGGCGGAGGTTCGCGGGCCAGCGCGGCTCCTTGATCGCGGCCAGCAGTTGGCCCAGCTCGCGCAGGCTCGCCAGCGGCCGCCCGGCCAGCGCCAGCTCGATGCGGCGGCGATGGCCGAACAGGTTGCCGAGGAAGGCGTGGTTCGAACCGGCCGGCTGCTCCATCAACAGGGCGGGTCCGTCTTCGCGCAAGGCGCGATGGCACAGTGCCGTGGTTTCGAGATGGGGATCGACCGGCACCTGCACGCGCAGCAGTTGCTGCTGGCGTTCGAGCCGGTCGAGGAAGGAACGCAGGTCGTGGTAGCTCATGCTGCAAGGCTCGCAGTGCGCGGGCTTGCCTGCCTTGACGCCGGTCAGGCCGAGGGACTCATTCCTGCAACGGCTTCCAGCGACCGCTGGCGAGGCATTGCTGCAGCGCCTTGCGCGCGGGGACGAGGTCGACGTGGTGGGCGGCCAGCCACGCCGGATCGAACAAGGTTTCCACGTAGCGCACGCCCGGATCACACAGCAGGCTCACGATGCTGCCGCGTTCGCCGCGTGCGTACATGGCCGCAGCCAGTTGCAGGCAGGCCACCAGATTGGTGCCGGAGGAGCCGCCGTAGCGACGGCCGAGCAGGTCTTCGAGCAGCCATGCGGCGGCGATCGAGGCGCTGTCGGGCACCTCGATCACATGGTCGACCACATCGAACAGGAAACCGGGCTCCACGCGCGGGCGGCCGATGCCCTCGATCAGGGTGGAGCGGCGGGCGACGGCGGCATGGTTGCGCGTGCGCCAGCCTTCGGCGAAGCCGCAGCCTACGGGCTCGGCCACGCAAAGGCGGGTGTCCAGGCGCCGGTAGCGCAGGTAGCGGCCGATGGTCGCCGAGGTGCCGCCGGTGCCGGCGCCGCAGACGATCCAGGCCGGCACCGGCTGCGGCTCGCGCGTCATCTGCTGGAGGATCGATTCGGCGATGTTGTTGTTGCCGCGCCAGTCGGTGGCGCGTTCGGCGAGGCCGAACTGGTCGAGATGGCAGGCACCGCGCATGGCGTGTTCGACGGCACGCGCATGCACCTGGGCCGGGTCCTCGACGAGGTCGCAGCATCCACCCAGCGCCTGCACGTCGCGGATCTTGCGCGGTGCGGTGCAGGCCGGCATCACTGCAGTGAAGGACAGACCGAGCAGGCGCGCGAACCAGGCCTCGGAAATCGCGGTGCTGCCGGAGGAGGCGTCGACCACGGCCTGGCCTTCGCGCAGGCGGCCGTTGCACAGCGCGTAGAGATAGAGCGAGCGGGCGAGGCGGTGCTTCAGGCTGCCGCTGGGATGCGCCGACTCGTCCTTGAAGTAGAAATCGATGCCGTCGAAACCCGGGAAATTGAGCTTGAGCAGATGAGTATCGGCCGAGCGCGCGGCCTCCTGCGCCAGCGCTTCCAGTGCGCCGTGTTCCCAGCGGCGGGTGCCTTCGCGTCGCGGGGAAATCGTCAGCAGGATGTTTTCCATGGAGGCTCCAGCAAGCTCCGGCCGGCGTGCTTGCACCGGCCATGGCATTCGGTATGGCGGTCGCCGGATGCTGGCCTACTTGGCCAGGCTCAGCGTGCCCTTCATCAGCCCGGCGTGGCCGGGGAAGGTGCAGAAGTAGGCGTACTGCTCGCCCATCTTGAGCTTGGCCACGTTGATCGTCGCGATTTCGGACTGGCCGCCGCCGATCAGTTTGGTGTCGGCGATGATGCGGGTGTCACCCGGTTTCTCGTAGCTGTCGGCGGCGCCGGCCTGCGCGCCGTCGGCGATCACGCCGGCCACGTCGGAGGCGCGCGTCAGCACCCAGTTGTGATCCATCACCGTCACCGGCAGCTTGCCGACGTGCTCCAACGTGACCTTGAAGGTCTTGCAGGTCTTGGGCACGGTGATGGAGTGGGCGTTGTACTGCATCATGTCATCGGCCTTGACGGTGGTGGTCACTCGGCGGCCGTCGACGGGCTGCAGGCGAAGCCGAGCAGGGCGAGGGCGATCCATTTACGCAGTGGGGCACGCTCCTCGGGGAAAATGGTCGGAGCGATTCTGCGAGCGACGTTGCCGGGCAGCATTGATCTGCGTCATGGAGATGCAGGATTGCGTTGAGCCACTGATGGGACACGGTGACGCATCCGACATCCTGGCGCTCTTCGCCGGGGCGGCGTGAAAGGGATCAGGGTCGCGCCGACCGCGTGATCTGAAGCAGGCCTCGCAGCAGATCCAAAGGTTTCGGGGGGCATCCGTTGACCACTGCATCGACCGGGATGACATCGCTGATGCGCCCACGCGAGGCGTAGCTCATGCCGAAGATCCCACCGCATGCCGCGCAGTCACCGATCGCCAGTACCCACCGCGGTTCGGGCATGGCCTCGTAGGTTTGTCGAAGCGCTTCTTCCATGTTGATTGAGACCGGGCCGGTCACCAGCAGCACATCCGCGTGACGCGGGCTGGCCACGAACGCGATGCCGGCGCCCTCGAGGTTGTAGTACGGGTTGCCGAGCGCATTGATCTCCAGCTCGCAGCCATTGCATGAGCCGGCGTCGACATGCCGGATGCGCAAGGCCCGGCCAAAGACGGCCTGCAGTTTCCGCTGCAGATCAGCGGGCTCTCCCTCGGGTGCGCCAGGCACCGGCAGCGCTTCGGTAAGCAGGCCGGTACGTCGAATACGCGACAGGATGTCGAACATGGGATTTATCCGTCGTGGCCGCTGTAAGCGAGATTGAACGACTTATTGATCAGTGGAAAATCCGGCACGATGTTGCCGATGATCGCGTGCTCGAGCAGCGGCCAGTTCTGCCAGGACGGGTCGTGTACGTGACAACGCCGGATGCCATGCGGCGCGCTCGCGGCAAGCGCCACCAACACCGGGCCACGCCAGCCCTCGATAAGGCCGAGGCCGAAATGCGCTGCTGCCACGGGAGGCAGATCCATGAGCGTGGGCCCCGCAGGCAGCCGTTCGAGCAGCACTCGACTCAGCCGCAAGGACTCCATGATTTCGTCGAAGCGCACCTGGACCCGGGCGGCCACATCGCCATCGACGCGCAGGGCCCCCACGGGGTGGAGATCGTCGTAGGGCGACCATGGCAGGTCGATGCGCAAATCCTGTTTGATACCTGAGGCGCGTGCAGCGAGACCGAGCGCCCCTTGGGCCTTGGCGAGAGCGGGGGTGAGTTGTCCTGCATCCCTGAAACGGTCTTGCAGGCCGGGATGATCGTCGTACATCGCGCGCAAGGCGGACACGTCACGCTCGAGCGCCTCGCTTTCATCCAACAGGCTGCGGGCAAGGCGAGGTCCGAGATCTGTTCGGACACCACCCGGTGCGATGTAGTCCATGAGATAGCGCTGGTCGAACGCTTCCTGATTGAGCCGCAGCAGGCGTTCTTTCAGTATCGAGAATTGCATCAGGCCAAACGCCAAGCCGGCGTCGTTTCCCAACGCTCCCAGATCACCCAGATGATTGGCGATGCGCTCGCGCTCAAGGGCCAGAGCACGCAAATAGGCGGCGCGGGGAGACACCGTCGCGCTCGTGATCGCCTCCAGCGCGGCACAGTAGGCCCAGGAAAACGCCACGGCGCTGTCGCCGCTGATGCGTGCGGCGAGGCGATGGCCCTCTTGCAGCGTCAACGCTTCGAACCGTTTGGCGACGCCTTTGTGCGTGTACCCCAGTTGCTCCTCCAGGCGCAGCACTTTTTCGCCAACAACGGAAAATCGAAAATGACCCGGTTCGATCGTGCCCGCATGCACGGGACCTACGCCGATCTCATGCACGCCTTCGCCCATGACCGGCACGAACGGATAGGGTCGGGGATGGCTCGGATAGGTGGTCGCCGCACTCACGTCCCGCCGCAACGGAAAGCAATCCTGCGGCCATCCGCCATGGCGCAACCATGGCCGCGTGTCGCCGCCATCGGCCTGCAGCCCAAGCAGATCGTAAACCGCACGCTGCAGCCGATCGGCGACCGGAAACCATCGGCTGAGCGCGGGATAGACCGTCGTTCCGGCAGGCATCGCATGCTGAAGCACGACGACCTGATCGGTCCGCAGGAATGCGGCGTAGATGCAGAACGAACCGCTGCGGTCCCGATCGTCGGCACCCCAAAGCGTCAGCAGACAGGCGCCCGCCTCGTGCAGGTGTTGCGCACTCGCTGTCCACTGCGCGCCATCCACCACGACATATCGCGTCTTGACGTTCGAGGGTAACGGGGTGCCTTCGCGTGCTAGGAAATGGCCGGGCATGGGATCATTCCATCAAGTGGGCGGCCAGGCGATACCATTCGGCCAACGCCGGCGGAATGTACACGCCCAGCATGAGCACGATCCCAAGATGCACGAAAACCGGGACCAAGGCCGGCGCGTGCGGCAGCGGCCGGCCATCGGTGTCGCCGAACACCATGGGCTGGACGCGGCTGAAGATCGCGGCAAAGGCGACCGCCAGGGCGATCAGCAGCAGTGGCGTGGCCCACGGGTGATCGCGCATGGCCGTGGTCAGCACGAGGTACTCGCTCGCGAAAACGCCGAACGGCGGCATGCCGAGAATTGCCAGTGAACCGAGCATCAACCCCCAGCCCACGCTGGGATGAAGGGTCAGCAAGCCGCGGATATCCCCCATGCGCTGGGTGCCGGCCGATTGCGTCGCATGGCCGGCGGCGAAGAAGATCGCGGACTTGGTCAGCGAATGCACCGTCATGTGCAGGAGTCCCGCGAAATTGGCGATCGGCCCGCCCATTCCGAAGGCGAACGTAACGATGCCCATGTGTTCGATCGAGGAATACGCGAACAGCCGCTTGATGTCGCGCTGACGCCACAGGAAGAAGCTGGCGAGCACCGTCGACAGCAAGCCGAAGCCCATCAGCATGTAGCCCGGAACGCCGGAATGCAGCGCGCCGTCGGCGAGGATCTTGCAACGCATCACCGCATACAGCGCGACATTGAGCAACAAGCCCGACAACACGGCCGAGACCGGCGTCGGGCCTTCGGCGTGCGCATCCGGCAACCAGTTATGCAGCGGCGCCAGACCCACCTTGGTGCCGTAGCCGACCAGCAGGAATACGAACGCCAGCCCCAGCACACGCGGTTCCAGCTGCCCCTTCACCGCATTGAGATGCGTCCACAGCAGCGCATTCATGCTTTCACCGCCACCGAGCAGGCCCTCGGCCGCCACGTAGAGCAGGATGGTGCCGAACAGCGCCAGCGCGATGCCCACGCCGCACAGGATGAAGTATTTCCACGCCGCCTCGATGCTCGCACGCGTGCGATACAAGGAAACCAGCAGGACGGTCGATAGCGTGGCCGCCTCCATCGCCACCCACAGAAAACCCATGTTGTTGGTGGTCAGCGCCACGAACATCGCGGTCATGAACAGCTGATACATGCTGTGGTACAGCCGCAGCCGCCCGGGCGAGAGCCTGCCGTGAGCAGCTTCGATGCGCATGTAGGGGCGCGAAAACACCGAGGTGGTAAAGCCGACCAGGGCCGTCAACCCCACCAGAAACACATTGAACGGATCGATGAAGAACTGTTCGTGCCAGACGGTCATCGGGCCGCCATGCATGATGCGCATGACCAGGGCGGCGGCAGCCAGCAAGGTGGCCAGGCTGATCGCCACATTCACCTCGGCGGCATAGCGCCGCGCCCCCACGACCGCGAGCAGCGCGGCGCCGAACAGGGGAAACCCGAGGACCAGCAGGATCGCCACGTCAGTCCTCCTTCAAGGATTCGAGGTGGCGCAGATCGAGGCTGTCGAACTGCTCGCGGATATGGAAGAAGAAGACGCCGAAGATGAACACGGCCACCAGCACGTCGAGCGCGATGCCGAGTTCGACCACCATCGGCATGCCGTAGGTGGTGCTGGTGGCGGCGAAGAACAGGCCGTTTTCCAGCGCAAGAAAACCGATCACCTGGGTGAACGCCTTGCGCCGGGCCAGGATCATCAGGAAGGCGAGCAGGATCACGGCCAGCGCGATTCCCAAGGCACGCCGCAACACCGTCGCGACCAGTGCACTGATCGGCTGCGCCAGGCCGAAGGAGAAGATCACCAGGCCCAGGCCGACCAGCATCAGCGTCGGAAGATTCACCAACGGTTCGTTGTCCCGCTCGATGCCCAGCTGACGCAGCAGGCGCAGCAGGATCCATGGCAGGACGCCTACCTTGAGGATCAAGGTGAGCGCGGCGGAATAATACAGATGGTCGAGGTGAGCCGTAGCCGCCACCAGCACGGTCGATACGAACAGCACGGCGCCCTGGCAAACCAGCAGGATGACCAGCCGGCGGCTGCGCCGCTCGACCAGCATGGCGAAGGAGATCAGCAGCAAGGCGCCGGCGAGCACCTGCAGCACCTGATTGGCGAATGTTACGGGGGCCATGTGCTCAAACCTCCAGCAGCAGATGCACGAGCAGGCCGAGCACGGCGAGCAAGAACGCCATGGTCAGGAATTCCGGCGCACGGAACAGGCGCAGCTTCGCCGAGATCGTCTCCAGCAAGGCCAACGCAGCACCGGCGACGACCAGTTTGGTCAGCAGCGTGGCGATGGCGAATGCGAAACCCCATGGACTGGCGTCATGAAGGGCGATGCCCCAGGGCGCGAACAACGCAAAACCGATGCAGGCGTAGTTGAACAGCTTGAGCCAGGAGGCCCACTCGATCAGCGCGAGATGGCGTGCCGAATATTCCAGCACCATCGCCTCATGGATCATCGTCAGCTCGAGATGCGTCGCCGGGTTGTCGATCGGCAGGCGGGCATTCTCGGCCAGCAGCACCATCACGAACGCCACGCCGGCAAACGCCAGGCTCGCATGCAGCACGATGTGCGGCTGGGTCAGCGTGCCGGCCACGATCGTGGGCAAGGCCGTGCTGCCGAACATCAGGAAGGCGTTGAACAGCACCATCAATAAGGCCGGCTCGGTCAGGAAGCCGATCATCATCTCGCGTCGGGCCCCCAGGCCGCCGAAAGCCGTGCCGATATCCATCGCCGCCAGCGCGATGATCACGCGTCCGGTGGCGAACAGGCCGACCAGTGCGATGGCGTCGGCGACCCTCGCCAGGGGCAGATCGGTGGTCACCGACGGCACGATCGCCGCAGCCACCACCATCGTGGCGAACACGCCATACGGCGCCCCGCGGAACAGCCAGGACGCATGGGTAGCGAGCGCCGCCTCCTTGTGGAAAAGCTTGCGCAAGACGCGATAGGGCTGCCATAGCACCGGCGCGGAACGGTTCTGCAACCAGGCGCGGCACTGCGCGACCCAGCCTGCAAAAAGCGGTGCCAAGGCGATGGCCAGCAGGCACTCGGCAACTTGCCATGCGTAGCTCATGGCCGTCATAGCATGCACATCAGCAGGAGGACCAAGGTCAGGAAGCTGTAGAGCAGATACACCGGCAACCGTCCGCCTTGCAGAAACGCCAGGCCTTCCGCGATCTTGCGCACAAATCGGGACAAAGGCAGATAGCAGGAATGCCAGAAGCGATCCGTGATCTCGATGTAATACTTGGGCGCGGTGTCGGTGGGCGCCGGCACCGCGCGCTCGATCCGGAACACCGGCCCGAACAGATGGCGGATGGGTTGACCGAAGCCTTCGGCCGAGTCCTGCATGCGTGGCGTGCGCCACGGGTAGCCGCAATTCCACGGTGCCGTGCGGCGCAGGCGTCCGTGATAGAGAAGCCGCACCAATACGAACGTCGCGCCGACGACTACCAGCAATCCCATCCACAGCCACAAGCCGCTGTACGACGCCTGGTTCGAGGCTACAGGTGTCATCCACCACGCCGAAGGGCCGCGTTGCAGCGTTGCACCGACCAGCGGCTGCGTGACATGCCCCACCATATCCAGCGCAACCTGGGGAAAGAGTCCGATCAGCACGCAACCGAGGGCGAGCCATGCCAGACCGATGCGCTCCAGAAGCCCGGCATCGTGTGCCTCCCGCAGCGCGTTCTCGCGCGGTTGGCCCAGAAAGATCACGCCGTAGAATTTCACCATCACATAGCCGGCCAGTGCTGCGGTCAGCGATACCACCGCGGCTCCCAGCGGCACGATCATGTTGAGAAACGCGTGCGGTATCTGCGGCGTCTGCAGAAAGGCCTGCAGCAACAGCCATTCGGACACGAAGCCATTGAGCGGCGGCAATCCGGCGATCGCCAGCGAACCGATCAAAGCGAGCGCCGCCACCCACGGCATCCGCCGGATCAATCCACCGAGCTTGCCCAGGCTGCGCTCGCCGGTGGCGTGCATGACCGAGCCGGTGGCGAGAAACAGCAGGCTCTTGAAGAGGGCGTGGTTGAACGCGTGGATCAGCACCGCTGCCAACGCCAGAGCGGCGAGCACGCGCATATCGAAACTGCGGCACACCAGCGCCAAACCGATGCCCGCGAGGATCAGCCCGATGTTTTCGATCGAGGAATACGCCAGCAGGCGCTTCATGTCGGTTTGCACGGTCGCGAAGATCGCGCCGTAGAGTGCGGTGCCGAGGCCGAGGCCCAGTGTCAGCAGGCCCCACCACCACGGGCCGGTGTGCAGCAAGTCACAGCTGACCCGAAGCAGGCCGTAGATGGCGGTCTTGAGCATCAGGCCGCTCATCATCGCCGACACCGGCGAGGGAGCGGCGGGATGCGCTTCCGGGAGCCACACATGCAACGGAACCAGACCGGCCTTGGCGCCAAATCCGAACAATGCCAGCAGGAAAGCGGCGCTGGCCCAGGCCGGTGCGAGTGTGGCCGCACGCATCGCATCGAACGTCATCTGCCAACTGCCGCCGTGAAGCACGCCAAAACACAGCAGCAAGCCCAAGGCGCCAACATGCGCCATCAGCAAGTACAGAAAACCGGCGCGGCGAATCTCCGGCAACCGATGTTGCGTGGTCACCAGGAAGTAGGAACTCAGGGCCATGGTCTCCCACGCGACCATGAACAGATACGCGTCGTCGGCGAGGATGACCATCGCCATGCTGGCAAGGAAGACGTGGTACTGCAGGCACAGCAATCCCGGTGCGGCGCCTTCGCCGGACCGGAAATAGCCTGCGGAGAAGACCGATATTCCTGCTCCAGCACTGCCCAGCAGTAGCAGGAAGAACCCCGACAAGGCATCCAGCCGCACATGGAACGGCAGATCCGGGAGGCCCAGGGGAAGCGCGGCACTTTGTGTGACAAAGCCGTCCGCCACGGTGAGAGCGCCAACGACTGCCACACCCAGCGCGATCAACGCGCCCACGGGAAACAGGATACGTGCCACCCAGCCGATGCGGTGCGGCTGCAGCAGTCCGAGCATGCCCACCGCCAGCCACGCTGCGATCAAGCCAAGAAGCGCCGCCAGATCGGGGGTTGCCACGAACCCGTTCACGTATGACATGCCCCCTAAACGTCGGCAAAGCGGTCGCAGCTGCGCCCACTTATGATAATGGTATTATCATCAAATTGACTTTCAGTGTAAGGCTGATGTGACCCATATGCCAATCGAAAACCGTACTGCCCGCCTGACCATCCTGATCGATCCGCGCAAGAAAGCGGTCTTCGAGCGCTTGTGCACGGAGGGGGACACGACGCCCTCCCAGGTGGTGCGGCAGCTTATTCGGGAATACATCGAACGCAAGTTGGGCCGCCCCTGGCATGCGGAAGATGAGGCGTTATCCGAAGGAGCGTTGCCGGAGGAGAGAAGCCGTCGTGCCAGTGCTCGATAAGTCCGCATCGGCACCCTCGCGGCCGGCTACGAAAACGAAGAAAGGCTCCTCGCAGACGATGGCGGGATTGCGCCCGGAGCAAGTCGCGTTCCTGGGCGAGTACGCCGACACCTCCGCGGGCAAGAGCGTGTTCGTGCGGATCCTGTGCTGGCCCACGATTCCTGCCGCCTGGTCCATGCTTGCGCAGTCGATCGACTCACTGAACAAGCTGCGCGGCGAGCTTCCAGGCTCTCGCATTGCGCCGGGGGCGTCGTGGCTCCAAGGTGTGGCGCCGCAATTGAGCACACCGCTTGAGCGCGAATCGGGGGCGGCGGAGACCACGCTCGCTACGCTGATTCGCCGCCTTCCCGTGCGCTTCGCAGTGGCCGTCGTCGAGCACGCCACGGGCCAAACGTCCGGATCGGATGCGATTCGCCACCGCTCGTTGTTCTCGGGCTGCCTGTCGGCTTATGGCGCTTTCCTGAAGAGTTCGAATCAGTCTGCGTGTCGCGTCATGATCGCGCCGGGTCCGGCGCCCGATGACGTGCAGCGGCAGGTCTACGACGAGTTGCGGCCGCATCTGGACAACACGGATCGACTTGGCGCGCTTGAGTTGGCGTTTTGGCCCGAAGCGACGCTGCCGTTACCGTTGGAAGTCGCGCAACTGGCCGCCGCCGCGGTCGGCCGGCACCTGCAGCACCCGAAGCAAGCGAACCCGCTCTTCGAGACCGTGCGTGCCCACTTGGCGCCACCCTCGCGGTTTCATGCCTTGAGCCGGAAAACACGCCTCAAATAGGCGCGTGCATGCTCGCTTTCCCATGCGTTATGCGCGCGGAATGGTTCGCGGAATGGTTCATGGCAGCCAGTCGAGTTGATCTGGATCAATAAGCACGGGCGGGAATGCTGAAACGCTGACCGGATTGTATGCCGCCCGTAGCTTGGGGATGCCGTGTCACCGACGAATCGAACCGTGGAGTTCTATGTCAGCCCTTTCGATTATGTCACTAGCCGGGTGCGGGATTGGCTTGTCTACCTTGAATCGCCGTATCGATGCCTGGGGGTCTTTGAGGATGTGACGGAAGCTACGAAGAAGGCGATTTACATGGCGGAATACCGCGTGCTGTGCGGCAAGATCGCGCAAGTACACGTGCGACAGGAGTACGGTTCGCCGTGGAAAACGGTCTGGTGCTCCCCGGATACGGCGCCTCGCTTCCCATAGGCGCGCGGTGCGTTCCGTGCACGCGTCACGGGCACGCAGGCGCAGCAGCCGTCCTGCGGCAGGACAAGACGGGAATGGGTGCCTGGAAATCGTGACCAGGCCTCAAGCCCGGTTCGCATAACACCGCGTGAAGGTGCCGCACGCGCCGGCCCCCACGACGGGGCGCGACCGGCGCGTGCGGCATACGCCGGCGATTCAGAAGCGATAGCCGAAGCTCACGCCGTAGACCCAGGGATCCACCTTGGCCTTGCCCACATTGGCGCCATTCACGTGCACGTCGCCGCCGATGCTGATCCAGCGCAGGTCGGCGGTGAACAGCCAGCGCGGGGCCAGCTGCACGTCCACGCCCGCATGCGCGGCGGCGCCCCAGCTGTTGTCGATCTTCACGTGGGCGCCATTGAGCAGGCCGGCACCCTTGGTGCTGAAGAAGCGCGTGTAGTTGAAGCCCGCGCCCACGAAGGGCGACACCTTGGCGTCGGGCAGGAAGTGGTAGTTGACGCCGATCACCGGCGGCAGTTGCTTGGTGGTGGCTGCCTTCTGGCCGTCGAGCTTGATGGTGTGCTTGAAGGGCAGGGCGCCCAGCGCCTCGACGCTCCACGACGGCGTGAAGAAGTACTCCACGCTGATGGTGGGTTTGGTGTCGCTGTCGATGCTGGCCTTCATGCCGGCGAGCTGGCCGTTGTCCGATTGCGGATCGACCACATGGGCACCGACGTGGACCACCCAGGGGCCGGTGTCGGCGGCGTGGGCGGCGGGCACGATGCCGGCGGCGAGGGCGCTGGCGAGCAGGGCGGGGAGCAGGGCTTTCATGGGGTCTTCCTTTTTTGTGGGTGGCGCGATGCGGTTGCGATTCTGGGAAGCCCCGCAGGGGTGCGATTGATCTGGATCACATGCTCTGCAGTGCGGCCGCCGGCAGCGACGTCGTGCCGCAGTGCGTCGTTATGCCCGGGGATGCCGCACTGAAGGCGACTTGATCCTTATCAAAACCGGTCGCAGAGTGACTTCCGACAATGCACGCGCATTGCGCTTGTGCCACGCCGGACGCACCGGAAACGGTGGCGGGCTTCACCGGCCTAGCAGCGGGCGTGCGCAATTTCCTTCAGTCAGGACGCCATCGCCATGCATGACATCAACGTCGTTGACCTGTCACGTCTGCAATTCGCGCTCACCGCGCTCTACCACTTCCTGTTCGTGCCGCTCACCCTTGGCCTGTCCTTCCTGCTGGCCGCGATGGAGACCGTGTACGTCACCACCGGCAAGGAGATCTACAGGCAGATCACCCAGTTCTGGGGCAAGCTGTTCCTGATCAACTTCGCGATCGGCGTGGCCACCGGCCTCACCATGGAGTTCGAGTTCGGCACCAACTGGTCGTTCTACTCCAGCTTCGTCGGCGACATCTTCGGTGCGCCGCTGGCGATCGAGGGCCTGATGGCCTTCTTCCTGGAGGCCACCTTCATCGGGCTGATGGTGTTCGGCTGGGACCGCCTGAAGCGCGGCCAGCACCTGGCGGTGACCTACCTGGTGGCGTTCGGCTCGAATTTCTCGGCGCTATGGATACTGATCGCCAACAGCTTCATGCAGACGCCTGAAGGTGCGCACTTCAACCCGGTCACCATGCGCATGGAACTGACCAGCCTGTCGGACCTGATTTTCAGCCACGACGCGCAGGCCAAGTTCGTGCACACCAGCATCGCCGGCTACGTGACTGCCGCGGTATTCGTTGCCGGCATCAGCGCCTGGTACCTGCTGAAGAACCGCCACACCGACCTGGCACGCCGCTCGTTCCGCATGGCTGTGCTGTTCGGCGTGCTGGCTACCGCGGGCGTGATCACCCTGGGCGACGCGCTGGGTTTCGTCGGCGGCCAGGCGCAGCCGACCAAGCTGGCGGCGATGGAGGGCCTGTGGAAGACCGAGCAGGCGCCGATGCCGTTCAACCTGATCGCCTTCCCCTCGCAACAGGAGCAGGCCAATCACGGCGAGGTGCAGGTGCCGTATGCGCTGTCGCTGCTGGTGACGCATTCGCTGGACGGCACCGTGCCCGGTGTGGACCTGCTCGAACAGGACGCGACCCGGCGCATCGAGGACGGCATTCCGGCCGTGGAGGCGTTGCGCATGCTGTCCGCCGATCCGCACGACGCCGCGGCGCTGAGCCAGTTCCAGGCGCACGAGAAGAACCTGGGCTACGGCTTCCTGGTGCAGCGCTATGCGCCCGACGTGTCGAAGGCCACGCCAGCCGAGATCGCCACCGCCGCGCGCGACACGATCCCGCAGGTGGCGCCGGTGTTCTGGTCGTTCCGCGCGATGGTCGCGATGGGCCTGGCGATGCTCGCCTACTTCGTGCTGGCGGTGATCTACACCATGCGCAACCGGGTCGAGCGCAAGCGCTGGTTCCTCAAGCTCGCGGTGTGGATGATCCCGGTGCCGTTCCTGGCCTGCGAGACAGGCTGGCTGGTCGCCGAGCTGGGCCGCCAGCCGTGGACGGTATACGGCGTGCTGCCGACCTGGATGTCCGCCTCCACCCATAGCGTTGGCTACATGATCTTCTCGCTGGTCGGTTTCGTGGCCTTGTACACGGCCTTCATCGTGATCGAGATGTACCTGATGGTGCGCGCGATCCGCCGCGGCCCGGACGATCATGCCGGCGCGGCTCCCCATGACACATTGCACGCCGACCGTCTGGCCGGCTACGCGGAGGGTTGAACGATGGAACTGTACGCTGCACTTCAAGTGATCTGGTGGCTGCTGCTCGGCGTGCTGCTGATCGGCCTGGCCACGATGGTGGGCATGGACATGGGCGTGGGCACCATCCTGCGCTATGTGGGCCGCAACGACACCGAGCGCCGCGTGGCGCTGAACATCATCGGCCCGCACTGGGAGGGCAACCAGGTGTGGTTCGTGCTGGGCGGCGGCGCGGTGTTCGCGGCGTTCCCGCTGATCTACGCCACCGCGTTCTCCGGCTTCTACGTGGTGATGCTGCTGCTGCTGTGGAGCATGATCATGCGGCCGCTCGGCTTCGAGTACCGCAGCAAGCTGCCCTCGCCGGGCTGGCGCAGCATGTGGGACTGGGCGCTGTTCGTCAGCGGCCTGGTGCCGATGGTGGTGTTCGGCGCGGCCTTCGGCAACCTGTTCCGCGGCGTGCCGTTCCACTTCGACTGGACGCTCACCTCCACCTACACCGGCTCGTTCCTCGGCCTGCTCAATCCGTTTGCGATCCTGTGCGGGCTGCTGTCGCTGTCGCTGTCGGTGTTCATGGGCGCGGTCACCGTGATGAACGGCGCCGAGGACGCCATCTACGAGCGGGCCCGCGGCCTGGCCCGCGTGGCGGCGCTGCTGGCGATCGTGCTGTTCGCCATCGGCGGCTTCTGGGTGCGCGGCATCAGCGGCTACGTGATGGGCGCCTACCCGGGTGCGGGCGTGGCGCAGACGCCGCTGCAGCAGAGCGTGACCCTGGCCGACGGCGCCTGGCTCGCCAACTTCCACGCGCATCCGCTGCTGTGGCTGGTGCCGGCGGTGGGCTTCGCCGGAATGTTCCTCGGCCAGTTGGCTGCCTCGGCCCGACGCTCGCACCTGGCCTGGTGGCTGGGCGCGCTGGCCTGGCTCGGCGTGATCGGCACGGCCGGCGTGGCGCTGTTTCCGTTCCTGCTGCCGTCGAGCAGCGTGCCGGCGCAGAGCCTGACGGTGTGGAACGCCAGCTCCAGCCGGCTCACCCTGGCGTGGATGGTGGGTTTCGCGGCGGTCTTCGTGCCGCTGATCCTTTGGTACACCAGCTGGGCGTTCTACGTGATGCGCGGCAAGGTCCGGGCCGCCGACGTGGTGGCCGACGAACATGCTTACTGAGGACGCCACATGAAAACCTTCCTGCAATTCATCCTGTTCATGGTGCTGGCCGTGGTGGTGATCGCCATCGCCATCCTGCTCGGCGGCAATGGCGCGTGGTATTTCGCGTGGCTGGTCGGCACGACGATGATCGTGTTGATCGCTGCGGCCGGCGGCGTGCTGCTCGACACCCAGGAGGACTACGCCCGCGAAAAGGCGAGGGTCCAAGCCAAGGCCATGCACGGGAAGCAGTGACGGTACGGTGGTCCGTCACGCGGATTCCCCCGCAATGCCGCCCGCGCCGATCGCAGCTGCTGCTTGGTTGCGTGAGCAGGCCCGTCCGGTAAGGAAGCTGCTCGCGCGCGGCCTGCTGGCAGGCACCCTGCAGGCCGTGCTGATGTGCGTGGGGGCGTGGCTGGTGGCGCATGCGCTGGCCGGCGCGATCTTCGGCGGGCAGGGGCTGGCGCGGCTGTGGCCGGTGCTGGCGATCCTGCCGGCGCTGGCGCTGGCGCGTTTCGGGCTGGGCCTGTGGCAGCGGCGCGCGACCTTCGAGGCGGGAGCCCGAGTGAGCGAGCGGGTCCGTGACGATCTGCAGGAACGCGTGCGCCGGCTGGGACCGCAATGGGCCGCCAGGCAGTCGGGCGGCGATCTGGTGACGCGGCTGGTCGACGGCGTCGACGCGCTGGTGCCGTACTACGCCGGCTACCTGCCGCAGGCGGCGCTGGCGGCCATCGTGCCGGCGGTGATCCTGCTGGTCACGCTCGCCGCCGATCCGTGGTCGGCGCTGGTGCTGTTGGCGATGGCGCCGCTGATACCGCTGTTCATGGTGCTGGCCGGGCAGGCGGCCGCGCAGGCCAGTCAGCGCCGCTGGAAGCGTCTGCGCCGGATGGGCGCGCACTTCATGGACGCGCTGTCCGGGCTGACCACGCTGCGCTTGTTCCGTGCGGTGTCACGCGAACGCGAACTGCTGGCCGCCACCGGCGACGCCTACCGCCGCGAGACGATGGCGGTGCTGCGCGTGGCCTTCCTGTCGGCGCTAGTGCTGGAGTTCTTCGCCACGGTGAGCATTGCGGTGCTGGCGGTGCTGATCGGTTTCCGCCTGATGTGGGGCCGGCTCGGCTTCGAGCCCGGACTGTTCGTGCTGCTGCTGGCGCCGGAATTCTTCCTGCCGTTGCGTGCGCTCGGCACGCAGCGGCATCGCCGGATGGACGCGGTGGCCGCGGCCGAGGATCTGGTCGACCTGCTCGCCGCACCGATCGATGCGGCGGCGCCGGCAGCGCCGCGCGTCGCGCTCGCCGCGGACCGGGTAGCGCTGGCATTCGAACAGGTGCGCTTCGGCTACGACGCTGACCGGATCGTATTGCGCGATCTCGATCTTGCGGTGCCGGCCGGCAGTGCGCTGACCGTGGTCGGCGCCAGCGGCAGCGGCAAGAGCACGCTGCTGGCCTTGCTGATGGGCTTCGCGCGGCCGCAGTCCGGACGCATCCTGGTCGACGGGCAGGATCTCGCCTCGCTCGACATCGAATCATGGCGACGGCTGATCGCCTGGGTGCCGCAGCGCGCCCATGTGTTCCACGGCAGTCTGCGCGACAACCTGCTGCTGGCCGCGCCGAATGCGGATCGCCTGGCGCTCGAACGCGCCTTGCAGGCGGCGGCGCTGGGACCGCTGGTGGCGCGTCTTCCGCATGGTTTGGATACGCCGCTAGGTGAACGCGGCCAGGGCCTGTCGGGCGGCGAACGCCAGCGCCTGGCGCTGGCGCGTGCGTGGTTGCGCGATGCGCCGTTGCTGCTGCTGGACGAGCCGATGCAACACCTGGACGGCGCCACCGCCGCCGCCATCGATGCCGCACTGAAGCGGCTGAGCCGCGGCCGCACGGTGATCCGCGTGGCGCATCGGCTGGACGCGATCGCCGACGACGAAACGATTGCCGTGATGGCCGACGGCCGCGTGACGGAAACCGGCAGCGCGGCGGAACTGCGCGCCGCCGGCGGCGCTTTCGCGCGCCTGCTTGCCGCGGACCGTGCGGCATGAAGCGCCGCGACACGCTCGCGCTGTGCCGCCGGCTGCTCGGCCTGCCGCAGCGGCGCGACCGCGCGTGGATGCTCGGCGGCGCGCTGGTGGCAGTGTTCAGCACGCTCTCCGGCATCGGCCTGCTGGCGGTATCCGGGCACTTCATCACCGGCATGGCACTCGCCGGCGCCAGCGGCGCGGCGATCAACTACTACACGCCGGCGGCATTGATCCGCATGTTCGCGATCCTGCGCACCGGCGGCCGCTACGTCGAGCGGCTGGTCACCCACGAGTCCACGCTGCGCGTACTGGCGCGCCTGCGCCTGTGGCTGTTCGACCGGCTGGCGCCGCTGGCGCCGGCGCGCCTCGGTGCGCTGCGCAGTGCCGAGCTGTTCTCGCGCCTGCGCGCCGACGTCGATGCGCTGGAGCACGCCTATCTCGGCGTGGCGGTGCCGTTGGTGGTGGCGGCCGTCACCGCCCTGGTGACGCTGGCGGTGGCCGGCAGCTTCTTGCCCGTGCTGGGCGTGCTGCTGGCGATCCTGTTTGCGGCGGCCGGAGTGCTGTTGCCGCGCTGGACGCTGCGCCGCGGGGCGATGCCCGGCGAGGTAGTGGTCGACAGCGCCGAAACCCTTCGCTTGCTGGCTGCGGACGGTCTGCATGGCCGTGCCGAGCTGGCGCTGTACGGAGCTGAGGCCGCACACGCGGAACGCGTGGCCGCGGCCGCCACGCGACTGCGCCAGGCGCGGGCGCAGACCGATCGCCTGCAGGCCGTCGGCGGCGCCGGAGTGGCGCTGGCGGCACAGTTCGCCTTGATCGGCGTGCTGGCGCTGGGCGTGCCCGCGCTGCGCGCCGGCACGCTCGCCGGGCCGGTGCTGACCATGCTGGCGCTGCTGGTGCTGGGTGCCTTCGAAGCGATCGCGCCGCTGCCGGAAGCTTGGGCGCAATTGGGTGCCACCCTGGCCTCGGCACGGCGCGTGTTCGCGCTGGCCGACACGATGCCCGCCGTCGCCGATCCGGCGCAGGCGACGCCGCCGGCGCGCTGCAACGATATCGCGATCCGCCGGCTGCACCTGAGCTACGGCGAAGCCGGTCCGTGGGTGCTGGACGGCGTGGATCTCGATCTGCCGCAGGGCTGCCGGTTGGCTCTGGTCGGTCCGTCGGGGTCGGGCAAGACCAGCCTGGTCGGCGCGCTGCTGCGCTTCCAGCCGTACCAGGGTTCGATCACTCTCGGCGGCGTGCCGCTCGACGCGTGGAAGGGCGACGACCTACGCGCGCGCTTCGCGGTGGTCGACCAGCATCCCTACCTGTTCGACGCCAGCCTGCGCGACAACCTGCGCATCGCACGTCCCGAGGCCGGCGACGATGAATTGCTGCAGGCGCTGGAACAGGCGCAGCTGGCCGCCTACGTGGCGAGCTTGCCGCATGGGCTGGCCACCTGGGTGGGCGAGGACGGCGTACGCGTTTCCGGCGGCGAGGCGCGCCGCATCGCGATCGCCCGCGCACTGCTCGCCGACGCGCCGGTGCTGGTGCTGGACGAGCCGCTGGAAGGCCTGGATGCAGGCACCGCCGCGGACCTCTACCGCGCGCTGCACACGGCGACGAAGGGACGCAGCGTGCTGCTGATCACGCACCGTCTCGGCGGGCTCTCCAGCTTGGTCGACGAGGTGGCGAGCATCCGCGAAGGATGCATCGTCGCGCGGGTTGCCGTCGCCGAATACCCGGGAAGCCAGTCCGCCGGGCGGAGTTGCGTGGCCTGAAGCCGGCGGGCGCCGGGCGTTGCGGCTCGAACGGCTTCATGGAGACGCGTTGCGGCGTGTCTACGACGATTCCTCGCGGAACGAGCGGGCCTCACAAGCAGGTCTGCGGACCGGCTGCCGTGTTCTCAATAGAACTCGTATTCCAGCTGCGCCAGCCAGGTGCGGCGCGGGGCGGCCGCGTTGAGTCCCAGCACCACGCCGAGGCGGTACTCAAGTTCGCTGGTGGTGCCCGGTATGTACCAGTCGCCGGCGATCACCGGGCCGGCCTGGTAAGCGTGGTCGGACGGCCGCCCGTAGGCTTCGATGCCGGGACGGAACGCCGAGGACAGCGTGTAGGTGCCCTGGTAGCTGTAGCGGAATTCGTACTTGCCGGCGGCGCCGGCGCCCAGCTGCTTTTCCCAGATCAGATTCACCGTGTGCGTGAAGCGGCCGGCAGTCTTCTCGATCAGCGGCCCGAATTCGGCGGCATCCGGTTCGTGCGGCCGGGTGTTGCGCTCGTAGGAGGCCAGGAAGCCGAAATCGGCCCAGTATTCGCCCGTGGGCGTGAGCTGGAAAGTGTTCTCGAACTCGTAGCCCAGCCGGTGTTCGCCGGCACCTGGCTCGTACTGGTAACGGGCGACGTACAGTTCGGTCTTCCACCAGGGTGTGAAGGCATGCGCCAGCGAGAGTTCGGCGGCGCTGCCGCCGTGGAAATCGGCGCGCGGATCGTCGTACTGGTAGCCGCGCAGCTCGATCTCGCTCTGGGTCGCCTGGACGTGCGGCGAATACACGATGAAATCGTCCGCCCGGGCGGTGTTCGCGCCCAGTGTGGCGATAGCCAGGCCGACGGCAGCCAGCAACGGGGCAGCGGGCGCGAGGGACGTGGGACGGCTACGGGCAGGGCGATTCATGGTCGGATTCTCGAAGCAAGCGGGTGCGGTTCCGGCGCGCCCGCGTCGCTTCGGCGTGGGCGCACGGATACAGGGTGGTGTCGAATCAGGGCGAAGGCGCAGCGGCCGACGCCGTCGGCGATGCACGCCGGGCCGCCAGGCGCGGCGCCCAGCGCATGCCGGCCAGCAACAGCAGCAAGGTGGACAGGTAGAACACTGCCTGGATGCCGCTCGGGCGGGCGTCGTAGCCGACCAGCACGTGCAGCGCCTGGCCCAGCAGCGAACCGTTGTCGAGCAGGGCGGAGCTGTTCCACAGCTGGGCGCCCAGCGCCGGCAGCCAGTCCGCCTGCAGCAGGAACCGCGCGGCGGTGGAAGCCAGGCCGGAGGCGAGCAGCACCAGCATGCCGTTGGTGGCGCTGAAGAAGTGCCGCAGCGGGATGCGCAGCAGGCCGGCATAGAGCGCGTAGCCCACCGCGATGCCGCCGGCCAGGCCCAGCGGCACGCCGGCGAGCAGATCGTGCGCGTTCGCGCCGCCGGCGGCCATGCCGTACAGGAACAGCACGATCTCCGAACCTTCGCGCAGCACCGCCAGCGCCACCACTACCAGCAGCATGGCCAGCGAGCTTGAACCGGTTTTCACCGCATGGCCCACGGACTGCATCTGCTGCGCCAGCTCGCGGCCGTGGCTGGACATCCAGACGACGTGCCAGCCGATCATCAGCACCGCGGCCAGCAGCACGCCGGCGTCGAACAGGGATTGCCCAGCGCCGTGCATCGCTTCTTCCAGCGCTTCGGCGAATCCCGCCACCACCGCGGCGCCGATCACGCCAAGCGCGATGCCGCCGGCGATGTACAACCCTCGCCGCACCACGCCGCGGGTGGCGGCGGCGGCGATGGTGACGATCAGCGCGGCCTCCAGCACCTCGCGGAATACCAGCAATGCGATACCGAGCATGTCAGTGCATTCCGATCACTGGGCAACCAGTACGCCGCGACCGCTGTCGCGGTGGAAGTCATCGAAAAAGGTATAGCGCCCCTTGTCCAGCGGGCCGACGTACACGGTGGCGGTGGTGCCAGGCAGCACGATCTGTTCGCGATTGAAATCGTTGCTCTCGAACTCGGACGGAACCGGGTCCTCGTTGCGCACGAGCAGCTTGAACTTGGTGTTGGCGGGCACCTGCAAGCTGCTTGGCCGATACGTGTGGCCGTGGATGACCAGGGTGTACGCGGGCATGTCGGCGGCGGCGGCGCCGAGGGGAAGCAGGGCGAGCCCGAGTGCTGCAAGCAGAAACGGTTTCATGGAAGGCCCATCGAGTTGGATGAGCAAATGATAATTGTTCTTGTTTACTAGTCAATCGATGGTGGCAATCCGCCACAGGCGGCATGCATCCGCCGCGGCCCGAAAAGTCCGTAGCGGTGCACGCAGGCGGGTCGGGCAGCTCCTGACGCAGTCGCCGGAGCTCCAGTCATTTCTGCACGACATGCAGTGAAGCGGCGCGTGATCCGGATTCGCGGCTGAGGGCGTCTGCGTCGGCCGTCCTGCCCCGCCGTCTGAGGGAGCGGCGCGGATGGCTGTTGCGTCCGGGTGGGCGATGAATCTTCCGGGGCACTCGCCGGCTCTATGGGATGCCGGATCCATCCGGTATCCCCTTTCACGGAGACATGTAGCATGAATACCCAGAACCTGCTCAAGAGCGCGTTGATCGGCGCGCTGACCATCGGCGTCGCCTCGGTTGCCGCAGCCGCACCGGCCGACGGCGCGGCGGGCGGCAAGATGAAAATGCAGAAGTGCTACGGCATCAACGCCGCCTACAAGAACGACTGCCAGTCGCCGGGCCATTCCTGCGCCGGCCAGGACAGCAAGGCGCGCGACCCGAACGCCTTCGTCGCCGTGCCGGCGGGCCTCTGCCAGAAGATCGACGGCGGCTCGACCAAGCCGGCGAGCAAGGGCTGATCGTCGCATGAACGCCGTACCGCCTTTTGCGCAGAACCCGGTCCCGGCAGCCGCCGGGATCGGGCTGCGGGCTCCGCACGTGGCCCAGGTGCTGGCCGAGCGTCCGCCGGTGCCATGGTTCGAGGTGCACAGCGAGAACCTGTTCGGCGAGGGCGGGGCGATGCACCACGCCATGGCCAGGATTCGCGCGGATTATCCGCTGAGCCTGCATGGCGTGGGCTTGTCGCTAGGGTCGGCAGACGGCCTGGACCGGACGCATCTGGCCACGCTGCGCCGCCTGGTCGACCGCTACCAGCCCGGCCTGGTTTCCGACCACATCTGCTGGGGCCGCGTCGGCAGCGTGCATCTGAACGACCTGCTGCCCTTGCCGTACACGGAAGAGGCGCTGGCGCTGATGGTGTCGCGCGTGCAGCAGGTGCAGGACGTGCTGGGGCGGGAGTTCCTGCTGGAGAACGTGTCCAGCTACCTGGCATTCCATGGCAGCGAGATGTCCGAGTGGGAGTTCGTCGCGGCGCTGGTGCGGCGTAGCGGCTGCGGCCTGTTGCTGGACGTGAACAACGTCTATGTGAACAGCGTGAATCACGGCTTCGATCCGGCGGCATATCTCCGGGCCATGCCGCACGGCTCGGTGCGCGAGATCCACCTGGCCGGTTTCACCCGCAAGGAACAGCTCGCTGTGCCGCTGCTGATCGATACGCACAGCCGCCCGGTAGCCGCGGAAGTCTGGTCGCTCTACGACCAGGCACTGGATTTGTGCGGCGCGGTTCCGACGCTGATCGAATGGGACCAGGACATTCCGGAGCTCCCCGTGTTGATGGCCGAGGCCGCCCGAGCCCAGGAGAGGATCGATGAACGCCATGCCGCCCTTGCTTGAATTGCAGCGGGGTTTCGCCGACGTACTGATGGCGCACAGCGACGCGGCGGACGCGGCGGCCTGGGTCGACGGCGCCGGCCTCGAGCCAACCGCGCGGCTGGCCATCTACCGCAACGCCGTCGCGGGCAACCTCGCGGCGAGTCTGCGCACCAGCTACCCGACCGTGCTCGCGCTGGTCGGGGGCGGCTTCTTCGACGCCGTCGCCGAACGCTACCGGCGGCTGCATCCGTCCTGCTGCGGCAACCTGCAGCGGTTCGGCGATGCCTTTCCGGAATTCCTGCAAGCGCTGCCGGAAGCCAGGCCACTGGAATACCTGCCCGACATCGCGCGGCTGGACTGGCTGCGCCAGGTCTCCGCGCTGGCGCCCGACGCCGTGCCGGCCGACGCTGCGGCGATGGCCGCAGCGTCCGAGGCGGAGCCGCGGCGCCTGCGCATCCGCCTTCATCCCAGCCTGCAGTGGATGGGCAGCCCCTACGCCGTGCTGACGCTGTGGCAGTGGTGCCGGTCGCCGGCGGATACCGCTCCGCGGTTCGATCGCAGGGCGGAATGGATCCTGCTTTGGCGTGACGGCGACGATGTCGCGATGGCTGCCGTCGAGCCCGCGACCTTCCGTTGCATCGGCGCGCTTGGGGCAGGGGCCGACCTGGCCTCGGCCTACGCGGCGGCGGCCGGCATCGATGCCGGTTTCGATCTCCGATCCTGCCTGGGCGACCTGTTAGCGCGAGGCCTGATCGTTGCCTTCAACGACGAGGACGACGTTCCATGAACAAGCTATGGCAATGCACTCGCGACTACTACCGGAGTTTGGCCCAGGCCTTGGGTGGACTCGGCCCGGTGGTGCTGCTTCTTTTTCGGGTATGGGTGGCGCTGGCGTTCTGGCGGGCCGGGGTGGTGAAACTGGACGACCCCATGGGGACCCAGTACCTGTTCAACAACGAGTACCACGTGCCCTTGCTTTCGGGCGATACGGCGGCTTTTCTGGGAACCTGGATCGAACTGGTTGCGCCCTGGTTCCTGCTGCTGGGGCTGGGCGGGCGCCTGGTGGCGGCCTTTCTGTTCGTCTACAACCTGATGGCGGTGGTCTCCTATCCCGACCTCTGGCCGCACGGCTTCTGGATCGGGCTGATCGGCAACGATTTCTCGGATCACAAGGTCTGGGCCATGATGCTGCTGGCGGTGGTCGCCTGGGGCCCGGGAGCACTCTCGCTGGACCGGCTGGCGGCCCGCTTCTGGCCGAGCCTCGGTGCCTCCTTGGGCACGCATGCGATCCGGCGCCGCTGAGTTTGCCGAAGGCGGGCTTGAATCCTTTGTGGCCTAGGCGCCCTCTATAGGACGAATACCGCCACCAACGGCGCATGAAATCCACTGGGTACCCTATGCGACACGACCCCATCTTGCTGGAATCGGCACGGCGCGGCGACCTGGCCGCGGTCGAGAAGCTGCTGGCCATCTGCCGGCCGGACCTGCGGCGCATCGCGCAGTCGCAATGCGCCAGCAGCGTGGATCCGGAAGACGCCGTACAGGAATCGCTGGTGCTGATCTATCGGAGGATCGGCACCTTGCGGACGGTCGCCGCGTTCCCGGCTTGGGCGTTCTCGATCGTGCGTCGCGAATGCCACCGCCTGCTGCGCGCGATGCGCGGCCAGACCGAGTTGCCGGAAGAGGACAGCCCCATCTTCGTCTACACGGATCGCTACGAGCTGCGCTCGGACCTGGCAGCGGCGATCCAATCCCTGCCGGAAAAGTATCGGGAAGCAATCATCCTGCGCGACTTCGAGGAGTACTCGATCAGCGAGATCGCCGACCAGCTGGTGCTGACGCGCGAGGCAGTGAAGAGCCGCATCCATCGCGGCCGCCAGATGGTGCAGGAATACCTCAAAGATTGAGGCAGCCGCGCGGCGCTGCGTCGGCGGGCTCTATCCCTCAAGCCAGCTTTTCGTCCAGTGTGATGGCCCGTTCCGACAGCAATTCCAGCCCCTGATCTTCCAGGACGCCTTGGGCCGCTCTGCTGGACAAGGCCGCGTCGCGCGCCGCCAGCACCTCGCGGATCTCGGTCGCGCACAAGGCCGTCACGCATTCCAGCATGGTGTCGATGCCGGGGTGGCCGGTATTCAGCCGCATGGCGGACAGCAGCTGGCCGGTGGTGCCGGCGCTCAGCATGAGATCGCCGGTCACCCAGCTGTTGACCGTGAAGAGGCTGATGGGAAGGCCCTTGGCATCCATGCCGATGGCAAGCAGATGGCGCGTGGGAGCCGTTGTGCGCGGTGCGCCCGTCATCGCCGCGAACGCCTGCTCGGCCTTCGACTGCAGGCGCCGCGACCAGAGCGGGCGGCGGGCGAAGAGGTGGAAATGGCCGTGCTCGGCGGCGCCTGGCCGGTCTTCGGGCGAATGCGAGTGGTAGAACCACTGGTAGCCGCTGGACGGATCGATCGCGTCATCGTCCGGATAGTGCTGCCACTGTGTCGGTGGCCGGCCGGCCAGCAGGCCATGAAGCAGATGTTCGCCCCTGGCCGAGAGGGTTGCGTAAGTCTCCAGGAGGCGCTGGCCGGCCACCCTGCGGGCGCAATCGCCGTCCCCCGGGGACGGCCGGCCAAGCCTGGCGCTCATCAGTGCTGCGCGCCGCACTTGGCCTTGGCCCCGCACTTGGGCGTGGGCTTGGCCGAGCACTTCGCGTGCGCACCGCACTTCGCCTTCATGTGCTTGTGCTTCGTCGCCGAGCACTTCGCGCCGCACTTGCCGGCACACTTGCTCATGCTGGCGGTGGGCTGGCACTTGGCCTGGGCAGCGCCCAGGTCCGCGGCGGCAGCGGGGAGCGCCACGATCGCGGCGGTCAGGGCGGCGAGGGTGGCGAGTTTCGTGGAAGTCTTCATGGGCATGTCCAATGAGGTGAATGAGAGCCTTGAGACCGTCGGTCTCGGTAGTAAAGAGGAGGCGCGATGGCAAAAGGATTCATCCCTGGCGGATGGGCTGAACGAGGCACGGCCAGGAAACGCTGGTCAGGAAGCTCTCGGAACTGTTCCAGGCCCAGTTCCGTAACTGGCGCCGCAGAACAGGCCATGGCGGCGCACGAGGTGGCCCACTCCGATAAGAGTGCCGCCGGTATCGACGCCCGCCGCCAGCGCGTCAGGCAAATGGCCGGTCGGCGGTTGTGCCAGGATCTCGGGTCATACGCACGCGCCGGGCGAGGAAATCGAAATAGCGCTCGATGTAGCTGATGCCGTTTTCGCGGTCGATCAGATATGGGTTCATCAGGGTGTGGCGCAGGATCAGCAGGCGGTCGGCCCCGCCTTCGCCCAGCGTGGCGGGATCGAGCCCCAGCGCGTCGAGGATGCGTGCGGTTTCCGCCGGTCCCAGCAGTTCCGGGCGCAGGCTGGTCACCGAGCCGAAGAACTCCTTGAGTTGCACGGGATGCGTCGGGTCACTGCGCAGCTCGTCGTGCAGCGTGCGCACGAAGGCGTTGGCGCGATCCGCGCGCGTGTTGCCTGTCGGGTTCAGCGCCAGGCACACCAGGTTGCTATCGGGCGCGAACGGCACCAGTACGCGGGCGCAGCCGGCCAGCTCCAGCGCGAGCCGCTTGGCGCCGGCGCAGAAGGCCTCGGCGGCGCGCACCGTGGCGCGCGGCAGGCGGCCGAAGCGGGTGTGGTCGAGCGGCAGCACCTTGTGCATCACGTACACCGCGGCGGCAGCGGCGCCGGATTTGGAGCCCTCCGGGATGTACTGGCCCAGGCTGCGATAGCGCGTGAGGTAGTCGCCGGCCGCCTCGCCGTGGAACACGTAGTCGGCGCGTTCGGCCAGAAGCGCCATCGCGCGGTGGTCGCGGCAGACGAAGGCGCCGCTGCCGTAGGGCAGGTAGCCGAGCTTGTGCGGGTCGACGGTGATGGAGTCGGTATCGCCCAACGCCGCGAAGGCGGCGTGCACGGCGGGCGAAGGGAAGGCCACGTAGTCGGCGGCCACTTCCTCGCGGTTGCGTAGCGAGCCGTCCTCGCGGCGGAACAGGGTGGCGAGGTAGCCGCCCCAGGCGGCGTCCACGTGCACGGCGAAATCCAGCCCGGCGCGGCGGGTTTCCTGGCGCGCGGCGAGCACCCGGTCGATCGGGTCGATGGTGCCGTACTCGGTGCCGCCCAGCACCGCCACCGCCATCAGCACGCTCTGCCGCTCGCGGGCGAAGCGTGCCAGGATGTCGCATAGCGCGTCGGCATCCAGCCGCATGCCGGTGGTGGGCACGAGTTCGAGCTGGTCACGGCCCAGCCCCAGCAGCTTCGCTCCCTTGCTCCACGAGTAGTGGGCGGTGATCGGTACCAGTACTTTGGGGACATGCAGTCCGGGGTGCGTGGCGAAGAAATCCACCAGGCCGCGCTGCTCGATGCGCTCGCGTTCCACCCGTGCGATCCAGCGTTTGCGCTCGGCGGGTGCTTGCGCGGCCAGCCAGCCTTGCCAGGTTTCCAGCAGGGCGATGCCCTCGGCCTGCGACAGGTTGAACGCGGTCCAGTCGTCCCCGGGCAGCGCGAGGTCGGGCACCTGCGCCGCGCGCAGCGCCACCGGGAAGGCCTTGAGCGCCAGCGCGAGACGCAGCGCCTGGTAGTTCGCCAAGGTGCCACCGGAGGTGAGGTGGCCGAAGGCGCAGGCCGGCCGCGCGGGGTCGTGCGGATAGCCCAGCATGCGCGCCAGCTGCAGGCCGGCCTGCACCTCCATGTCCACGGTGACCGGTGCGGCGTCCTCGCTGACGTTGTTGGGGTTGTAGGGCAGGGTGAGCATCTGCGCGGCAAGCCCGGGCAGCAGCAGGTCGCTGGCCATGTGGCCGATGTAGCGCGGGCTATGGAAGGGCACCGATTTCTTCAGTTGCGCGGAGAGAAGGTGCAGCTCGCGTCGCATGCGCGACTCGAAGGCGAGGTAGTCGGGATGATGCGCGGCGGCGGTGCCGATTGCCGGCGGATCCTCCGGATGGAAGTTGCGTCGCCAGTACACGTGATCGCGCAGGAACTCCACCAGCAGCTTTTCCAGCAGGGCGTCGTTCTCGCCGTAGGGGCCGAGGAAGCAGGCATCCAGCGTGTGGTCGCGCGGTTCGTTCGCGGGGAAGGGCGAGGCGTTCATGGGGGGCTGTCCATGCGCCGCGGGGTGGCGGCGCCAGGGGTGGGGCCGGGCATCGGGAGCCGGTGTCGACTGACGAGCGAAGCATCGGCGCAGGGACGGTGCTTTGCCCTGATTTGCGTCATTTTTGCAGCCATCTCCGCTTGTTCGCGCGGCCGCTACTGCGCCGGTCGGGGCGGGCAGAACCGGGGCGGCGTAGACTTTGGCCCCACACTTTGTCTGGCCTACGCCAGGGTGGCCTCGACAAGTCCGGGCATTTTTCCCACGGCTGATCGTGATCGCACGCTGCTGTGCGAGGCCTTGTTCAAGGACTTCCCGGCATTGGCGGCATCCGGGAACGTATCGAGCCGTTCAGTCAAGTGTGCATGGCCGACTGACGGCCGTCGGATGCCATTGCGCGACCCTCTTGCCGCATACAGCCATCGCTCGAAGAGCCCTCGAAAGCCATTGCCTTAGCGATTATTCGGAAACCCATTGAGGGCCGGGTCAATTGGATGGTGGGACGAGCTGTCGCATGCTGATCTCGATCAGGGCACCTGCTCCGTGAACCGCTAGACTCCCGATTCCGCGTTTCCATCAAGGCTCCCACATGGCACACATTCCCGAGGCCCTGCTGGGTCTGGGCAAGATCCACGGCGACTCATGCGATGTTACTGTCGCCACACGCGAAAACTGCCGCACGCCACCCCACGCTCACCCAACAAACAACTATGTGATGGTAAGCGAAGGTACGCTTTACCTGACGCTTGAGGGTGTGGAACGGACTGTCAGCGCGGGCGAATGGTGTTTGATTCCGTCCGGAGCTGAGCATGCGGAACGCTTCGAGGCCAAGACCTCGGTGATCGTTTTCTGGGTCCATGCTTCAGCGCCATAGTCGCAAGGGCCGTGCCGATTCGAGCTGACGCACGAGGCGTTATCCGAGCTTGGATCTGCTCTGAAGGTTGGTGTTCTTCGATAATCGGTTCCGGTTTCATGGTGGCGGCCATGCCTCGGGAATCTCGCGCAGCTTCGACGTGTCGTAGCTCTGCGCCGCGACCCGCGGCGGCGCCCACTCCGCCGCCAGCACCATGGGCGTGCGCGCCAACACCCAGGCGTAGTCGCGTGCATCGCGGGCGACGATCATCTCGCTGTAGTCGGATTGATCGGCCAGAAAACCCGCATGCCCCACATGGTACCGCCGGTGCCGGGACGCACGCAGGCGATGGAATGGATCTGCTTCACCGACGTATCGGTGGCGCTCTTGTCGAAGCGGAGCGTGGTGAGGACGTTGCCATGGGACTGCAGCGTGCAGGTTTCCACCGCCCGAGCAAAAGCGCGCGCTTCCCGCATGATCCCGCTCCCGCCCGGCGTCACGGCCGCACGAAGCGGTAGTGCGCCACCAGCCACTCCTGGCCGCCCGCGTAGCCGAACAACTCGGCGCAAGCCATCCAGAACATGCGCCAGCGCTGGAACCACAACACCGCATGTTCCGGATAGGCGGTGTAGAGCACCCCCACCACTTCATCGCGCTGGCTGTCCTGCCGCCGCAGCCAGTGGTTGGCGGTCTTCTCGTAGTGCGTGCCGTCCACCAGCCAGCGCCGTTCGATGGACAGCGCCTGCTGGAAATGCAGTAAGGTGTCGGCCGCCGGCATCAGGCCGCCGGTGAAGAAGTGCCGCCCCATCCAGTTGCCCGCGCCGGCCGTCTCGAACGGATACGCCAGCTCGCGGTGCGCGAAGATGTGCACGAACAGCTTGCCGCCGGGTACCAGCCAGCCGGCGATGCGCTGCATCAGCACCTGGTAGTTGCGCACGTGCTCGAACATCTCGATCGAGACGCAGCGGTCGAATTGCCCTGCCGCCATCGCCAGCGTGTTCACGTCCTGGGTCAGCACGTGGACGTTGGCCAGACCGCGCAGCCGGCATTGCGCCTCGATGTGGCGGCGCTGGCCGCGCGAGTTGGAGACGGCGGTGATGTGCGCCGTGGGGTAGCGCGCGGCCATCCACAGCGTGAGCGAGCCCCAGCCGCAGCCCAGCTCCAGGATGCGCTGCCCGTCGGCCAGTTCCGCGCGCTCGCCGTACAGCGCCAGCATCGCGTCCTCCGCCTCGGCCAGCGTCTCGTCGCCGCGCGGGTAGTAGCAGCACGAATACTTCAGGTGCGGGCCGAGGCAGCGCTCGAAGAACGCCGGCGGCAGCTCGTAGTGCTGCGCGTTCGCCGCCGCCGTCTCGATGGCCACCGGGCTGTGCCGCAGCATGTCGACCAGCTGCGCCTGCCGCCCGGCCTGCGCGGCAGGCCCGCCGGCGCGCTCCGCGCGCAGTCGTTCGGCACACATCCGGCGGATGCCGAGGCGCAGCAGCGCGTCGGGCAGCAGCCCGCGCTCGGTAAGGCCGAGCAGGCCGGGTGCGGTGCGGTCGGAGGGCAGTTCGGCAGTGCCGAGGGCAACGCTATTCATCGTTCGATCCTCAGGTCGCGGGAACGTTTCGGAAACCAGGGAAACAGCATCGGCGTGCTGCGCTGGTAGGCGCGGTAGTCTTCGCCGCGCGTGCGCAGCGCCTGCGCCTCGGTGAAAGGAATGCCGCTGACGAAGCGCAGGAACAGCAACATCAGCACCGGGCCGCTCCACGCCAGCCAAGCCAGCGGCGAACCCACCGCGAGCGCCACGTAGGCGAACCAGTGCAGCCATTCGAAGAAATAGTTCGGGTGGCGCGAATAGCGCCACAGCCCGTGGCGGCAGGTGCGGCCGCGATGCTGCGGATCGGCGCGGAAGCGCGCGAGCTGCGCATCGGCGAGCGCTTCGCCAAACACCCCGAGCAGCCAGACCGCCACGCCCAGCGCCAGCCACGCGGGAGCGCCCGTCGCGTTGGCCGCCACCGCCACGAAGGGCAGCGCGAACAGTGGGATCAGCAGCGCCTGGAACTGGAAGAACGCGAACAGCTTGCGTTGGTCGCCCTGCCAATGCTCGCGCAGCGCGCGATAGCGGCCATCCTCCGCTTCATGGGCCACGCGGCGCCACAGGTGTCGCGCCAGCCGCAGCCCCCACAAGCCCCCCGCCAGCGCGAGCGCCAGGCGCGGTGCCGGTGCGCCGGCGCCGAGCAGCGCCAGCAGCACCGCCGCGCCGCCCAGGCCGGCGGCCCACAGCACGTCGACGATGCCGGTGTTGGCGCGACGCCGCTGCCAGCGCCAACTCAGCGTCATCATCGATGCGGCCAGTGCCCACACCAGCAGCAGGGCGAGCCACGGATTCATGGCGTGCTCCGTGCTGGTTCGGTGTGCAGCCAGCGCCGCGCCAGCGTGGCGAGCAGCGGCAACGCCACGGCCCAGCCCGCGGCCAGGGCCAGCAAGGTCGGCCACACCGGCGCTGGCAGCAGTACCGCATGCCAGCCGCGCGCGGCGCCGAGGTAGGCCAGCGGGCCGCCCAGGGCGCCGAACACCGCGGCCAGCAGCGGCCGCGCATGCAGGTAGCCGAACAGCGGCACGATGGTCAGCGCAAAGGCCAGCCACAGCGACATCAGCCATGCGGGTGCCTCGGCCCATGGCCAGGGCGTGGCGTAGCGCACCAGGCCCGTGCGCACCCACAGGCATTCCAGGGCTAGGCCCAGCAGCAGAGCCACTGCGACCAGCCGCCACTCCACGCGGCGATGCGCCGATGCCGCCAGGCGCCACGCCGCAAAGGCGAGCGCGCCGGCAACGCCCGGCCACCATTGCCCATGGCCGGCGCCGATCACGGCGGCGAACCAGACCGCCTCGTAGGCGACGAGGGTGAGCCAGAAGTTCATGCCGCGCCGCGCTCCGCGCCGGCAGTTTCGCGCCGCCAGCGCGGACGCGCCAAGAGCAGGTGCGATACGCCGATCGTGCGCTCGCGGAAGCCGCCCTCGCAGTACGCGAGGTAGAACTCCCACATCCTCGCGAAGCGCTCGTCGAAGCCCTGCGCGCGCACCTCGGGCAGCTTCGCTATGAAGCGTTCGCGCCAGGCGTGCAGCGTGCGCGCGTAGGAATCGCCGAAGTCCTCTTGCGCGATCAGGCCGAGGTCGCTGCTGCGGGCCTTGGCCGACAGCAGCGCGCCGAGCGAGGGGATGAAGCTGCCGGGGAACACGTGGCGCTTGATGAAATCCACCGATTTCAGCGCCTGCTCGTAGCGGTGGTCCTCGATGGTGATCGCCTGCAGCAGGGCCAGGCCGTCGGGCTTCAGCAGGCGCCCGACCTGGTGGAAATAGGCGTCGAGGTATTCGGCGCCGATCGCCTCGACCATCTCGATCGACACTAGCTTGTCGTACTGGCCGTCCAGGTCGCGGTAATCCTGCAGCAGCACGCGCACGCGGTCGCCGAGCCCCGCCGTCGCCACGCGTTCGCGCGCCAGCGCGTGCTGCTCCTGCGAGATCGTGGTGGTGGTGACGTGGCAGCCGTAGTGCCTGGCCGCATGCAGCGCGAAGCCGCCCCAGCCGGTGCCGATCTCTACCACGCGGTCACCCGGCCCGAGACCGAGCTTGCGGCAGATCAGGTCGAGCTTGCGGGTGGAGGCGGCGTCCAGCGTATCGCCCGCGCCGGACCAGTACGCCGAGGAGTACATCAAGTCGCTCGACAGGAACAGCTTGAAGAAATCGTTGCCCAGGTCGTAATGGGCGGCGATGTTGCGCCGGCTGCCGTAGCGCGTATTGCGCCGCAGGGCGTGCATGGCGTGCATCGCCATGCCGCCGAAACGCGCCGGGCCGGTCTCCATGCCGTCGAGCAGGTCGCGGTTGCGCAGTAGCAGGCGGATCAGGCCGACCAGGTCGCTGCATTGCCACTGGCCATCCATATAGGCCTCGCCGGCGCCGACGCTGCCGTTCGCCGCCACCGCGCGATAGAAGGCTGGATCGAGCACGTCGATCTGCACCGCCGGATCGGTCGGTGCGCCGGCCGGCGTGCCGATGGCCAGCGTGCCAAGCGCATCGCGCAAGCTCAGCCGCCCGTGGCCGAAGCCCGCCAGTTGCTTCAGCAGGCGCGCGCGCAAAAAGCGGTCGAGGGCGCCGATGGGCTTGTCGATGTCATGCCGGACGATGGCGTTCATGGCTTGCCTTGGGAAAGTTGCGGGTGGTCGTGGAAGGGGTTGCGTTTCAGCCACAGGCGCAGCGCGTTCCAGTAGATCGCGCCCACCACCTGCGCCGTCATCAGCGGATAGCGCCACAGCACGCGCGCCAGCGAAGCGCCGCCTAGCGGCAGGCGCCGCATGTGCAGGCGCGCGTCGAACTCGCGTTCGCCTTCGTGCAGCACGCTCATGTGCACGTACAGGTCTTCGCCGGGCACGCTGAAGCGCCAGTCGTAGCGGCGCTCCATCGGCATGAAGGGCGAGACATGGAAGCTCTTGGGGAAATCCCAGCGCAGCAGCTGTCCGCGGACCTGCGCCGTGTCGAGCGGCAGCACGTAGGCATGGCGCTCGCGCCACGGCGTGTTGGTGATCTCGGCGACGATGCATTCCAGCGTGTCGCCGTCTTCGCCATAGCAGTAGTAGAAGCTCACCGGGTTGAAGGCGATGCCGCCGTAGCGCAAGTGGGTGAGCATGCGCACCGGTCCGGCCGGCCGCCGGCCGACGGCCTGCTGCACGCGCAGGCGAACCGCCTCGGTCAACGGCATCTCGGCCGGACCGAGGTAGTCGCTGCGGCGGAACTCGGCGAGGTTGCAGTGCCCGTTCGACCACAGCCAGCGCCCGGCGAACACGCGATCCACTTCGTCCAGATCCAGGTACAGCTGGGCCATGCGGTAGGAAAACGCGTGCGGCTGCGGCGAACGCCGGCGGTGCCATACCGCGCCTTCGTACACCGCGCTGCGCAGCGGCTCGCTCATGCGGCCGCCCCGGCGGACCGGCGCGCCGGCCAGCGCACGTCGAACGCGGCCGCCACGTCCACCGCGCTGCGCATGCCGTCCTCGTGGAAGCCCCAGCCCCAGTACGCGCCGGCGAACCAGGTGCGGTTGACGCCCTGGATCTCGGCCTTGCGCCGCTGCGCCGTCACCGCGGCATGGGTGTAGACGGGATGGTGGTAGTGCATGCGCCGCAGCAGCTTGGCCGGGTCGATCGCCTCGTTGCGGTTGAGCGTGACCACGAACGGCGCGGGCGAGTCGAAGCCTTGCAGCAGGTTCATGCAATAGCTCACCGTGCACGGTGCGTCGGGTTCGCGCGGCAGGTAGGCGTTCCACGTGGCCCAGGCCTTGCGCCGGCGCGGCAGCAGCGTGGCGTCGGTATGCAGCGCCACGTCGTTGGCCTGGTAGGGGATCGCGCCGAGGATCGCGCGCTCGCGTTCGCTGGCGTCGGCCAGCAGGGCCAGCGCCTGGTCGCTGTGGCAGGCCAGCACCATCTGGTCGTAGCGCTCGCCGCCGACGTCGCTCACCACCGTTGCGCCGAGCGCATCGCGCCAGACCGAGCGCACCGGGCTGTTCAGCCGCTCGCGTACCTGCCAGCGGCTGCGCAGTGCGCGCACGTAGCTGGCCGAGCCGCCGCGCACCACGCGCCATTCGGGCCGGCCGGCCACCTGCAGCATCTGGTGGTTGGCCATGAACTGCACCAGGTAGCGCGCGGGAAACGACAGGATCCGCGCAGGTGGCGAGGACCATAACGCCGAGGCCATCGGCACCAGGTGTTCGTCGCGGAACGCGGCGCCGTAGCGGTGTTCCGCGAGCCAGTCGCCCAGTGTGGGGCTCTGGCGCGGCTCGTCGAGCAGGGCCGGCGCCTCGCGGTAGAAGCGGAACAGGTCGTGCACCATGCCGATGAAGCGCGGCGACAGCAGGTTGCGGCGCTGGCAGAACAAGCCATCCAGCGAGGATGCGTTGTACTCCAGTCCGCTGGCGGCGTTGTGCACCGAAAAGCTCATCGTGGTGGGCTGCGAAGCCACCCCCAGCTCGTCGAACAGCTGCGTCAGCAGCGGGTAGTGCACCGGGTTGTGCACGATGAAACCCGTGTCCACCGCATAACGCCGGCCGTCGAGCTCGATGTCGTGCGTATGCGTGTGGCCGCCCAGGTAGTCGTTCGCCTCGTACAGCGTCACCTCGTGGCGGCGCGACAGTAGCCAGGCCGAGGCCAGGCCCGCGATGCCCGATCCGATCACGGCGATGCGCATGTCAATGCTCCGCCTTGTCGAGCACCCAGGCGGGCACCGGTTTCAGGTCGTGCACCAGACCCAGCAGCGCCATCAGTTTCAGGCCGTACCAGGTCAGGTCGATCTCCCACCAGCGGAAACCCTGCCGCGCGCTGCCCGGGAAATAGTGGTGGTTGTTGTGCCAGCCCTCGCCGAAGGTGAGCAGGGCCAGCCACGGGTTGTTGCGGCTATCGTCGCGGGTGGCGAAGCGGCGCGAGCCGTAACGGTGCGCCAGCGAGTTGATCGTCACCGTGGCGTGGAACAGCACCACGGTGGAGACGAAGAAACCCCACACCAGCAGCTGTCCGCCGCCGGTGTGCAGCTGCGGGGCCAGGTGATGCAGCAGCACGCCAAGCGCGTACAGCGCCAGCGCCAGCAGCACCGGCACGGCGATGTCGTAGCGGTCCAGCCAGCGCAGCTCCGGATACGTCGCCAGGTCCGCCACGCGCTCCAGCTCGGTGCGGAACGCGCGCGGCGTGAGGAACCAGCCCAGGTGGCTCCACAGGAAACCGTGCACGCCTGGCGAATGCGGATCGAGTGCGGTGTCGGCGTTGCGGTGGTGGTGGCGGTGATGCGCCGCCCACCACAGCGGGCCACGTTGCACGCAGGCGGCGCCGATCAGCGCGAACGCGAACTGCACCGCGCGCGAAGTGCGGAAGGTCTTGTGCGAGAAGTAGCGGTGGTAGAAGCCGGTGAGCGCGAACATGCGCAGCGCATACAGCCCCGCCGCCACGGCGAGCGCGATCGGCGACACACCCACCCAGATCACGCCGAGGCAGGCCAGGTGCATCGCCAGGAACGGTGCGGCACGCAGCCAGTCGATGCGATCGGCGCGCCGTTCGTCCAGCGGCTCCGGCGTACCCGCCGTGTCGAACCATTGGCGCAACCGGCGCATCGATGCGGCAGCCATGCTTGCGGTGGCGATGCGGGGGGTGGGCATGACTGCGATCCGATGACGTGTTGCCAACCGATACGGGCGGGGTCGGCAAACGGATGCAGGCGATCGCCGATCCGCTGCTGCATCCGATCGGCGCCGGCGCACGTATAGGCCGGCATGAACATCCCAGGTCGCCTTGCCCTAAGATGAAACGCGACTCCCACCAAGCAAGCCTGTCGCCATTCGAGGTGGCGAGAGCCATGTCGAGCAGCGAGCCCCAGGCACGGGACGCGGACTATTGGTCCGCCCAGATGGCGGCGGTGTCGCGGCAGCGCGACCGCGACTGCTTCATGCGCATCTACGACCATTTCGCGCCGCGCGTGCGTTTGTACCTCAAGGGGATGGGGGCGCCCGAGGCGGTCGCCGAGGAGCTCGCGCAGGAAGCCCTGTTGCGGCTGTGGCAGCGCGCGGAGCTTTACGACGCGGCGCGCAGCGGCTTGTCGACCTGGCTGTTCCGCATCGCGCGCAACCTGCACATCGACCGCGTGCGCCGCGAACCGTGCTGGGTGCCGATGGACGACGAGCCGGGATGGCCGGACCGGGACGATGCCGGCGGCATTTCCTCGGCCGAAAGTCACGCCGAACACGCCGACCTCCAGCACCGCATCGAACGTCTTCCGGCCGTCCAGGCCCGACTGATCCGCATGTCCTACTTCGAAGCCAAATCGCACCAGGAAATCGCCGACGAACTCGGCATGCCGCTGGGCACCGTGAAATCCAGCCTGCGCCGCGCATTCCTGCGCCTGCAGCTCGGCGTAAGGGGGCAGGCATGAATCCGCGCCATCATCTCGATCAGGCCACGGTGGTCAGCTTCGCCGCCGGCGCGCTGTCGCCGGAAATGGCCGCCGTGGCGGCCACGCACCTGGAAGTGTGCCGGCTTTGCCGGGAACGCCTGTCCGGTGCCGAGCGCATCGGCGGCGCCTTGCTGGGCCAGCAGCAGCCGGCCGCCGACGCGGCGCGCGGCGCGCGTTTGCGCGAGGCGATGCTGGAGCTGCTCGACGCGGAGCCCGGGATGGAGGCGCAGGCAGCCGCCGCAGGTTCGCCGCAGGCCGGCGCGCCAGCCGACCCGGATTGCCTGCCGCGGCCGCTGCATCCCTATTTCGGGCGCTCCTGGCGTGCCTTGCGCTGGCGCTGGATGGCGCCGGGCGTACATATGATCCGGGCCGCGCGCGGCAGCGGCGATACCCTGATCCTGCTCAAGATCGCCCCGGGCAAGAGCATGCCGCTGCACAGCCACCAGGGCAGCGAGCTCACCCAGATCCTGCAAGGCGCCTACGACGACGCACTGGGCCACTATGCGCCGGGCGACGTGGCCGACCTGGACAACGAGATCGAACACCAACCGATCACCGCGCCCGGCGTACCCTGCGTATGCGTGGCGGCGCTCGATGCCCCGCTGCGCTTTCCCGGCTGGCTGGCGCGCAAGCTGCAGCCGCTGGTTGGCCTGTGATCCTGCCGGCCTGCGCGGCGCCGCTCTCCATGTCCGACACACGCAAGCGGCAGGCTGGCAACAGCTGTCGCTGAAGGAGCCCCGATGACTGTCGATGCGAAGTACACCACCACGGCGACCGCCACCGGAGGCGGCCGCGACGGCAAGACCGCGACGGCAAGACCGCGCTGGCCGACGGCTCGCTGGCGCTGCAGCTCGTCATACCCAGGGAGCTGGGCGGCCCCGGCGGAGACGGAGCGAATCCGGAGAAATTGTTCGCCCTCGGCTACTCGGCCTGCTTCCTCGGCGCCATGCGCGTCGCCGCGCCGCAGCTGAAGAAGAAGGTTCCCGCGGGCACGACCGTCACCGCCACGATCGGCATCGGCCCGCGTTCCGAAGGCGGTTTCGGCATCACGGCGGAGCTCGATGCCTACCTGCCGGGCATGGACGCCGCCGACGCGCAGGCGCTGGCGGAGGCGACGCACGGCATTTGCCCTTACTCCAATGCGATCAAGGCCAGCGTGGACATCAAGACCACCACGCGCACCTGAGCGGGCCGTGGATGACGCGGTCAGCCACGCGTCGCCGTCGAGCCCTAGGAGCGTGTCATGAATCCGAAAGTGTTGCTGGTGGGCGCGACGGGGCTGGTCGGGCAGGGCGTGCTCAAGGTGTTGTTGCAGGATGCCGGCCTGCCGCAGGTGACGGTGCTGGTGCGCCGCCCATTTGCTGCCGACCCGTCCCGGGTTCGCGTCCTGCAGATCCCGGAGTTTTCGGCCGCTGCGCTGGAACGGCTGGATCTGGGCGGCATCGATGCATGTCTCTACTGCGCCGGGCCGCTGCCCTTGCTGCTCCCCGAGGCGGCCTACCGCGAAGCGACCGTCGGCATGCTGGAGCGCGTGTCGGCGGCTTTTGCCAAGGCCAATCCCGGAGCGTATTTGATCTACGTCTCCGGCGCGGCTGCCGACGCGGACAGCCGCTGGATGCCACTGCGCGTCAAGGGACAGGCGGAGGCGGTGCCGGGTCGGGCGGGGCTGGCGTCCACCTGCCTGCGGCCGGGCGGGATCCGGCCCACCCAAGGCGAGCGTTCGTCCCATCGCCTGCGCCGGGGCATCTACGCGCTGGGATCCCCCGTGCTGGCGCTGACGGGCAAGCTGATGCCGGGCAGTTTCACCACCACCGAGGCGGTGGGGCGCTGCATGTTGGCCCTGGTCCGGTCCGGTCCGCCTTACCCGGCGATCGTCGAGAACCGGCAGATCAACGAGTTCGCATCAGGGTAATGTCGGCCACCCGGCAATCAGGAACCAAGCCGGGGCAGGAGGCCCAGGAACTCCCTGCGCAGCGACGGATCGCCGAGGAAGGCCCCGCGCATCACGCTGTTGGTCATGCGTGCCCCATCGTCTTTCACGCCGCGCCAGTGCATGCAGTAGTGATCCGCCTCCATGACCACGGCGACGCCGTCGGGCCGAAGCCGCCGTTCGAGCAGCTTGGCGATCTGGCTGACCGCTTCTTCCTGGATCTGCGGGCGGCTCATCACCCAGTCGACCAGCCGCGCGTACTTGGAAAGGCCGATGAGATTGGAGTCGGCATTGGGCAGCACGCCGATCCACACATGCCCCATGATCGGGCATAGATGGTGCGAGCAGGCGCTGCGCACGCGCAACGGCCCCACCACCATCAGCTCGTTCAGGCGCTCGGCGTTGGGAAACTCCGTGACCACGGGCGGCGGCTGGTAGCGACCGGCGAATACTTCCCGCACGAACATCTTGGCGAGCCGGCGCGCGGTGTCGCGCGTGTTGTGGTCGTGCTCCACATCAATCACCAGGGCACGCAGCAGCGCTTGCGCCTTGCAGGCGACTTCCTGCTCGATCGCATCGAGTTCGCCGGCTTCCAGCCAGTCCGCGATGTTGTCGTTGGCATGGAACCTCGCACCCGCGGCGCGCAATCGGTCGGCGACGCGTTGCGAAGTGGAAGCGGCCGGCAGCTGCGAGACCTGCGTGACGGTGAGCATCGGCGTGGACATGGTTTTACCTCAGTCGCTTGCGGGGCGGGATACCGGTGTCTTGCAACGGTGGACGCTGCCGCATGCGGGTACCCCGGTGCGGGCGCGAAGCAAGCCGGCTTGCTTCGGAGAGTCTGGCCTGGGTCAGGCGCGCGACGAGGCGTTTCATGGGCAGGCGCCGGCGAAGGTGTGGCTGCCCGCATCGTTCTCAGGCCAGCGTTGCGGCGCTTTCACGATCTTGGCGACGTCGTAGCCCATACTCCTGGCGCGCTCCAGCATGGCCTGGTAATCGGCGCCGGAAACCTGGGGCGTGCGCGCCATATACCAGAGGTAGTCGCGCGCATCGCGCACCACCATCACCTGGCCGTAGTCCGGCTTCAGCCAGCCGACCAGGTACTGGGTGCGCAGGAACACGAAGAGGCGTACGCGCCATTCGCCGTTGCCGCTGCCGGCTACCACGCTGGCGGTGGAGTGGAGCAGCTTCACCGGCGTGTCGAAGCTGCCGGGACGCTGGCGGAACCAGGTGCAGATCGTGCCGTCCGCGTTGCGGCTGTAGGTCTCCACCGGATTGTGGCCGCCGCGCTCGAAACGGGTGGGAATGGAGGCGATCACGTACCAGCGGCCCATGTAGCGGGATAGCTCCACGCCACGCACCGGCTGGATCGGATCGGCCGTTCCCGCGCAGGCTGTCAGCGACAGCGTGGCCAGCAGGACGGTGACGAGGGTTGTGCGCATGCGCTTCACGTGGACACCCGGCAGTTGCGCGGCAGGAGTTGCCGCCGAACTGGGCATACGGTGCGGTGGCGCGATTGGATGCGCTGCCGGCGGCGGCCGGTCAGCGGGGCGGCAGCACCTGCCATTCGCGCAACGCCGCTTCGCGCGTGGCGCCGATGTCCAGCATGGGCGCGGGGTAGCCGCAGGCGGCGAGCGCTGCCGGATCCCGCCAGGGTTCATGCAGCAGCTTTGCCGGCAGTGCGGCGAGTTCGGGCAGCCAGCGCTTGAGGTAGGAAGCTTCTGGATCGAATTTCGCCGCCTGCGTGTACGGGTTGAACACGCGGAAATACGGTGCGGCATCGGCGCCGCAGCCGGCGACCCACTGCCAGCCCAGCGTATTGTTGGCGAGATCCGCATCCACCAGCGTGTCCCAGAACCAGCGTGCGCCGTGGCGCCAATGCTGGCGCAGGTTCTTGGTGAAGAAACTCGCCGCGATCATGCGCACACGGTTGTGCATCCAGCCGGTGTGCCATAGCTCGCGCATGCCGGCGTCCACCAGCGGAATGCCGGTGCGACCGCGTTGCCAGCGCCGCACGGCCGCGGGATCGTCGTCGGCCCAGCGGAAGGCGTCGAAGCGCGCGTTGAAGTTTTCGGTGGGCGTGTCGGGAAAGTGGTAGAGCAGGTGATGGGCGAATTCGCGCCAGGCCAACTCGCGCAGATAGGGTTCGAGATCGGGCCGGCGCCGCGCGTCGCTGCGCTCGGCGCGTGCCTGCAAGGCGTGCAGGATCTGGCGCGGCGTGATTTCGCCGAAATGCAGGTGCGGTGAAAGGTGCGAGGTGCCATGCCGCGCGGGCAGGTCGCGGCCGTTCGCGTAATTGGCCAGGGCGTCGTCGGCAAACACTTCCAGCAGCTCCAGCGCACCGGCTTCGCCGGGCGACCAGCTCCCGGCCAGTCCGCCGGCCCAGGGAATACGCGGCAACAGCGCCAGCGCATCCAGCGGCACGCTGCCGGGCAGGCGCAGCCACGCGCGGGCACGCGCCTCGGGCAGCGGCGCTTCGACCGGCAGTTGCGCGCGCAACTTGCGCCAGTACGGCGTGAACACGCGGTAAGGCTGGCCTTCCGCCGTGGCGAGTTGCCATGGCTCGCACCACAGGTTGCCGGGAACGCTGTGCACGGCGACGCCGTCGGCGCGCAGGGTGGTCTTCAGCGCGGTGTCGTGCGCGATGGCGGCGGGCTCGTAGCGGCGGCTCCAGTACACCGCTGTGGCGCCACTGGCGGCGATCAGCGCACGCAGCGTGGGCAGGCTGTCGCCAATGGCGACATGTAGCGCGGCGCCCTGTGCCGAGAGGCGTTGCTGCAAGGCTTCGAGCGAGCGGTGCAGCCACCAGCGGCTGGCCGCGCCGGGCTCCCATGGTGCCTCCTCGTGCGGAGCGTGCAGATACACCGGCAGCACGCGTTCGTGCACGGCGCAGGCGGCGGCGACCGCGGGCTGGTCGGCCAGTCGAAGGTCGCGTCGGAACAGTACGAGAGCGGTATCGAGCATGGTTGGTGGCGACTTGCTCGGGGTGCGGTTCCGTTCGGCCCGGCCAATCATCACGATCGCGACGGCATGGCTGCAACCGATCGTTGCCGTACCCGCATGGTGATGACGGTCCGTTTGCCGTCGACGGACTCCCGCCCGGTCGATTGTGCGAGGAGCCGCGAGCCTGGCGCGAAGGCGTATTCGATCAAGTCGCATACGCGCATGCGGATGGATCGGATGCACGCGGATGCGCCGGCATGGGGTGACGGATAGCCTGATTTCTGCCGCATCGGCGACTGGTGGGCAGGTAAAGCCCTGCGTGCCTCCGATCAGGCGCGTGGGACGGTCAAGGTGATTTCGGCAAGCTGCCGTTGGAGTTGCCCGGTCGTGGGGCATCTTTCAGCGGATCGGCGCGGCATGGTCGCGCTGCTCGGCACTTCGCCGCCACGTCTTGTGCAACAGCCTTACAGGGCAGCCGTTCGGAGACGGATTGGCATGGATCAATCGTGTCTCAGGCCAGGGATTGTTCGTCGCCGTCGAATTTCTGGATCAGCGACGTCGGCTGTCGGCTCCCTATGGGGATCCGGCCATCCCGCGCCACCCGTCCCCGCATTGGATCGCATGGCGATGCTCGCAGCCGGCTTTGCACCAGCGCGGACGGTGCAGGGCATGAGGACGATCCGCACGCGCTTCAGAGATAGGTCACGGTTTGCAGTTGGGCGGAGGGCGCGGTGCCGGCTGCGGTCGTCCGCTCGACCAGATAACGCAGCAGCAGGTCGGACTCGTTCGTACGCAGCGTGCGCGTCGACGAGGCATAGAGGACTTCTTGCTGATCCGCCGAAGCCGGGCCGATCAGGCAATGGCCGATCTGTGGCGATGCGCCCGACGGCCGCGGAGGGACGTGGATCAACTGGGTGATAGTCCGGCATGTGGGCTCGACCACGGCACCGGAAAACTCGATGCGGTCGTTACCGCCCTCGGCCTCGACGAGGTCGGGAACCAGCAGCGCCAAGGCAAAAGCAAACAGGGTGAGTGAGATATTCATGGCGAGAACTCCACGAGTCGACGATGCATTCCGTATGCCGCTCGTTCGTGTCGTTCAGTGCATGCCCAAAATCGGCCGATGCATTCTTTGCACTGAGTTGCCGGACCGGACGGTCAGTTTGCCCAGGCCAGCATGGAGAGGAATTGCTGGCCCGTAGCGCCGGGATGCAGCAGGACGCAGCGTGCGCGCATGTCGCGCAGCGAGACGCGGCGCGCTGCGGCGGCGTAGGCGCTGCCGTCAGAAGTCCGAATGACCGGGGGCAGGGTGTTCGGGTTGTCCAGTTGATGCTGGAAAATCGAACCGTGCTGTGGCCCACCGGCGACGATGCATTCGATCTGGTTGCTCATGGCTCATGCCCCAAGAAAACGGAAGGACACGGATGGACGAGCAAACAGGTCGCCAAAAATAGGGGAAAAGTGTGGTGCACATCACAGCTTGAAACTACTGATGCATCATTTGGCGCTGCATGACGCAATTAACCAGGGATTTTGCCCGCAGAGGTATTGCAGGTGTTTTCACATTTGTGTATGCAACAACCCGAAAAGCGTGCCATTCATCACACTTTCGAATGCCTTCGTTCATGTTCACATGATGCGGACGGTAGAACCACCCGGATAGGTCCGTCGCTGCAATGCGTGATCCATAAGTTAGAGCCACGTCGTGTCCTGCGGCTGACGCAGCGCGTCACCAATGTACCGTGGACAGCTTCACGTGCACTGGGCAACGGACGGAATCCGGGTGCCGTCAAAGGCGATCACATCGTCAAACAGCGCGACGGACGCGGCGAGGGTTGTAAGAGGACCTTTAGCAACGTGCGACGTTTGCTGGCCAAGAGCTGGTCGCCCCAGCAGGTGAGCCGCACACTGCACCGACGGCATCCCGATCAGGTGGCCTGGCACGTGTCCCACGAAACGATCTACACCGCGATCTATGCGGCCCCACGCGGCGAGCTTCGTCGGAGGCTGGTCGCCTTGTTGCGTCAGCACAAGTGCGCGCGTCGACCGCGGGGGCAAGGAGCCAATCGGCGAGGGCGGATGGCGGACCTGCCGAGCATCCACGACCGGCCACCGGAAGCCAACGAACGGCTCTTACCGGGCCACTGGGAGGGCGACTTCATCAAGGGCGCTCGCAACCAGTCCTCAGTCGGCGTGCTGGTCGACCGGCGCACCTTGTTCGTGAAACTGGTGAAGATGACTGGCTGTTCGGCACAAGAGGCGCTGGAAGGGTTCAGCCGCGCGTTTCAGCCGTTACCGGCTGAACTGCGCCAAACGCTGACGTATGACCAGGGCACGGAGATGGCACTGCACAAGACGCTGTCCGAGCGCACGGGGTTGGCGGTCTACTTCGCCGATCCGCACAGCCCCTGGCAGCGAGGCATCTGCGAGAACACCAACGATTTGTTGCGTCAGTACTTGCCCAAGGGCACGGATCTGTCAATCCATAGTCAGCGACAACTGGACGCCATCGCCCGCCGTCTCAATCTAAGACCACGCGCCACACTGGGTTACCACTGCCCGGCAGAGATGTTCATGCGTGCTTTGGGGCGAGATGACTTGGCACAGCGCATTGATGATGCACTTCTAGATTGACTCCGCCTTGTGCTGATCCGGGCACCGATACAGATCGTCCATAGACGCGGCCTGTCCTGTCCCTGAGCACGAATGCGGGGGCGAGGTCGAGGCGGCCGCTTGGAGTGCCTGCGAAGACGTCGAGTACTACATGGATGACCAAACACGCTTGTGCCATCCAGTTCGCACGCCGGCCGGCTCATCCCCTGCATGAGGCCGCACCGAACCGATCCTGGGAAAGACGCACCTAGAATCGCGGGCGGGTCGAGTCTAGCCAGCCGGGCCTTGTGCACATAAAGATGCGGTTAAACAAGCGAGGGAATTAGGCCAATTTATCGAGGGGGTGAGGGCAGACCTTCTGGACGTATCTTCGGACCAAGTAGGCGAGAGCGGCTCCTTCGGTCGGGTCGCGTTAAGAAATTCCCGCGCAGAGGAGGTGGACATTCCTATGCACGGGAATGGTGGTGACCGCTTACTTAATAGTCGAAGTCGTCGTTGCCGCGCACGATCGCAATGCCGTTGGTCGTGCCGCTGTTGATGGTGACGCTGCTTTTCAGGTCAAAGTTGCCATCGCCATCCACGTCGAAGATGGATACGTGCGATGTCGCCCCGTTGCCGTCGACCACCGCAGCGAGATTGTCGCGGTAGGTGATGTCGGTTGGGGCGCCATTGAACGATGCCACGACTGCCGCGTCCTGGACGATCTTGTGTCCAGATACCGAGTAGCGGGACACGGAGTGGCTGGGCGAGTTGGTCGAGAACAGGAACGGCCCATCGAGGGCGACCCAACACGGAGCCATTTGCGTACCGGAGCCCGTGACCGTCACTACCGCACCGTTGCGCACGAGACTGATTTCGTTGGCGTGCGCGATGGTGACGTACGCGTCGTTGCCGCGCGTGGCAAGCCCGAAGGGCGCATTGACGTTGGCGGGGATGTCGGCCACCAGCTTGGTCGAACCTGTAACAGCCCCTCGATCCGTCAAGCTGACTGTTTCGATGGCGTTGCTCTTCTCGGTGATGATCAGCTGCCCGCCGATGACGCCCACCTGGGCCGCTGACCCATCGGCGTGAGCCAGCTGGGCACTGCCGTCAGGGGTGGAGCTGACGCCATATCGGTCGATGCGATGCGACTCGATGTGGGTGGCTGTAAGGATATAGAGGTGGTTGCGGCCGAACGCGACGCTGACCGGATTGGTGATCGCCGGTACGACCTTCGCCAGTTGCAGCGGAACACCGTCACGGCGCTTTCGGAAGATCGATACATTGCCGGATCCGAAATTGACGACCGCAAGAAGGTTGTGGTCCTGTGCGATGCCGCCGGCATTGCCGGCAACCCCACCGGAGCCCCCGGTTTCGGACTGTTCAATCAGCCTTCCGTGGGTATCGTAGACAAGCAATGCATTGTTGGTCGTGTTCGATGCGGTAACAACCAGATCGCCATCGCTCCAGCCGGAGCTGGTTTGGGCATGGACGGTTCCCGCCACCATCAATGCGAGCAGCGCTGATCCACAGATTGCCTTTTTCATGGTCATTCCTCGATTTGAGCGTAGATAGTTGCGACAACGCGCGTTGCCGCGACAGACCGCCAGCAACGGCCGTGTGTGTCGGTCACTGGCTGTTCGAATGACTGGCTTTCCTGGTTACCTTCCGGCCTTCGGAAAGCCGGCGATCGCGGCCGCGGGCAGGCCGCGTTTGTACCTGGCAGGACGTCGGCGCAATCCCGACCGTTCGTGGAAACGGGGAACCCCCAAGTCCCTTGAAAAAGCGGGGCGCCCAGCTCGGGTGCCCCTTTCAGCTCGTCGAGGGTCGCTTGCTTGAGGCTCTGCGTTGCTTTCTTGATCACATCGGCCACCGCTTGCGGTTGGGAGACGTACACGGCGTGGCTGCCTCCGACCTCCGCGATGGAGGCACCGGCGCGCTGGGCCATCTGATGCTGGGCGGGAGGCGGAATCATCTTGTCGTCCTTGGCGACGAGGTACCAGCTGGGCTTGCTCTTCCAGGCAGGGACGCTCACGGCATCGCCCAAGGCCGCTCGAAGGGCGCATCCTTGCGGCTTCAGTGGCGCTTGGGGCGCTACGGTCGCCCCGTCCCCGGCGCGATGCGTGCTCCGAAGAGGCCGCTACCGAACTGCTGAGGGCCGAGGTTGCCGCAGGCCGTCATGATGCCGACGTCGTCCACGTGCTTCTCGACAGAACGCCACCTGGCGTCTTCCGGTTACCTGAAACATCATCGGCGCGACTGCTTTCGGAGCGCGAACGAGAGGTCCTTCGCTGGATCAGCCTCGGCGCGAGCAACAAGGTGGCGGCGCAGAGGCTATCGATCAGCCCAAGCACCGTACGCACGCACGTCGAAAATGTGTTCCGCAAGTTGGAATGCTCCACGCGCGCAGCGGCTACGTTAAAGGCGACCCAGCTTGGTCTGTTGTAACGAGGTAGCGAAATAGCCACTCGGTGTTGGGCGCTCCTTGGCGTGCTCCCTCGACTTGATCCGCACCTCGGTCTGGTGACTGCCATGCCGGGGGCGGCACCACTAGGATCGCCAGGGGCGACAAACGCCGCTTACGGGTAAGTGCTTTTGGGTTTCCGGGCCGGGTGGCTAGGATGAGGACGCTCGGCGAGCATCGGCCAGATCTCGGCCTGCATTGATTAAGGTTTCAAGCCGATCTCACCGGCGGCGAACCTGGTCAGTTGATAATCCGTACGCATTGGTATAGCTTGCGCGAATGGATGGCCGCCGACAAATGCGGCAAACGGGGGCGGTTATGCGGCACTTGAGCCGTGGTGCATGCAGTCCTGCGCAAATTGCCGCCATGCCGGCGAGGGCATTATGGGGCGCACGCTGCGCCTGTGGCTCGTACCTTTCCATCGTCAGCGATGCGCTGCGCAACGCCGCAGTTCCCGGTGATGGGGCGCGCCCATCCGGTCTTCAAAAACGCCTTCTCGGACAAAAGTCGCCTGCAGCTGGCTTGGCCTTTCGATTCTGCCAATGTCCATCTTCGAGAATTCACGGAAAGAAAATCCCATTCGATTCCTTTGGGAAACCGCACCGTAGCCTTTAGCGACAGTGCCGCTTGTTGATCGAGATTTGTACCGGCCAGCTTGCCGGTGTGCGATGGCTCGATTTTGAGATTGAAGGGATGACGGTTTGACTGTCGCGCAATAGATATTGGCATCGTTATTTACCGCTGCACTCTGGGGTAACGATCGATATGGCAACTTCATATGTCGTGTTTTTGCTCGACGATCAGCGCTATGCGCTTCGTGCATCCGTGGTCGAAAGGGTGGTGGGTGCGGTTCATGTGACCCCCCTGTCGAAGGCGCCCGATATCGTCCTTGGCGTGGTCTGCATGCAGGGGCGCGTCATTCCGGTCGTCAATGTGCGCCGCCGGTTTCGCCTGCCCGAGCGCCTGATCGCCCTGACTGATCAGCTCATCGTGGCGCATACACGGCGCCGTCCTGTTGCCCTGGTCGCGGACCGGGTGACGGGCGTGGTCGAGTGCGCCGATGACGATCTGATTCCGGTCGAAAGCATCGTGCGCTCCGTCGAATACTTCGATGGCGTCATGACGCTACGCGACGGGCTGGTACTCGTGCATGACCTCGATACGTTTCTTTCGCTGGAAGAAAGCGCGTCGATGGATTGCTCCCTGGAAGCTACCTGAAGCCCGCGATGCGGCCCACGCTACCCAGCTCCGTGCTATCCCGCCTGAGCGACTTGCTCGCGATGAGGATGTGCTTGCATTTCCCGCAGGAGCGCTGGGGCGATCTCGAGCGAGGGGTTGCTGCTGCGGCGCGCGCGCTTGGCATGCCCGACGTGGAGACGTATGCACACCGGTTGCTGTGCGCACCGCTGGCGCGCGGCCAGATCGAGCTCCTCGCCAGCCATCTCACCGTGGGCGAAACCTTCTTTTTCCGCGACGAACCTTGCTTTTCCGCGCTCGAAGAACACGTCCTTCCGGAGTTGCTGCGCAAGCACATGCAGGGCGAACACCGGTTGCGTATCTGGTGCGCCGGATGCTGCACGGGAGAGGAAGCCTATTCGATTGCAATGCTTTTGGATCGGCTGATTGCCCGGTCCGGTGACTGGAACGCGACGGTTCTGGCTACCGACATCAACCCCGCCTTCCTGCGCAAGGCGGCGGACGGCGTGTATGGCCCGTGGTCGTTCCGCAACCCGCCGGACTGGGTACAGCCCAACTACTTCAGGCGCCGCAGGGATTCGCGCTTCGAAATACGGCCGTTCCTGCGCGAGCTGGTTTCATTCTCCTACCTGAATCTTGCCGACGAAGTCTATCCATCGCCGGTCAACGACACCCAGGCGATGGACCTGATCGTATGCCGGAACGTATTGATGTACTTCACCGCGGCACAGGCCAGGAAAGTCGTCGGCAACCTGCATCGTTCGTTGGCCCCGGGCGGTTGGCTGATCGTCAGTCCGGCCGAGGCATCGAATATCTTGTTTTCCGGCTACGAGGCGGTCGAGTTTTCCGGCGTGGTCTTCTACCGCAAGCAACCGGCGGTGAAGTCGACGGAGGTCTCGTCTGCGCGTTTTGCCGTGGAAGCGGATCAATCGGGTGAATGCCTTCATTGGGAACGCCTACCCGGGACGGGCGCGCCATCGGTCCCGTTGCACGACGCCGCACCGGACCGCGGGGATTCGGCGGCGCCGTCGGAAGAGCCGCCTCCGCTTGCCGCCGCGACGGATCGCCAGCAGGCCCGGATCCATGCCAACCAGGGCAGGCTCGCCGAAGCGGCCGAATGCTGCAGAAAAGCCATTGCCGCCGACCGGCTCGATCCTGCGCCCCAATACCTCCTCGCCACCATCCAGCAGGAGCTTGGGCAGTCCGAGCTTGCGATGCTCTCGTTGACGCGCACGCTCTACCTGGATCCCGGTTTCGCACTCGCGCATGTCGCGTTGGGAAATCTTTGCCTGGCATGCGGACGCAGCCGGGAGGCGGAAAGGCGCTTCAGGAACGCGCTCGAGCTGCTGCTTGAGCGTCCTCAACACGAAGCCATTCCCGAATCGGACGGGCTGAGCGCCGGGCGGCTGGTCGAAATGCTCGCCTCCGTGCTCTCCAGCTTGTCGCTCGAAGAGACGGCCGGCACATAAGGGACGAAGAACGACATGCCAAATGCGAGTTCCGCGCAGGGGAAGAACGACAAGGCGACGATCGACTGGCGCGCGATCGCGCAGCACATGGATGCCGTGCGCGCCGCGATCGAGCATGGCTGCATGCCTACACCTGAAGAGAGTCTCCGGATTCTGAAGGAGAGGGCGCAATCGCTGGCCCAGGTACCCGCCCAGGAGGCCTCAGCCACCGATGCGTGCATCGAAGTCGTGACATTTCAGCTGGCCTATGAGCACTACGCCATCGAATCGCGTTATGTGAGGGAGGTCTGCGCGCTCGACAGCCTCACGCCGCTTCCGTGCACGCCGGCGTTCGTGCTTGGGATCGTCAATCTGCGCGGCGAGATACTCTCGGTGATCGACATAAAAGTATTTTTCGATCTGCCGGCGCAGGGGCTGACGGACCTCAACAATGTCATCGTGCTGCAGTCCGGGAACATGGTGTTCGGCATTCTGGCGGATGCGATCACCGGCGTGAGCCTTGTGCCGACCGCCGGCATCCAGGCGTCGCTGCCCACGCTAGCGAACGTCCGCGAGGCGTACCTGCTTGGCCTGACGGCGGACCGGACCGCGATCATCGATGCGGGCAAGCTGGTGCATGACGCGAACATCGTCGTGAATGAAAGGGTGGACGGATAGTCGGATAGCCACATTCGCAGGAATCACATAGGGGGGCGACATGAAATGGACCGTCGGCACGAAAATCTGGGCGAAATCTGCTTTCGCACTCTTCATCTTGCTGGTGCTCGGCATCGTTTCCTACAGGAATGCGACCGGATACATCGTCGCCGCGAAACAGCGAGCCCATACCTATCAGGTGATCGAAACCCTGGGCAACATACTTTCGTCGATGAAGGACGCCGAGACCGGGCAGCGCGGCTATCTCATCGTCGGGGAAGATAGCTACCTGGAGCCCTACGATGCGGCAGAGAAAGCCGTGGCCAAATCGACTCAAACCTTGAGGGCTCTGACTGCGAACGATGCGGACCAGCGGCGCCAGCTGGATGCACTGGAGCCGTTGATCGCCGCCAAGTTCGCCGAGCTCAGGGAAACCATCCAGCTGCGGAAGGACAAGGGATTCGAGGCGGCTCTGCAAGTCATGCAAACCAACAAGGGCAAGCAGGTCATGGACGACATTCGGAGCGTGATCGGCGAAATGACGCAGCGGGAGAAGGCATCGCTGGACCACTGGGACAGCGAGTTGAACGCGAGTTCCCGCGCAGCCATTTTCACCGTGGTCTACGCTATTCCGCTGGCCGCCGTCGTATTTGCCCTGTTCGCCTTTCTGATCACCCGCACGATCACCCACCAGCTGCGCGAGAGCATTGCCCAGCTGTCGTCCTCGGCGGCCGAGATTCTCGCGACCACCACCCAGGTGGCCTCCGGCGCGGCGGAGACCGCCACGGCGGTAAGCCAGACCACGGCGACCGTGGAGGAGGTCAAGCAGACGGCGCAGCTGTCGAGCCAGAAAGCGCGCTACGTCATGGAGAGCGCGCAGAAGGCTTCGAGCGTTTCGGTGGCCGGGCGTACTGCGGTGGGCGACGCCGTGCAGGGCATGCACCGCATCCAGGAACAGATGGAAGCCATCGCCGACAGCATCGTTCGGCTGAGCGAGCAGAGCCAGGCGATCGGCGAGATCATCGCCACCGTCAACGGGCTGGCCGAGCAGTCGAATCTGCTTGCGGTGAACGCCGCCATCGAAGCCACCAAGGCCGGCGAGCAGGGCAAGGGGTTCGGCGTCGTGGCGCAGGAGATCAGGAGCCTCGCGGAGCAATCCAAGCAGGCCACCGCCCAGGTGCGCACCATTCTCGGCGACATCCAAAAGGCCACCAGCGCGGCCGTGCTTGCCACCGAACAGGGCAACAAGGCCGTCGAAGCCGGTGTCCGGCAGACCGGCGAAACCGGCGAATCGATCCGCCTGCTCGCCGAAAGCATCAACGAGGCCGCGCAGGCGGCGACGCAAATCGCCGCATCCAGCCAGCAGCAGATGGTAGGCATGGACCAGGTGGTCATGGCGATGGAGAGCATCAAGCAAGCCAGTACCCAGAACGTTGCCGGAACCCGTCAGGCAGAAGTGGCGGCGCAGAGCTTGCATGAACTGGGGCAGCGGCTCGGCGACCTGGTCGGGAGCAGAGCGGCCTGATCCGCGCGGCGGAACCAGCCCATGACCAAGAAGAACGACGACCTGCTGGAACGGCTCCTGGCGACCTTCCGGGTCGAAGCGGACGAGCACCTCACTTCGATGTCGTCGGGGCTGCTCGCGATTGAGAAGGCGCCGGCGGGAGCAGCATTGAGCGGTATCGTCGAGACGATATTCCGCGACGTGCACAGCCTCAAGGGCGCTGCACGGGCGGTGAACCTCACGCACGTCGAGTCGGTCTGCCAGTCGCTGGAGAGCATATTCGCGGCCTTGAAGGCAGGGCGGCTGGATATTTCAGCGCTTCTGCTCGATCTCCTTCACGAGTCGATCGGCGTCCTGGGTCAGCTGCTCGTCGCCAACGCGACGCCGTCCACGGCGCCGTCACCGCTGGCTGCGGCCTTGGTTCGACGGCTTGAGGAGGCCCGGGAGGCGCTCCCGGCAGACCTGGAGCCCGCCGCAGGTCCGGCGGTGAGCGCCGCTGTCCAGACGCCGGCCGCCCCGCCAGGCCTGGTGTCGGATACGGTCAGGGTGTCCATAGCTAAACTCGACGCGGTCATGCATCACGTCGAGGAGTTGCTGGCGCCGCGCCTGGCGGCGAGCCAGCGCGCCCAGGAGCTGCGCGAGGCTGCCGCGACGCTGGCTGCCTGGAAAAAGCAACGGCAGCTCCTGCAGCCGACGTTGCGGCAGATCGAGCGCACCCTTTCGCTGGAACCGCGCAGGGCGAAAGCGGCCGTAGGCAATCAGGGCGGCGATCCGAGGCGAAGGAGGTGGGAGCTTCCAAAGCTGCTCGAATATTTCGATGCCGAGCAACTGCAGATGAAGATGCTGGAGGACCGGCTGGCGAGGCTGAGCCGGTTCGCCGAGCACGATCGACGCATGCTGGTCGGCATGACCGAAGGCCTGCTGCACGACGTCAAGGAGATGCAACTGCTGCCGTTTTCGTCGCTGCTCGAGATTCTTCCGCGGTTCGTGCGCGAACTGGCGCGCGAGCAGAACAAGGACGTGGAGCTGGTGGTCCAGGGCGGCGAAATCGAGATCGACCGCCGCATCCTGGATGCGATGAAGGACCCGCTCATCCACCTCCTGCGCAATGGCATCGACCATGGCATCGAGCGGCCGGCCATACGCGAAGCTCGGGGCAAGCCGCCGCGCGGCGTGATCGGCTTGTCGATTTTGCAGCGGGACAGCGGCAAGGTCGAGGTGGTGGTAACCGATGACGGCGCAGGTATCGACGCTGACCTGGTGAGGACGGCCGCCGCAAGGCTCGGGGGCCTTGCCGCCGAGGAGACGGGGCACCTGAGCGAACAGGACGCGCTGTCGCTCGTCTTCCGCTCCGGCGTCACCACCAGTCCGATCATCACCGATGTCTCGGGGCGCGGGCTCGGGCTCGCCATCGTGCACGAAAGAGTCGAGCGGCTGGGCGGCAGCATCGCGATCGAGTCCATCCCTGCTGCCGGGACGACGTTCCGGATCGTGCTGCCGCTGGCGCTGGCCAATTTTCGTGGTGTTGTCGTTAGCGCGGGCGGGCAGCAGTTCGTGGTTCCGGCGGCGAATATCGAACGCGCGATGCAGGTTCCCGAGCAGGATGTCCGCACGGTGGAGAACCGGGAAACCATCCCGCTCGACGGGGAGGCGGTTTCGCTGGTCTGGCTCAGCGATGTGCTGGAGATCCCGCGCGTGCCCGCGGATGGCGGATCGGAAAGCCATGCCTTGGTGATCGTCCTCGGTGTGTCGCGCATGTGCGTCGCGTTCCGCGTGGAAGAGATCCGCGGCCAGCAGGAAGTGCTCGTCAAAGCCTTTGGCCGGCAGCTGACGCGCGTTCGCAACGTGGCCGGAGCGAGCGTGCTGGGAACGGGGCAGGTGGTGCCCGTACTGAATGTCCCCGACCTGATGAAATCGGCGGTGAAGCACGCGACGCGCGCGCCCGGACCCGCACGCGCGAGCCGGGCCGCAGGGGCGGATGCCGCTGCGAAGCGGTCGATTCTGGTCGTGGAGGATTCGATCACCTCGCGCTCCCTGCTCAGGGGCATCCTGGAGTCGGCGGGCTACGGCGTCGCCACTGCGGTGGACGGCATCGACGGGTACACCGCGCTGAAGACCGGTGCCTTCGACCTGCTCGTCTCCGACGTGGAGATGCCTCGCATGGATGGCTTCGACCTCACCGCCAAGGTGCGCGCCGACAAGCAGCTCTCCCAGCTCCCCGTGGTGCTGGTGACGGCGTTGGGATCGCGCGAGCATCGCGAGCGCGGCGTCGACGTCGGTGCCAACGCCTACATCGTGAAGAGCAGTTTCGATCAGAGCAATTTGCTGGAGGTGATCCGGAGACTGCTCTGACGGGCAGGTTCCGGCTCGGACTCCCAGGGGTTATCGGGTGCTTTTGCATCGGCCGTATCGGCAAGGCGCGGATGAGGATGGACATGGGATCGCAGAATTCGACGTCTCAGGCAGAACGCGATGAGGCCGCATCCCCGATCGAGGTGCTGGTGGTGGAGGATTCGGCCGTCGTGCGCGAATTTCTCATCCACGTTCTCAGCTCGGACCCCGGCATCCGGATCGTCGGCATCGCGCGCGACGGCGAGGAGGCGCTCGATGCGGTGCGCCGCCATCGGCCCGACGTGGTCACCATGGACATCCATATGCCGAAAATGGACGGGCTCGAGGCCACGCGCCGAATCATGGAGACGGACCCGACACCTATCGTCATCGTCAGCGGCAGTCGCGACACCGACGAGCTGGCCCTCACGTTCGAAGCGATCGAGGCCGGTGCCCTGGCGCTGCAGTCGCGGCCGGCGGGCATCGGCCATGCTCTCCATGAAGCCACGGCGAGAGCGCTCGTGCAGACCGTGAAACTGATGTCGGAGGTCAAGGTGGTGCGGCGCTGGCCACGCGTCCGGCCGGACGCGCGGACCGCGCGCCCGGCGGAGACCGGCCTGCGCGCACCGGCGACGATGCGGGTCGTCGCCATCGGTGCTTCGACCGGTGGTCCCCCGGTGCTGCAGAGCATACTCGCAGGCTTGCCGAAGACGTTTCCCGTCCCCTTGCTGATCGTCCAGCACATGGCGGTCGGATTCATCCATGGCTTCGCCGGATGGCTCGCCCATTCGATCGACCTGCCGATCCGCGTGGCCGCCGACGGCGATCGTCTTCTGCCCGGCCATGTCTACCTGGCGCCCGACGACCACCAGATGAAAGTGGATCGCCAGGGAAGGGTCGCCCTGACCAAGGATGCTCCCGAGAACGGACTGCGGCCGTCGGTGTCCTGCCTGTTCCGCTCGGTCGCCGATGTCTACGGCGGCGGCGCCGTCGCCGGCTTGCTGACCGGCATGGGGCGCGACGGTGCCGAGGAACTGCGGGTACTGAGGGAGAAAGGGGCCATCACCTTCGCCCAGGACAAGGAGAGCTCGGTCGTGCATGGGATGCCGGGCGAAGCGATCCGGCTCGACGCGGCGATGCAGGTCCTTTCCCCGGGCAGGATCGTCGGGCTGCTGACGGACCTGGCGAATCGCCAAGGCAAAAATACCGACGGAGCATGATCCATGGAACCGAAAAAGAGCGGGAAGGGCAGCATCGAGATTCTCATCGCCGAGGACAGCCTGACCCAGGCGGAGAAACTGCGGTATCTGCTGGAAGAGCATGGCTACACGGTCACCACCGCTTCCGACGGAAAACGGGCTCTGGCCGCCGCCCGCCAGCGCAAGCCGGCCTTGATCATCAGCGACGTCGTGATGCCCGAGGTGGACGGCTTCATGCTGTGCGGGGAGATCAAGCGCGACGAGCGGCTGCAGGAAGTTCCGGTGATCCTGCTAACCACGCTTTCCGACGTGCGGGACATCATGAAAGGGTTGGAGTGCGGCGCCGACAACTTCATCCGCAAACCCTATGAGGACGACTACCTGCTCGCCCGGGTCGAATACCTGTTGATGACCAACGAGCTCCGCAAGAGCCAGAAGATGCGCATGGGGGTGGAGATCTATCTCGGCGGGCAGAAGCACTTCATCACGGCCGAGCGGCAGCAGATCGTGGACCTGCTCATCTCGGTCTACGAGGAGGCGGTACACCTCAGCGAAGAGCTCAAGAACCGGCAGCGCGAGCTGGCCGACTCGTACAGCACGCTGACCGGCCTGTATAACGTCGCGGAAGGACTGAACCACGCCATGAGCGAGCGCGACGTCTGCGAGCGGGCGCTCGAACACGCGATGAACCTGCCGGAGATGCAGGCGGGGTGGATATTCCTGGATGACGGGAGCGGGACCTTGCGCGTAGGGGCTGCCCGCAACCTCCCGCCGACGCTATCGGAAGGGGGCGCGCTGGACGGTACCTGCGAGTGCCGGCGCCAATTCCTTGCGGGCGAGTTGGGCCGGAAAGCCGGCATCGTCGAATGCAAGCGGCTGCGGTTCACCCAGGGCGAGCGGAGCCAACTGCGTCATCACGTCAGCGTTCCGCTCTGGAGCGGCAACAAGAGCCTGGGGATCATGAACCTGGTCGGCGCCGGGCGGGAACTGTTCAAGGGCAGCGAACTGGAGACGCTCTACGGCATAGGGCACCAGGTGGGGATTGCGCTCGAGCGGGCCCATCTTCACGGACACCTGGAACAGCTCGTCGAAGAGCGCACCGCCGCGCTGACGGTGGAGATTGCCGAGCGCAAACGCGTCGAGAACCGGTTCCATACGCTTTTCGAATTCGCTCCGGACGCAGTCGTGATGATCGATCCGCAGGGCGTCATCGTGCTGGTCAACCGCCAGACCGAGGCCGTGTTCGGCTACCAGAGGGCGGAACTGCTCGGCAAAGCTGTCGAAAAGCTGCTGCCCGAGGCCTTGAGCCATGTGCGCGCCAACCTGCGCCAGGTCGACTCGGCCCGTGGCCTGTCCCAGGCGGCGGCCGCGGCAAGCCAGAACCTGCTCGGCCGGCGCAAAGACGGAACCATGTTCCCGGTGGACATCAGCCTGAGCCCGATGGAGGCCGACGGTGGCGTCATCGTCGCGGCGGCCGTGCGCGACGTCACGCTGCGCAAGGTGCACGAGGCCCGGATCGCTCGCCTCAATCGCATCTACGCGGTGCTCAGCGGCATCAACACCACCATCGTGCGCGTCCGCGAACGCCAGCAACTCTTCGACGAGGCCTGCCGCATCGCGGTGGAGCTCGGAAAATTCGCCCTTGCCTGGATAGGTACGGTCGATGCCGATACCCTGAAGATCGTACCGGTCGCCAGTGCAGGCTGCGATGACGGGTTCCTGGCCCGCGTCGATCTCGGCACGGCGGAGAACTTGCCGGGAAGCTGCGCGTTGACCGCGGCGGCGCTGAGCCGGAAACAGCCGGTGATCTGCAACGACATTGCCGCGGACGAGGCGATGCAATCGCTGCGCGAGGAGGCATTGCGCCGCAATTATCGCTCGGCGGCCCTGTTCCCCCTGACGTTGCAGGGCCGTCTGGCCGGCGTCCTCGGACTCTACTCTTCCGATCCCGGAGTTTTCGACGCCGACGAAAAGCGCCTGCTGGTCGAGATGGCGGGCGACATATCGTTCGCACTGGATCATCTCGACAGCGAGGAGCGGTTCAATTACCTGGCCTACTACAACGCCGTCACCAACCTTCCGAATCGAGCGCTCTTCATCGACCGGCTCGACCAGAAAATCAACGCCGCGCGCCATGATCACAAGACCTTTTCCGTGATCATGCTCGACATCAACCGCTTCAGCAGCATCAATGAAACCCTGGGGCGACAGGCCGGCGACGACTTGCTGCGGAAGATCACCGCCCAACTGCAGGAGGTGCTGGGCGAGGCGGATATCCTGGCGCATTTCTCCGCGGACCTCTTCGCCCTGGCCACGCATTACGACGATGAACACGGGGACATCGCCCATATGCTGGACAAGATGTTGTCGACGATACAGGACCGACCATTCCAGGCCGGCGGACAGAAGCTGCGTGTTTCCATCAAGGCCGGGATATCGTCGTTCCCCGTCGATGGCGAGGAGGCCGAGACGCTCCTGCACAATGCCGAGTCGGCGCTCAAGAACACAAGGCTCTCCGGCGACAGGTATCTGTTCTACACCTCGTCGTTCAACGCGATGGTGGCCGAGAAGCTGTCCCTCGAAAACAAGCTGCGCCAGGCGCTGGAGCAGGACCAGCTGCTGCTTCATTACCAGCCCAAGGTCGACATCGGCAGCGGCCGCATCAGCGGTCTCGAGGCGCTGATGCGCTGGAACGATCCGGAGACGGGCATCGTGCTGCCGCCGAAATTCATCCCCCTGCTCGAAGAGACCGGAATGATCCTGGAAGCCGGTACCTGGGCCCTGGAAAAGGCGATAGCGGATTCCCTGGCATGGCAGACGAAGAAGCTGCGTCCGCCAAGGATCGCGGTCAACGTCTCCCCGATCCAGCTGAACCAGAAGAACTTCGTGAGCACGATCGAGCGCGTGGTCATGGGCAGCGGCGACAAGGCCGCGATGCTGGAGCTTGAGATTACCGAAAGCCTGGTCATGCAGGACGTCGTGTCGAACATCCAGAAGCTGCGGATGATCAGGGACATGGGCGTGGAAGTGGCGATCGACGATTTCGGAACCGGGTATTCCTCGCTCAGCTACATCGCCAAGCTCCCCGCCAACACCTTGAAGATCGATCAGTCGTTCATCGCGAACATGACCAACAATTCGGACGACCTTGGGATCGTGTCCACGATCATCTCGCTGGCCCATTCCCTGAACATGCGGGTGGTCGCGGAGGGCGTGGAGAGCGAGGAGCAAGCAAGATTCCTGCGCCTGCTCAAGTGCGACGAGATCCAGGGCTTCCTGTTCAGTCCGGCGGTTCCCGGAGCGCAGATCGAAATCTTCCTGCAGGAGAACCGCAGCTTGCCGCCGATACGCTGAAGCCGCGCGACGCCGGCGGAGCGGCACCCGCCGATCGCCGTCGCGGATGGCGCCGACCTCACGATCCCAGCGTGTTTCGAAAGAACGTCAGCGCATCGGCGTCGATCCGGCGATGGACCGATATACGGTCGACGCCGGGCGGATCCTGGCAGATCTCGGCATTGCCCTGGGCCAGCTGCGGGCTGCAGGGCGACAGGAACACGTAGTGGCCCGCCTTCGGGACCACCTTGAGACCGGCCAGCGTCTTGATCAACGGCGCGCTCTGCAGGGCGTTGTACTTCGGCCACAGTATCCGGTCGTTCTGCGCGTAGTAGAGCAACACCGGGCGCTTGATCTGCGATAGTCCAGCCTTGCCGAACGGCACGCTGAAGGGCGCCATCACGAATGCCGCCTTGACCCTTGGGTCGGCGGTGCGGCCCCAGCGGTGCAGGCTTCGCTGCAATCGGTCGACGTTCTGCTGGAGGGTGAGGCCGTCTTTCGCATCCTCGGCCTCAAGCTGCTTCTCTCCGTCGCAGACGCCCTTGTCGCCGGGGTGCGCCTTGCAGTAGCCGATGATGCGTGCAAAGCGCGGCACCGCACCGACCAGCATCAGGGCCGTGTAGCCCCCGGCCGAGAAACCCGCGACGCCGATGCGATGCGGATCGACCAGTGCGCTGAGGTGCGGGTCGTGGAGCACGTAGTCGATGGTGGCCGATACCTGGATCGGACGGCCGACCAATACGCCCGCCTGCGTGCTGCCGCCGTTGTCGCGGAAATTGTCCCTGGGATGCGTGAGCGTGGCCACCACGAATCCGTGGGCGGCGAGATAGGTGGCCAGATCATGGTGGCCCAGGTCGGAGCCGCCGTGGCCGTGCGAGATCACCACCAGCGGTTTCGCGCCCGCGATCGGCCGTGCGTCTGCGCTGGCCGCGAGCCTGTACGGACCGCGCCAGGTATCGCCATGGGCCTGGGCCGACGGATAGAACACGTAACCCGGCATCGTGCCGCCGCCGACGGGATCGTGGATCGCGATCGGGACAAAGCCCACGCCGGTCGCGGTTTGCGCGAACCCGGCCACCGGTAAGACCAGCAACAGCAGGGACAGCCAGTGCGCGGTTCGCAGACGATTCCGAGTAAGGGCCACAAGAAAGGCTCCGAGGGCAAGCGAGAACGAGAAGGCGCGAAAGCCGGCCTGGCCAAGGCACTTTAGGCTAGCCATGCCGGCTTCGTATTGAACAAATCGGCAATGTGGCGGGCAATGGCATACTGGCCGGAGGGCATGGCCTTGCGCCGGCGCGCAGCGCGGAACCACGGTGGACGTTTCCAGGGGGGCGACCGGGTGCTCGACACGCGGCTACTGCGTCATCTCGCGTCGGCGGATGGCAGGAAGGGAGAGCGCCTGCGCCAGGCCGTCGGGGACTCGCCAAGGAGATCCGCGAATTCACGAACCAGGTGAGCCTGATCCGCAAAGCCGCAATGCGTTGCAATGTTGCTCCACGAGTCGATGCGGTTCATGGACAACGCGATGGCCCGGTGCAATCGTTCGATGCGAAGCCAGAGCTTGGGCGAGACGCCGATTTGCTGCGTGATGCGATGGTGCAGCGTTCGGGTCGACAGCCCGACAACCCCCGCAAGTTCGCGCACGCTACCCACCCGGTGGGTGGGGAGCGGCTCGAAGGCTTCGCGTCCCGCGAGTTCGCGCATGAGAAATTCCGCCATGAGCCGCGGTGCGAGCTCCCAGGACGTCGGTTCACTCAATCGTTCCAGCAGCCGCTTGCCGCGGGCTCCGAAAACCTCTTCGACCGGCACGGCACCACCCGTCAACTCGATCGCTGGCAGTCGGATCAGCAGCGGAAGCACGCCTGGCCTCAGTCGAACGCCGCAGGTGAACAGGCGTCCGTGAACCGGCATGTCGAAAAAGGACGCGCTCGGGCCGACCAGGATGCAGCGGGTGCGGAATTCGCGGTAGCTCGATTCCGACGCCGTGAAGATCAGATAAGGATTCGCATCCGGAGGAATGCGCCATCGCTGATCGACCGCCGTGGTGAGTTCGCGTTGTGTCCAAAAGTGCTCGACGAAGGGCTGCAAGGATGGCGGTGCGCCGAACATCATGGCCGTGTTCGCCCCGGCGCCAGCCTGGTCAAACAGAATCATGGAAGTCGCTCTCCGGTGAACCGAGTGCAGCTTGAGCATACACATCCCGAGCCAGCGCACTGAGTCGATCCTGCAGGCGGTCCGGTCGAGTCGAGCCATCGCATCGAGCCATGCAGACCCCGTTCCTTGCATACGCGTGCGATGGCATCGGATGCGTTGCCGGCGCAGGCCCGACAGCCTCATGTGAAGCGAGTCACAGCATGGCTGTCTTGTCGCGCTGCAAAACGTCAAGGCACCCAGGATGTAACAGAACCACGGAAAAGAGTACTTCAGGTCGAAGGATGTCCCGCCCAACCGGGCTTTGTTGTTTCCTTATATCGAGGGCTTCAGGATGAGCAGATACGTGCTGTGGATCGTAGCGGCGGTATTCACCAGTCTCTTCAATCCAGCGTGGGGACATCCCCAGAGCGTGGAACACGAGGAGCACGAGCGGCTTCAGGCCAATGTCTACGCCAGTAGCGGCATTTGCGGCGTCGAGCGGCTGGGCAGTCAAGACCGGCACGGATCCGGACGCGAGCCTAGTCAATTTGGACCAACCGGTCGCAACGACCATCAGCTACCCGGCCTCGCTGCCGGCGCCTAGCGCCTTAGCCTTCCGACTCGCGCATTCAGCTGACCGAGGCGACCGTCTACGAGGTCAATGCAACACTCGCCGAGTACAAGCTGGAGACCGACTCCGACTATCACTTGGTGCTGAAAGACAGCCAAGGGAACACGAAGATCGCTGAGATTCCCGATCCGGAGTGTGTGGGATCAGCCGCGCGGTGGGGATAGCGCCCATGGAATACCTGCTCGCCTGGCGCATGGTGCTCGCCAAGAAGCTGCTGCGCAGCCAGGTTGTCGGCATCGCGGATGTCGCCGAGTACGTTGGCTATAGCTCCGCGAGTACGTTCAGCGTGGCCTTCACCCGCCACGTCGGTATGTCGCCCGCGCGCTACGCCCGCGAACAGCTACCGGCATCCACCCCGTGATGGTCGTGGACTAGGCCCGCGCGGGACTTCCTGCTCGATCAGGGCGCGTTATGGAGGTTGGGAAAGAAGTGGCCAGTAGGCCCTGGCAAAACAAATTTCCGTACACGCCTTTGATGCGCTCGCCAAGGCGTGGCTGCTAGGAGATGAAAGTTCTCTGCTAGCTCGGTAAGGGGGGGGATTTGTCAGGGACGGCGCCCTCTTGTCGAACTTGGTGAGACGCACTACCATGACGGTGGGTTTTTGTGACCTCTGACACGGTAGAGGGGCTGTGTCAAATCTATCGTTTCTTGAGCGTGAACCGCGACGAGACTCGAAAAGTTGGCCGCTGGGGCAGGGGCGACACCTGAAGTTCATTGATTTCTGTTTCTGTTGGTGCGGCCGTATCAACCGATGCCGAGTTGGTCGCCTTCCGTACACTTCTACAACTTCATACTGATGGAATTGCCGTGGAGCGCCGCACATAACTCCCGCGAGTCGCCGCCCAAGCCCTTGGATGTCGGAGAGATATGCATTGCCGGGTGGTGTGAAGCGTCAACGGCTCGACGGGCTCTTAGGGAGAAGGGACGATGCCGGCCATGCTGGGCCAATCCAGGGCTTTTGAGCAGATGCGCGCGCAGTTGCATCGCTATGCCGGATGCGATGTGCAAGTGCTGATCGAGGGCGAGACGGGCACCGGGAAGGAGCTTGCCGCCAGGGAAATCCATTACGCCAGCATGCGCAGTGAGCGGCCGTTCGTGCCGGTGAATTGCGGCGCGTTGCCCGACAACCTGATCGAAAACGAATTGTTCGGGCACGAACGCGGCGCCTATACCGACGCCAAGAGCGCGCAGCCGGGGCTGATCGATCACGCGCGTGGCGGCACCTTGTTTCTCGATGAGGTGGATTCGCTTTCCAGCAAGGCGCAGGTGACCCTGCTGCGCTTTCTGGAAAACAACGAGTACCGGCCTGTCGGCGGCGGCGTGGCACGCGTGTCGAGCGCGCGCGTGGTTGCTGCCACCAATGCCTGCCTGGCGGCGCAGGTAGCGGCGGGCCTCTTCCGGCGCGACCTGCAATACCGGCTCAACGCGCTGCATGTGCGCCTGCCACCACTGCGCGAGCGCGATGGCGATATACCGATGCTCGCCGAACATTTCCTGCGGCAGGTCGCCCATCGGTTGGGTGGACCAACCAAGCGGTGGACCGATGAGGCGTTGCGGGTACTCGAAGCGCACGCCTGGCCGGGCAATGTGCGTGAGCTGGAGAATGTCGTGTTGCGGGCGTACCTCGGTACGGAGGGTGCGGTGATCGGTGCTTCGATCCTTGATGAGCTCATCGCACCTGCGGCCGGTGTTCCATCGACCATGTCCAAAGAGATGTTCCTGGGCGACGCCAACCTGCGTTACGTTTCTGCGAAGCAGAATGCCATGTGTGCCTTCGAGCGCTCCTACCTGTTGAGCCTGATGAAGAGGACCGCCGGCAACATCAGTGCTGCGGCACGTCTTTCCGGCACCGAGCGGCGGCAGCTTGGGAAGTTGCTGAAGAAGCACGGTATCGAGACGGGTGGGTTTCGCTAGCCACTTTGCCCTTTCCCCTGCTTGCAGAGAGGCTGGGAGGGGCTTGGTTCAACCTCTCCTGTGGCGCGATCTCAAGCACCCACCCCAACCCTCCCCTGCAAGCAAGGGAGGGGGGCTGGTCGTCGTCGAAAATACGGGGGCGCACTGACCCACCCGCGTGCGCAGACCGGGTCAAACATCACCCGGTTGCCTTCCGCACCATCGCGCAACATCCACATCTGACGCCATTTCGCGCGTCACGATGACTGGCACGGCGATTGCGTAAACCCCCCTGCGGCGAGGAGGTGGCGCATGAGCCCTCGGCAAAACCCGGAGCAAACCGACTGGCGCGAAGTGGAGCGCGCGGTGCTGGCCTATCTGGCGCAGCACCCCGATGCCGCCGACACGCTCGACGGCATCATGAGTTGGTGGTTGCCGCAGCAGCGCTACGAAACCGAACGCCGACGCATCGAGAAAGCACTGGATCACCTGGTCGAGCGCGGCCAGCTGCGCTGCGACCGCCTTCCCGGCGGCACCACGCTGTACGCACTGAACCGCGCCGATCCGCCGCCGCTGCATTGATCGACGCACTCCGCCATCACTGAGGAAACAGCCATGCCAGCCACCTTGAGTTATCCAGGCGTCTATATCGAGGAGATTCCCAGCGGCGTTCGCACCATTACCGGGGTGGCCACGTCGATCGCTGCCTTCGTCGGCCGCGCCGCGAAAGGGCCGATCGATGCGGACGCCGATAGCCCGGTGACCGTCAACGGCTACGGCGACTACGAGCGCACGTTCGGCGCGCTGGATCCGGCCTATCCGATGGGCTATGCGGTGCGCGATTTCTTTCTCAACGGCGGCGCGCAGGCGATCATCGTGCGCCTGTACAAGGGCGATGCCAGCAAGGCCTATGCGCAGCTGGCGATCACCAACCTGCCGCTGCAGGCAGCATCGGCCGGTACCTGGGGCAATCAGCTGCGGGTGCGCATCGACACCCAGGTCTCCGCCGACGTGGCGGCACTGTACGGGCTGACCGCCGCCGATCTGTTCAACGTGACCGTGCGCGACATGGCCAGCGGCACGCAGGAGAGCTTCCTCAATGTCAGCGTGAAGGAGAGCCCGCGCCGCGTCGACCGCGTACTCAAGGCCAGTTCGTCGCTGATTCGCGTGGCCGCCAGTCTCAGCCTGCCGGCGGCCACGCCGCCCACGGCGATGTCGGATACGGTGCCGACGGGCAAGACGGTATGGGACCAGGACGGCACTTCCGCCGGCGTATCGACCTCGGCGCTGGACAGCGCGGCGCTGGACGACGCCACCTACAACGGCGATCCGAATGCCAAGACCGGCATGTACGCGCTGAAGAAGGTGGATCTGTTCAACCTCCTGTGCATCCCCGCCGACACGCGCGGCGGCGATACCAGCACCGCGGTGTACCAGACCGCCATGGCGTTCTGCGTGGAGCGGCGCGCGCTGCTGATCGTGGACGCGCCTGCTGCGTGGACCAACGCCAGCGGCATCACCCAGTCGAACAACGCGGCGCTCACCGCGCTGGGATTGAACGGAACGGCGGCGCGCAATGCCGCGCTGTTCTTCCCGCGGGTCATTGAGTCCGACCCGGCGCGGCAAGGACAGCTCGACACCTTCGTGCCGTGCGGCATCGTGGCGGGCGTGATGGCGCGCACCGATACGCAGCGCGGCGTGTGGAAGGCCCCGGCGGGCCTCGATGCGGCGCTCAACGGGGTCCAGGGACTCAGCACGGTGCTCACCGATGCCGAGAACGGCATGCTCAATCCGCTGGGTGTGAACTGCCTGCGCAACTTCCCGCTGAGCGGCCCGGTGGTGTGGGGCTCGCGCACCCTGCGCGGCGCCGACCTGCTCGCCGACGACTACAAGTACGTACCGGTTCGGCGCCTGGCGCTGTACATCGAGGAAAGCCTGTTCCGCGGCACGCAGTGGGTGGTGTTCGAGCCCAACGACGAACCGCTGTGGGCGCAGATCCGCCTCAACGTCGGCGCCTTCATGCAGAACCTGTTCCGCCAGGGCGCCTTCCAGGGCAAGTCGCCGACGGACGCCTACTTCGTCAAATGCGACGGCGAGACGACCACGCAGAACGACATCAACCTGGGCATCGTCAACATCGTGGTCGGCTTCGCGCCGCTCAAGCCCGCCGAATTCGTGGTCATCCAGCTGCAGCAGATGGCCGGCCAGATCCAGACCTGAGGACAACACTATGGCTCAGTTCAGCGTCAATGCTCAGCGCTTCGATCCGTACAAGAACTTCAAGTTCCGGGTGAAGTGGGATGGCCGCTACGTGGCCGGCGTCAGCAAGGTCTCCGGCCTCAAGCGCACCACGGAAGTGGTGAAGCACCGCGAGGGCGGCGATCCCAGCAGCAGCCGCAAGTCGCCCGGCCGCACCGAGTACGAGGCGATCACCATCGAACGCGGCGTCACCCACGACCTGGAGTTCGAGAAGTGGGCGAACAAGGTCTGGCACTTCGGCGCCGGCCTGGGTGCCGAAGTGTCGCTCAAGGACTTCCGCAAGGACCTGATCCTGGAGGTCTATAACGAGGCCGGCCAACTCGTGCTGTCCTACCGGCTGTATCGCTGCTGGGTGTCGGAGTACCAGGCGCTGCCGGACCTGGACGCCAACGCCAACGCCGTGGCGATCCAGCACCTGAAGCTGGAGAACGAGGGCTGGGAGCGCGATGTCAGCGTGCAGGAACCCACCGAGCCCAGCTTCACGGTGCCGGCAGGCTGAGCCATGCGCACGCCGACGGCTGCCGAGTGGCTGCAGGCCTGGGAGCGGGGCGGGGATGCCTCCGCCGCCGCGCGCAGCCTGTACTTGCTCGGCGCGAGCGACGACGCCCTCGACGACGAAACCCTGTTGCGCCTGCCGTTGGGCCGGCGCGACGCGCTACTGTTGCGGCTGCATGCGCGCCTGTTCGGCCGCCGGCTCGATGGCGTGGCGCAATGCCCGGCCTGCGGGGCCGCGGCCGAAGCCGGTTTCGACGCCGACGATTTATTGCTCGAGCCGGGCGATGGCGTTGCGGTGTCCGCGGGCGGGCATGAGCTGCAGTCCGCGGCGCACGGCCTGTGCGTGCGTTTTCGTCCGGTGGACTGCGGCGATCTGCTGGCCCTGCAAGGCTGCGCCGACGTCGCAGACGCACGGCGCCTGCTGGTCGAACGCTGCGTGATCGAGGCCACGAGCACGCGCGACGGCGAACCGGTGACGGTCTTGCCCGATGCGCTGCAGGCCGAACTGGCCCAGGCCATGGCGGCGGCCGATCCGCAGGCCGATCTGCAACTGGCCTTCCATTGCCCCGAGTGCGCGCACGACTGGGAGCCGGGGTTCGATATCGCCCGTTTCCTGTGGCAGGAGCTGCATGCCTGGGCGCTGCGCCTGCTGCGCGATGTGGACACGCTGGCGCGCCACTATCACTGGAGCGAAGCGGACATTCTCGCGATGACGCCGCGTCGCCGCCAGGCCTACCTGGAGCAATGCGCGTCGTGAGCGATTTCCTCGACCGTGTGGCCACCCGCGCCGTCGGCAGCGCCTCGATGCTGTCCCCGCGCCTGCCTTCGCTGTTCGAGCCGGCCGGACGCGGCGGCGCAGCGGTGGCGGAAGAGTCGTTCCAGGTGCAGGCTGCCGTGCCGGGCGAGCGGGCGCCCACGCCGGCGCTGCCGAACGAACGCCAGCCGGAGGGCAGAGTGGTGACGCCCCAGGCACCGAACCCGGCGCTTGCGCCGCGGCCCGCGAAGGAGCCTTCGATGCAGGCCGCGCCACGCGAACGCCTCGTCGTCGTGGATGATCCGCAGCCGCCCGTTGCGCATAAGCCGCCGCGCGAGCCGGCGCCCGAGCTTGCAACGCCGCGCGTGACGAAACGCGTTGAGCGGGCACCGGCCGGCGAGCTTCAGCCGGTGCGGGAAACACATGTCCTGCACGAATGGATCATTGCGGAACCGACGCACGATGAACCCCTCGGCGTACTGCTGCCGCCCGGCCAGCCCGTGTTCGCCACGCGGCATGATCCAGTGGCGCGCCCCGCGACTCCTGCACGGCAGCCGTCGATCGCACAGCTTGCCGATGCACCGGGGGCAGTCCGGGAGCCCGTGGTGCACGTCAGCATCGGCCGGCTCGAGGTGCGCGCGGCTCCCGCGGGCGCACCCGCGCCGCGCCGGCAGGAGGCGCCACGCGCCAGCACGCTCGATGACTATCTGCGCCAGCGCGGCGGGTCCACGCCATGAGCAACATCCTCGCCATCGCCGCCGCCACGCGCACGCTGCGCAATGTCCTGCTGACGCGCATGCCGCTGCTGGATACCGATCTCAGCGATCTGGAAGTGACCCTGCAGCCGCCGGACATCGCGCGCAAAGGCATCAGCAAGGCGCAGCTCAACCTGTTTCTCTACCAGGTTATCTACAACGCCGGCTGGCGCAACATGGACATGCCCGGACGCGTGCGTCCCGGTGAAACGGCGCAGCCGGCATTGGCGCTGAACCTGCATTACCTGATCACCGCATGGGGCCGCGGCGACAGCGACAACGACGCGGTCAGCCACCGGGTGCTGGCCGCGGCGATGAGCACGCTGCACGACCGTCCGCTACTCGACGGCGACGACATCCGCAATGCGCTGCCCGGCAACGATCTGGCCGACCAGATCGAGCGCGTGCGCCTCACGCCCCTGCCGCAGAGTGTGGATGAGCTGTCCAAGCTGTGGACCGCGTTCCAGACCAATTACCGCGTGTCTTCCGCCTACGAGGCGACCGTGGTGCTGATCGACAGCCAGGCACCCTCGCGCGCCAGCCTGCCGGTGCTGCGGCGCGGCGCGCAGGATCGCGGCGTGATCAGCACGGCTTCGATGGCGCCGTCGCTGAGCGGCGTGGCGCTGCCGCATTCGCAGGCCGCCGCGCGGCTGGGCGATGATCTCGTGCTCAGCGGCAGCCAGCTTTCCGCCGGCAACGTACTGGCCCGCTTCAACAGCCTCCGCCTCGACGCACCCGTCGACATCGTGCCGACCGAAGGCACGGCGCCGGGCACCTTGCAGGTGCACCTGGCCGACAGTGTCGAGGACGCACAAGCTCCGTCGCGTTGGGCGCCGGGCATCTACACGGTGTCTCTGCTGGTGCAGTCGCCAGGATCGCCGGCGCTGCTCAGCAATGAGCTGCCGCTGGCCCTGGCGCCGACGATCACGGTCAGTCCGCTCACCGGATCGCCCGGTACGCAGCATTTGAACCTGACCTGCCTGCCGCGCATCCGCGACGGCCAGCGTGTCTTCCTGCTGTTCGGCGACCAGCTGGTGACGCCGCAGAGCATCACCAACCCGTTGGACCCGATGCAGCCCACCGCACTCACTTTCGATGTGCCCGGCGTCGCCATCGGCACCTACACCGTGCGCCTGCGCGTGGACGGCGCCGATAGCATTCCCGTCGATTTCACCGGCCCGGTGCCGGTATTCGCCAGCAACCAGCAGGTGCTGGTGTCATGAGCGACTACACGCAGTGGCTCGCCGCGAACGATCAGTACCTGGCCAGTGCGCTGGCCGACCTGCGCGCGCGTTTGCAGCGCGCCGCCGGCCAGGACGCGGCTCCGGCCAATGCCGCGCGCAACGCATCGACGGTGCCCGCGACCGTCGCGCCGGCGGTGGCGGCGCCCGCAGCCCGGCCTACGTCATGGCTCGCCAGGGTGTTCGGCGAACATGCGGCGCCCGCGCCTTCCGCAACGCCCGAGGGCGCAGCGGCGGAGCCGGATGCGCCAGCGGCCGAACCGCCGCAGGCGTCGATGGCTTTCGATACCTCGACCGATCAACCCAAGACGGCCGCGTTCGTACCCGCGCTGCAATTGCTCGCCCAGCGCCTGGGCCTCTCCGAGTTCGAGCGCGACGTGCTGTTGCTGTGCATCGGCATGGAGCTGGATACGCGCATGCCGGCGCTGTGCGCACAGGCACAGCACGATCCGGCCAGGCCGTGGCCGACCTTCGCGCTGGCCTTCGCCGTGCTGGACCAGCCGAGCTGGGACGCTCTGTCGCCGGAACGCCCGCTGCGCTACTGGCGCCTGCTCGACATCCATCAGCCCGGGCCGCAGCCGCTGATTGGCGCCGCTCTGAGCGCCGACGAGCGCATCGTCAATTTCGCCAAAGGCCTCAACTACGTCGACGACCGGCTGATGCCGCTGCTGACGCCGCTGGGCACGGCCGATCTGCCGCCGTCGCAGCAGGCGGTAGTGGCGCGCATGCTCGACAGCCTGCGCCATGTGCCGGTGGGCGAGCCCTTGCCGATGGTGCAGCTGGTCGGCGCCGACAGCACCAGCAAGCAGGCCATCGCGCAGACCGTGGCAGCCGCTTTCGGCGCGCAGGCGTTCCGCCTGTCGGCACAACTGCTGCCATCGGGCATCGCCGAGCAGGAAACCCTGGTGCGCCTGTGGCGGCGCGAAAGCCAGCTGATGCCGGTGGCACTGTATGTAGACGCGGGATCCATCGATGGCGCCGACGCGGCGGCAGGCCCGGTGCGGCGCTTCCTTACCCAGGTCGGCGGGCTGGTCTTCGTCGATACCCGCGAGCCGTGGAACGACAGCGCCACGCACGCGCTGAGCGCAGACGTGGCCAAGCCCACCGCGATGGAGCAGCGCACGCTCTGGCAGCGCCTGCTGGGCGAGGACGCCGAGCAGCATTCGCGGCAATTGGCCGGCCACTTCGACTTCAACCTCGGCAAGATCGGGCAGATCGCGCACACCGCGCTGGCTGCGACGGAGCAGCGCGTCGACGGCCTGGGCGAGGCGCTGTGGCAGGGTGCCCTGGCGCGCACGCGTCCGGCACTCGACCAGCTCGCGCAGCGCATCGAGCCAAAGGCCACCTGGGACGACCTCAAGCTGCCCGAGGCCGAGAAGAACCTGCTGCGCCAGATCGCCGATCAGGTTGCCCAGCGCAGCGTGGTCTATGACGACTGGGGCTTTCGCGAACGCATGAACCGCGGCCTGTCGATCAGCGCGCTGTTTGCAGGCGAAAGCGGCACCGGCAAGACCATGGCGGCCGAAGTGATCGCCAGCGCGCTCGGCCTGTCGCTGTACCGCATCGATCTCTCGGCGGTGATCAGCAAGTACATCGGCGAGACCGAGAAGAACCTGCGCAAGCTGTTCGACGCGGCGGAGGAGGGCGGCGCGATCCTGTTCTTTGACGAAGCCGACGCGCTGTTCGGCCGCCGCAGCGAGGTCAAGGACAGCCACGACCGCTACGCCAATATCGAAGTGAATTACCTGCTGCAACGCCTGGAAAGCTTCCGCGGTCTAGCCATCCTCGCCACCAATATGAAGAGCGCGCTGGATGCCGCCTTCCTGCGCCGCATCCGCTTCGTGGTGAACTTTCCGTTCCCCGGCGTCGCCGAGCGCGAGGCCATCTGGAGTTCGGTGTTCCCGCCGCAGGCGGCGATCGGGGCGCTGGATGTCGCGCGTCTAGCCAGGCTCGCCCTGACGGGCGGCAGTATCCAAGGCATCGCGCTGAATGCTGCGTTCCTGGCGGCCAAGGCCGGCGCGCAAGTCACCATGCCGCTGATCCTGGAGGCGGCGCGCTCGGAATTCCGCAAGCTGGACAAGCCGGTCAACGAGGCCGATTTCCGCTGGCTGGAAAGCGCGGGAGGGCAACCGTGAGCATCGAGCTGCATATCGAGCAGCTGGTGATCGACGGGACCTTGCTTGGGAGCGAACGTTCCGACGCGGTGCGCCAGGCGATCGAGCGCGAACTGAGTCGGCGGCTGGCTCAACCCGGCACGGCCGAGGCACTTTCTCGCATGGATTCGGTCGCCACGCTGCCATCTGCGACGCTGCCACCGGCATCGCCGCGCGATTCGTTCGGCGTGCGTATCGCCTCGGCCGTGCAACAGGGCCTTGGAACTCACGCCAGCGGCGGAGCGACGGGCCATGGCTGAGCGGAGCGCCAGCCTGCAGTTGAAGCCGCCAGCGTCTGCGCCGTCGCAAGGCGCGCTGCTGCAACGCAAGTGCGCCTGCGGTGCGCACTCGCCAGGTGGAAGTGAGTGCGCGAGCTGCGCAAAGAAGCGTTTGCAGCGCAAGGCCCATGTCGGCCGTTTGAACGATTTGTTCGAACTGGAAGCCGATCGCGTTGCCGAGCAGGTCACCTCCACGGCCGCCGCGCCGACGGGTATGAGCGTCATGCGGAGCGGCCTGCACGCAGCCAGTCATGCGAATGCGTCCTTGGAATCCGCGCCTGCCAGCGTGACGCGTGTCCTCGGCCATTCAGGCCGGCAGCTCGAGCCGGCGCTTCGGCAGGACATGGAAATGCGCTTCGGCCATGACTTCTCGCGCGTGCGGGTGCATGCCGATGCGGCCGCCGGGCAATCGGCCAGGGATGTAAGAGCGCACGCCTATACGGTGGGGAACGACGTGGTGTTCGGCGAAGGCAAGTTCGCTCCGGGAAATCACGACGGTCGCTTGCTGCTGGCCCATGAGTTGGCGCATGTCGTGCAGCAGACGTCGTCCGGCGGGTCGCCCGCGCTCATGCGCAAAGGTTTCGAAAGCACGGTCCAGGTCTGCCATCGCGTTCTCGAATCGCGCAAGTTCGAGGTCAGCAGCGGTGGCCTGCGCGTCGTGCTTGCCGCGCAAAGACCGAACACCGAAGTGCCCGACTGCGACAACTTCGATTTCAGTGTCACGCTGACGCGATCGGTCGACTGGTGGCCGGACAAGGAGATCGGGACCTGTACCGGAAGCACCGGCGGCATACGTACCTTTCTGTACTACGGACTTCCCTCGGGCACCTACTACCTGACCTTTTCGCGCACGTACGACAACCCGAACTGCTGCCTGGAAGGCGATCTGGAAGTGTTCGACGAAGCGCAGCAGAGCGATGGCGAGGGTTGTCGGCGCGCCAAGGAACTGACCACGATGGACATCGTGCATGGCGCACTCGACATAGCGGGGCTGATTCCCGCACTGGGCGCCATTCCCGACGGCATCAATGCGGGCATCTACGCGGTGCAGGGCGATTGGGTCAATGCGGGGATTTCCGCCGCCGCGGCTCTTCCCGTGGCGGGCGATGGACTGCTGCTCGCCAAGATGGCGGGAAAGAGCGTCATCAAGGTGGAGGCCAAGACGGCCGTCAAGCTCGGCGAAAAAGGCCTGGTCAAGGAACTCGAGGCCCTGAAGGCTGCCAGCAAAGCCGAAGGCAAGGCGGTCAAGTCCGCGGAGAAGTCGGCGCTGGAAGCCTCGGAGAAGGCCGATGCAAAAGCCCTGGACGAAACCTTCAAAGGCGGCAAGGGCGAGGCCGCGCATGAAACGACCAACCAGCTCAAGCGCGGCAACCTCGGCGAGAAGCTCGCCACCGAATCGCTCGCGGCCGATGGCCACACCATCCTGAGCTACAAGCCGGGTATCGCGGGCACCAATCAGGGCGGCATCGACATGGTGACCATGAAGGGCGACTTCGTGTACTTCGTCGACAACAAGGCGCTCACCCGTAGCGGCAATGTGTCCTCGGTGTCCGCGCTGACGACGAATTTCTCCAAGAACAAAGCTGCCGCCCTGAGCGAGCTCAAGACGGCCTTGAGCAAGGCGCCCACCGAGTCCGAGCGCCGCGTGCTCCAGCATGCGGTGGATGCGATCGAGGCGGGCCGGTTCAAGAAGGTGGTGACCAATGCCAACCTCACCAAGGACAACGCGATTCTGAGCGGCGTGACCAAGAAGCTTCACGACCAGGGCATCGAATTCATCAACGTCTTCTAGCCATGACTACCGCCACGTACGTAAAGCACGGCCCGGATGCGGCGCCCATCGGAAGAGGTGCCGCTGCGGTTGTCAACACGGACAGGGCAAACGCCACCCTGCCGCTGAAGGGTGGCCAGTGATGGACGCGCGCGCCCTTGGCCTAGCCACCAAGCCGGCGATGCCCATCGCAGTCGGCGGCCGACTGCTCCAGCGCAAATGCGCCTGTAGCGAGCACCGCGCCGACGGCGAATGCTTGGAATGCGCCAAGAAGCGCGAACTGGTGCAGCGAAATGGGGGCCATGGATCGGTGGCGCACGAGGCGCCTCCCATCGTCGGCGAGGCGATCCAGTCGTCTGGGCAGCCTTTGGAACCCACGACGCGCTCGTTCATGGAGTCGCGCTTTGGACAAGACTTCAGTCAGGTACGTGTACACACCGATTCGACGGCGGAGCGATCAGCGAACGCCATCGACGCACAGGCCTACACAGTGGGCAAGGATGTTGTTTTTGGCCGGGGTCGCTATGCGCCCGAAAGCGGTTCCGGTCGGCGTTTGCTGGCACATGAGCTGGCCCATGTGGTGCAGCAGAAAAACATGCCTGCCGGATTGCAGCAGTTGACCATTGGTCAGGCTGACAGCCCGTTTGAGCGTGCCGCCGATGTCGCTGCCGAGGCTGCGTTGGCAGGACAGGTCATGCCCGCGGTTGCAAGGAATAAGGCTTCCGGCAATGTGCAGCGTGATGGCAAAGGCGATGCGCACGAGGCGGATGCGAAGAAAACCCCAGGGGCCAAGAATGGGAAGTCGCTGACCAAGGCCGAACAGCACACGATCGATGCTCTGCTGACCAAGGATAAATTGTCCCCCGCCAGCCCCTTGGCGCATCCCATGGGAGCGACCTTCCTGCTGCATGACACCTCGGCGCTGCTCAGTGCCGCGTCCATTGCCAAGGAAAAGGCCGAAGGGCGCGGACCGCTGGGCAAGGGCGTGAGCGCCTACGCGCCACGCAAAGATGCGCCGACCATTGCGCGACCGGATTTCTTTGAGGCGAAGCGCCCCACCACTACGGAGTTCGAGAAATCACTGGACATATTCAAGCTACCTGGGGACGCCAAGTTGAAACCGGAGCAGCGGCTCGAAGCATGGACCAAACGCCGCGACGCTCTGTTCCGGCAAGCGTGGAGTGCCGCTACGCCATCGACGCGACAGGCGGCGATGGATGATGCGTTGGCCGGCAAAAAGCTGACCCCCGCGGAAATTGCAGCGGAAGAGCACGGAAAAACCACGGGCAGGGGCAAGAAGGCCAGACATGAGCCAGGTGCCGACCACCAGCTGGCCAGGGGTTCCGCCGACAAGATCATGACCACCGGTGGCTGGTCAGTCGGGGAGTTGTGCAAGAAGGTCGATTCTGCGGGGACCAAGGCTGTTGCTCAACCAGGTTCCGAAAAAGCGCTACAGGGAGCGTGCGATGGCCTTCGGCTTTATTTCGCGGAACGCGAACGGCGCACCGCCCACACGGCGAGCGTCGAAATAGTCCAGGTCGGCGTGAAGAGCAAGAAGGGAAATCAGAATACGTGCGACCCCAAAAATCCGAATCTGAAACCACTGCCGAGTCCACCATATAGCTCGCATCAGTACGCTAGCGTGGCTGACCTCTACTTGCGTGCAGCGCGTATCGCGGGGCAGTTCCCCAACGTGACTACTCATTTCGCCACGGATGCGTCGGTTCAGGGGCATTGTGACCCACGTTGTTTCGATCTTGGACGCCTGTATCGGGAGATTGCCGCACGCATCGGTCATCCATCTGGGTGCACTTACGGCTTGATCCCAAGCTACGGACGCACCTGGGGCACCAACAACGTATGGTGGGACAACGGTGTTTGCCACGGGAAACCACCATGAGCACCCATCGACTCGATGGCAATAGGCCTGTTTCAAGCTATCGCGCACGGTTCGCGCCACAGCGACGCAGTGGCGGGGCGTGGAGCATGGACAACGACCAGGGACCGCGCTTCGGACACGTGCCATGAGCGGCTTCCCCGGTTCCCCGCGCATCCTCAAGGGCGGCATCGTGCTGATCGATCCGGACACCTCGGCCGTGCTGCGCGTGATCGCGTTGCAGTACAACCCCGATTCGATCACACGCTCGCTGCAGGTGCAGGCGATCAGCGCCGACGGCGGCGACCGTTCGGAAGTGCTGCGCCTGAAAGGGCCGCCGGTGGAGACCATCAAGCTGGAAGCGGAGATCGACGCCACCGACCAATTGGAATTCCCCGATCAGCACCGCGTCGCCACGCAGACCGGCGTGTTCGCCCAGCTCGCAGCGCTGGAAACCATGATCTATCCCACCAGCGCGCAGTTGAACGCCAACGATGCGATGTCGCAGGCGGGCACGCTGGAAATCATCCCGATGGAAACGCCGCTGGCCCTGTTCGTGTGGAGCCAGACGCGGATCCTGCCGGTGCGCGTCACCGAGCTGAGCATCACTGAAGAGGCCTTCGACACCGCGCTCAATCCGATCCGCGCGAAGGTCAGCCTCGGCCTGCGCGTGCTGTCGGTGAACGACGTGCCGTCCGGGCACAAGGCGGCGAGCCTGTTCATGAGCTACCTGCAGAACAAGGAGCGGCTGTCCGGCATGGCGCCGGCGATGCCGCTGTCCGCGCTGGGCATCACGGGGGTGCCGTAATGAACGTCGTCTTTCCGCCGACCAGCCGCTACGCGCTGACGCCCACGGGCGCTTTCGTGCGTGCCGACGGCACGCCGGTGACCTATCTCAAGCGCCGCTTCGTACCCGCGCCGGAGAACTTCGCGTTGCTGCAGTGGCATCGCGTGATGCAGGGCGAGCGGCTGGACAATATCGCCGCGCATTACCTGGGCGATCCCGAGCAGTTCTGGCGGCTGTGCGATGCCAACCGCGCACTGCGGCCGGAGGAACTGACCGAGACGATCGGCCGCAAGCTCGCCATCACCTTGCCTGAAGGCATTCCGGGGGTGCCGCATGCTTAAGGGCGTGCACCTGACGCTGCTGGTCGGACCCGTGGTGCCAGTGCCGGTGCCGCAGTCGGTGCTTGATGCGCTGACCCAGATCGAGGTGGTGCAGCCCGACGAAGCCGCTGGCGCGTTCACGCTGCAATTCACCCTGAGCGTGCAGTCGCCCCTGCATACGCTGTTCCTGCTCAGTGGCGGCGCGGTGGTGCCGCTGCTGCGGGTGATCGTGATCGTCACGGTCAACGGCACGCCGGAGGTGCTGATCGACGGCGTGGTGACCAAGACCGAGGTGATGCCGGGCGCGGACCAGCGCCACACCACCTTGCAGGTCACCGGCGACGATCTCACCACAGTGATGCAGAAGCTGGAGTTCTCCGGCCTGCCGGGGCTACCGTATCCGGCGATGCCGGCCGAGGCCATCGTGGTGCTGCTGCTGGCCAAGTACGCCTTCCTTGGCGTGGTGCCGCTGGTGATCCCGAGCATCGCCATCGACGTGCCGATTCCCACCGACCGCATCCCCACCCAGCAGGGCACGGACCTGGAATACATCCGCCTGCTGGCCAGCCGTGTGGGCTACGTGTTCTATATCGAGCCAGGCCCCGCGCCTGGCATGAGCACCGCGTACTGGGGGCCGAAGATCAAGGTGGGTGTGCCGCAGCCGGCACTGAATGCCGATATGGATGCGGCCAGCAATGTCGACAGCCTCAGCTTCAGCTACAACGGCAACGCGCGCAGCCTGCCCATCATCTATATCCAGAATCCGCAGACCAAGATCCCGCTGCCGATTCCGATTCCCGATATCGGCCCGCTCAATCCGCCGCTGGGCCTGATCGATCCGCCGCCGCAGAAGCTCAATCCGATTCCGGAGACGGCCAAGTACTCGCCGGTGCGCGCGCTGCTGCTGGGCATGGCGGAGGCGGCGAAGTCCGCCGACACCGTCACCGGCAAGGGCAGCCTCGACGTGACGCGCTACGGCTGCGTGCTGAAGTCGCGGCAACTGGTCGGCGTGCGTGGCGTGGGGCCCGCCTTCGATGGCCTGCACTACGTCAGCGAAGTGCGCCACACCATCAAGCGCGGCGAGTACAAGCAGAGCTTCAGCCTGTCGCGCAAAGGCCTTATCTCCACCGTGCCACGGGTGCCGTCATGAACAAGTACTACGGCAAATACCGTGGCACCGTGCTGCAGAACGTCGATCCCGAGCAGATGGGGCGCATTCAGGTGATGGTGCCGGACGTGTCCGGCCTGCTGCCGTCGAGCTGGGCGATGCCTTGCATGCCGATCGCCGGCAAGCAGAGCGGCGTGTACGTGGTACCGCAGATCGGCGCCGGCGTGTGGGTCGAGTTCGAGCAGGGCGACCCGGATTACCCGATCTGGACCGGCGGCTTCTGGGGTATCGCGGCCGAAGTGCCCGCGCTCGCGCTGGCCGGCAATCCGGCCAGCCCCAGCGTGGTGCTGCAGTCGGGCCTGCAGAACACCATCGCGATCAGCGATCTGCCGGGACCCACCGGCGGCATCCTGCTCAAGAGCACCACCGGCGCGATGATCATGGTCAACGACATCGGCATCACCATCTCCAACGGCAAGGGCGCCACCATCGTGCTGGCCGGACCCACCGTCACCATCAACAACGGCGCGCTGGTCGTGACCTAGGGGGATGCGCGATGCCCGGCTTCCTCATCCACGTCGGCGCCACCGTGCTTTGTTCGCACGGCGGACAGGCGCAGGCCACCGTACCGAACCCTCGCGTCACGGTGAGCGGCCAGCCCACCGTGGCCCTGTCCGGGCCCTGGGTCGTGGCAGGCTGCGCCTTGCCGCCACCGCCCGGCGCCAACGGCCCCTGTGTCAGCGCGCAGTTTGTCACCGGCTCGACCCGGGTCACTTCCAATGGACAGCCGCTGCTGTGCATCGACAGCCAGGCCATCTGCGCGCCGACGGCGACGCCGCTGCTGATCGTCGCCAGCCAGATGCGCGCCACCGCCATGTGAGGACGTCATGGATCCCGCGATCAACATCGATTTTCCGTTCGCCTTCGACCGCCGCGGCCGCACCGCGCTCACCGGCGACGACGACCACGTACGCGACATGATCGAGCAGCTGCTGTTCACCCGCCCGGGCGAGCGGGTGAACCGGCCTAACTTCGGCAGCGGCCTGCTGCAGATGGTGTTCGCGCCGAACAGCCCGGAGATCGCCGCGGCGTTGCAGTTCACCCTGCAGGCGGCCTTGCAGCGCTATCTCGGCGACGTGATCAATGTGGGTACGCTGCAGGTCACCAGCAACGACTCGACCCTGCAGGTGGATCTGAGCTACACGGTGCTGGCCACCGGCGACGTACGCACCGCCAGCATCAGCGGGAGCGCGTCATGAGCATCGAGAGCGCACCCGCCGTCGTCCCGATCGGCTGCGGCCTGCCGCCGTCCTGCAGCCTGGAGGCGCGGCGCGAGCGCCTGCGCCTGGGCGGCCAACTGAACGGCATCGACTTCGTGGAAGTCGGCGACGACGGCGTCACCCTGTGCGTGCACCTGTTCGGCCCGATCCCTGAGGGTATCGGCGTGGTCAACGTGCGGGTGAGCGGCGGCGACCGCATCACCGGGCTGCGCGTGCTTGCGGTGAGCGTGGAGAACGAGCCGGAGATGCACGACGACGCCTGCCTGCGCGTGGTGCTGGATCGCGAGGGCGATCATTCGCCGTATTGCCTGTGCCTGGTGGATGCCGCGTCAGGCACCGATCCGGCCGGCTGGATCGCGTACCCCGGCTTCGATCCGCGCTATGCCTGCGCCGCGTTGCGCTTCCGCCTCGATTGCCCGAAGGACCTGGATTGCGCGGCGGCAACGCCTTGCCAGGAGACGCCGGGGCCGCCGCCGGAGATCAACTACCTGGCGAAGGACTACGCGAGCTTCCGCCAGTTGTTCCTCGACCGCATGGCACTGGATGCGCCGGCATGGCAGGAGCGCCACGTACCGGATATCGGCATCGCCCTGGTCGAAACCCTTGCCTATACCGCCGACTACCTCAGCTACTACCAGGACGCGGTGGCGACCGAGGCCTATCTGGCCACCGCGCGCCGGCGCATCTCGGTGCGGCGGCATGCGCGGCTGGTGGATTACCGCATGCACGAGGGCTGCAACGCGCGCGCCTTGGTCACGTTATCGCTGCCGGCGGGCGAGGCCGCGCTCGATCTCAGCGCGCTGTTGCTGCTGGTGCCGCCGGCGGGCCAGTCCGATGTGACGCCGGGCGCGTTGAACACCGACCAGCTGGCGAAGGCGCGCGCGCAGGGCGCGCTGGTGTACGAACCAATGCCGCTCGACGGCGCCACCACGATCACGGTCATCGCCGCCAACAGCGCGATCCGCTTGTACACCTGGGGCGACGAGCTGTGCTGCCTCCCGCGCGGAAGCACCCAGGCGGTGCTGGTCGATGCGCCGCTGCCGGCGCCGCTTGTGCCGCCCGCTTCGTCCACGCCGGACGAGGGAGGCGCCGTGCCGGCGGTCGAGTCGACGCGCGCGGCGGTATCAGGGCCGCAGCGCGCACTGAAGCTGCAGGCCGGCGATCTGCTGATCTTCGAGGAAGTGCTGGGGCCGGCCACCGGCAACCCGGCGGATGCCAACCCGGAGCACCGCCACGCCGTGCGGCTGACGGCGGTACAGCCCATCATCGATCCGCTCGACGGCACGCTGCTGCTGCAGGTGAGCTGGGATCCCTGCGACGCGCTGCCGTTCGACCTGTGCCTGTCGGTGCGCAAGCCGTCGCCGGATTGCGCGTGGCTGCACGATGTCAGCCTGGCGCGCGGCAATGTCCTGCTGGTCGACCATGGTGACCACGTGCCGGGGCAGTGCGACTGCTCGGCGCTGTGCGCGCCCGGGCAGGGCGACGGCGATTACCCGGGACTCGCAGTCGCGCGCGCCGCCATGCCTGACGCCTGCCAGCGCTGCGCTGCGTTGGCCGAGGATTGCTGGCTGGTGCCCGGCGAGACCCAATACGGCTGCTGCCGCTGCGAAGGCGCGGTGCTGGACGTGCTGCGGCCGCCTTCGGATACCGGCCATGTGCTGCCGGGCACGCCGCTGACCTGGGCGGAACCCTTGCCGGGCCGTGTCAACGCGCCGGTGTGCGAACTGCTCGCGCGCGATCCGCGCGCCGCGCTGCCGCAGCTCGATGTCTATGGCGGCGCGCTGGGCGACATCCTCGTGCCGGGCACGCCGGATGCGCAGTGGCGCTGGGACTCGCGCCAGGATCTGCTGGAGAGTGCGCCGGACGATCGCCATTTCGTGGTCGAGGTGGACGACGACGGCGCGGCGCATCTGCGCTTCGGCGACGGCGTGCTCGGCCGCCAGCCGCAGGCCGGCGATTTCTTCCGCGCGCGCACGCGCATCGGCAACGGCACCGCCGGCAATGCCGGCCGCGAAAGCATCGTATGGCTGGCCCTGCGCGAAGGTGTGCCACCGGACGGGCTGGTGCCGCGCAACCCGATGGCGGCGAGCGGCGGGCAGGCAGCGGAAACGCTGGCCGAGGTGAAGCTCTATGCACCGGGCGCGTTCCGCGCCAATCCCCTGCGTGCCATCGTCGCTGACGACTACGCCATGTTCGCCGCGCGCGAGCCGGCGGTGCAGGGCGCAGCCTGCGCCATGGCCTGGAACGGCAGCTGGTACGAGGCCGACGTGGTGGTCGATCCGCTGGGGCGCGACAGCTTGCCGCCGGTCCTGGCCAAACGCGTATGGGCCGACTTGCAGCCGTATCGGCGCATCGGCCACGACGTCGCGGTGCAGGCGGCGCGCTATGTGCCGCTGCGCATCAAGCTGTTCGTCTGCGTGCTGCCGGACTTCCTCACGGCGCACGTGAAAGCGGCCCTGCTTGATCGCTTCAGCGCCGGCCTGCGCAGCGACGGCTTGCCGGGCTTCTTCCATCCAGACCGGCTGCGCCTGGGCACCCCCCTCGGCGTCAGCGCGCTGATGGCGGAAGCGCAGTGCGTGGCGGGCGTGGCCCATGTCGAGGTGTGCGCATTGGTGCGCATGGACGGCAGCGATGCGGACAGCGTGCCGGACGACGGGCTGCTGCATCTGGCGGCCGCGGAGATCGCCCAGGTCGACAACGATCCCGATCATCCCGATCACGGCAGCATCGACTTCGTCATGGGAGGTGGCCGATGAGTTGCTGCAGCGCCTGCGGCAAGCATGCCTGCGCCTGCGGTTGCGGTGCCGGCGCGCGCACCCCGCTTTCCCTGTACAACCGGCCCGGGCTGGACAGCCTGGCGTACCGCGTCGGCAGCTACGCCGATTTCCGCAACACCATGCAGCTGGACCTCAGCGACACGGCGTTGCCCGCGCTGGCAGGGCTGCGCACGCGCGAGCTGGACGACCCGTCGATGGCCCTGCTGGATGCATGGGCGATCGGCGCCGACGTGCTGTGCTTCTACCAGGAGCGCATCGCCAACGAAGGCTATCTGCGCACCGCCACGGAACGCTGCTCGGTGCTGCAGCTCGGCCGCCTGGTGGATTACCGCCTGCGGCCCGGCGTCGCGGCCAGCGTCTACCTGGCCTACACCATCGACGACAACTCGCCGCCGGTGACCATTCCCTTGGGCGCCAAGGCGCAGTCGGTGCCGGCGCCGGGCGAGCAGATGCAGACCTTCGAGACGGCCGAGCCGCTGGAGGCACGCAGTGCGTGGAACGCGCTCAAGCCGCGGCTGACCCAGCCGCAAGACATCTCGCTGCAGAACGTCGCGGGCCTCGGCGAACTGTGGATCGCCGGCACCGCCAGCAATCTCAAGCAAGGTGACCGGCTGCTGTTCCTGTTCGGCGACCTCGCCACCGGCGTACAGGCGGTGCGCATCGTGCAATCGGTCGAAGCGCAGACTGCCGTTGACCGCAGCCGGGTCGTGCTGCGGCCCATGGATCCGATCGCGGTGAAGATCGTCCAAGCCGCGAACATCGCCATCGACGCGCTGAATGCCTCCAGCGCCGGGCCTAATCACGATGAGTGGCTGAGCGCGGTGACGTGGGTGCGCAAACTGCTGTTGTTCGGCGGCGATCAGACCGATAGCTACGACACCTTGATGAAGCCTCCGTTCGGCAACGATGCCCCGTCGCCGGGGCCGGCGGCGGCCGACGCCTTCGCGAAGGCCGCGCAGGCGGCATTCGGCAACGGCGCGGATGGCAGCGGCGGCTACCCCGCGTCGTTCTCGACCCTGTTCGACGCCCTGACCCTGACCCCGACGGTGCAGCCCGCCAACAGCCTGCTCCTTGCGCGCGACGCGGCAGTCGCACTGGGCGTGGTCAGCGATGCGAGGCCGCAGCTGCTGCTGAACTTCGAAGCACGCCTGCGGGACACCTTCTACGGCGCGTGGACAAGCGTGCCCAATGGCGTGCCGTCGCCGAACCTCAGCGGCGTGTTCGCGCTGCGCCTCGCCGCACCGATGTTCGGCTACAACGCGGTGATCCCCATGGGGCTGGCGCCCAACACAGACAGCGCCACCAAGGCGGCTATTCCCTATATATCGGTGCCCGGCAACGACTGGATGCCCAGCGAGACGCCCGATGTGGTGCAACTGGACAACGCCTACGACGGCATCGCCGTGGATAGCTATCTGCTGATCGCACCGCCGCAGGTGGAGGATCATCTGCCGCTCGTGGTGCAGGCCCGAAGCGCGAAGATCCATCCGCGCACGGCCTACGGCATCAGCGGCAAGACCACGGAGATCGTCCTGGTCAATCCAGGCAGCGAGCCGTTGTGGGATCTCTCCGGCGATACCAGCCTGGGCCGGCTGCGCAGCACCCAGGTCTTCGCGCAGAGCGATGCGCTGGCCCTGGCCGACCAGGCGATCACCGACGACGTCGGCAATGTCAGCGCGCCCCAGGTGCCGACCGACGGTGCGACACGGCTTACCCTGGACGCGCCCGTGGACGGGCTCAAGCCCGGCCGCTGGGTCATCGTGGAGGGCGAGCGCGCCGACGTGCCCGGCGACAACGCGCTGGTCTCCGCCGAACTGGTGATGCTCGCCGCGGTGGAGCAGGGCATGGATGCGCAGCTGTCCGGCGATACCGTGCACAGCACCCTGGTCTTCGCCAACAAGGGGCTGACCTATCGCTATCGGCGCGACAGCGTGTCGATCTATGCCAACGTGGTACGCGCCACCAACGGCGAAACCCGCAGCGAGGTGCTCGGCTACGGCAATGGCGCCACGCCGCTGCAGACCTTTTCGCTGAAGCAACCGCCGCTGACCTATGTCTCCGCGGCCACGGTGGACGGCGTGCAGAGCACGCTCGCGGTGATGGTCAACGGCGTGCAATGGCACGAGGTGCGCAATCTCGCCTTCGTCGATGGCAACCAGCGCAGCTTCGTCACCGCTACCGACGACAGCGGCAAGACCAGCGTGACCTTCGGCGACGGCACACATGGCGCACGCCTGCCCACCGGCGTGGAGAACGTCGCTGCCGTGTACCGCAACGGCATCGGCACGCCGGGCAATGTGAAAGCCGGGCAGATCAGCCTGCTGACCAGTAAGCCACTGGGCGTGAAGAATGTGATCAATCCGCTGCGCGCCTCCGGCGGCGCCGATGCCGAGACCCGCGACCAGGCGCGCGCCAACGTGCCGTTGGCCGTGCTCGCACTGGACCGGCTGGTATCGATCGCCGACTACGCCGACTTCGCACGCACCTTCGGCGGCGTGGGCAAGGCGGCGGCGGTCAAGCTCGGTGCGCAGGTGCGGGTGACCGTCGCCGGCGCGGCGGACGTGCCGGTCGATCCCACCTCGGACCTCTATCGCAACCTGCTGCAGGCGCTGCAGGCGTATGGCGACCCTGCCTTGCCGGTCAGTCTGGACGTGCGCGAACTGCTCGCGCTCACCTTGAGCGCGAAGATCGGCCTGGCGCCGGACTACACCTGGGAGGCGGTGGAGCCGCAGGTGCGCGGGGCGCTGCTCGACCGCTTCGGCTTCGGGCGGCGCGGGCTGGCGCAGAACGTCTACCTCAGCGAGATCGTCGCCTGCATCCAGTCGGTGCGCGGCGTGGCCTGGGTGGACGCGGACGCTTTCGGCTATCTCGACGAGGCGACTGTGCTGGAGGGCTTCGGCATCGGCGGCGAGGAGAACGGAGACAAAGGCGAGAGCGGCCTGTCGTTCGTCTCTACCGCACGGACCAACAGCATGAATCGCGCTTGCGGCCAGACGGCGGTCAATCAGCGCGTGGAGGCGCTGCCGGCGCGCTACGACGATGACGGGCAGCCGCTGCCGGCGCAGATTGCATATTTCCTGCCCACCGTACCCGACACGCTGCTGCTGCAGGAGGCCGCGCCATGAGCGCCAACCCCGATCGCCTGTATGAGCTGATGCCCGTGGTGTACCGCATGCGGGATGCGGAGCAGGGCTATCCGCTGCGCGATGTCCTGCGCGTGCTGTCGCGCCAGGCCAACGTGCTGGAACAGGACATTGGCCGCCTGTACGACAACTGGTTCATCGAGACCTGCGACGACTGGGTGGTGCCATATATCGGCGATCTGCTGGGCTACTCGCTGCTGCCGGAAGCGGCGACGCTGGCGGACGAGGGTGCGCATGCCGCGCGCCTTGGGCGCGTGCTCGCGCCGCGTGCGGACGTGGCCAATACCATCGACGCACGCCGCCGCAAGGGCACGCTGTCGCTGCTGGAAGACCTGGCGCGCGACGCCGCCGGCTGGCCCGCGCGCGCGGTGGAGTTCTATCGCCGGCTGGGCTGGACGCAGCATCTCGATCACCAGCATCCGCACCGCGGCGGCACCGCCGACCTGCGCGACCCGGGCGTGATGCAGCGCATCGCATGGGCCGATGGCGCGTTCGATCCGCTGGCGCATAGCGTGGACCTGCGCCGCCTCGGCAGCCGTCACCAGCGTGGCCGCTACGGCATTCCCGACGTGGGCTTGTTCGTGTTCCGCCTGCGCAGCTATCCGGTCACTGCCACGCCGGCGTACTGCCTGGAAGAGCGCGGCCCGCAATGCTTCAGCTTCAGCGCGCTGGGCAACGACACGCCGCTGTTCCAGCGCCCGGACGAGGAAACCCAGCCCACGCATATCGCCGAGGAACACAACCTGCCGGTGCCGCTGCGCCGCTACCGTTTCGCCGAGCGCGGCCCGCAGGCCGCTTACGCCACCGTGTCGCCGGCCCTGTATGGATCGGGCAAGAGCGTGCTGATCTACGCGCCAGACTGGCCCGCCAAGGGCCAGGGCCTGCCGGTGCCGATCGAAGCGCTGATCCCGGCCGATCTCTCGGCCTGGCGCTATCAGGTGCCGCGCGGCCGCGTCGCGGTCGACCCGGAAACGGGGCGTCTGCTGTTTCCGGCCAGCCAGCGACCCAAGCGCGGCGTGTGGGTGTCGTACCACTACGGCTTCGCCGCGGATCTCGGCGGCGGCGAGTACGCACGGGTGGTGCCGGAGCTGGAGAACGCCACGCGCTACCTCGTGCATGCCGCGCTGCCGTCCGCGAACCCGGCACCGGCCCCATTGCCGCCCGGGCAGTTCACCAGCATCGCCGATGCGTTGAACGCATGGACGCAGGCCAAGGTGGCCGACCCCACGCTGCACGCACTCATCATCGAACTGGCCGAAAGCGGTATCTACGAAGGCAGTGTCGACCTGCAGCTGGCGGCCGGCGAGGCGATCCAGCTGCGCGCCGCCGAACGCACGCGGCCGATCCTGCGCCTGCTCGACGTGCGCGCCAGCCAACCGGACGCGCTCAATATCGGCGGTGGCGCCGGCAGCCGCGTGCTGCTCGATGGCCTGATGATCGTCGGCCGTGGCGTGGAAGTGCACGGTCCCGACGATACCGACAGCGCGCAGCCTCAGCCGGACCTGTGCGAACTGGTGATCCGCCATTGCACGCTGGTGCCGGGCTGGGCGCTGCAATGCGACTGCGACCCCAAGCGGCCTGGGGAGCCTAGCGTGACGCTGGACGGTACGCGCGCCGCGCTGCGCATCGAGCAAAGCATCGTCGGCGCGATTTCAGTGGTCAGTCCGGTGCGGCGCGGCGAACCGCCATCGCTGCAGATCTGCGACAGCATTGTGGACGCCACCGGTATCGAGCGCACCGCACTCGGTGCGCCGGATGAAGCGGTGGCCTACGTCGAAGCCAGCTTCAGGCACTGCACGGTGATCGGCCAGGTGCAGGCGCACAGCATCCGCCTGGCCGAGGACTGCCTCTTCGCCAGCAGCGTGCGCGTGCTGCGCCGGCAGCTCGGCTGCATGCGTTTCTGCTATTTACCGCCGGGCTCGCGCACGCCGCAGCGCTTCCATTGTCAGCCCGACCTCGCCTTGGCCGCCGTACCGCAGGCGCAGCAGGCGCAGGAGACGCTGCGCGTGGTGCCGCAATTCCGCAGCCTGCGTTACGGCTCCCCCGATTACGCCCGCCTGGACGACGACACCTGCGCCGAGATCAGCGCGGGCGCTTCCGACCAATCGGCGATGGGCGTGTACCACGACCTCTACGAACCGCAGCGCGGGGCCAATCTCGCATGGCGGCTTCAGGAATATGTCCCCGCCGATATCGACGCCGGCATTCTTTACGCAAGTTAGGAGATCGACCATGAAAGGCGACTTTGCGCGTGTCACATTCGATCCGGCGCGACACTACAGCCAGGTGATGCAGCAGCAGGGCAGGGTGGCGCTGGAGGCGGACTGGAACGAACAGGCCGGCATCCAGCTGTTCCTGCTGCGCACGATGATCGCGGACCTGGTGGGGCCGTGCTGGGCGCCGGGCACCGGCTTCGCCATCACCGCACAGCCACGCGTCACGGACTGGCAACTGGCGCCGGGCCACTTCTACGTGGACGGCATCCTGTGCCAGAACGAAGCGATGTGCACACTGGGCAGCCAGCCCTATGCGCCCGCGCCCGCCGACACCGGCGGCGACTGGACCAACCCGCCCACCAGCTTCGCGCTGTGGCTGGACGTGTGGGAGCGCCATCTTTCCGCGATCGAAGCGCCGGAGATCGCCGATATCGCCCTGAATGGCGTGGACACGGCATCGCGCGCACAGACGGTGTGGCAGGTGCGCCTGCTGGACCTCACCCCTGCATCGCTCACCGCAACCTTGGACGCGACAACAGCCGCGCTGAAGGTACGCCTGCAGGCCGCGGTCAGCACGGCGGACCAGACCGCGATCAACCAGCAAATCACCGACGTCGGCCAGTTGCGCGACACCATCGCCGCCGGCAACCTGTCCGCCAACGGCGACCCGTGCCCCTCGCTGCGCCAGGTGCTGGGTTCCCGCGCCACCTACGCGTGGCCGCGGCTGCGCGCAGAGCTTGGCCCGGTGGTCTCCGACAGCGACCCCTGCGTGATCGCGGCCGACGCGCGCTATCGCGGCTGCGAGAACCAGCTGTACCGGGTGGAGATCCACCAGGGCGGGGCAGCGGGGACCTTGAACTCGCCATCCGGCACCAACTTCAAATGGTCGCGCGAGAACGGCTCGGTGATCTTTCCGATCCTCGGCGCGAACAGCACCCCGCAGAACGACGGCAGCGCACAGCTCGCGGTATCCCTTGCTGCGCTGGGGCGCGACCAGCGGCTGGGGCTGGCGGTGAACGACTGGGTGGAACTGGTTGATGACGACTACACGCTCGCGCAGCGCGCAGCGCCGCTGCTGCAGGTGATGGCGATCGATACGGCGCAAATGATGGTGACGCTGAGCGTGCCGAAGAATGTCACGCCGTACGCGGTCAGCAACGATCCCGCCAAGCACCCCTTGCTGCGACGCTGGGACCAGAGCGGCAGCGTCGATGCGCAGGGCTGCGTGCCCCTGGTGGAGGGCGAAACCGTCGAGTTGGAAGATGGTGTGCAGATCACCTTCCTGCCCGGCGGCATCTACGCCAACGGCGACTACTGGCTGATCCCCGCGCGTGTCGCCGGCAACGGCACGCTCGACTGGCCGCAAGCGCCGGACGGCACCCCGGCGGCGCTGCCGTCGAACGGCATGCACCATCAGGCCGTGCTCGGCACGTTCGGTGCGCAAGGGGCGTATAGCGAGTGCTGCTGCCGCTTCGATTCGCTGTGCGCGCTGATGAGGAACACCGCGGACCAGCGGTCCGTCAGTAGCCTTGATATGCAGCCGATGGCGCCGCCGGTAGCCAAACCGGCGGCAAAGAAGGCAGCGACGAACCAGCCAAGAAAAGGCGGCGGATAGCCGGGCCGTGTGGCCAGGGGAGTCACCATGATGCACGCCGGTCGGGTCGGCACAGGCTTGGCGCGCAGGGCGGCGATGAGCCTGTTCGCGTTGATCCTGCTTGGCGCGCCTCGGATGCAGCAGGCGCAGGCGCTGCCGACGCCCCATAAGCGGGGGCCGACGGACCACCCCGGCGCCACGAAGTGCACGCCGCCGGCGCTGCGGGATGCGCTGAGCACCCGGCATGTCATGCCCGATGTGCAAGGGTGCGCTTATCAGGGCGTGCGCGGCTATTTCCTGGAATTCGGCCAGCACGCCGCTATACCCAGGGCCGAGGCTTCATCACTCGCGGCCGGAACGATCACGCACCAGGTGCCGGTTCCGGGTACGCCGCTTGCGGCGAACGAACAGGTGATGCTGTACGTATCAAGCGGGGCAGCGGCGCCACCGCCGGTGGCCATGATCATGCCGCGTGTGAAGGACCGCACCGAGGCCAATGCCTTGGACGTCCTGCATCGCGTCGGGTTGCACAACATAACTTTCCAACCAGGGTCTTCGACGAAAGCCAAGGGCACGGTCTATCAGCAAACGCCCGACCCGGGCATGGAGATCACGGCTAATACGCCGGTACGGCTCGGCATATCGCGGGGGCCGTCGACAGTCGTGCCCGAGGTCATCGGCCAAATCGCCGGCGCCGCCGAGGCGGCGATTCGTGCGCGACGGCTTCGACCTGTTTTCAAGGGCACAGAGGACGGCACGCACCCGCGCGGCGAGGTGAGCCGCACCATGCCACCCGGCGACACCACAGTCGATAGCGGTGCCGAGGTGGGCTACTGGACGGCGTCGGGGTTCAACGAGGTACCCGACCTGCATCTACGCACGTTGAAGGAAGCTGCGATCTTGCTCAGGCAAGCAGGCTTCCGACTCGGCCCGCCCGCCAAGCGAAGCACGAGCGACAGCTACAACGTCGGGCGCATCCTCGATCAGCAGCCGATGGCCCGCACCCGTGCCGAAGTGGGCGTCGCCATAGCGACGAGCGTGGGGCAGGCTCCGGCGAAGCCAGGCAATGGCACGCTCTCTGTTGTCGCTTCCGCGCTCGGTGGCGTGCTCGTGCTGGGCGGCGGATGGTGGTTGCAGCATCTGCTACGGATCGCCAGGACCCGTCGCCTGCTCAAGTTGAAACCTTCGCGTGGCCTTGACGAAGCCGTGCGATTCATCGTCGCGCCACATTTCAATGCGCCAACTGTCACGCTGCGTTCGCGGCTGGAGGACGGCGAGACACGGTTCCGCGATGGCCTGCCGGTCCTGTATGTGGAGATTCGCGATGAATGAGCCAATGAGCTGTCCGATACGCAACCTGTTGCCCGTGTCGTTCGACGGCATGGCCGATACCATGCAAGCCGAACTGTGCAAACAGGACGGCGTGACCCGCGGCAAGCTCGCTTGGGGCTTCGTGGGCTCGGAAGCCTCGTTGGCGGTGCGCGATGTGCTCGATGGCGACGTGTTCGAGCTGGTGGCGCATGGCTGGTGCGCGGCCAAGGAACTTTACGAATATACCGATCCATCGAGGCATCCGCCGAACGAACGCGCCATCGTGCATCTGGGCGAGCACGCCTTCGTCAAGGTGTTGCATCCCGAGCTCGAGGTAACGGTGGGCCCCATCCAGTGCGGGTCGCTGCGCTTTACATTGGAGTTGGCGGCAAATTTCCGCGCCGTCGCGTTGGCGATCGTCCGTGCACACATCGTTGCCGTCGATGCCGGGGATGGCTTTGTCAGCGCGGAGTTGAAGTACGGTAATGTCACGCTGCACAAAGCGGAAACGCGCAAGGTTCCGTTTCCGGCCCACCTGGCGCTGCGGTCGCCGGGGTTGGCAATTGGTTGATAAGCATGGTTTCGCCAAAATTCCTGGGCCGAGCGCGTCTGGAATTTTGTGTAACCAGGTCCTTCGCAGAGTAGGGCGATTAGTCGGTGTTATCGCGGGTAGCGACTCGACAGCATGTGCAATCAGTCGAAGATGCGCCGCCATGCCGAAAGGCATCGCGCAGGACCAAAGTGAATACAGCCGGGAACGCTCTAGTCGCCACCAGACGAGAACCCACCGTCGAGAAATTGCGCATGGCGCTCGGAACCGCGCCGCCGAACACAGTCACGTGCATGCTAAACGCATGACCTCTGTCTTTATCCGGCCACTTTCGCCGCATGCGTGACTAACCGATTTACGCTACCGGAGTTCGGCACCGTGTCGTCAGGGATCGAGCGCCAACCCGCCGGGCTGTTGCATTCTTCAATCCCCCGGTTCTAGATTACGAAACGGGGCTCGCTTAAGCACACGTGAGAAGTGCGGAACACAAGACAGGCTCATCCGGAAATGAGCAGTCCAAGGGTGCGTCACGTGGCTTGCACGATCGACTTGATGCGCTGCGGTAATGATTTCGGCGCGGGCGCGCATTGATCCGCAATTTCTCTCGGCCGCCATGCCGACTTTGGATATTCGGATCAGGTCCGGGCACCAACACGAGCGCTCCCGTTTGTCACGCTACGTCTGTTCACGGTGGATGGCCATGATCAGTGACCCGGTTGCTGCGAAGCGCGCATTGCTCGCGATGTATGCCGAAGACATGCTGGCCGCCCAAGGGAATTGTCTGGCACCCTCCATCGATTCCCGATGCGCGGGCGACTGGACACTGATGGGCCATTTGGTTGCCAAGAACGCATTGCTTGACGGCCAAAAGCTTCAACTCGGTGACGCTACGTATTACGGCTTCCTCGCAGTCAACAAGAACGACGCGACGAACATCATCGCCGTTGTCCGCGGCACGGAATTAGCGGTGGAATGGCTGGAGAATTTCGAGGGGCTGCTGATCGATCGCCCTGGCATTGGATGGGTCGAACAGGGTTTCGATTCCATCTACGGTTCCATGACCTACGTCGCCTTGAAGGCTCCGCCCGCTGCCGGGGCGCCAGCGTCCGCCGCGTCGGCAATCGCCGCGGCATTGCCCGCGGGCGCGACTGTGACCGTGATTGGCCACAGCCTGGGTGCAGCCCTGGCTTCGTATCTGATGCTGGATCTCGCCACGGTACCCAAGCGTTCCTATCGCGTGGAGGGCTGTTTGTTCGCGTGTCCGCGCGCCGGCGGCCGGGACTTCGTCCAACGTGTGGATGACACGATTGATGCCTATCGCGTCTACAACTACATGCGCGACCTGGTGCCGCATCTGCCACCGTCACTGCCGCTACCGATCAATTTTGAATCGTTCCCGCAGACCATCTGGATCAGAGCCGCCGATGCTCAAGCCGTCATCAGGAACGACCTTGAGTGCAATCACCATGCGTATTGCTATGCGGCCATGTTGGACTTTGCCAGTGTGGCGCTCACGCAAGACACACCCTGCATCGTCAAGAAGGCAACACCATAGCGGACCATGTAGATCGCTGTGCCATGAGTCGTTGGGATGGTTCCGAAGGAGGCATCGTGTCCGATCAGCATTTCCAAACCGCCGACGTAGTGTATCAAGCCGATGCACTGGCACTGGCCAACAGACGGAAGCTACACGAAAAGCCTCCGGCTGCCGCGGATGTACCGCTGAGCGAACTGCCAAGGGCAGCGACCGCCTTCGGTCCTGGCAACGCTGCGTCCGCTCGGCTCACCGAGTCTCTAGTCGGGGCCGTCGCGTCAGGCGCGGCGCCCCCGGCGCCCGGGCAGGCGGCGTCGCCTGCGGGGGATTCGCAGCGTCAATCATCGGACGTATTGGATTCGAACGGAGAACCCGAGCAGAGAACCGCCGGCGAGAAACGCATCGGGCTGGCCCTCTCAGGCGGCGGCATTCGCAGCGCCACCTTCAGCCTCGGTGTGCTCCAGCGTCTTGCAATGCATGACACGCTGAGGGAATTCGACATCCTTTCCACGGTTTCCGGGGGCGGCTACATCGGGGCGTTTCTGTCCGCGTGGATCCATCGCAGTTCGTCGCCGGATCACGTCTGGAGCGAGCTCAAGCGCTGCCCGGAAAACAACCAGACCGAGCCAACGGAAGTGCAGTGGCTTCGTCGCTACAGTAACTACCTGACTCCGCGCGTCGGCGCACTGAGTTTGGATGCATTGACCGTTGCTGCGACCTATCTTCGCAACGTTGCGCTAAATATGAGCGTGTTAGTCGCTTTCGTGACGGCCATGGTCATGGTGCCGCTGCTTTTCGTCCTTCCCGTCCAATCGCTGCTTGCTCATTCGTCGGTGGCACACGATGGCATGGTGGCTTTCGGTTCGATCGCCCTGGTCGCCAGTTTCATTCAACTCTCCCCAGCTTCTCGCCGGTATTGGCCGCGGGTCACGCGACCGGTGATTGTCTACGCGACTGTGATCGTGCCCGGTTTCCTGGCCGCGCTCTTTGGCGGAGCCTTCCTGACGTCTATCGATAATCGAAGCGCGTGGGGACGGACCTGTTTGATTTTCATCGTTGCCATCATCGGGGTCATGGCGGCGATGCAGATGGTATTCAGACGGTTGGGCCCTGCCGCGCCGCGGCCTCTCGTGAGTCCCTTTCGGTTCAGGGTCTATGCGCCAGCCACGGCTGTCGCCGTGAGTGTCGGTTTCCTGATGCTTGGAGGGTTGCACCATGCGTGGAAGCTGGTGGACGGCGTTTCAGTCGTGAGCGCCGAGTTGATGCTGACTTTCGGCGCGCCATTGCTGGTTGGTGTCCTGGCGGCCTGCGTAACGCTGTGGATTGGATTGATGGGGCGTGACTACCCAGAGATGTATCGCGAATGGTGGAGCCGCGTGGGAGGCGCGTCGATAACGATGGGAGTGGCCTGGGTTGCATGGTGCGCGCTCGCCATGTACGTGCCGATATATCTGCATGCCTGGATGTCGAGCCTTCATAGTTGGGTGAGTCAGCTGATCGCTGCAGGTTGGCTCGCCTCGCTCGCGACCGTCATCGGACTCGTCCGCTCACTCTCCGGAACCACCTCCTCACGGAAAGTCCTGCCGAAACGGGCCGTACTCGCCGCCGTTCTGGCTACCGTGGCTTTGGCGATGCTGGTGGTCGCAATAGCCTGCGGAGCGCTTGCGCTCTTGCGGACGATCACAACGATCGCGCCTGAGGGAAACGGTGTCGCCGACGTGATCAACTGGCTCGGTTGGTCGACCGCGGACACCTCAAAGTACCCCGTGCCCCATGTTGACTCGCACTATTTTTCGGCCGCGTGGACGATTTTCCTGGCGAGCAGCGTCACGACCCTTGTCCTTGGTTGGCGCGTCGACATCAATCGCTTCTCGCTCCACGACATGTACAAGAATCGGCTCATCCGCTGCTACTTGGGGGCATCCAACCGCTCGCGCCAGCCGAACATTTTCACGGGTTTTGATCCCAAGGACGACATCGCCTTGGCCGACCTTGCTCCCTTGCGAGGTGATGATTCAGCATCGCAGCGCGCATCATCCGACCGGAAAGCGCCCGCCAAAGGTGCCCAGCTGCGCGCTCAACCACAGCGTCCGTTTCACATCTTCAACACGGCGCTGAATCTCGTTCACGGATCCGAGTTGGCATGGCAAGAGCGAAAGGCGGCCTTGTTCGTCCTTACGCCAACCTACTGCGGCTATCAGCTGCCGCCCTCCAGCGGCAACAAGTCGCTGCGCTCGGCGACGACAGCTCCGGAGGCTGATGAAGTGCCGGAGGAGGCATTTCGCCCGACTGCTTTGTATGCGGACAACGCGCCGCTTAGTGACCGCCGTGCCTATCGCACCGTTGGACCACAGAACCTTCCGGCCCATATCCCCAACGGAGGACGCACAGGGTTCACGGTTGGAATGGCCATGGCAACATCCGGCGCAGCGGTAAGTCCCAACATGGGAGCCAGCACTCAGCCCGCTTTAGCGATGCTTCTGACGTTTTTCAATATTAGGCTGGGCCGTTGGTGCCCGAACCCTGGCAAGAAAGACTGGCGGCGAGCCAGTCCACGCTCAAATTTGGCTTGGCTGCTCGCAGAAGCGAGTGGCAATACCAACGAGCAAAGCAGTTTCGTCTATCTCTCCGATGGCGGACACTTTGAGAATACGGCTGTCTATGAGCTGGTGCGTCGCCGCTGCTCACACATCGTGATGGTCGATGCGGGCGCCGACCCGGCTCGTACGTTTGAAGATCTTGGCAACTTGATCCACAAAGTTCGCGTGGATCTCGGGGCAACCATTGACCTGAAGCTCAGCGAGCTATACGCATTGAAGTCCGGTCGAAGCAACGCGGGTTTTGTTCGCGGAACGGTGACCTACGCGACAAATAGCGAGCGCGCGACAGGCAAGATCCTGCTGATCAAACCGACCTTGTGCAGGGAAAGGGCCGAACCGGCTGATATCTACAACTACGCCAGCAGCGACGATACATTTCCGCAGCAGACGACCATGGATCAGTGGTTCGATGAGTCCCAGTTCGAAGCTTATCGATGTCTGGGGTCGCTCCTGACTGAGGATGCCTTCAAGGAAAACCCTGGATTCTTCAGTTGAGAAACGGCCGGTGAAAATTTGCCCCCCGATGTGTCTACGCGCCATGAATTAGTAGCAGGCGACCAGCCGTTGTTAGCCGTGAGCAGCCTTCCTGGCTAAGCGATTGGGGCGCGTTATCGCGGGTAGGGGAGGCTGGTTGTGTCAGCTGATACGAATCCCGATGTCAGCATGAGCCAGCTGCTGCCGCTGTGGCGAAACTGTCGCATCAAGGCAAGCCTCCAACGGCGGCTATCAGGTAATTGGACGGAAACTCCGACCGACTGATATTGGCCGATCACCGCATCTGTAGGCGCGACGGCACTCGGGCAAGCTGCCTCACTGTGTAGCGTCCTCTGAGATCACGATAGTCTCAGCAATGCGGTCGTGGACGGTCTGCGCGTTCGGATGGATGAAGTACTGCAAGAAACCGAAGCCCAGCTCAAGGGCCGACGCCGCATAGCCAAGCGCCCGTTCGATGCTTTGCCAAAGACTGATGCGGTCGTGCACGAGCGACAGGACGCGAATTCCCAAGAGGCGCTTGCCTGGGGTCTGGCCATGACCGAGGTAGGTAAGGGTGCCGAAGTACACCACGACGATCGCCAGCGCCCACCACGTATCCAGGCCGACAACCTTTACGCCCGTGGCAGACCCCCAATTCGAAGTGGCGATGCGCCAAAGAATACTTACCACGATCACGGCGAGATTGAAGATGATGAGATCTACCGCCATGGCGATCGCACGACGCTGAAAGGACGCGAGACGACGACCTTCGAGCGACAGCTGCCGAGGAGCGCTGTGCGCTTTAAAGCTCTTGGGTGCGAGCAGTTGCTTTAACGTAGGCATGTTGAGCAACCTTGTATGGTCCAACACCGGAGTCGAGCGGCGGCGAATTCGCCCGCCTTGAATGATGGAATGGACTCTTCCCGTGTCACCACACGGCTTCGGTGAGCCGAGCTGAGCCCTTGCCGTTCAGTGGATGGGATCACGAGAGGAGTCCGCCAAGCATGCTACGACTGTCGCCATAAACCTGGCAAAGGTGTGTTTGAACTGGCGTTTGCCGATGCCGATCAGGGTAACGGTCGGCTCAGGGGCCGAACAGGCAATGGCAGGGTGGAAGCTTGTAATCTGGATCAGGCAGGAGAGCCTGCAGGAGGCAGCGTGCCGTGGACAACCCGCGAAACCTGATCATTTGCATCGACGGCACGAACAACGAGCCGGGCGTTGCGAAAACCAACGTGCAAAGGCTCTTCCGCGTGCTGGTGAAGGAACCGGGCCGGCAGCTCGTCTACTACCAGCCGGGTGTCGGTACGCTCGATCCGGTGGGCACGATGGGCGCGCTGCGGCGCAGCGGCCTGCGCCTGCTCGACGCGATGAATGCCTGGATGATGCAGCGGCATGTCGGCGCGGCCTATCGCTATCTCTGCGAACACTATATGCCGGGTGATCGGATCTTCCTGTTCGGCTTCAGCCGCGGTGCCTATGCGGTGCGGGTGCTTGCTGGGATGCTGTCGACGGTGGGGCTGCTATACCCGGGCATGCAGGAGATGTACCCCTTTGCCTGGAAGCTGTACGCGAGTTATGACCCGCGTTCGATGTCGGCTGGCAGGCGTGCTCCGTACTACCAGGCAACCCGTAGCTTCATCACCAGTTACGCGCGCACCGTGAAGGTTCATTTCGCCGGGCTATGGGATACGGTCAGCTCGGTGGGCAACCCATGGCGGCCCAAGGTTTTCTATCGCACGCAGAAGAACAACGGCGTGTCCATCGTGCGACATGCAGTATCGCTGGATGAACGGCGCACGCTGTTTGTGCAGAACCTGTGGGGCGACGCATCCACGGGACAGGACATCCGTCAGGTCTGGTTTGCCGGTGTGCATGCCGACGTCGGCGGAGGCTACAAGACCGGCGTCGACAGCCAACTGGCGGAAATCCCGTTTGCATGGATGCTGCGCGAGGCCGAGCAGGCTGGCCTGATGGTCGATGCCGAGGCGGTGCGCAAGGCACGGCTGCCGCGACACCCCAAGCAAGTACGGCATCGCGCCAAAGGGCCGATGCATGACGAATTGATTGCGCACCCGTGGTGGCGCCTGCTCGAACACGCTCCGATTCCACGCCGGACGCGTTGCGGCGACGGCTGGGGTCCGTTGAACTATCGCGCGCACCGCGGGCGTGCACGCATGCTGTTCGATGGTGCGTTGATCCATTACAGCGTGTTCGAGCGCATGATCGCCGACGACGCCTACCAGCCGGTCAACCTGCCCGGACGTGTCGTCATCGTCGATTGAACGTCCCGCCGGCTCAGTCTGCCTGGCGTGTCTTCCACCATTCGAAGATGGCCTCGGCCAGGGACGCTACCCGCGTGAAGGCTGATTCCGGGTTGGTCAGCTCTTCGCCGATCCCTTCGAACACGTCCAGGTGGTAATACTGAGCCAGGGTTCGCCCGTTTTGGCTCAGGCTGCTGAAGGTGACGAAGCCGTGGTAGATGAAGGCGTGTCCGTGCCTGCCATGGCTAGCCGACAGGTCGATGCGGGTGAGCGCCGCCTGCCGCACCAGCGGCAGCGAGATCGCGCTGGTGTGGCATTTCAGCTCCAGACCAACCAGGTGCGGCAAGTTGGCAGCGCCTGCCACCCAGGCTTCGCGATCGTGCTTGTGCAGCAGGCAGATGTCCAGTTCGTGATCTACCCGGCTGGCACCGGTGAACTGCAGCGAGTTGTGCAGTTCGAAGGCGGTGCCGTCCGGCATTTCGAGCATGAGGAAACCTGGCGCCTGGCCGCCTTCACGCCGCAGCTTGGCTGGCGATCCGCGAAACACGATACGCTCGCCCCGCAGTACCGGCCGGTAGCTGCCGGTATACCAGGCGGGCCGGCCCTGCAGCAGCTCACTGAGTTCCGCACCCAGCGCCAGCAGGATCCAGGCTTCATATACCTTGCCCTTGTCGTTCAGCGTTGCGTCGTCAACGCCGGCATCGGCGAGCCGATCGGCTGCATACCCGATTGCAACGGTGGCTGCACGGATGACCTCGCCCGGATCGTTCCTAGGCATATACGTCGCCGAAATCCAGTTCGCGTTCCAGACCGCCGGGCGAGGGGTTGCCTGGCGTGCTTTCGGTGGGTGTCGAAGTTGGTGGGCCGAAAGCGTCGCGAATATCCCGCAATGCCTCTTCGAGAATGTACAGGGCCTTTTCCACGCTTGCTCGCTCGGTGACGAGCACCGCGGGGCTTAGTGGAAGCGTATGCCCATCTTCGTCAGGCGTGCCGGCATCGAGCCGCAGCAGCGCATTGTCTTCAGGGCCGATGCCGAGAATCTTGGGAGCGAGCCGATCCAGGATGTCGAAATGCGCTCGCAGCGGGAGCACGATCATCGACTCCAGCAGATCGGTCGTCATCAATACCGCTTCGGCGGAATTGCCCTCCAGATCAGTCAGCCTGACACGGCTTCGGATATCCACCGCGGTATCCGGGAAACGTTCGCCGATGGCGTCCACGCGCAACCTGGAAAACGTCCCCTTGTCCATGGCTGAACGACCCTGCTTGAGGATGTATCACCGACGATACCACCACCGCCCGGCCAGTCAGGCGAGGGCGTTCTAAATGGTGGGCTAGGGTGCGTGGCGGCAAACGCTCGCTGCCAGGGGCCAGTCTGCTCAAGCGGTGTTTGCGGACCGAACGCCACCTAGGCGCTGGCCGGCCGTATGCGCGACTCATCAACCTCCTTGGCAGTCATGGAACAGGGTGATTGGGGCAAGTTATCGGGGTAGGGGAGTGAGGGGCTTCCATGCGCCGCTGTGCCCGTCGGCGCCTGCTACGGCGGGATTGTTTCGGTCGGATCCACAAAATTCCGCACCTGCTCCGGCATGGGCCTCGAGCAAAACCCTTACGTGACCAGGTGTACGTTCGCAGTCACTCATCCGCCGGATCCATGACGATGGCGAATGCATGGGCCACCCAGTCGATGAACACGCGCACGCGCAGGCTTAGCTGGCGGTTGCGCGGATAGAGCACATGAACTGGTGTCGACGATGGCGGCGTATCAGGCAGCACCTCGACCAGCGAGCCATCCGCGAGCTGCTGTTCCACGGCATAGCGCGGCACCTGGATCAGGCCATGGCCGTGCAGCGCAGCCGTGCGGTAGGTGTCGCCGCCGTCGACCGACAGCCTGGTCGGCAGCATCACCGTTCTGACCTGGCCGTCGACCACGAACTCCAGCGGCAGCAGGCCGCCGGTGACGGAGGAACGGAAGCCCACCATGCGCTGCCCCTGCAAGGCGTTCCAGCGTTCCGGCATGCCGTGCTGCGCGAGGTAGCCGGGCGATGCGACGGTGATTTCGCGCAACAGCGCAATACGCCGCGATGACAGGTCGCTTTCCCTTGGTTCGCCCGTGCGCAGCACGCAGTCGATGCCTTCGCGGACCAGGTCGACATAGCGGTCGCCCTCGACCAACGCGAGTTCGATGTCGGGGTAATCGTCGAAGAAGGTCTGCAGTCCAGGCAGGATGAAGTGGCGCGCCTGGTTGCCCTGCACGCCGACGCGCAACAGGCCTTTCGGCTTGGCGCCGCTGAAGGCCGCGTCGGCTTCCTCGATGTCGGCGAGGATCGAAAGGCAGCGCTGGTAGTAGGCCTCGCCGTCGAGCGTGGCGCGCACCTGACGGGTGGTGCGTTCGAGCAGCCGCACCTTCAGCCGGGCCTCGAGTCGCTTGATCGCGTCGGTCACCGTGGATGCGGGCAGGCCGAGATCTTCGGCGGCGCGGCTGAAGCTGCTGCGCTCCACGACGCGGACAAAAACCCGCAGGGTGTCGAAGCGATCCATTATTTGTTATTTCCGGATAGTGATAGCGAATTCTTGCCGATTATCTGACGACGTGAAAGTGGGAAGGTAGCGCCACCCGATCCACCGGATCGCCACCCACCACGGAGAAAACCCATGTCGAACCAAACTTCCCGGATCGCCCTGATCACCGGCGCCAGCCGCGGCCTGGGCCGCAATACGGCCATCGCGCTCGCCCGCAAGGGCGTCGACATCATCGGCACCTATCACAGCAACAAGACCGAGGCCGCCGCCACTCAGTCCGCCATCGAGGCGCTGGGCCGCAAGGCGCTGATGCTCCAACTGGACACCGGCAAGGTCGCCGGCTTCCAGGCCTTCGCCGTCGAACTCAAGCAGGCGCTCGGCGCAGGCTGGAACCGCGACAACTTCGACTATCTGGTCAACAACGCGGGCATCGGCATCCATGTGCCGTTCGCCGAAACCACCGAGGCCGACTTCGACCGGCTGATGAACATCCACCTGAAGGGCGTGTTCTTCCTCACCCAAGCGCTGCTGCCGCGGCTGGCCGACGGTGGGCGCATCGTCAACCTGTCGAGCGGGCTGGCCCGCTTCAGTCTGCCGGGCTATGCCGCCTACGCAGCGATGAAGGGCGGGGTGGAGGTGCTGACCCGCTACCTGGCCAAGGAACTGGGACCGCGCGGCATCGCCGTGAACACCGTTGCGCCGGGCGCGATCGAGACCGACTTCGCCGGCGGCTCGGTGCGCGACAACAAACAGGTCAACGACTTCATCGCGGGCGTCACCGCGCTGGGGCGTCCGGGCCTGCCCGACGACATCGGCCCCGCCGTGGCTTCGCTACTCAGCGAGGACAACCGCTGGATCAATGCCCAGCGCATCGAGGTCTCCGGCGGCATGTTCGTCTGAGTCCACACGGGAGAACCAGCTCATGAAACAGGTCATTCTCATCACGGGCGCATCCAGCGGCTTCGGCGCCCTCACTGCGCGCGCGCTGGCCGGCGCCGGGCACACCGTCTACGCCGCCATGCGCGATACCGGCGGCCGCAATGCACCGCAGGTGGAAGCGGCCAGGGCGTATGCCAACGAACACGGCGTGGACCTGCGCACCGTCGAGCTCGACGTGCAGTCCGAAGCCTCGGTGCGGGCGGCCATCGACAGCATCCTGCAGGGCGGCGCGCACCTGGACGTGCTGATCCACAACGCGGGACACATGGTGTTCGGGCCGGCCGAGGCGTTCACGCCGGAACAGTACGCGCAGCTCTACGACGTCAACGTGCTCGGCACCCAACGCGTCAATCGCGCTGCGCTACCGATCCTACGTAAGCAAGGACACGGCCTGGTGCTGTGGGTGTCCTCCAGCAGCACCCGCGGCGGCACGCCGCCGTACCTCGCGCCGTACTTCGCGGCGAAGGCGGCGATGGACGCGCTCGCTGTCAGCTACGCGGGCGAACTGGCGCGCTGGAGCGTCGAGACGTCAATCGTCGTGCCTGGCGCCTTCACCCGGGGAACCAACCACTTCGCCCACGCCGGCGCACCGGCGGACGCGAAGCGTGCAGCAGAGTACGCCGCCGGCCCCACCGCCGACATTCCGGATGTCGCCCTGAAGGGACTCGCCGCGCTGGAGCCGCCGGATGCGGATGCCGCCGAGGTGGCAAAGGCCATCGTCGCGGTGGTCGATGCACCATTCGGCAAGCGCCCGTTCCGCGTGCACATCGACCCGTCGCAGGACGGGGCCGAAATCGTCAACGGCGTGGCGGACCGAGTGCGTGCCGAACTGTTGCGCAGGATCGGGCTGGAGGACGTGCTGCATCCCCGCGCCTAGGGATGGTCTGATCAATCGCCGCTCAGCCGCTTTCGCGGGTGATTGAACCCGACAAGGGCAAAAAGCACACGCCGATCGATCCCCTGTCGCACTTTTCATGCCGCCGTTGGCCTCCGCGG
>Ga0187815_10000003_pt1 | contig 122311 bp, 109 predicted proteins | sample NC_S_5_FD_132962 | JGI IMG/M metagenome (GOLD analysis project Ga0187815, IMG submission 132962) | Wetland sediment microbial communities from Neuse River Estuary, North Carolina, USA - ASW-S_5 | ecosystem: Environmental > Aquatic > Freshwater > Wetlands > Sediment | place: USA: North... | reverse complement strand
TGCGAGGTGACGGTCGACTCGTAGGGCGGCACGAAATTGCCGAGGATTTTCGAGCACGCGGTGGTGCGCACGTCCCTGGTCGCGAACAGGTCCTTGATCCCCAGCGGAATGCCCGCCAGCGGCCCGCCTTCGCCTTTGGCGATCTTCGCGTCGGCCGCCTCCGCCATCTCGCGCGCCCTGTCCGGCGTCTCCAGAACATAGGCATTGAGCGAGCGCGCGGCTTCCATCGCCGCCAGATGCGCCTCGGTCAGCTCGCGCGACGTAAAGGATTTTTTCGCGAGGCCGTCACGGGCCTCCGCGATCGTCATCGAAGTCAGATCGGTCATTTATTGATCGGGCTGCAGAAGAACGGGGAGAGCGTCTTGTCGTTGGCGGGATCGTCCTGCTTCGGACGCGTCAATTCACTGGCCTCGAGCGCATCGAGCACGGCATCGATCGCCTTGTCGGGATCGGCCTGCTTGCCCTGCTTCTCCATGGCATCCAGGAAGTCCATATAGGCCTTGTAGGCCTTTTCATCATCGCAGAGCAGACACATCGCTAGCCACTCTTTTTGTTTGACGCGTTTTCTTTACGCGAACCGGTACCCGCTTCGCCTGAAAACGCCATCTATTCAATAACCTTCGGCACCAGGAAGAAATGACCTTCTGTCGCCGGGGCGTTCTTCACGATGTCGTCGACGATTTCGCCGTCATTGACGACGTCGGCGCGCTTTTTCATCTCCATCGGCGTCACCGAGGTCATCGGCTCGACGCCGTCGATATTGACCTCCGACAACTGCTCGACAAAGGCCAGCATCGCATTCAGCTCGCCCTGCAAATGGGGAACTTCGGCCTCGGTGACCGCGATCCGCGCCAGATGCGCGATACGGCGAACAGTCGTGGCGTCCACGGACATTATATATGGGCCTCGCAACGGGGATTTCAGCCCGCCGTATAGCAGAGGCCGCTTTTGCGCCGCAACCGCGGGAGCCGGCCCCTACCCGGCCATCTGGCTCAGCCGGGCCAGCGCCCCGCCCGCGAGCGCCCGCGTCAGCTCTGCGGCCGGCATTTCCCGGCCCATCCGTACCGCCTGTCCTGCCCAAAGATTGCTGAAATCGACCCGACCGAGCTTTTCGGCCGCCGCCTTCAGCGGACCAAGGGCGGTGGCCGCATGGGGGAACGCCGGGGCATCCGGCGAAATCGGGCCGACCTCGCGCATCACGCGATTGGCGACGCCGCGCGCCGGGCGGCCGGTCATGACATTGGTGATGACGGTGGCCTCGTCCGTGGCCTGCGCCAGCGCCGCACGCGCCAGAACGGTCACCTTCGATTCGGGGCAGCGAAGATAGGCGGTGCCGATCTGCACTCCCGATGCACCGAGCGCAAACGCCGCCGCGATACCGCGCCCATCGGCGATGCCGCCGGCAGCTATGACCGGCACCTTCACGGCATCGACCACCTGCGGCACCAGCGCAAACGTGCCGGGCTGCTCGGCGATGTTTTCGGTGAGGAACATGCCGCGGTGGCCGCCGGCCTCCGCGCCTTGCGCGATGATGACGTCGGCGCCGTTCTCCTCGAGCCAGATCGCTTCCTTCACGGTCGTCGCCGACGACATCACGATGCTGCCGGCGGCTTTGACGCGCTTGACCAGATCCGGCGACGGCAGACCGAAATGGAAGCTCACCACCTCGGGCTTCAGCTCTTCGACCACAGCGCAAAAGGCAGCGTCGAAAGGCGCGCGGTTGGCGGCGTTGATGGGCGCCGAGGGATCGAGCCCAAGCTCCTTGTAATAGGCACCAAGCCGCGTCTTCCATCCGGCTTCGCGCGTTGGGTCCGCATCAACGGCCTTGTGGCAGAAGAAGTTCATGTTGATCGGCGCAGAGACGCGCTGGCGGACGATGTTGACCTGCTCGCGCGCCTTCTCCGCCGAGAGCATCGCGCAAGGCAGGGAGCCCAGCGCGCCGCCCTGTGCGGCCGCGATCACCAGCTCGGCATCCATCGCGCCCGCCATCGGCGCCAGCACGATCGGGAATTCGGTGTTGAAGAGGTCGATAAGACGACGGTCCGGCCACATGGCTTTTCTCTCTTTGGTTCAACTTGCACCGCTGCACCTTCTCCCTTGTAGGAGAGGGTCGCTTCGCACCGCGAAGCGAGGGGTTTGTCTCCGCAGAGAGAGACCCCTCATACGGCGAGGATTGCATCCGCGCCACCTTCTCCCACAAGGGGGGAATGAAAGGAGGTCACCGTCGCTGAATTCCGGCCTCCAAGCAGGAGTTGTTCGGCTTCGGTGACGATGCGCTCGACGATCTCCGCGGCCGGGGGAATATCATGGATCAGCCCGACCGACTCCCCGGCAAAGACAACGGCGACGTCGAAATTGCCCGCGACTCTGGCCGCGAAATATTCCGCGGACACGGCCTCGACTTTCTGCATGAGCTCCACCTCGTGGCCAATCCAGCGCCGCACATGGTAGTTGATCAAGGTGCGCCCGGTGAATGGCGCAGGCCAGAAGATTTTCCGCGACCAGTCCGGCACGACACCGCGCACGGTCTCACCGGCGTTCGCCGCAACGATCCGACGCTTCGCTTCATCGGCGCCGTCGGCCTCGATGCTGGCATAGAAGCGCGTGCCCATCAGCACGCCGGATGCCCCGAGCATCATCATCGCCGCAAGGCCGCGCCCGTCGGCAATGCCGCCGGCTGCGACGACCGGCACGCGGCCGGCGGCCAAATCGATGATGACAGGGACGATGTCGATCGTGGTGCGCGAGGCGCCGTGCCCTCCGGCCTCGGTGCCCTGCGCAATCAGGATATCGGCGCCGGCATCGAGCGCTTGCCTAGCCATGTCTTCGCTCTGCACCTGGCAGATCAGGAGCGCGCCGCTCTCTTTGATGCGTGACGAAAAGGGCGCGGGATCGCCGAACGACAGCATGATCGCACGCGGCTTTGCCGCGAGTGCGATGTCGAGAAGCTCCGGCTGCTTCGCCATGCTCCAGGTAATGAAGCCGATGCCGAAAGCTCCGGAGAAGCTTTTTAGTTTCGCCGTCTCCGCTTCCAGCCGCGTCCTGTCGCCGTAGCCGCCGCCGAGGATGCCGAAACCACCCGCCTCACTCACCGCCCGCACCAGGCTCGGCCCCGCCAACGTATCCATCGGCGCCAACAGTACCGGGTGCTTGATGCTCAGAAGCGCGGTCAATCGCGTTGCGATCGGCATGACGATTCCTTCTCCTCTGGACAGGCAGCTTAGGCCGGACTATCATTCTCAAAAAATGAATACTTTAGAACGCAGACATCTCTAGATCGAAACGGAGATTTGCGATGGAGCTGACCGATCTCCAGACCTTCTGGGTCGTCGCCCGCACCGGCGGCATCACCCGCGCGGCCGAAGAACTCAACACTGTGCAGTCCAATGTGACTCAACGCGTCAAAGCGCTGGAAGCCGAGATCGGCACCGCCTTGTTCGAACGTCACAGCCGCGGCATGACCTTGACCGGCGCCGGCCGGCGTCTGTTGCCCTACGCCCAGCGGATGGCGGCCTTGTCGCGCGAAGCGGTACTGGCCGCACGCGACGACGGCGAGCCCAAGGGTCCGCTCGCCATCGGATCGATGGAGACGACGGCCGCCGTGCGTCTGCCCGCCTTGCTCGCCGATTTCCATCGCCGCTATCCCGCCGTGCAGCTCAGCCTGCGCACTGCCACCACCACCGACCTCGTCGCCGCCCTGCTCGACGGCAATCTCGATGGCGCCTTCGTCGCGGGTCCCATCGAGCACGCCGACCTGACTGCAACGGTCGCATTCCGCGAGGAGCTGGTGCTGGTCACTGCGCGGCACATCAAGAACCTTGCGGAGTTGCGCGCGGCGACGCCGGACTCCGGCCCGACCGCGCTGGTGTTCCGCACCGGCTGCACCTATCGCCAGCGCCTGGAGCAGGTTCTCACCGAATTCGGCTGGCCGTCGGCCACGCGGTTCGAGCTGGGCACGCTCGACGGCATGGTCGGCTGCGTTGCCGCCGGCATGGGCGTGACGCTGCTGCCGCGCGCGGTGGTCGGACGAAACGAGGGCGTGCGGATCCATGCGCTCGGCGCGACGCTATCGCGGGTGGAGACCCTGTTCATCACCCGCCGCGCCGCCCATGAGTACAGCGCGCTGCGCGGTTTCATCAGCTGCCTGAACAGCAAGGACGAAGATATAGCGGCTTAAGACCGACCGTCCTTCCGCGCAGCGAAATTCGAGACGTCGCCGCCACAATTTTGTAGCAAAACGCCAGACGGTCGCTTCGCGCATGCAATGCGCGGCGTTGAGCCGCGTCGACCGGAATCTTCTGGCTCGTCGCCTCTACTACGTTAGTATGAGGCGCTTTCTGCCAACAACCACAACGTCAACATCGGGAGGGACTGCGATGCGTCAAGCAATCGTATTGTGCTGTTCTGTTGCCTTGTTGGGAGCGGCCAGCACCGCCAACGCGCAAGACTGGACGAAATCGAAATGGGGGCCCGACGACGAGATCGGCGCCGCCAACTACATGACGCCTGAACTGGTCGTCAAAGCCGCGCAACTGGTGAAAACAGGCAAGACCTACGCGCTCGGATTTCCCGTGGACTCCAAGATGCCTGCCTACCCGCCCCGCGCCTTCAAGATCACCGTGGTGCAGCCGGGCCAAGCCGGCATTCCCGGCATCGGGCCGAGCAAGACCACCTATAACGACGACATCATCGAAGGCTGGGTCGGCGTCGGCAGCCAGATCGACGGGCTCGGCCATATCGGCGTCGAGCATGTCTACTACAATGGCAACAAGCTGCTCGACTTCGCCGATCCCACCGGCCTGAAGAAGCTCGGCGTCGACAAGATCCCGCCGATGGTGACGCGCGGCGTTCTGCTCGACATGGCCGCCCATTTCGGCACGGACGTGGTCAAGGAAGGCACCGCCTTCAATGTCAAGGAGATCGAGGAAGTCGCCCAAAAACAAGGCGTCGAAATCCGTCAGGGCGACGTTGTGATCTTCCACACCGGTTGGGCCAGCCTGATTGGCAAGGACGACAAGCGCTTCAACTCGGGCGAGCCGGGTCTCGGCGTCGAAGGCGCGAAGTACCTGACCGGCAAGGGCGTCGTTGCCGTCGGTGCGGACACCTGGGGGGTCGAGGTAATTCCGTTCGAGAGCAAGAACGTGTTCGAGGTGCACCAGATCCTGCTGCCGATGAACGGCACCTACATCCTGGAAGTGCTCAATACGGCCGAGCTCGCCAAGGACAAGGCCTATGAGTTCCTGTTCGTGCTTGGCCAGCCGCGCTTCAAGGGCGGCGTGCAAAGCATGATCAATCCGGTCGCGATAAGGTAACTTCGCCGAGGCTGCTGCTTCACCTCTTCCCGATGGGGAGAGGTGAAGCAAGTGCTTTGCCTGCCGTGCAGCGACCGTGTTATGCGCTGCCCATGCCCGCCCCCATCCTTCCGCTGATCGAAGCAGCCAGCCACTGGCCCGAGCGCGGTGCGCTGATCGGCCTCGATCTCGGCACCAAGACCATTGGCGTCGCCGTCTCCGATCCGGACCGGCGGCTTGCCACCGGCGTCGAAACCATCCAGCGCAAGGCGTTCAAGGCTGATGCGGCGCGCCTCCTGGCGCTCGCCACCGAACGAAACGCCACCGGCTTCGTGCTGGGACTTCCCATCAACATGGATGGCAGCGAGGGCCCGCGCGCGCAGTCGACCCGCGCCTTTGCCCGCAATCTCGCCGGGCTCACCGAACTCCCCATCGGCCTCTGGGACGAGCGGCTCTCCACCTCAGCCGTGGAGCGCGAACTGATCGGCATGGATGTCAGCCGGGCCAAACGTGCGGAAGTGATCGACGAGCATGCTGCGATTTTCATCCTGCAGGGTGCGCTCGACCGGCTGAAGACGCTGCGCGGGGACCGCTGAGAATGGCGGTGGTGATCTCGGCGCTGCTACCGGTGTTTTTGCTGATCGTGCTCGGCTTCGTCCTCAAGCGCAGCCTGATGCGGCTGGACACACAATGGCACGGGCTGGAGCGGCTGACCTATTACGTGCTGTTCCCGATGCTACTGATCCAGTCGCTGGTGAAGGCCGATCTTTCCAGCGTGCCGGTCGCCGGCGTCGGTGGCGCGCTGATGCTCTCCGCGCTCGCCATGTCACTGCTTTGCCTGGCGCTGCGTCCCCTCTTCTCCCGCTGGAACATCGACGGCCCCGCCTTCACCTCGATCTTCCAGGGCGCGACACGCTGGCAGACTTTTGTGGCCCTTGCGGTCTCCAGCAATCTATTCGGCAACACCGGGCTGGCGCTGGCATCGGTCGCCATGGTCGCCATCATCCCGCTGGTCAATGTGCTCAGTGTCTGGGTGCTCGCGCAGTATGCCTCGCCGGAAAAGCCGCCGGTCCGCACCATCGTGATGACGGTCGTGCAGAACCCGCTGATCTGGGCCTGTGTCATCGGACTTGCCGTCAATATCACGCACCTGCCGCTGCCAAAGGTCTGGCATGATGTCGCCGAAGCACTCGGCCGCTCCTCCCTCGGCATCGGCCTGCTCGTCACCGGGGCCGGGCTGCATCTTGAAGGACTGCTCCGCCCGAGCCTTGCCGCATCGATCGCGGTCTTCCTCAAGCTCGTCGTGATGCCGGTCCTTGCAGTCGCGCTGGCGCTCTCGTTCGGCATATCAGGCCCAGGCCTGGTGATCGTGGCCGTCTGCTCGGCCGTGCCCACATCGTCCTCCGCCTATGTCATGGCGCGGCAAATGGGCGGCGACGCGCCGCTGCTGGCACAGATCATTGCGCTGCAGACGATCTTGGCCGCGATCACGATGCCCCTTGTGATCGCGCTGGTGAAGTGAGCTCTGACCTCCACCGTCATGGCGAGGAGCGAAGCGACGAAGCAATCCATTTCGCCTCAAGCGGACGGCGGACTTGAACCCTGCGTAGCTTGCGCAGCAAGCAGATAAGGGTCGCTTCGCTCGCAATGACGATCGGGATTCAGGATCCCGCCAGCCAAATCGTCTGTAGCGTCGCGGCGAGATTATTCAGGCCGTGCAGCGCGATGGTCAGCCAGGTCGAGCCGGTGCGGTAGCGGATGTAGCCGAACAAGAGACCGATCGAAAACACCTCGCCGAAGAAGAACCAGTCATATTGCAGGTGCAATGAGGTCCAGGCGATCGACGACAGGAGGATGGCGCCGGCAGGACCTAGGCGCGACTCCGACCAGCCGCGATAGAGGAAGCCGCGGGCAAACAGTTCTTCCGAGATCGGCGCGGCGATGCAGAAGGCGATCACCAGCAGCCACAACGCGCCATCGGCCTGCGCCGATTTCAGCACGTCGCCCATGAAGCCCGGCGCGACCTCCCGTCCCAGCGCTCGCGACAACAGGTCCCAGCATCCGACCAGCACGACAAGAGAGACCACGCCGAGCGCGACGTTCTTCCAGGAAGTCCAGCGCAGGGCGAGATAATCGGCAAAGGGCGTGCGAGACGGTTTGATCGCGATCCAGCAGGCGGCAGCGACCGCTGGCAAGCCCATGATGACCGACAGCGAGATGGTCAGCCCGCCGCCGACGGTGCGGATCGTCGTGGCAATATCGGCATCCCCTTCCTGCCGCAGCACGAAATAGGCGACCACCGCCAACTGGCCGGCGAACATCCCCGCGAAGATGAATAGACCCCACAGCGTGGTGCCCCAGAATTTCCAGATTTTCGGCGGGCGTGGGTCGGTCGCCGACAGGGGTGGAGGAGTCTGCAGGCTGATCGAATCCATCAGGCGGTTTCCCGGTTTCTCTACCTGTCATGCCCGGGCCTGGCCCGGGCATCCACGTCTTTGCCGCCTTATGGTTAGAAAGGCGTAGATGGCCGGGCCGTCTGGCCAAGACGCCCTTCGCACTAGGCCCGGCCCTGACGCCTGGTTGTTACGGCAGCGCCCGCTCCAGCAGCCGGCGGACATCGTCGGCGGGAAGTTCCGTTGCGCCGTACATGCCGCCGTGGTTGCCCGCAAGCCGGGTGTCCGCGAACAATTCCGCATGATGCGGCGCCACCGCATTGAGCGCGGCGGCAGCCGCAAGCAGCGCAAGCTTCTCGACGGCAACCCGAGCAACCCGCTCGCCATCGGGACGGCGGAACGCCTTGCCGATGAAGGCAGCAGCTTCCGCGGAACCCGGCAGTCCCCTGCTCTCACTCACCAATTGCTGCAGCACCGCCACCGCCGCATCCGGCTCACGCGAGAGCGCGCGGAGCACATCCAGGCACATGACATTGCCCGAACCTTCCCAGATCGCGTTGACCGGCGACTCCCGGTAATGCCGCGCCAAAATGCCTTCCTCAACATAGCCATTGCCGCCGAGGCACTCCATCGCCTCGTACAAAAAGCCCGGCGCGCTCTTGCAGACCCAGTATTTGATCGCGGGCGTCAGCAGGCGCATGTAGGCGGCTTCGCCTGCATCGTCGCTCGTGCGGTCGAAGGCGCGGCAGAGCCGCATGACGAGCGCAATCGAGGCTTCCACATGCAGCGCCATGTCTGACAGCACCGCCTGCATCAGCGGCTGATCGGCGAGATGTTTTTGGAACACGCTGCGGTGCCGGGCGTGATGCAGCGCGTGTGCAAGCCCGGATCGCATCAGCCCGGCGGAGGCAATCGCGCAGTCCTGCCGCGTCAACTGCACCATCTGGATGATGGTGCGGATGCCCTTACCTTCCTCGCCGATGCGCTCGGCATAGGCGCCGTGGAATTCGACCTCGCTCGACGCATTGGACCGGTTGCCGAGCTTGTCCTTCAGACGCTGGAAATGGATCGCATTGACGGAACCATCGGGCGCAAAGCGCGGCATCAGGAAGCAGCTCAAGCCTTCCTCAGCCTGCGCCAGCACCAGGAAGGCGTCGCACATCGGCGCCGACATGAACCATTTATGGCCGGTGATCCGGTAGCCGCTGGCGCTGCATTCCGCGCGCGTCATGTTGGAACGCACGTCGGTGCCACCTTGCTTCTCGGTCATGCCCATGCCGATCGTCATGCCGCGCTTGGTCCACCACGGCGCAAAACTCGGATCATAAGCACGCATCGACAGCACGGGCATGACCTTCGCCAGCAGGTCCGGCTGCGACGCCAGCGCCGCGACGGAGGCGCGCGTCATGGTGATCGGGCAGAGATGGCCGGTCTCCACCTGCGCCGCGATATAGAATTTTGCCGCGCGCACCACTTCCGACGCGCCACCGGCAGGCTTGCCGTCCGCGGCCCAGGTGGAATTGTGCACGCCGGCATGCGCGCTGTGCGCCATCAGCTCATGATAGGCCGGATGAAACTCGACCTCGTCGCGGCGGTTGCCGCGGGAATCGAAGGTCCGCAGCTTTGGCGTATTCTCGTTGGCAATTCGTCCGCGCTCGGCCATCGCGGCCGAGCCCCAATGTTTGCCGAAATCCGACAGTTCCTTCGCGGCGGAGGCGCCGCCATTGGCCGCTACCGCCTCGACCAGCGGGCGATCGCTGCTGTAGAGATCGACATCGCAGAACGGCGGCGACTGGTTGAAGACCTCATGGGTCCGGAAGACTGCCTCTTTCATGGCTGGTCCTGTGATGAAATCAGAGACGACGCGGGAGAATGGGGAAATCATAGGCCTCACCGCCCGCGCCGGGCAGCGAAAAGTGCCACCACTCCCTGAAATAGTTCACAAAGCCTTGCTTGCGCATCGCGGCCACCAGCGTGGTGCGCCATCTGCGCTGTTCTGGCGTGATCAGGGGGGATGCCGTATTGGCCTTCACGTCGGAACAATCATAGCCGGTGCCCATGTCGATGCTGCCTTCGGGTGCGCGAGCCTGCACCGGAGCGGTGCAGTCCGCGTACACTTTAGCAGGATCGAACTTTGCGGAATTGTCCGCGGTCAAATCGACCAGCGTCAGGTCCAGCGCAATGCCGGTGGAATGGCCGGAATAGGTCGCGATATAGCCGAGGCGGAACAGGTCGGCCTTGCGGAAGGCGGGATTGTAGCGCCGCTCGGCCGGCGTCTCCTTGCCGTTGCGCGACCATTTCACCATGTCGGCGACCGCCCGCGTCGGCCGGTAGCAGTCGAACATCTTCAGTGACAGCTTTTGCTTGGCCAACTCCTGCTGGACGGCCTTCAGCCGTAAGCCCACCTCGCGCTTCACCACGCACTCGCCGGCCTGGTATCCAGGGAGCGGATGACCGACGAAGTTGTTGGAGGTGGCGTAACGAATGTCCTGGATGATGGTGGGGTCGATGTCCCGCAGATACACGAAGCCACCAGGAAGGCTTTGGGCTTCAGCCACGCCGGTCGAGACAACGGAAAGAATGGCGGCAAGAATAACCCGCATGCGAAGCGTACCCTGACACGTCATGGCCGGGCTTGTCCCGGCCATCCGCGTCTCTTGACCGACCTTAAACAAGACGTGGATGCCCGGGACAAGCCCGGGCATGGGAGGCCTTCGGAACTATAGCGGGGGCTGCCCTTTACTCTACTGCCCGACAGACCGGGGGATAACTCGGCCATGCCGGATTCCCGCTTGCCCCACCCCCCAACCGCGCCTATAGCTCTGGCTTTAATGACCTTCGCATCGAAATCGACTTTCGTCCTCGGTCACCGGCATCTGCTGGGAATCGAGGGGCTTTCCGTTGCCGACATTTCCGGCCTGCTCGACCTTTCCGAGGAATATGTCGAGCTCAACCGGCAGGTGGACAAGAAGCGCACTTCGCTTCGCGGGCGAACCCAGGTCAACCTGTTCTTCGAGGCTTCAACCCGCACCCAATCCTCCTTCGAGATCGCCGGAAAGCGGCTCGGCGCCGACGTCATGAACATGTCGGTCTCGTCTTCTTCCATGCGCAAGGGCGAGACGCTGATCGACACCGCGGTGACGCTCAACGCCATGCACCCCGATATCCTCGTCGTGCGTCACCACGCCTCGGGCGCGGTGGAACTGCTGGCGCGCAAGGTCGATGGTTCCGTGATCAATGCCGGCGACGGCTCACACGAGCACCCGACCCAGGCGCTGCTGGATGCGCTGACCATCCGCCGCAACAAAGGCCGCATCGAGGGGCTCATCGTCGCGATCTGCGGCGATGTCATGCATTCGCGCGTCGCCCGCTCCAACATCCTGCTGCTCAACACCATGGGCGCGCGGGTCCGCGTCGTCGCGCCATCGACGCTGCTGCCGCAGGGCATCGAGCGCATGGGCGTCGAGGTGGCGCGCGACATGCGAGAAGGACTCGACGGTGCCGATATCGTCATGATGCTGCGGCTGCAGCGCGAGCGGATGAACGGCTCGTTCGTCCCCTCTTCCGGCGAGTACTTTCACTATTTCGGGCTCGACCAGAAGAAGCTGTCCTACGCCAAACCCGATGCCCTCGTGATGCATCCGGGGCCGATGAACCGCGGCGTCGAGATCGACTCCGCGGTCGCCGACGGCCCACAGTCGCTGATCCGGGAACAGGTGGAAATGGGAGTGGCGGTGCGGATGGCGGTGCTGGAAGCGCTCGCCCGCAACCTGCCGAACGCGTGAGAATATGCTGACCGAACGCCGTCCGATCCTGCTCGCAAATGCCCGCGTCGTCGATCCCTCGCGCGATTTCGACGGCCCCGGCGACGTGCTGATAGCCGATGGCATCATCCGCGACTCCCGGCGCGGCATTGGCGCGGCGGGCGTGCCCGAAGGCACCGACATCATCAATTGCTCCGGCAAGGTCGTGGCGCCCGGCCTGATCGACATGCGCGCCTTTGTCGGCGAGCCTGGGGCCAGCCACCGCGAGACCTTTGCCTCGGCGAGCCAGGCGGCCGCAGCCGGTGGCATCACCACCATCATCTGCCAGCCGGACACCTCGCCGGTCATCGACAATTCCGCCACCGTCGACTTCGTGCTGCGCCGCGCCCGCGACACCGCGATCGTCAACATCCATCCGATGGCCGCGCTGACCAAGGGCCTGCGCGGCGAGGAGATGACCGAGATTGGTCTGCTGAAGGCTGCAGGCGCCGTCGCCTTCACGGACGGCGACAGAAGCGTCACCAATGCGCAGGTGATGCGGCGCGCCCTCACCTACGCCCGCGATTTCAATGCGCTGATCGTGCACCACACCGAGGATCCCGACCTCGTCGGCGAAGGCGTGATGCATGAAGGCGAGTTCGCGACCCGGCTCGGGCTCGTCGGCATCCCCTATGCCGCGGAATCGGTGATGCTGGAGCGCGACATGCGCCTCGTCGCGCTCACCGGCGGGCGCTATCACGCGGCATCGCTGACCTCGAGCGAGTCGCTGGACATCCTAAAGCGCGCCCGCGATGCCGGCGTCGACGTCAGCGCCTCCGTGTCGATCAATCACGTGACGCTGAACGAGAACGACATCGGGCCCTACCGCACGTTCCTGAAACTGTCGCCGCCGCTGCGCACCGAGCAGGATCGCCAGGCGCTGGTTGCGGCACTTTCCTCAGGTCTTCTCGACGTCATCATGTCCGATCACAACCCGCAGGACGTCGAGGTGAAGCGCTTGCCGTTTGCCGAAGCTGCAGCCGGCGCGGTCGGCCTGCAGACGATGCTGCCGGCGGGTCTGCGGCTGATCCATAGCGGTGATCTCGATTTCAAGACGCTGATTCGCGCCATGTCGACCCGTCCGGCCGAGTTGCTCGGGCTGCCTGGCGGTTCCCTGCGCGCCGGTTCGCCCGCTGACGTCATCGTGATCGATCCCGATGCGCCGTGGGTGCTCGACCCCGCCGACCTCAAATCGCAGTGCAAGAATACGCCCTTCGACGAAGCCCGCTTCTCCGGCCGCGTCGTGCGTACTATTGTCGGTGGACGCACAGTTTACGAGCACGTCTGACACACGCTGACATCACTGAGGGAGCGCCGCCGATGGGAGCCGAAATCTTTCTGCCTGTCGCCTTCGTCGTCGGCTATCTGCTGGGCTCGATTCCGTTCGGGCTGATCCTCACCAAACTCGCGGGCACGCAGGACCTGCGTTCGATCGGTTCCGGCAATATCGGCGCCACCAATGTGCTGCGCACCGGCAAGAAGGGCCTCGCCGCAGCGACGCTGCTTGGCGACCTGCTGAAGGGCACGGCGGCGGTCATTATCACCGGCTCTCTCTGGGGACCCAATGCCGCGATGCTGGCTGGCCTCGGCGCCTTCCTCGGCCATATCTTCCCGCTCTGGCTCAAGTTCAAGGGAGGCAAGGGCGTTGCGACCTATATCGGCGTGCTGCTCGGCCTGTTCTGGCCGGCGGCCGCGATGTTCGGCGCGATCTGGATCGCGACCGCGCTTGCGACCCGCTACTCGTCGCTGGCCGCGCTGCTGGCAAGTTGTGTGACGCCGATCTTCCTGTGGTTCCTCGGCCACCCCGCGCTGTCTTCGCTGTTTGCCGTGCTGACCCTGCTCCTGTTCTGGACCCACCGCGAGAACATCAAGCGATTGCAGGCGGGCACCGAGGGCAAGATTGGACAGAAATAATTCAGCGGGCGGTGCCGTTCGGAGAACAATCGTTTCTCAGCGGTTCCTGCTATCGTCCCACGATCCGCGGACCCGACCCGCCTGATGCAGAAAGAAACGCCCTATCGCCCGGACATCGACGGCCTACGGGCGGTCTCCATCCTGCTGGTCGTCCTCTTTCACGCCCATCCCTGGCTGGTGCCCGGCGGTTTCGTCGGCGTCGATGTGTTTTTTGTCATCTCCGGATTCCTAATCTCGCGCATCATCCTGTCGCAATGCGACGCCGGCTCCTTCTCGCTGTCCAATTTCTACGCCCGCCGCATTCGCCGCATCGTTCCGGCGCTACTGACGGTGCTGATCGCGACCAGCGCGATCGGGTGGTTTGTGCTCTTGCCCGATCAGTTCATCCTGCTTGGAAAGAACATCGTTGCCAGTGTCGCCTTCGCGGCCAACCTGTACCAGCTCGGACAGACCTCCTATTTCGCGCTGGACGCTGGCGATAATCCGCTGCTCCATCTCTGGTCGCTCGGCGTCGAAGAGCAATTCTACATCCTTTGGCCACTGACCTTGTTGCTGCTTTCCGGCTCCATCAGGCGTGCCCGCTGGATCGGGCTGATCGGACTCGCCTCGTTCTGCATCAGCCTCAGCATCTTTGCCGGATACACCGATTGGGCGTTTTACTCGCCGTTGCCACGAGCCTGGGAATTGCTCGCTGGAGCCCTGCTCGCCGAACGAGACCTCGGCAGTGAAATCTGGCGCCGAAAGCTACCGGACAATGTGCTGAGCACTATCGGCATTGCAGCGATTCTTGTCGCCGCCTTTGCGCTCGACCGCACGCGACTCTTTCCCGGCCTCTATGCGCTGCTCCCTGTAGTGGGTGCGGCGCTCATCATCGCTTCACCGAACGGCTGGGTGAACCGGCTCGTGCTGTCGAACCGCCTGATGGTCTGGATCGGCCTGATCAGCTATCCGCTCTATCTCTGGCATTGGCCGCTGTTCTCTTATCTCGCGATCCTGCGCAACGGAGTGCCCAACTTCCTGGAAATCTGGGCCGCCGGAATCGCCGCGATCATGCTGTCGGCCCTGACCTATCGCTTTGTCGAAATTCCGTTGCGCCACCGAAGCGGCGTAGTCGCAAAACTGTCTACCGGCATGGCGCTGGTCGGCGCGTTCGGGATAGTGGCCATCAGCGTCCATGGATTTGGTTTCCGGTTTTCGCCGCAGATTCAGGAGATCGCGCGCATCCGGCCACAGGACAATTCCGGATTCCGCGACAAGTGTTTCCACGAGGCGCCTGGCGCCGCGTTCAGCGAGCAATGCATTGAGGAAGGAACAAAGCCGCTCGTCTTCCTGTGGGGAGACTCGACCGCCGGCGCACTCTTTCCCGGGCTGAAAGCTGCTGAAAGTAAGCGCGGGAGCTTTCGCCTGGCGCGATACACTTCGCCCGGCTGTGCGCCGATCCTCGATACCGGCACCAACTCGACATGTGACAGGGCCAACCGCGTCGCCTACGGATTCCTCAAATCCTCCCATCCCGATCTCGTGCTGCTGCATGCAACGTGGGGAAGCCACAGCGATCTGGGCAAGCTGCGTGCCACGATAGCAGAGCTGAAATCGATCGGTGTCCGGCGGATCGTGCTGCTGGGCCCGGTTCCGGTCTGGAAGCGCACCCTTCCCCACACATTGGTCAACTACTACCGGTTCCGTCACACCATTCCCGACCGTATTGCGACCGGCGTCTCAGGGCCCGCCGATGACGATCGAATGATGGCCTTCAGCAAGGCCGAAGGCGCCGAATACATTTCGGCATGGCGGGCATTGTGCAACCCCGAGGGATGCCTCACGCGCTCGGGCCCGGCCGCAGGCGACATCCTGGCAACGGACACCCTTCATCTCTCGGACGAAGGCTCGAGATATCTCATCGAGGCGATCAGCGATCGACTATCGCTGCCCTAAAACTTCAGCGCCTGCTCGACAAAGCGCGCCGCGGCGAGCGCCTTTGCATCGCTGCCGTACGGCGCGATCACCTGAACGCCGACGGGCAGATTGCCCTCGACCATGAGCGTCGGCACGTTGACGCAAGGCGTGCCCAGCAACGTCCAGAGCCGGTTGAGGCGCGGATCGCCCGTGAAATCCAGCCCTTTGGGCGGCGCCCCCGGGGCGGAATAGGTCAAGAGCACATCGACCTCTTCGAATACCGGGCCGAGAGCTGCACGCGCCCGCGCGGCGATCGCCTGTGCCTCATCATATTCGGCGGGCGGAATGTCCCTGCTCTCGTCAAGCCGGCTGCGCAACAATGGAGCCATCTCGGCGTAGCGCTCGCGATATTCCCAGGCGAGAGCCTGATGCGCCTCGAACTGCTGCACCGTGGTGTGAATGCGCCAGGCATGCGCGAAGATCTGCGGCAGCGCGAGCGCATGCACCTTGGCGCCGGCACGTTCCGCTGCGCGCACTGCGGTTTGCAGCGCTTCGCTACTCTCCTTTTCCACCCCACCGGCAAAGTCCTGCGTCGCCACGCCGATGCGCGGCGCCGCTGACGATGCCGGCAACAGCAATTCCGGCCGCCCCGTCATCGCCGAGAGGCCGCAGGCGAGGTCTTCGACACCCGCCGCGAACAGGCCCACCGTGTCGAGCGACCACGAAAAGCATTTCACGCCCACGGTTGGAAGCAGCCGATAGCTCGGCTTGATCGCGGCCGCGCCGCAGAAGGAGGCCGGCCGGATCACCGAGCCGCCGGTCTGGGTGCCCAGCGCGAGCGGGACCATGCCGGCGCCCACCGCCGCCGCCGATCCCGACGATGATCCACCCGGCGTGTGGCCGTGATTGTGCGGATTGACGGTCGCGGTCGGGTCGTTGGCGGCAAAAGCCGTGGTCGTGGTCTTGCCGATGATGGTGGCGCCCGCCTGCTTGAGCATGGACACGACAGGCGCGTCCGCCCTGGGATGAAAGCCGCGATAGATCGGCGAGCCCATCTCGGTCGAGAAATTGGCGGTGTCGATGATGTCCTTGATCCCGACGGCGATGCCCCGCAGCGGCCCCTCTGCCGGCGCGTGGGCTGCGAGGGCATGGCCGACGAAGGCGCCAATTGTCTTGTCCTGTGCGGCAATCGCTTCCAGCGACTGCGCAATCGCGGTGTCAGCGGAAAGTTCGCCCTTTGCGATACGGCGCTGGAGATCGGCAAGTGAAATCATGGCTGGATCCTTCGACTGAGCCCGTTTTACGAAGCCGGTCATCTCGGGGCAAGCAAGCCGGGGCCGCTTGATCGCATCTTGCGGTTGAGCGAAGCTGTGCCCGCATGCACGAGCGGACGCCCAGCACAAATCTCTCCGACGCGGAACGGCTCAGCCGGCTGCGGCTGATCCGCTCGGACAATATCGGGCCGCGCACGTTCCGCGCGCTGATCCGTCACTGCGGCGATGCGGCCAGCGCGCTGGAGCGGCTACCGGAGCTGGCGCGCCGCGGCGGCGCAGCGCGGCAAGGACGCATCTGCACCGCGGACGACGCGCGTGCCGAACTTGAATCGTGCCGGAAGCTGGGCGTCAGCCTAGTCGCACCGGGCGAAGCGTTCTATCCGCCGCGGCTGGCCATGATCGACGACGCGCCTCCCCTGCTCGCGGTCCGCGGCACGCTGGAAACGCTGATGCGGCCGATGATCGCCATCGTCGGCTCGCGGAATGCGTCCGGCGCCGGGTTGAAGTTCGCGCAGTCACTGGCGCGCGATCTCGCCGAAGCCGGCTTTGTCATCATATCCGGGCTTGCGCGCGGCATCGACCAGGCCGCGCACCGCGCCAGCCTTTCCGGCGGCACGGTCGCCGTGCTCGCCGGGGGTCAGGACAGGATCTATCCGCCCGAGCACGAGGACCTGCTGTTCGCGCTCCTGGAAACCGGCGCCGCAATCTCCGAGACGCCGCTCGGCCATGTGGCGCGCGCTCATGATTTCCCGCGGCGCAATCGCCTGATCTCCGGCGCATCGCTCGGCGTCGTGGTGGTGGAAGCAGCCCAGCGCTCGGGCTCGCTGATCACGGCACGCATGGCCAACGAACAGGGCCGCGAGGTATTTGCCGTGCCGGGCTCGCCGCTCGATCCGCGCGCGGCCGGCACCAACGATCTGATCAAGCAGGGCGCGACGCTGGCGACGGAAGCCGCCGATATCATCAGCGCCGTGCAGCCGATCATGGCAAGGCCGATCGCGCTGGAAGAACCCGACGACGAATATTCGGAAGCCGATCCCGATGCGGGCGAACGCGCGCGCATCGTCGCCCTGCTGGGACCGAGCCCGATTCTGCTTGACGATCTGATCCGGATGGCCGGCGCCTCGCCCGCGATCGTGCGCACCGTGCTGCTGGAGCTCGAGCTTGCCGGACGGCTCGAGCGCCATGGCGGCGGAATGGTGTCGTTGATCTGAATCAGTCCTCGCCGTTCCGCGCGTCGAAGCCGGATCGCGCCCGCTCGATTTCGGGAATGTGCTCGAACGCCCATTGGCCGAGCGCCCTCACCGGCTGAGCCAGCCCGCGGCCGAGATCTGTCAACTCGTAATCGACGCGCGGCGGAATGGTCGGAAATATCGTGCGCGTCACGAGGCCGTCGCGCTCCAGCCCGCGCAAGGTCAACGTCAGCATCCGCTGCGAGATGCCGCCGATCATGCGCTTGAGCTCGTTAAAGCGCCGCGGCCCGTCGATCAGAAGCATGATGACGAGCACGCTCCATTTGTCGCCTACCCGCGACAGAACGGAGGCAACGGCTCGGCAGTCTGCGCCTTCGTGCGCGTGAGGCTGGAGGGCAGGCACAGGGGTGTTCTCGGGTCTCATGGATGTGCTCGGGGCTCAAAAATGTGCGTTCTTGCGGGGTTTTGCCACGGTCACTCATATAGCGCCAGTTACAAACCTATACCGAAAGGCGCCCCCCTCATGAAGCTTCTGCATCTCGATTCCAGCGTGCTCGGCCCCCACTCCGTCAGCCGGCAGGTCTCTGCCGCCATCGCCAGCCGGCTGCGTCAGGCCAATCCCGGCCTTGAAATCGTCTATCGCGATCTCACCGCGACCCCGCTCGGCCATCTCACCGGCTCGCACCTCGCCGCCGGCCAGGGCGCCGCGCCCGAGGCCTCGCTGCGTGAGGACATCGCCGCCGGACAAACCGTGCTGGAGGAGTTTCTGGCGGCCGACATCGTCGTGGTCGGCGCGCCCATGTACAACTTCACGATCCCGAGCCAGCTCAAGGCCTGGATCGACCGCATCCTGGTCGCGGGCAAGACATTCAAATACGGCGCGCAGGGCGTCGAAGGTCTGGCCGGCAACAAGCGCGTCATCGTCGCGGTCTCGCGCGGCGGCTATTACGGTGCGGGCACGCCGACGGCGGCGCTAGAGCACCTGGAGACCTATCTGCGCTCGGTATTCGCCTTCATCGGCATCAGCGATCCGCAATTCATTTCCGCCGACGGCATCCAGGTCGGGCCTGAGCATCGCGAGAAGGCCGTGGCCGGCGCGTTGAAGGCCGCGAGCGACTTGGCGGCCTAAAACAAAGCGGCGGCTGCTGTCATTCGGCGGCAGCCGCTCCCCATCAGAACAAGCCGTACATGCGGATGATCACGATGCCGAGCGAAATCAGAAGACCGCTACAGGAAAACAGCGCGATCGAGACGAATTCAGCGGCGTCCGCGTTTTCCGCCGGAGTCGAGGAGATTCCTGACTTCGCCACGGCTGCGCTCCTCGGTTCATGATTCCGAGCTTTAATTTCCGGCAGTTGCCCCCCGCGATTCAATGCGCGTTCTGGCTCAGCGCCAATCCGCCGCAGGACGTTTCGGCCGGCGAGCGAGCTCAGCTGATTTCTACTCTAGGACAGCCGGCGTTTGTTGCGGAGCCACTCCGCAGCTTCCAGTTGGGCCATGTCCAACAGATGCCTGAGCGTTTGGAGGCCGTGCCGCCGGGCGATCTTTGAAAGCTCGCCCGAGGTCGCGGCGATGAAGGCCGCGGCCTCTCGAGGATCGCCCCCACCATAGAGGTCCAATTCCGAAGGCTGCTCCCCCGAACTCCTGCGCCTTCGCCGCCCCCCGGTTTTGCTCAATAATCCGTCCCAAATCCTGTGCTTGTTTCGACATACCGCACAACTCAAAGGTGGTAAAATACAACTTTTCGGACGCGTATTCTTACGGGGTTGGGCCCTCTTCAATATCTGGCGATTTGACAGGGACGGTCACACCACCCATGTTCGGGTCCAAACGGCCGGCCGCGAGTCTCGCGGAACCGGCCTGATGTTTTTCGCGTAAGCCATTGGAATGACATGAATATCGTCATTGTGGAATCGCCGGCTAAGGCCAAGACGATCAACAAATATCTGGGGTCCTCCTACGAGGTCCTGGCGTCGTTCGGCCATGTCCGCGACCTCCCCGCCAAGAACGGATCGGTCGATCCAGAGGCCAATTTCCAGATGATCTGGGAGGTCGACCCCAAGGCCAACAGCCGCCTCAACGACATCGCCAAGGCCCTGAAGGGCGCCAACCGCCTGATTCTCGCAACCGACCCTGATCGCGAAGGCGAGGCCATCTCCTGGCACGTGCTGGAGGTGATGAAGGAAAAGCGTGCGCTCAAGGACCAGAAGATCGAGCGCGTCGTGTTCAACGCCATCACCAAGCAGGCGGTCACCGAAGCCATGAAGTCGCCGCGCGAGATCGACGGCGCGCTGGTCGATGCCTATATGGCGCGCCGCGCGCTGGACTATCTGGTCGGCTTCACCCTCTCCCCTGTGCTCTGGCGCAAGCTGCCTGGCGCACGCTCGGCCGGGCGGGTGCAGTCGGTGGCGCTACGGCTGGTCTGCGACCGCGAGCTCGAGATCGAAAAGTTCGTGCCGAGGGAATACTGGTCGCTGGTCGCGACCCTGACCACGCCGCGGGGCGAGGCCTTTGAGGCGCGCCTGGTCGGTGCCGACGGCAAGAAGATCCAGCGGCTCGACATCGGCTCGGGCGCGGAAGCGGAAGATTTCAGGAAGGCGATCGAGGCCGCCCTCTTCAAGGTCGCGACCATTGAGGCGCGACCGGCACGCCGCAATCCGCAGGCGCCCTTCACCACCTCCACGCTGCAGCAGGAAGCAAGCCGCAAGCTCGGCTTTGCGCCGGCGCACACCATGCGCATCGCACAGCGGCTCTATGAGGGCATCGATATCGGCGGCGAGACCACCGGTCTCATCACCTATATGCGTACCGACGGCGTGCAGATCGACCCGTCCGCGATCACGCAGGCGCGCAAGGTGATCGGCGAGGATTTTGGCAACGCCTACGTCCCGGACGCGCCGCGGCAGTACCAGACCAAGGCCAAGAACGCGCAGGAAGCGCACGAAGCGATCCGCCCGACCGACCTGTCGCGCCGGCCCGCCGACATGCGCCGCAAGCTCGATAACGATCAGGCGCGCCTTTATGATCTGATCTGGACCCGCACCATCGCCAGCCAGATGGAGTCCGCCGAGCTCGAGCGCACCACCGTCGATATCGAGGCCAAGGCCGGCTCCCGCGTGCTGGAGCTGCGCGCCTCCGGCCAGGTCATCAAGTTCGACGGTTTCCTGGCGCTCTACCAGGAGGGCCGCGACGACGAGGAAGACGAGGATTCGCGCCGTCTGCCCGCCATGAGCGAGGGCGAGCCGCTGAAGCGCCAGGATCTCGCCGTCACCCAGCATTTCACCGAACCGCCGCCGCGCTTCTCCGAGGCCTCGCTGGTCAAGCGCATGGAAGAGCTCGGCATCGGCCGCCCCTCGACCTATGCCTCGATCCTGCAAGTGTTGAAGGACCGCGGCTACGTCAGGCTCGAGAAGAAGCGCCTGTACGGCGAGGACAAGGGCCGCGTCGTGGTCGCGTTCCTGGAAAATTTCTTCCGCCGCTACGTCGAATACGACTTCACTGCCGATCTAGAGGAGCAGCTCGACCGCATCTCCAACAACGAGATCTCCTGGCAGCAGGTACTGAAGGATTTCTGGCGCGACTTCATCGGTGCGGTCGACGACATCAAGGATTTGCGCGTCGCCGAGGTGCTGGATGTCCTCGACGAGATGCTGGGCCCGCACATCTATCCGCCTCGCGCGGACGGAGGCGATCCCAGGCAGTGCCCGACCTGCGGCACCGGTCGGCTCAACCTGAAGGCCGGCAAGTTCGGCGCCTTCGTCGGCTGCTCGAACTATCCGGAGTGCCGCTACACGCGGCCGCTTGCCGCCGATTCCGAAGCCAGCGCCGATCGCGTGCTCGGCAAGGATCCCGAGACCGACCGCGATGTCGTGGTGAAGGCCGGCCGCTTCGGGCCCTATATCCAGCTCGGCGAGCAGAAGGATTACGCCGAGGACGAGAAACCGAAGCGCGCAGGGATTCCGAAGAATACTTCGCCTAGCGATGTCGATCTCGATCTTGCGCTAAAACTGCTGTCGCTGCCGCGCGAGATCGGAAAACATCCGGAAACCGGCGAGCCGATCACCGCCGGCCTCGGCCGTTTCGGGCCGTTCGTGAAGCACGAAAAGACCTATGCCAGCCTGGAAGCCGGCGACGATGTCTTCAACATCGGCCTCAATCGCGCGGTGACGCTGATCGCCGAGAAGATTGCGAAGGGACCGAGCGGCCGTCGCTTCGGCGCCGATCCCGGCAAGCCGCTGGGCGATCATCCGAGCCTGGGCGCCGTCGCGTTGAAGAAGGGCCGCTACGGCCCCTATGTCACCGCGGGCGGCGTCAACGCTACCATCCCGAGCGATATCGAGCCGGATGCGATCACGCTCGCCCAGGCGAACGCGCTGATCGACGAGCGCGCGGCCAAGGGCGGCGGCAAGGCCAAGCGCACCGCCAAGAAGGCCGCATCTGGGAAGGCCAAGGCGAAGCCCGAGGCCGAGGATGCCGCAGCCAAGCCGGCGAAGAAGGCCGTCGCCAAGAAGGCCCCGGCCAAGCCGAAGTCGGACGCAGCAAGCAAGGCGCGAGCGCCAGTCGCCCCCGCGGCGAAGACGTCGGCATCGAAACCGGCGGCGGCCACAAAGACGCCTGCGAAAAAGAGCGCGGGCAAGGCACGCGGGTGAGCAGGCGGCGCGAGCAGGGTTTTCCGGGCCGTGACGCCATCCTCGCCTTCATCCGCGCCCATCCCGGCAAGGTCGGCACGCGCGAGATCGCACGCGAGTTCGGACTGAAGAACGCGGACCGCGCCGAGCTGAAGCGCATCTTGCGCGAGCTCGCCGACGAAGGCTCCGTTGCAAGACGCCGCCGCAAGATGCACGAGCCGGCGGAATTGCCGCACACCGTGCTTGCCGACATCACCGGCCGCGACAGCGACGGCGAGCTGCTCGCCTCGCCCACCGAATGGGATGAGGAAGAAAGCGGCACCGCGCCAAAGATCCGCGTCGTGTTTCCTCGCAGGCCGCAGCCCGGGGCCACCGCCGGCGTCGGCGACCGCGCGCTGCTGCGCGTCGAGAAGACGGACGAGACCGACGGCACGCCCTATCGCGGCCGCGTTATCCGCGTCATCGCGCACGCCAAGGTACGCGCGCTCGGAATTTTCCGAAAGAACCCCGATGGCAGCGGGCGCCTCGTCCCCGTCGACAAGAAGCAGGCTGGCCGCGAACTGAATATCGCAAAGGCCGACAGCATGGACGCCGAAGACGGCGACCTCGTCAGCGTCGACCTCATCCGCACCCGCGCCTATGGCCTTGCCTCCGGCCGCGTCAAGGAGCGGCTCGGATCGCTGGCGAGCGAAAAGGCGATCAGCCTGATCGCGATTCATGCCCACGAGATTCCGCAGGCGTTTACGCCCTCGGCGCTGCGCGAGGCCGAAGCCGCAAAGCCCGCCACGCTCGAAGGACGCGAGGACTGGCGCGACATCCCGCTCGTCACCATCGATCCGCCGGACGCCAAGGATCACGACGACGCGGTTCATGCCGAACCTGATCCTGATCCAAACAACAAGTGCGGCTACATCGTCCATGTCGCCATCGCCGACGTCGCCTATTATGTGCGGCCGGGCTCGGCACTCGATCGCGATGCCGTGGTGCGCGGCAATTCCGTCTATTTCCCCGACCGCGTCGTGCCGATGCTGCCCGAGCGCATCTCCAACGACCTCTGCTCGCTGGTGCCGGGCGAGCCGCGCGGTGCGCTCGCTGTGCGGCTGGTGATCGGCGCCGACGGCCGCAAGCGCTCGCATTCCTTCCATCGCGTGCTGATGCGCTCGGCCGCAAAGCTCCATTACGCACAGGCGCAGGCGGCGATCGACGGCCGCCCGGACGACACTACCGGCCCCCTGCTCGATCCGATCATGAGGCCGCTCTATGCGGCGTATGATCTGGTGAAGAAGGCGCGCGATGAACGCGATCCGCTCGATCTCGACCTGCCCGAACGGAAAATCCTGCTCAAGCCGGACGGCACCGTCGATCGCGTCATCGTGCCGGAGCGGCTCGATGCGCACCGGCTGATCGAGGAGTTCATGATCCTTGCCAACGTCGCGGCAGCCGAGACGCTGGAGAAGAAGGGCCTGCCGCTGATCTATCGCGTGCATGATCAGCCGACGCAGGAGAAGGTGCATAATCTCCAGGAGTTCCTAAAGACACTCGACCTGTCCTTTGCCAAGGCCGGCGCGCTGAGGCCCACGGCGTTCAATCGCGTGCTAGCGCAGGTCAAAGGCGAGGACCATGAGCCGCTGGTCAACGAGGTGGTGCTGCGCTCGCAGGCGCAGGCGGAATACTCGGCGGAGAATTATGGCCATTTCGGCCTCAACCTGCGCCGCTACGCACATTTCACTTCCCCGATCAGGCGATATGCCGACCTGATCGTGCACCGCGCGCTGCTCCGCGCGCTCGGACTCGGAGAAGGAGCTCTTCCGTCGGACGAAACGATGGAGCATCTCGGCGAGATCGCGGCGCAAATTTCCGCAACCGAGCGCCGCGCCATGAAGGCAGAACGCGAGACCGCCGACCGGCTGATCGCGCATTTCCTCGCCGACCGTGTCGGCGCGACATTCCAGGGCCGCATCTCCGGCGTCACCCGCGCCGGCCTGTTCGTGAAGCTGGACGATACCGGCGCCGACGGCATCGTGCCGATCCGCACGCTCGGCACGGAATATTTCAACTACGACGAGACCCGCCATGCGCTGGTCGGTTCGCGCAGCGGTGCCATGCACCGGCTGGGGGACGTGGTCGACGTCCGTCTGGTAGAAGCTGCTCCTGTCGCTGGCGCGCTGCGCTTCGAGCTACTATCTGAAGGTCAGATTGCATCACGCGGCAGGAGGCCTGACGGCAAGCGGGGCGCCCTGAAATCCCAGCGAGCAGAGAAGGAGCGTGCGCACCGCGCCTCGCGCGGCAAGCAAAAATCCGGCAAATCCGGGAAAGGCAAGTCATGGAGACGGTAGGAACTGCAAAGACCGTGTGGACTCGCGAGAGCGCGATCGGCGAGAAGCGCGATCTCTGGAGCGCGATGAAGCGCGGCTTTCGCGGCCGGTGCCCACGCTGCGGCGAGGGAAAACTGTTTCGCGCGTTCCTGAAGACCGCCAACAACTGCTCGGCCTGTGGCCTGGACTTCACGCCGCATCGCGCCGACGACCTGCCCGCCTATCTGGTCATCGTCATCGTCGGCCACATCGTTGTGCCGGCCGCGCTGTGGATCGAGACCAATTATTCACCCGCCGTGTGGCTGCAGCTTGCGACCTATCTGCCGCTCACCCTCGTCATGTCGTTGCTGCTGTTGCAGCCGGTCAAGGGCACGGTGGTCGGCCTGCAATGGGCACTGCGCATGCACGGCTTTGACGAGAATGCGCCCGACGGCATTCCGCCGGTGTAAGAACAACAACAAGCGAAGACGCCAACGGGGATGGAAATGACGGAAGCAGCGACCGCCGCCAAGGAGGAAGTGAAAGAAGAAGCCGATCACCATCCCTATTTTCGGCCCAAGGATGCTGCGACGCTGATCCTGATCGACCGCTCCGGCGGGAAGCCGAAAGTGCTGGTGGGCCGCCGCCACGACAAGGTGGTGTTCATGCCGGGCAAATATGTATTCCCGGGTGGCCGCGTCGACAAGTCGGACAATCGTGTGCCGGTTGCGGCTCCGATCGCAACCGAGCTGGAAGCAAACCTGCTCAAGGGCAGCCCGAAGATCACGCCCGCACGCGCCCGGGCGCTGGCCAATGCGGCGATCCGCGAAGCCTGCGAGGAAACCGGGCTCTGCCTCGGCCGCAAGGTCGAAAAGCCCGGCAAGCTCGACGGCGCGTGGAAGCCCTTCGCCGACGCCGGCCTCCTGCCCGACCCCTCCGGCCTGTTCCTGATCGCGCGCGCCATCACCCCGCCCGGCCGCGTGCGCCGCTTCGACACCCGCTTCTTCACCGCCGATGCTTCCGCCATCGCGCATCGCGTCGAGGGCGTGGTGCATGCCGATGCCGAACTGGTAGAGCTGGTCTGGGTCGAGATCGGTTCACAGCCGCTGGCCGATGCCCACGCCATGACCAAGAGCGTGCTTGCCGAACTCGATCGCCGTCTTGCCACCGGCCCGCTGCGCCATGACGCGCCGGTGCCGTTCTTCCATTTCTATGGCGGCAAGATGCAGAGGGACGTGCTGGGGGCGTAGCTCGCGTCAAATCTCCCTCCTCATTCCGCGGCGTTGCGAAGCGCGGGCTCGGGCCAGGCGGCCGGGACCCAATCTCTACTTTGCATGGGGTTGTTTTCGCGATTTTAAGTCCAGGCGCTCCGGTCGCATGCCGGAATGACGATGTTCTGCCAGCGCGTTCAAAATCAGAATAGTCTTCTGCGCGAGCATGCTGGCACCGTGTCGCCGCCTTCCTATCTGTTCCCCAACAACAACCACGACGGAATGGGGCAATGGCAACGCGTCAACTCAAGCTCGGCGCCTTCATGCGGCCGGTCAGCATTCACACCGGCGCCTGGCGCTATCCCGGGGCCTGGCCTGATGCCAATTTCAACTTTTCGCATCTGAGGCAACTGATCCGGAAGCTCGAGGCCGGCAAGTTCGATGCCTTCTTCATGGCCGATCACCTCGCCGTGCTGAACATGCCGATCAATGCGCTCAAGCGCAGCCACACCGTCACGTCCTTCGAGCCGTTCACACTGCTCTCGGCGCTGGCCGGCGCCACCGAACGCATCGGCCTGATCGCGACAGGATCGACCACGTTCGATGAGCCCTATCACGTCGCCCGGCGCTTTGCCTCGCTCGACCACATCAGCGGCGGGCGTGCGGGATGGAATATCGTCACCACGTCGAACCCGGATGCCGCCCTGAATTTTGGTCTCGACGATCACATGGAGCACGCCGAGCGCTACAAGCGGGCGCGCGAGTTCTATGACGTCGTCACCGGCCTCTGGGACTCCTTTGCAGACGACGCCTTCGTGCGCGACGTCAAGGCCGGTCTCTACTTCGATCCCGCGAAGATGCATGTACTGGATCACGAGGGCAAATATCTAAAGGTGCGCGGGCCTTTGAATATCGCCCGGCCCGTGCAGGGCTGGCCTGTCATCGTGCAGGCCGGCGCGTCCGAGGACGGCAAACAGCTCGCGGCCGAAACGGCAGAAGCCGTGTTTACCGGCGGCGGCAGCCTCGCCGACGGCCAGAAGCTCTACGCCGACATCAAGGGCCGGATGGACAAGGCCGGCCGCAACCCCGAGCACCTGAAGATCTTGCCCGGCGCCTTCGTCGTGGTTGGCGACAGCGTCGAGGAAGCAAGGGAGAAGCGCGCCAGGCTCGACAGCATGGTGCATTACGACTCTGCGATCGCCTCGCTCTCGGTGATCCTCGGCACCGATGCTTCCAGCTTCGATCCCGACGGACAATTGCCACCGATCCCCGAGACCAATGCCAGCAAGAGCGGCCGCCAGCGCCTGGTCGACGTCGCCGCGCGCGACAAGCTGACCGTGCGTCAGCTCGCGCAGCGCGTCGGCGGCTATGGCGGCCTCTCTTTCGTCGGCACGCCGAAGACCATTGCCGACCAGATGGAGGAATGGCTGACCAGCTACGGCAGCGACGGCTTCAACATCATGTTTCCGTATTTGCCGGCCGGGCTCGACGATTTCGTCGACAAGGTCGTGCCGGAGCTGCAGCGCCGCGGCATCTTCCGCACCGAATATGAGGGAACGACGCTGCGCGACAATCTTGGCCTGCCGCGGCCGAAGAATCGGTTCTTCGAGAATTGACCCTTGTGACCACGCTGCTGAGGCGAGAAAACCTTGATTTGCCGACCAAATTGCCGGAATCCGGAGCAAATCCGGCCCGGAAAACCTTGACTTATGCCGGTTTGCGGCTAGGTTGCCGGCCAAATGCGGGCCGATTGGCCGGCGCCAGATTTTCCCTTTATTTGAGGCTCCCACCATGGCCAAAGCGGTCACCATCAAGGTCAAGCTCGTTTCCTCGGCGGACACCGGCTTCTATTACGTCGCCAAGAAGAATTCGCGCACCATGACCGACAAGCTCGTCAAGAAGAAGTACGACCCGGTCGCGCGCAAGCACGTCGAATTCCGTGAGGCAAAGATCAAGTAAGATCGCGGAATGTTTCTGACTAAACGGGGCCCTTGCGGCCCCGTTTTTATTTGCGCCGTGTCATCGGGACCTGGCGCGCCCCTTGCGCTGGTGCAGCTTGGGTGCCGCCGCACCGGCGCTGCTGACGCCCTGCATCAACGTCGGCGCAGATGCCGCACATGCAACGTTTCGCCATCGTGTCCGTTGCCGATACGATGAAATATCTGCTCAGGATCGCATTCGGCACGCTGACAGCTCTTTTCGGAACACGGCTGGATGTGGTGAGCCGTGCCCACCGGAACGTCGGCACCTATTGCGCGACGGCGCAAGGTAAATCGCCCTTGCCTGACCTGCCGCGCAGATCGGCAAGTCGTGCTCGTCCGGTGCACAGACCGGCTTCGTAACCAATTGAAGTTGGATGCAACGCGGAGCGGCCGCGGACCGCATGGCCCGCAGCAACGCCTTTTCTATCCTTCTGCAGCATTGCACCCTTCCAATGGGGCGCGCGCAAATCATCCTGACGGGGTAGTCAGCAAGCCCCGGCAAGAAAGACACGTTTCCACCCACTTCGCCACCATCATTTGGCATAGCTCCTCGCTGGGGGCTCGGCGCGGTGGCAACCCATGATTGAACAAAAACACCTGGTGGACGAACCCCTCACTTATCATCGCCTGCGTCGTTGCCCACACTGTACGGCGCTCTCTCGCTTGACCCATTCACTTCTCGACTCCCGACATGGCTACACGGTTAACGTGTACCAGTGCTTTGCGTGCGGCAAGCGCATTTGGGACGAGGGACCGAAATCGCTCGCGAGGTCGCAATGACCTCCGCTGCAGGGCACGGCTTCGGCAAGCGGCTCTCACCAAGGCATTCCATGAGCGCTTTGCGGATTGCCTGCCGCAGGAAGATGTTTGCGAAATTGTCTGGTCGAAATGGATCCCAAGCCCGGGATGCATGGCCTGACGATCGAAGAGTTGGCCGAGAAATCCGCCAGCTTCAAAGAGGGGAGTAGCTACCATGAGAGTACAGAACAGCGCGGTGAAGCCCTTCGACGCCAGTCGGCTCGAAGGTGAGGTGCGGGAAGCAGTTCAAAGTCATCCACATATCCATGCAGTCGATTACCTACCGCAGAGCCCGGTGCCACCGGTTCCGGAATATGTCAGCCACCGCGAGGACGTTAGTGAAATTGGCAAGCTTTCCGCAGAAGCAATCGTTAAGGAATACGAAGAGACCGCCAAGGAAATCGAGACCATGGGCAACGTGGTGCGGGAAATGGTCCTGCGCTGCGAGCAGCTTACCTCCTCGGCCTCCGCCATGCTCAAGGATATCAAGGCGACCGCCGGTCGCTACCGCAAGGAGGGCAAGCGCATGTTCACCGAGATCGAGGCATGCGCGAGCGCGACAGACGAAGTCCGTCGGCTGTGCGAGACCTTCCGCGACAAGCTCGCCGCCAGGGAATCCGAGGCGACGAAATGATCACCTACCGGGCGGTGCCGTACCTCGTCATGGCGGCGCCGCCTGTCATCGTGCTGCTCACAGTCCTGATCGGTGGGTGCTCGATGACAAGAACCGTGGATGATCCTGCCAATCATCCACGGTTCTATTCTGATTCAGGCAGCCAGGCCGGCAAGGAGCTGGTCGACGAGCTTGACCGGCGCGAAGCGCGCGCGGAACTCCACCGCGTCATTGACGAGGCACGGCGGTGATCTGACGACGTCAGTGGCCGGTGCCGCTGTCCTCCACCAATATCGGCAGGTTCGGAGCGGCATGGGCCTGGTTGAACAGCCGGTGGTTCACCGCCCAGATGGCGGCCTGGGTACGGTTGCTGGCGCCAATCTTCCTGAAGATGGCTTTCACATGAGCCTTTACGGTCGGCTCCGCGATATTGAAGAACCGCGCAACGTGCTTGTTGGAATCTCCCCGAACGATGCGCTCCAGTATTGCGACCTCCCGCGATGACAATTGCTTCGTCGCCTGAGGTTCTTCCGCAGGCTCCAAATGGATTTCATTGTAGACCGGAAACACCGGCCGCTCCTCAGCCCTTGGCTGGATTTCCAGCGACCAGAGGCGTGCGTCGATGAGAATCAACCTCTCATTGATGACAGCTTGCAGCGTACTCACGAGAGCATCAGGGCTGACCGAATTGAAGAGCGCGGCGTTCGCTCCGTCGTCCAGCGCGCTTGCAAGCGATTCGGGATCGCTTTCATCGGCGACGGCCACCACACAGGCCAATGGATACTGATCGCGAATTCGGCTGCAGATCGCCGTCTGGTCTCCGACAATGAAGAGGACCGGCCTGTCGCAGGGGACCTCGGCAAGATCCTCCAACTCGATCGCGCAACCGTGAGGGCGGAAGCGCGTGTTCGACAGTATTAGCCGCAGGCCTTCGCGGAAAAGGCCATCCCTTTGCAGGATAAACGTGGGCACCGTGGGCTCACTCGACATACTATGGCAGCCGTTCCGATGACTACGCACGCATTACGCAAGCAGCCCCCCTGTCGTTCAGACCCGCCCATATCATACAGAAGCTTGGGCTATTTGGCACTAAACTTGAACAACCAAACGAAGACGGAGCTATTGCGTACGACCTAAGGAGAACCTCGCTCCACTGGTCGATGTTCCAATCCGGAAACACCGGGGATCACTGGCTCGTGAGCCAGTCATTGGGAATTAGTGGAAATTCGGCAATAAGCTACTGTGGACGTTGAGAAAAAATAGTTCCCGATCCGTTGCGGCAGCTGCGCAATGAGTCACAGCGTGTTCCCGCCGGAACCGGATGGAACCCGCCGCGCTCCTAAAGGACTAGTCCGAACGTGAACGTCTGTCGGCGCCTATCGCGCTGCGACCAGCGGTGGCTGGCTCGGCCTGATCAGCGCGAAAGCGACCTGGATGATGCCGCCGGCAAGACCCAGTGCGACGCCGATGCGCCAGGCCATGGTGTAGGAGCCAAGCGAGTCGTAGATCAGCCCTCCGCCATAGGCGCCGAGGAAGCTTCCGATCTGGTGACTCATGAAGGCGAGGCCCTGGATCATCGCCTGCCACTTCAGGCCGAACATTTCGGCGACAGCACCCGCGACCAGCGGGCCGACACCCATCCAGAGAAAGCCCATGATCGCGCCGAACAGCAGCGTGGTCGCAGGCGTAGCGGGCAGCATGAAATACCAGGCCAGTGCCAGCGAGCGCAGGATATAGATCATGCCGAGCAGCGCGAGCTTGTTCCAGCGCTGGCCGGCCCAGCCGAAGAACAGGCTGCCGATCACGTTGAAACCGCCGATCATGCCGAGCGTCTGCGCGCTGAGCATCGGATCGAGGCCGCAGATCAACAGATAGGACGGCAGATGTGTGGTGAGGAACACCAGCTGCATGCCACAGACGAAATAGGCGAGCGTCATCACCACGAAGGAGGCATTGCCGAAAGCGATCCTTGCAGCGGTCGCAGCCGAAGCATCGCCGATGTCTTCGGAACCCGTGGGCGGCAGCGGAATTTTGTCCGCCCTGCCCGCATACCAGGCAGCCGGCAGCATCATCAGCGACAGGATGACGAAGCCGGCGACGCCAATGCGCCAGCCAAAACCTTCATTGAGCAACTGCCCGATCGGGGCCGCCATCAGCGCGCCGAGCGATCCCGCCGCCGAGACAATGCCCATCACGGTGCTGCGCACCGTGGCGGGCACCGCGCGCGCCGATACAGACATGGCAATCGCATTGGCGGTGCAGGCCAGCGACGCTCCGATCAGCACGCCCGCGCCGATCAGGATCGGAATCATCCCCTGCGCGGTCGCCATCAGCACGAGGCCCGCAATGTACATCAGCGAGCCCATGATCATGATCGGACGAAAGCCGTAGCGCACGGACCAGGCGCCTGCGATCGGCTGCAGGAATCCCCAGGCGAGGTTTTGCACGGCCAGCGCCAGCGTAAACTGCGACACCGAAATCCCGATGTCGTGCGTCAACGGCTGCATGAAAATGCCAAAGCTCTGCCGCAGACCCATGCTCAGGGTGAGCATCATCGACGCGCCGATCAGAATGGGGAGTGTGGGACGCAGGGCTTGCAGCAGGGACATTGTTCTTGTTCTCCTGGAGGCCGCATATCGACAAAATCGACCTACGATTCCCGAATATTTCGGTTACACAGACCTGTGTACTTGGGCTATGGTTAGCCGTCAAGAAAAGCCCGGCCCGGACCAGCGCATGGCATCCCTGCAGAAAAAGCCTGATATGAAGGAGCGGATTCTCGAGACCGCGGACAAGCTGTTCTATCTGCAGGGAATTCGTGCCATTGGCGTCGATACGATCGCAGCCGAGATCGGCATCTCCAAGCGCACGCTCTACAACCACTTCCCCTCCAAGGACGCGCTGATCACGGCCTATCTCCAGCGCCGCTTCGTGCAGCCGCGGCCGTCCGACAAACCGCCGGCCGAGCAGATTCTCGCAACCTTCGATTCGCTCGAGCGACGCTTCTCGGCAAAGGACTTTCGCGGCTGTCCGTTCGTCAACGCGGTTGCCGAACTCGGTGCCGAGGACAAGTCGGTGCGCAAGATCGCAGTCGCCTTCAAGGAAAGCCGCAGGGTGTGGTTTCGCGATCTGCTCGAGCAGCTTGGTGTCGCCGATGCCGAGGGGCTGGCGACACAGCTTGTCGTGCTGGTCGACGGCTGCATCGCGCAGGACCTGGTGCGCAACGACCCGTCGATGGCACGGGCCGCCAGGGAGGCGGCGCGGGTGCTACTGAAGAACGCGGGCGTGAAGGTCGGCGACTGACGCGCTTCCCCGCAACCGCCCAAAACTGCTAGTCAGGCCATCAATCAGAATAGCGTAGTCCGTCCGACAGCACTGCTCGGCGACGAGGAGGAAATGAGTATGGAAGACATGAAGGTGGCCGCCGCCGGCTATGATTTCAAACCGGCGCATGCGGCCATGCAACGCTACATCGACAACGATCTGTTGTCCGGCATCTCCTCCGCCGTGCTGGTCGGCCGCGATCTCATTGATGTCAATTGCGTCGGCTGGGCCGACAAGGAGGCGCGGATCCCGCTGCGCACCGATCACATCTTCCGTGTGTTCTCCAATACCAAGCTGATCACCTCCTGTGCGGCGCTGCTGCTCTATGAGGAAGGCAAGCTCAGGCTCGACGATCCGATCGAGCGGTTCATTCCGCAGCTGGGAAACCGCAAGGTCCTGCGGCCCGGCGCGACGTCGATCGATGACACCGAGCCCGCGAAAAGCTCGATCACCATCCGCCAGTTGCTGAGCCACAGTTCGGGGCTGAGCTACGGCTTCTTCGATCCCGGCACCGCCATCTTCAAGGCGCTCAATGAGCGCGGGGTCCACAATCCCATGACGACGCTGGCCGACATGGTCAACGTGCTGGCCGATCTGCCGCTGATCTATCAGCCCGGCACGTCCTGGGAATATTCGCTCGCGACCGACGTCTTGTCGCGGCTGGTCGAAGTCATCAGCGGCCAGGGTTTTGACAAGTTCATCAAAGCGCGGATCCTCGGTCCGCTCGGCATGGTCGACACCGGCTTTGTCGTGCCGGAAAAAGACCACGGCCGCCTCGTCGCCTACTACGCCGGCGCCGACATTATGGCCCCGATGAAGCCGGGGCTGACCCGGACAGACAATTCCCCCTTCCCCGGCGCCTATCTCACGCCCATCGCGCGGCTCAGCGGGGGCGGCGGCCTCGTCTCGACCATGCCGGACATGGTGGCGTTGATCCGCAGCCTGCTGCCCGGCGGTCCGACGCTGCTCAAGCCCGAGACGATCGCGCAGATGATGACCAACCAGTTGCCGGAGAGGCAGTGGATCCGCTTTGCCACGATGGGCGTGCAACCCGGCAAGGCCTTCTCGCTGGCGGGCGGCCTGATCACCAAGCCCGGACCGTTCGACCATGCCGATGCAGCGGGCGAGCTCTATTGGGGCGGCGTTGCCGGCACGCAGTGGTGGATTTCACCGCGGCGGAACATGGCCGGCGTGATGATGGCGCAGCGCCAGATGTCCTTCGTTCACCCGTTCTCGTTCGAGTTCAAGCGGCTGGCCTATGACGCCGTCGGGCGCGGCCGCAAGGCCGCCTGACAATTACGCGGCGTCCGACACCACCCGGTTGCGGCCGTCGTGCTTGGCGCGGTATAGCGCCTTGTCGGCGCGCTTGAGCAGATCTGCAACCGGCTCGCCCTTGCGCTCGAGGATCGAGAGCCCGATCGAGATGGTGACGTCGATGCGCCTGACGCCCTTGTTGACGGCGAAGCGCTCCCCCGCGATCGAGCGGCGCAGCCTTTCCGCTACCAAGCCGGCGACCTGCAGGTCGGTTTCCGGCATCACGATCACGAATTCCTCGCCGCCGTAGCGGCAGGCGAGATCTATGCCGCGGATCGACTTGCGGATACGCACGGCGAATTCGCGCAAGACGTCGTCGCCGGCATCATGCCCGTAGGTGTCGTTGATTAGCTTGAAGTGATCGACGTCGAGGATCATCAGGGCCAGCGGCTTGCCGCGGGCGGCCGCCTGCTCGGCCAACGTCACCAGATGGCTCTCCATATAGCGGCGGTTATGCAGGCCGGTCAGCGCATCGGTGATCGCCATTTCGATCGAGTTCTGCACGTTGTCGCGCAGATGATCGGTATAGCGGCGCTTTCTGATCTGGGTACGCGCCCGCGCCAGCAGTTCGTTCCTGTCGACCGGGCGCAGCAAATAATCGTTCACGCCGATCTCCAGCCCGCGCAGCAGCCGCGAATTGTTGTCGGCATCTGAAATGGCGAGGATCGGCACCTGGCGGGTGCGCTCCAGCGAGCGCGCCTGGCTGCACAGCCGAAGTCCGTCGAAATTGTCGAGGCTGAGCGAGACGATCAGCAAATCGTAATTGCCCTCGGCGGCGTGAAACAGCGCCTGCGACGGATCGGGCTCGACGTCCACGTGGTGCTCGGCCGCCAGCATCTGTGCCAGCCGCTCGTAGGAGGCTGCACGGTCGTCGACCAGCAGGATGCGGCCGCCCTTGCCGGTGTCGGCGACGGCGCTGCGCTCCGGCGCTTCCATGCCGATTTCGAGCGAGGTGATGGCGCGCATGCGCAGCTCATCGGTCATCATTTTCAATCGCGTCAGCGAGCGCACGCGGGCCAGCAGCACGACATCGGAGACCGGTTTGGTCAGGAAATCGTCGGCGCCGGCCTCAAGGCCGCGCACGCGGTCGGTGGGACTGTCGAGCGCCGTCACCATCACGACCGGGATGAAGTGCGTCGCCGGATTGGACTTGAGCCTCCTGCAGACCTCAAAGCCGTCCATGTCAGGCATCATGACGTCGAGCAGGACGATGTCGCATTCGGCGCGCGCGCAGATCGACAGCGCTTCAGTGCCGTTGGAGGCGGTGACGACGTCGAAATATTCAGCCGACAGGCGGGCCTCGAGCAGCTTTACGTTGGCGGGAACATCATCGACGACCAGAATACGCGCGGTCATGGAAACTCACTTTCACCCGATAAATCGACGCACCGTCTCAATGAATTTTCCGACCGAAATCGGCTTAGACAAATAGGCCTCGCAACCGCCCTCGCGAATCCGCTCCTCGTCGCCCTTCATGGCAAACGCCGTCACGGCAACGACGGGAATGGCGCGCAGCTCCGGGTCATCCTTGATCCACTTCGTGACCTCAAGGCCGGACACCTGCGGAAGCTGGATGTCCATCAAGATCAGGTCGGGACGCATCTTGCGAACGAGATCGAGCGCCTCGTAACCATTGCTGGTGCCGGAGGTCTGATAGCCATGCGCTTCCAAAAGGTCGCGAAACAGCTTCATATTGAGCTCGTTGTCCTCGACGATAAGGACGGTCTTGGCCATCCCGTCCCTCCCGTTTCCCAAGGCGACAGCCTTGCGGGTACGGCGCGTCGGCCGCCCCACCGGGCGTGTCGAAAACCAAATTCAAACTAGCGTCAGGATCGCTCTAACCCGTTAAGTCAGAGCGCCGTGTTTCCACGAGGCCATTTGCACTTGCTTGAACATCTTCCTCAGACTCGGGCATGATTAGACCCCAGAAGTTAACGGAAAGGCAAACGGCCAGATTGAAAAAGCCTGTTCACAACCCCCGGGAAGTCGCTGAAATCGTTGCGATTCAAGCCTTGTCCTTCATCGCCGGCGATCCCGTGCGGCTGGGCCAATTTTTGGCCGAATCCGGCATCGGTCCGGATACCCTGCGAAAGTCCGCTTCCGACCCGAAATTTCTGGCCAGCGTGCTCGATTTCGTGATGCGCGACGACGCCACCGTGAAGGCATTTGCGGAGGCCTCGGAACTGCATCCGACCAATGTCGCGGCCGCCCACCAGGCGCTGTGCGATCCCGCCTGGGAGCGCGACGTGCCGTGAGCACACCGCCACATGCGGTGGATGGGCCGCGCGCCTTCTGCCGCGACTGCCTGGCCGACCTTGAGTTCCCGGCCCGGCGCTGCAGCCAGTGTGGCTCCCCTCGCCTCGTCCGCCACCGTGCGCTGGCGTCGCTGGCGCTCGCCCACATCGATTGCGACGCGTTCTATGCAACCGTCGAGAAGCGCGACAATCCGGAGCTCGCCGACAAGCCTGTCATCATCGGCGGAGGCAAGCGCGGCGTGGTTTCGGCTGCCTGCTACATTTCCCGCACCTTTGGGGTGCGCTCGGCGATGCCGATGTTCAAGGCGCTCGCCCTCTGCCCACAGGCCGCGGTGGTCCCGCCCGACATGGCAAAGTACGTCCGTGTCGGGCGCGAGGTGCGCCAGGCCATGCTGGCGCTGACCCCGCTGGTCGAGCCGTTGTCGATCGATGAGGCATTTCTCGATCTCTCCGGTACACAGCGCATGCACGGCATGATCCCGGCAAAGGTGCTGGCGCGCTTTGCCCGCGACGTCGAGCGCGACATCGGCATCACCGTCTCGGTAGGGCTGTCCGTCAACAAGTTCCTCGCAAAAATCGCGTCCGACCTCGACAAGCCCCGCGGCTTCGCCGCGCTCGACCAGGGTGAGGCGCGCGAGATGCTGGCGGAGCGGCCGGTCGGCTTCATCTATGGCGTAGGCCCCGCCTCGCAGGAGAAGCTGATCCAGCGCGGCTACCGCCTGATCGCCGACTTGCAGCGCGCCGACGAGCAGGAGCTGATGAAGCAGTTCGGCGGCGAGGGCCAGCGGCTGTGGCGGCTGGCGCGCGGCATCGATGATCGACGCGTGGTGCCCGATCGCGGCGCCAAGAACATCTCCAGCGAGACGACCTTCGAGAACGACATCCGGGATTATATCACGCTGGAGAAGCTGCTCTGGAAGCTGTCCGAGAAAGTCTCGGCGCGGTTGAAGAGCAGCAACCTTGCCGGCAGCACCATCACGTTGAAACTGAAGACCGCGGATTTCCGCCAGCGCACCCGCTCGCAATCGATCCAGTCGCCGACGCAGCTCGCGACCAAGATCTTTGCCACCTCGCGCGAGATGCTGGCCAGGGAGATCGACGGCACCGCCTTCCGCCTGATGGGCACCGGCGTCAGTGCGCTGCAGCCGGGCTCCGCGGCCGATGATTCCGACATGCTCGACCGCCGCTCCGTCCATGCCGAGCGCGCGATGGATGACCTCAGAAAGAAATTCGGGAGTGCCGCCGTGATACGTGGCATCGCGTATGACGGGCCGGAGCGGCCGGAGAAGCCGGCGCAGGAAACCTAGACGTTGTCATTCCGGGATGGTGCGTCAGCACCAGACCCGGAACCTCCAGATCCCGGGTTCGCGCTAATGCGCGCCCCGGGATGACGGCCTTGCGGCCGTCACTTACACGGTTTGGAATCCTTCACGTCGAACTTGCCGAGCGCGCCTGAGATCACAAAATCGTTGTAATCCAGCACCAGCGCCCGCGAGACGCCGTTCTCGAACAGCTCGAACGACATCGCATAGACCGGCGTCTGTTCGCCGTCCTTGGCACGCGCGTCGCGGTCGTAATAGCTCACCGTCACCGGCCAGCGCGTCAACGCCTTCATCTTGTCGTTCGCTGTCGACGGATCGGGCGAGGAAATGCTGCGGTCGCCCGGGATCGGCTGTCCGATCACGGAGAGCGTATTGTAGACCTTCTCGCCATTGTCCGAGCCGTCATAGACGGTGAGTTCCACGATCGACTTGCCAGCGCGGGCCGCGTCGATGATCTTGTGGATCTGCTCGGTCGGGAAGACGACGCTGCCTTCGAGGTTGAAGGTTTTTGCGACCGGCTGCTTGAGCTTGACGGTGATGTGGTCGCCGACGCGTTCGGCCATGCCGTCGACCGGCGGTGCGGCGGAATCGTTCATCCGCGTATCGATCTTGAAGCGGTAGCTCTTGCCCTCGCCGTCCTCCCAGGAGGTCGAGCGCAGATCGCTGAGCGTCATCTTGCCTTCGCCGCTGTTGAGCTCGGACACCTGGCGAAACTCGGAGGTGTAGCCCTCACAGGCGCTGCCGGAAAAGTTGTAGAGAATACGGCCCCGCGCGGCGTTGACAGCGTTGGAACCGCGCGACTTGAGGAGGCTCAGTTCATAGAGCGCCTGGTGGGAAAGGAAGCCCGGTCCCGCGGCCTGCGCCGGGCCGCCCGCCAAACCCGATCCAAGCGCGATAATGGCAATTGTCGTAAGCACGGCGCACGGCGGCTTGAGACGGACCATGGCATTCCCTTGATTGTGGAAGATTCGCAACAATACTGGGGGTCCTATTGCGCCGCAACTGGGGCGGTATCACGAAAATTTAGGGTTTGCAGGCAAGGGCCGGCGTTTCGGCAACCCGGCTCGCTTGCATGTCTTAACATCATGCGCGAAACAAGGTGCCCTTCCGATCCCAAGCGATCGGATAGCAGCGCATTTCATTTTGGGGACGGAACATGGCGGGTACGGTCGAACAGAAACTGGCGGCAGAAGGCATCACTCTCGCCGAGCCGCGGAGTCCCATTGCGAATTACGTTCCCTTCGTTCGCAGCGGCAACCTGCTGTTCGTCTCGGGTCAGGTCTGCATGAGTGCCGATGGCAAGCTGATCGCCAAGGGCAAACTCGGCGCGGGCGTTACCCTCGAACAGGGCTATGCGGCAGCCAAGGGCTGCGGCGTCAACCTGCTGGCCCAGGTGAAGGCGGCGCTCGGCGATCTCGACAAGGTCACCCGCGTGGTCCGGCTCGGCGGCTTCGTGAACTCCGCGCCCGACTTCCTCGACGGACCGAAGGTGCTGAACGGCGCCTCCGACCTCATGGTCGCGGCCTTCGGCGACAAAGGCCGCCATGCCCGCACCACGGTCGGCGTGTCCTCCCTCCCGGCCGATGCGGCGGTGGAGATCGAGGCCGTGTTCGAGGTCGTCTGATCGCATGCGCGCTCCCAGCTGGCTGACGGCGCGGCCGGTCGCCCATCGCGGCCTGCACGACATTTCGCGCGGCATTGTCGAGAACATGCCGGGCGCGGTCCAGGCCGCCATTGCCGGCAACTTTGCCATCGAAGTCGACATCCAGCTCACCGCCGATGGCGAGGCGATGGTGCATCACGACGATGCGCTCGGCAGGCTCAACGAAGGCTCGGGCTTGCTGCTGGAGAAGACCGCAGCAGAGCTGAAGGCGCTCAAGTTCAAGGACACCGGCGAGCACATGATGTCGCTTGCCGATCTCTGCACGCTCGTTGCGGGCCGGGTGCCGCTGGTGATCGAGGTGAAGAGCCACTTTGACGGCGATCGCAAACTGGTCAGGCGGATGGCGGAAATTCTCTCCTCCTACTCCGGCCCCGTGGTCGGCATGTCCTTCGATCCCGACCAGGTCCTGGCGCTGCGCGAGATCGCGCCCAAGCTGCCGCGCGGCATCGTCGCGCAGCGCGACTACGACGAATACTGGAAGAAGCTCACCAAGGAGCAGCGCGACAGCATGCTCTATCTGCGCCACGGTTTTCGCACCGAGCCGCATTTTGTCGCCTACTGGGTGAACCAGCTTCCGGCGCCCGCGCCGTGGATCGCCCGCAACATTTTTGGCTGCCCGCTGCTGACCTGGACCGTGCGCACACCCGAGCAGCGCGAACGCGCGGCGCGGTATGCCGATCAAATGATCTTTGAGGGTTTCGTACCATAGGGTCTGAACCAGCTTGGATCAGGCCAGTCCATTTTTGTTTGGGCATGATCTGGTCCGGAAACCGGTTCCCACTTTCCGGGATCATGCCCTACCTGATCCGCATCTGCCGGCCTTGAAGTAGCACGCGCAATGCACGATCTTGTTCTCATTGATGGCCTCATCCGAAATCACCCTCGAAGCGGTTTCCTCGATCAGCGCGATATCAGCGGCTGAATGGGATGCCTGCGCCAACCCGGGCGATTGCAGCACGGGTTCAAAGCCCTACTATAACCCCTTCGTTTCCCACGCCTTTTTTGCTGCCGCAGAAGCCTCCGGCTCGGCCACGCCACGCACCGGCTGGGGCGCGCGGCACCTGATCGCCAGGCTCGACGACAAGATCGCCGGCGTCGTGCCCTGCTATCTAAAATCGCACTCGCAAGGCGAATACGTGTTCGACCGCGGCTGGGCCGATGCCTATGAGCGCGCAGGCGGCCGCTATTATCCGAAGCTGCAGGCTTCCGTTCCCTTCACGCCCGCAACCGGCCCGCGCCTTTTGATCCGCGACGGCGTCGACCGCGAGCGTATCGCCGATGCGCTGGCCGCCGGGCTGATGGCGCTGTGCAACGCCACCGAAGCGTCGTCGGTGCACGTCACCTTCGCACGCGAGGCAGAGGCGAAATGCCTGGCTCAACACGGCTTCCTGATCCGCAACGACCAGCAATTCCACTGGCAAAATAACGGCTACAAGACCTTCGACGATTTCCTGGCCACGCTGAATTCACGCCATCGCAAGGCGATCAAGCGCGAGCGGCGCGAGGCGGTGTCCTCCGGCATCACCATCCACTGGCTCACTGGCAGCGTCATCGACGAGGAGGCGTGGGACGCTTTCTTCGCGTTCTACATGGAGACGGGCTCGCGCAAATGGGGCCGACCCTATCTGACACGGCAGTTCTTCTCGCTGATCGGCGAGAGCATGAACAAGGACGTGCTGCTGGTCATGGCCAGGCGCAACGGCCGCTGGATTGCCGGCGCCATCAACTTCATCGGCTCCGATACGCTGTTCGGCCGCAACTGGGGCGCCATCGAGCATCACCCCTTCCTGCATTTCGAGGTCTGCTATTACCAGGCGATCGATTTCGCCATTCAGCGCGGGCTGGATACGGTGGAGGCCGGTGCGCAGGGCGAACACAAGCTCGCGCGCGGATATCTGCCACAAACGACATGGTCGGCGCATTTCATCGCGGATCCCGGCTTGCGCCGGGCCATCGCCGATTACCTCAAGCGCGAGCGGGCCTATGTCGCCGAGGCCGGCCGTGAACTCGCCGCCGCCGGCCCCTTCCGCAAAAGCGCTGATGACGCGCCTTAGGGTTTTTGGGTAAGACTTGCCACGTGTTACAGATTTCAGGAGCCGCCATGCCACCTTATGACCCGCAAAATCCCTTCGCAAAGATCCTGCGTGGCGAATTCCCCTGCCACAAGGTCTATGAGAACGAGCACGTGCTGGCCTTCCTCGACATCATGCCGCGCTCCCCGGGCCACACGCTGGTGATCCCGAAGGCCCCTGCCCGCAACATCCTCGACATCACCGCCGACGACTATGTCCATGTCGCCCGCGCCGCGCACAAGATCGCCGGCGCCGCGATGAAAGCTTTCCAGGCCGACGGCATCACCGTGCAGCAGTTCAACGAACCCGCCGGCGGACAGGTCGTCTTCCACCTGCACATGCATGTGATGCCGCGCCACAACGGCATCGCCCTGCTGCCGCCCGCAAGCCGCAAGGAAGATGTGAAAGTGCTGGAGGACAACGCGACCAGGCTGATCGCGGCGTTGGGATAAAAGCCGGACTCACGCGCGGTTCATTTCACCCAGGCGGAATGATCGAGTCCGGCCAATATCTTGTCGCCTGAATGTACACCGATGATGTTGATGCCTGCTTCCTGATGCAGATAGCCGTGCTCCTTGAGCCAGCGCCGAAGTTGGTCAGTATCGGTCTTGATCTTTTCTATCAAAAGGACGGGATGACTGCCTTCGATCGTCTTCTCGGCCCCTTCAAGCGCATCCAATTCCATGCCTTCGACGTCGAGCTTGATGAAATCGACTCTGGGAAGGCCACACTCGTCAAGGGCGAGCGTTCGAACGTCGACGGTGTTTTCGCTGTAGCTTATTGGCTGACCGATGAATTCATTGTTGGGTCGCTGGCGAAGCTCCAGGCTGCCGAAGCTTGCCTGGACCATGTAATTCGGATTGGGAATTTTCATGGTGCCCGCCTCGGAAGAGACTGCGGCGTGCAATGCAATTACGTTGAAGCAATTGTTGATGGCAACGTTGCCTGCCAACGCGTAGTAGATGCGCTCCTGAGCTTCGATCGATAACACCGAGCCCCAGCCGGTCATAGCCTTCGCCCATTCGATCGTGTGCACGCCGATATTGGCGCCGCAGTCGATCGCTACCACGCCATCGCCGTGGTGACGCCTGCGCAGCGCGAGCACTTCCAGGGCGATTTTCACTTCCGATGGGTCGAATGCGCCTGTTTCGAGTATTTGAAAGCCCACTCCGTAACCGCTCTCGGCATTGATCATATGGCGGTCGAAGCGATTTACGATCATCGTGCCATGGTTGGACGATGCAAGCACGAATGCCAGCTTTCGCATCGAGCTATCCATCAAAAGCGTCCTCCGATCAGGATCGGATTTGGCGGGTGAGGCAATAGCCTACCTGCTGAGCCGAATCATAAAAATGCAGTGTATCGTACAATGGCATCGGAAGATCGTCATCGGATCTCACTTGCGACAAGGCTGGCGTGCTCGCGGCCGCGATCATGGATTTCCGGGCTCATCGTGGAGCCTGTCATCGGGCGCGTGTTCGCACGAACCGTTGGCGCTGCCACCGGAATGAGAACAGGAGAAATCACTCCGTCTCGAAGTCCCCTGCCTGCGGCGGCGCCAGCGGCGTGAACTCGCAGCGGTCGGGCTTGACGTCGAGCAGCGGCGTGCCATCGAGGCAGTCGAGGCCGCGCACCAGGATGGTGTTGCCCTCGACACCGACCAGCTTGACGATCGAGGTCGCGATCGGATTGGGCCGCACCGGCGAGCGCAGCGAGAAGGTACCGCGGGTCTTCTGGTTGTTCTTTGGGCTCTGCAGCACGAGGTCGCGGCGCGACTGGTGCAGCCAGTAGATCACCTCGAGATTTTCGTAGAAGTCGACGCCTTTAATCGCCGGCACGAAGGGCTCGAAGATTTCCAGCCGGCAGATTGGACCGTCCTGCCGTCCCTGCCGCGGCGTCTCCAGCCGCGAGGTCCAGGGCGTGCGGATGCGGCCGATGAAGACGAGCCCGGCATCGTTGGTGGCAGGCAAGTCGATCATGACTTCGCCCTCGCGGATTTCGCTCTCTCGAACCATTTTCTCAATCCAGCACTTTGTCGGGCAGACACTAGCCGATTGCGCAGCCTCTGCAATCCGATTGCACACCTGCAATCCGATCGCGGCCGGCAATCTCAGCCGAGCCACCATTGGCCTGCAACCATGACGATCTCGCCGAAGGCCACACCGGCGAAGATCGAGCGTTTCGTTGCGAGGAACATCCCAAATCCCGCGACGACCGCGCCATAGCGCAGCCAGTCCGGCACACTCGCCAGCGCGCCCGGCGGCTGCACCAGGATCTGCGCGATGACGCCGGCGAGGATCGCGGTTGCGACCGCCCTCACCCAGACCAGCACTTCCGAGCCCTCGTCGACGCCGCGGCTGAACCAGAGCCCGGCCATGCGCCAGACCTCGTTGGGCAAGAATCCCGCGACGACCAGGATGAACAAAGCCTGCCAGTCGCCGACAAAGCCGCTCATGCGCGCTCCCGCCACCGATGCACGCCGTAGGCGATGCTTCCGGCGGCCATGCCGGAAATGAGCACATCGACGCCGGTGTTCAGACGTGCGACGAGCGGAAACAGCGCGATGCCGAGCGCGAGTGCGACAATGTCGGATATCTGCTTGCAGTTGCGCGCGGTCGACAGCAGGAAGGCGAGCGGCGTCAGCAGCAGGATCGCGGCGGCAAAAAGCTGCGGCAGGTTGGCAGCAAGACCGTAGCCCAGCGCGGTTGCGGTCAGGCACACCGTGACGAGGCCGCAGCCGAGGCCGTGCGTAAAGGCAATGCGCCGCTCGCGGGGCACCTGCGGCAGCAGCCGATAGCATTCCACCCACAGCGTGACTGCGATGAAATGCGTCACCAGGACGAGATGGCGCCGCTTGGTCTGCGGCGTGCGCAGCAGCGGCAGCACCGACACCACCATCGGAAACAGGCGGATCGCGCTCATGGTGACGGCAACGGCCGCCTGCACGGCGGTGGCGCCCGAGCCGAGCGTCGAGATCAGGATGATCTGTGCCGGTCCCGCCCAGACCAGCAGCGTGCTGGCCAACACCCACAGCAGGCTGAAATGCGTGTCATGCGCCAGCGCGCCGATGCCGAGATAGGTCGCAAACAGCACCAGGCTCAGCACGGTCGAGGTGACCGCGCTCATCCCCCACGCAAAGGCGCGGACGGGGCTCTTCCAGTGGGGCGAGTCGAGTGGCGGCAGCCGCATGGCATGCTTAACGCCGATGCGCGATGCCGCGTCAAGCGAAGGCCGCCTCAGGGCTGGCATGCGAGTGCCCGCTGTGGCGGCTCCGCCGTCATTGCGAGCCAACGGGTCGCGCAAAACGCGCGCCCGATGACTGGCTCCGCGAAGCAATCCATCCTGCCGCAAAACGAGGAAGCTGGATTGCTTCGTCGCTTTCGCTCCTCGCCATGACGAGGTTAGATCTCTGCGCGCCTCACACCTTGTTTCTCAGCACGAAGCACGCGCCGCCCGCCTTGCGGATGCGGTTGCAGAGGTCGTCGGCCTCCGTGCGCGTGTCGGCGCCGAAGCGTACCTGGTAGAACGCCGCGGGCCCGCGGCTGCGGAAGCGTGAGGTGAGAATGCTGGGGTCGCGGTTGCCGATCACGGCGGACAGCCCCTTGACCGCCCGCCCATACATGGCAAGCGCCTTGTCGCGGCTAAAACCAGCAGCGAGCTGCACGCCCCATTGCTTGGCGGCGGCAAGTGTCACCCGCTCCTCGAGCCCGGTCACGAAGGGATTGGGCGCCTGCTTGAGCAGCGCCATCAACTCGCGGCAGCTCGACGTCGGCATCCGCGCCGGCTGCTTGCCGCCCTTGCCCGCCTTCGCCCAGTCGTCCACCGATGAGCCGGTGATGGCCACCACGTAGTTGCGCGTCTCCTGCGGCATCCCTCCGGTGCCGGCCAGCCATTCCTGCACCCGGCGCGGGCCGGCATTGTAGGCCGCCGCGGCCAATCCCAGATTGCCGAACTGCTCGCGCAACTCGGCAAGAAAGGCGGCCGATTTCGGCAGCGCCTGCACGGGATTGAAGGGATCGAGCAGTCCGCGCTCGCTGGCCGTACCCGGCATGAACTGCGCGATGCCCTGCGCGCGCTGGCCGCTTCGCGTCATCGGCCCCACCGCATCGGAGCGGAAGCGGCTCTCCTGCCAGATCACGCGCGCGAAAAACTCCAGCGGCAGGTTCGATTCCCGCGCCGCGGATTCGATCACCAGGCACATCGACTCGCGGGTATCGGATTCACGTTCAGTCGGTTTCGCGGATGGGGGCGCCTGGGGCTCGGCGGGCTTCGCAGGTCGCGCTCCTTCAGGCTCGGCCGGCTTCGCAGGCTCAGCCGCGTGCTCTTGCCCGCCCGGCTCGGCCGGGGGCGCCGGCGCGTCTTCTGCCGACAGCGGCGAGATCACCATCGCGGCCAAGGCGAGCGCGGCGCCGAAGGACAGACCTGTTCGCATGGCAATCCTGTTCCGGGAAGACCGCGCGTAGATGCCGAGGCTACGACTCGTATCCGCAGGCACAATATCCGCCCGCGACATGCAGCCTGAACTGACCGCCCTTGCTGCCGGTTCCACCATCGCCGGTTTACGTTAATGCAACATATCGCGAGCGGCTCCTCCCCTCCCGCCCTGCAACGGGCATAAAATCCCGCCATTGGCCGGAGACGCAAACCATGCAGGACCGACGTCAACGCGTACGCGACAAGGTGTTTCTCGGCGGCTTCGCCGAGATCAACGAGCGCGGCTCGCCGATGGATTGCGTCGTGCGCAACATCAATGAGCGCGGCGCCTGCGTAGAGATCGACGAGGCCGCGAAGCTCCCCGAGACCCTCAGCCTGAGCATTCCACGCAAGGGCCGCTCGTTCCTCGCCCGCATGATCTGGCGCCATGCCAATCGCGTCGGGCTCGCCTTCCGCACCATGGTGACGGACCCGGAGTCCAACGACCTCGACGCGCGGCTGCGCCGCAGCCAGATCAAGCAGCGCCAGCTCAAGCGGCGCATCAAGGAGCTGATCGGCGAAGGTTAACGGCTCGCGCAAGCGTTCCGCCGTCAACCGGCTTCGGTATAAGTACCCCCTTGTCCTCATCTTCCGGTTGCGTTTAGCTGCGTTCAACGTGGGGGAGAGGCGCGTAATGCGTATCGCGGGGATTGTGGCGCTGTGCGCCATTGCGGGCGGCTGTGCGTCGGTAACGCGGGGAACGACCGAGAACCTCAGCATCGTGTCCACGCCCTCGGGCGCTGAAGCTACCATTTCCGGGCTCGATGTCCCCACAGCCTGCGTGACGCCGTGCGCGGTGGTCGTCAAGCGCAATGCCGACATTTCCGTCGCCTTCCAAAAGGAAGGATACCAGCCCCAGGTCGTCCAGCTCACCAAGGAAATTCCAGTGACCGGCGCAGCCGGATTTGCCGGCAACGTCCTGATCGGCGGGCTTGTCGGCATGGGGGTCGATGCGGTCACGGGCGCTGCGACCGATCACAAGCCGAATCCCGTTGCCGTCACCCTTGAGCCGGTCGCCCCACCCCCGCGTCCCGGGCCGCCGCGCAAGCCGCGCCCCGCCACTCCACCGCGGACGGGGACGTAGGCGTACGCTCCAACGAAAAAGGCCGGCGCAACCTGCCGGCCTTCTTGTCTGTCGTGAGCTTTGCCCTGGAGCCGCTCAGGCCTTCACCAGCGGTCCGCGCGAGGGCGGCGCCTTGGAGCCGCCGCCGTTGGGGCCACCCGGCGGCTTCGGCTTGCGCGGCGGGGTGCCGCGCTTGCGTGCGCCCGGCAGTTTTTCCGGCTTCGGCGTGACCGGACCTTCGACGAATTCGAATCCGATCTTGTCCTTGGCCGTCGCCTCGTCCTTGACCAGCACGACGCGGACGTGGCCGCCGCCCTTGAGCTGTCCGAACAGCACTTCGTCGGCGAGCGGCTTCTTGATATGCTCCTGGATCACCCGGGCCATCGGCCGCGCGCCCATCTGCTCGTCATAGCCGTGCTCGATCAGCCATGCCTTGGCGGGCTCCGACAGCTCGATGGTGACGTCGCGGTCGGCGAGCTGCGCTTCGAGCTGCAGGACGAACTTCTCCACCACCATGCCGATCACGTCGGCATTCAGATGCGCGAAGGAAACGATGGCATCGAGGCGGTTGCGGAATTCCGGCGCGAACTGCCGGTTGATCGCCTCGTGATCGTCGCCTTCCCGCTTGCTGCGGGTGAAGCCGAACGCCTGCCGCGCGAGATCCGCGGCGCCGGCATTGGTGGTCATGATCAGGATGACGTTGCGGAAGTTGACCTGCTTGCCGTTGTGATCGGTGAGCCGGCCGTGATCCATGATCTGCAGCAGGACGTTGTAGAGGTCGGGATGCGCCTTCTCGATTTCGTCGAGCAGCACCACGCAATGCGGATGCTGGTCGACGCCGTCGGTGAGCAGGCCGCCCTGGTCGAAGCCGACATAGCCGGGAGGCGCGCCGATCAGGCGCGACACGGTGTGCCGCTCCATGTATTCGGACATGTCGAAGCGCAGCAGTTCCACCCCGAGGGAGGCGGCGAGCTGCTTTGCGACTTCCGTCTTGCCGACGCCGGTGGGACCCGAGAACAGGTAGCAGCCGATCGGCTTCTCCGGCTCGCGCAGGCCGGCCCGCGCCAGCTTGATCGAGGCCGAGAGCGACTCGATCGCCTTGTCCTGGCCGAACACCACGCGCTTGAGGGTCTGCTCGAGATGCCGGAGCACCTCGGCATCGTTCTTCGACACGCTCTTGGGCGGAATCCGCGCCATCGTCGCGATCGTGGTCTCGATCTCCTTGATGCCGATCGTCTTCTTGCGCTTGTTCTCCGCGACCAGCATCTGGGCCGCGCCCGACTCGTCGATCACGTCGATCGCCTTGTCCGGCAGCTTGCGGTCATGAATATAGCGCGAGGACAATTGCACCGCGGCCTCGATCGCCTCGTTGGTGTATTTCAGCCGGTGGTAATCCTCGAAATAGGGCTTGAGGCCCTTCAAGATCGCGATCGCGTCGTCGACCGTCGGCTCGTTGATGTCGATCTTCTGGAACCGGCGCACCAACGCACGGTCCTTCTCGAAGTGCTGGCGGTATTCCTTGTAGGTGGTCGATCCCATGCAGCGGATGTTACCGGCGGCCAGCGCCGGCTTGAGCAGGTTGGACGCGTCCATGGCGCCGCCAGAGGTGGCCCCTGCCCCGATCACGGTGTGGATTTCGTCGATGAACAGGATGGCGTTGGGATGCGCCTCCAGTTCCTTCAGGACCTGCTTCAACCGCTCCTCGAAATCGCCGCGATAGCGCGTGCCTGCGAGCAGCGTGCCCATGTCGAGCGAGAATACGGTGGCGGCGGCCAGCACTTCCGGCACTTCACTGTCGACGATGCGCTTGGCCAGGCCCTCGGCGATCGCGGTCTTGCCGACGCCGGCATCGCCGACGAACAGCGGGTTGTTCTTCTGGCGGCGGCACAGCACCTGGATGGCGCGGTTGATCTCGGCGTTGCGGCCGATCACCGGATCGATCTTGCCGTCGCGGGCCTTCTTGTTGAGGTTGACGCAATAGGTCTCGAGCGCCTCGCCCTTCTTCTTGGCGTCGTCGTTGCCCTTGGTCTCGGTCTCCTCGTCGACGCCGCGCACCGGCCGCGCCTCGGAGACGCCGGGCCGCTTGGCGATGCCGTGGCTGATGTAGTTGACGGCGTCATAGCGCGTCATGTCCTGCTCCTGCAGGAAGTACGCGGCATGACTTTCGCGCTCGGCGAAGATCGCGATCAGGACGTTCGCGCCGGTCACTTCTTCGCGACCGGAGGATTGGACGTGAATAACCGCGCGCTGGATCACGCGCTGGAAGCCGGCGGTCGGCTTGGCATCGTCGCCTGAGTCGGTGACCAGGTTTTCGAATTCGGTCTCCAGATAGTTGACGAGGCTGGTGCGCAGCTTGTCGAGATCGACGCTGCAGGCGCGCATCACGGCAGCCGCATCGGAATCGTCGATCAGCGACAGCAGCAGGTGTTCGAGCGTCGCATATTGGTGGTGACGCTCGTTCGCGATCGCCAGCGCGCGATGCAGCGATTGTTCAAGGCTCTGGGAAAAAGTTGGCATTGCGTCCTCTGTAACCCCCAGCATCATGATCGCCATTACCTTCGCAGGCAACAACAACCTTTGTCATCTTAACCCATATAGTTACGCCCGATCATGGCGAAAGCCCGGTCCGGAAACGCCAGTTTTCCTCTGGAATCTCTCGCAACGCCGTCACGCTGGCCCGGCCCGCCGCATCTCGCCGGGGTGCCGTCCGCGCATTCAACGATTTTGAGGCAAGACCCGTTCCGATTTTGCCGGACCGGCCGGAGTACGAAATTACTTCTTTTCCATCACGCACTGCAGGGGGTGCTGATGCTTGCGCGCGAAATCCATCACCTGCGTCACCTTGGTCTCGGCGATCTCGTAGGTGAATACGCCGCACTCCCCGATCCCGTGATGATGGACGTGGAGCATGATCTTGGTCGCGGCCTCGACGTCCTTGTTGAAGAATTTCTCCAGAACATGAACGACGAATTCCATCGGCGTGTAGTCATCATTCAGGATCAGCACCCGATACAGGTTCGGACGCTTGGTCTTCGGCTTGACCTTGGTGATGACCGACGTCGAGGGGCCGCTCGGCCCTCCCGGCTTTTCGTCATTGCCCATTCGAGGCTTAGCCGAGGCAATGAGAGATGGAACAATGGTGGCAGCTGATTGCAACATGGCGCAGGCGTTCGAATTCCACGGTAAGCCGGACAACGTCTCGGCGTCGCCCGAAAGGAGGCCCTTGCAGAGGCCCTTCTCGCGGGTTCCCGGACACGCATCCTGGATCGCCGTTCCCCGGGCACAACCCCGTCATGCCCAAGCGGTTGCATGAATATGGGCCTGTACCCGGCCCACCGCAAGCGGTGCAGCGCGCCAGCGGAGGAACCGATTCCCGGGGTCCGACGACCGGTCCCAAGGTTAATCAATCCTGCCCGATTTGACAAAAAAATGCGGCATCGATTTAGCGGGCATTGACGATGCCGGTGGCTTTCCAGGCCGATTTTCCTCTTCCAGACGATTGAATCGGCATTTCTGCGATCCGGTTTACCAGCCATTTAGCGGCCCGCGCCGAACTAGCGGTGTTTAGAACCCAAATTCGGTGACAGCCATGTCTGGTGCATCCGTCTTCCGTAGGCTTTGCGCGGCCGCCCGCCGGTTCATGGGCGCGCGTGAAGGTAATATCGCGGTGATCTTCGCCCTCTCCGCGGTCCCGATCATCAGCTTCGTGGGCGCAGCTATCGACTATACCCGCGCCAACGCCGCGCGCTCGTCGATGCAGGCCGCGCTCGACTCCACGGCGTTGATGCTGTCGAAGGACCTCAGCTCCGGCACGATCAGTTCGTCGCAGGTAGCCGACAAGGCAAGCGCCTATTTCAGCGCGCTCTATAACAACAAGGACGCGAACGGCGTCACGGTCACCGCGACGTATATCCCGCCGAGCGGATCGGCGCCGGCCACCATCAAGCTCGACGGTTCCGGTTCCATCGCGACCGAATTCATGCGGGTCGCCGGCTTCCCTAACATGGGTTTTGGCACCTCTTCGACCACGACCTGGGGCAATGTCCGCATGCGCGTGGCGCTCGTGCTCGACGTCACGGGGTCGATGAAGGACGATGGTAAGATGGACGCGCTCAAGCCGGCCGCCAAGTCGCTTGTCGACCAGCTGAGCAAGCTCGCCACGAGCGACGGCGACATCTACATCTCGATCGTGCCGTTCGCCAAGGACGTGAACGCGGGCACGAGCTACTACAATGCGTCCTGGATTGACTGGACCGATTGGAAGGGCGAGCCTCCGTTCCTCGTCAACAACAAGTCCAGCAGCTTCAACTCGGCCGTCGCCGGATCGAATTGCCCCTTCACGAAGAGCGGTCAGGGCTTTACCTGCATGGACAGGCCGGCAACGTTGAGCGGCGCCCAGAGCGTCACCAAAATACCGTCGACCGGCACCTACGCCGGGTACATCTGTCCTAGTATGGACAGTGGCAACAAGCTGCCAGGCCAAGCCAACATCTTCTACAATGGTTGTTACACGACAGTCACCGGATCGTCGGCAAGCTGCGGGTCGAACACGAGTTGCACCTGCACCGGCACCGGCTCGAGCAAGATCTGTCACCTCTGGCGCGGCGACGGCACGCCCGCAACGGCAGCGGCGGCTCCGGATCCCAGCACCTGGAACGGCTGCATCACCGACCGTACCCAAGACTACGACACCAAGAACACCGCGCCGAACTCGGTCAACACCGACACGCTATTCCCGGCCGAGCAGTATTCCTATTGCAGCGGCAGCGCGACAATCGCGACCATCATGCCGCTCAGCTATGACTGGGCGTCGCTGAAATCCAAGATCGACTCCCTGGTGCCGACCGGCAATACCAACCAGGGCATCGGTCTTGCCTGGGGCTGGATGACCCTGACCCAGAGCGCCCCCTACAACGCGCCCGCGAAGGACCCGAACTTCGTCTACAAGGATGCCATCGTGCTCCTCTCCGATGGCTTGAACACGCAAAATCGCTATTCCACGAACGCCTCGCAGATCGACGCGCGGCAGAAAATCCTATGCGACAATGCCAAGGCGGCCGGCATCACGATCTACACGGTGCAGGTCAATACCGGCAAGGATCCGACCTCGGCGGTGCTGCAGTACTGTGCGCAAAACACCAGCAGCTTCTACCTGATCACGTCCGCCTCGCAGACGGCGTCCGTGTTCAGCCAGATCGGCACCCAGCTCTCCAAGCTGCGCGTCTCGAAGTAAGCCCGCTTCCGACACCAAACAAAAAAGCCCGGCTCGCGCCGGGCTTTTTTATTGGATGGCAGCAGAGTAATCAGGTCTGGCTGGGACGATAGCTTCCACCGTCATGTTGCGCCGCACAATGATCGCAGAACGTTTACCTCCGCCATCGATGCGCTCGCTCTCAAGGTGTTGCGGCCGATTTGGAGGGAGGAGAGCGAGGCGGCATCCCGCATCCGAGGCCGGATCGAACGCGTTCTCGACCGGGCTCGCGTGATGCGGTACCGCGCGGGTGACCCAGCACGGTGGGCGGGTGACCCGGCACGGTGGAATGAGCGGCCCCGCTCCGCGCTCTCCTGCACCGCCGTTTTTTGGGATCACGGGGACGAACGAAAGTCGCCCGCGCCGGAGCCATCTGGGCCTTCAAGTCAGGCTCACGCCCGGCAAGCCAGTCTTCGTAAAGGCGAACGTCCGCCTTGATTCAAGAACCACACCTCGACAGTGGCCACGGGCATTTGGGCCGTGGGCCAGAACCGGAACTGCCCGACGTTCGGGTCACCCTAACCGTGAGCGCGGATCTGGCAGCCATCCCTGGCTACGCGGACGTCCATCAAACCGCGCGGCGTCGCGAAGCGGGATAAACGGACGAGAACAGAATTCCGCCGAAAGGCCCATATGGACTTTTCGTGATTTGCCGCTGAGTCAGTACAATCGGGTGATCACGGACTCAGTCTATGCGATTCATCCAGCGATTTAGCCTCACAACCAGGAATCGTTTCCTGCCTGCCAGTGCGGGTATTGCGGCGATTTCCATCTTCATCGCGGACACTCTGACGGACTTGGAAATTGCGGTGGCGGCTTTGTACGTCATTGTCATTCTGCTCTCGGTCGGCTTCTCACAGCGGCGTGGCATCCTCCTGATCGGCGCCGGTTGTATCTTGCTCACGACAATCAGCTTCATGCTTACGCGCGCCGGAGCGCAGTACTCCGGGGTCATCAACTGTCTGATCAGCATTTTCGTTATCACAGCTACAACCTATTTGGTGCTGAAGATCGAGGAAGGACGGAAAGCCGCTCAAGACGCTCAAACCCAGATTGAACATATCGCGCGCGTAACGACCCTGAGCGAATTGGCGACCTCGATTGCTCACGAGGTAAATCAGCCCCTGACTGCGATCGTTAACAGCAGCAATGCCTGCCTGCGCTGGCTAGCAAACGAGCCTTCAAACTCCGAGCGAGCAAAGCAGGCCGTCAGACGGGTCATCGAGGATGCCAACCGGGCGAGCGGGATAATCGATCGAGTCCGCAACATGGCCAAGCGCTCCCCACCGCATAGAGAGGCGCTACGCGTCAGCGATGCGGTCCTGGAAACCTTAGCCTTGTGCCGCGCGGAAATCGAAAGGACCGACATCGTCGTCCGGACCGAATGGCCTGCCGACCTACCACTTGTCGAGGCAGACCCTGTCCAACTGCAGCAGGTCCTGCTCAATCTCATCCTGAACGGCCTCGAATCCATCAACCGCGCTGGCGCCGGACCGCGCGAGCTGCTGATCCAGGCGAGACCATCTGGCGCAGAAGACTTGCAGGTGGCAATATTCGATTCCGGGGCGGGCCTTGATCAGCAGAGCCTCGATCGCATGTTCGACGCTTTCTATACGACCAAGCAGGACGGAATGGGCCTGGGACTCACGATCAGCCGCTCTATTGTGGAGGCGCACGGCGGACGCCTCTGGGCTGCCCGGCGTCAGCCTCGAGGTGCGGCAATTCTGTTTACATTACCCTGCGGCGGGGATGCTCGGTCATGATGATGGAGACACAGGCGCGGGATAGTACGCGCGAAGTCGTATTCATCGTCGACGACGATGCCTCGGTCCGCGAGTCGTTGAAGGATCTGCTGGGGTCGGTCGGGCTGGAGGTCCAGGCGTTTGCATCGGCGCGTGAGTTCCTGGTCAGTCCCCGACCCAATACGTCGGGTTGCCTCGTGCTTGACATCAGGATGCCAGGCATGAGCGGTCTCGACTTGCAGCGGGAAATGTCGGATCTCGACATTCGCACGCCGATCATCTTCATCACTGCACATGGCGACGTCCAGTCGTCGGTCCGCGCGCTGAAGGCTGGCGCGATCGAATTTCTGATCAAGCCGTTCAGCGATCAGGACTTGCTAGATGCAATCCAAGCCGGCATCGGGCGGGATCGCGCGCGGCGGCATAGGGACGGCCAGCTCGCCGAGCTGCGACAGCGGTTTGCTGAGCTGAACGAAGGGGAGCGCAAAGTGCTCGCCCTTGTCGCACAGGGCCGCCTCAACAAGCAGATCGCGGCCGCTCTCGGTGTCAGCGAAATCACCGTCAAGGTTCGCCGGGGACACGTGATGCGCAAGATGCGCGCCGATTCGCTTGCCGAGCTGGTGAGGATGGCGGACAGACTCGGCATATCCGGGGGATCCGCGTGACACGATATACACTCGTATATCCGCGATAGACTCATGCATCTGCCGCCTCGGCGGTCACTTTAATAGTTCTCCAAACACCCGTCCGCCATGCTCGCGTTCAAGCAGAGTCTCACTGCTTCCCGTGCGAACGGGTAAGTGGCAGGCGCCGTGTTCCCGGTGCCAGCGCTCCGCGAGCGTTTTCAACATTGGCGGAACCGAGCATCTCGCCTCCGCATTTTGTGGATACGGACATGGCAATTCCGATGCAGTGCCTGACCGCAGGCGCTTCGCCCGCGTTCTAGAGCCACACGATGTGGTTATCCGCTTTCCTGCTGGCCTTGGGGGCCCTTGGCGCCCTCACCATTCATGAGCTGGGCCACCTATTGGTTGCCCGCGCATTTGGCATCAATGCAGTCGCGGTGACCATCGGCGCCGGGCCAACCGTTGTGAAGTTCACCGACCGCTCCGGAACGTGCTGGAGAGTCAGACTTCTGCCGTTTGGATCGGGTTGCGGCTTCCCGGACCCGCCGGTTTCAGGGCAAGCTCGAGCACCAGATCAGCGAGACGGGCCACGATCGATCCGCAGCATCTCTTTGGGACGGCAGGCCGTCATGTTGTTGGCGGGGCCACTCTCGAATGCAGCCCTGGCAGGCGCGCTATTCTTGGCGACCTACATTCAAGATAGAAGCTTCTCCATCACTCAGATCGGGGCGACCGAGGCCGGTCTACCCTTCCTTGTCGGCGCATTTTCAATAGCCGTTGCGCTTTTCAATCTGCTGCCCGTCTTCCCATTGGACGGGGGACGGTTGACGCTTCTTGCACTCGAAGCAATTACCCGTAGGGAGATCTCAAGAGAAAGCGAGAGCCGCCTATTCACGTCAGGTATCGTCCTGCTTTGGATTATGAGTGCCCTTGCCGCACTTCTCTTCATCGCCGTACCGATCTTGAAATACGGCTAGAAGATTGGATGGTCGCGTCCATCTGCATCAGTTGATAACAGATTGATGTTCGGCCGGCCTTCTCTAACTGCTGATGGGAGCGTCGGCGAAGAGATTCTCAATCTCTCGCCGCTGACGCTAACCGTAGAAGCGCTTTCCAAGCTAACAACCATCTTGTCTTTGCTGCTGCGAAGAGAACGAGCGACGCCACTCCCTGACAGAAGGCAGCGAATATCCACTCGTATATCCGCGATAAACTCATGTATCTGCCGCCTCCGCGGTCGTTTTAAGAGTTCTCCAAACACCTGCCCGCCATGCTCGCGTTCAAGCGGAGCCTGATTGCTTCGTCTGCGAACGGGTGAGTGGCAGGGGCCGTGTCCCTGACGCCAGCGCTCCGCGAACGCCTTCGGCATTGGCGGGACCGAACATTCCCGCCTCCGCATTTGTGGATACGGATATGGCAATTCCGATGCAGTGCCAGGCCATGGCGAAAGATCTCGCCCACAAGCTCGGGACGTTTTGCCGCGACAAGCGGGGCAACATCGCCGTGATATTCGCGCTGGCTTCCATACCCATCATGTCGGCCGTCGGCTGCGCGGTCGACTATTCGCTCGCGATGAAAATGAGGACCAAGCTGCAGGCCGCGGCCGACGCCGCCAGCGTCGGATCCATGGCAAAAATGTCTCCAGCCTTCATCGCCGCAGGCACGATGACATCAGACGGGCCCATTGCCGGCGGCGTAACCGACGCGAGCAACATTTTCACGGCCAACATGCAGGGAGTCACCGGCTACACGCTCAAGAGCCTGAACATCACCGTGAACAAGGCGGGAAGCATCCTCACGTCCAGCGTGCAATTTTCCGCCGAAGTCCCGATGATGTTTCTCGGCGTGATCGGCAAAAGCAAGATGACGCTCACGGGGACGTCGACTGCCACGGCGACGATGCCGCTCTATATCGACTTCTACCTGCTGCTCGACAACTCGCCCTCGATGGGCGTCGGCGCGACACCGACGGATGTCGCAACGATGGTTGCCAACACACCCGACAAGTGCGCCTTCGCCTGCCATGACCTCAATGACGCCAACAACTACTACAACCTGGCGAAGAAACTCGGCGTCACCACGCGCATCGACGTGCTGCGCAGCGCGACGCAGCAGCTGATGGACACCGCCGCGATCACGCAGACCTATTCGAACCAATTCCGGATGGGCATTTATGATTTTGGCGCCTCGGCATCGACGGCCGGACTGCGAAAGTTGTTCACGCTTTCCTCGAGCCTGTCGAACGCAAAGTCGGCCGCCGGCGGTATCGACTTGATGACGGTGAAGGGGCAGAACCAGAACAACGACCAGGACACCCCGTATACTAACGTCTTCCCGTCGATGAACACCGAGATCACCACGCCGGGACCAGGCACGTCGACCGCGCCGCTGAAATATCTGTTCTTCGTGTCGGACGGCGTTGCCGACGAGTATAATCCTGGCTGCCTCAAACCCACGACAAACGGCCGCTGCCAGTCGCCGATCAACCCGGCACTCTGCACCACGATCAAGAACCGCGGCATCAAGATCGCCGTGCTCTACACCACCTATCTCAATCTGCCGACCAACAAGTGGTACAATACCTGGATCGCGCCGTTCAATGTCGGGCCCTATGGCCCTTCGCCGAACAGCGAGATCGCCCAGAACATGCAGAGCTGCGCCTCGCCCGGCCTCTATTTCGAAGTCAGCATGACCCAGGGCATCGCGGCGGCGATGAACGCGCTGTTCAAGAAGGCCGTTGCCGACGCGCGCATCAGCAGCTGAACGCCCCTGACGTGGTCGCGTTTTTAGGCGACTGGATATACTTCAGTATATTCGCTTTTCGGCAGGCGATCGGCCATTTTGCGCAGCAATCGAGCGCGGCTGCCATTCGTTCAATCTAGTCGATCGAAATGGCAGCTGGACGCCTCGGCGCCGGTGACGAAATGCCAATCAAACCCTCCATTGCCGTGATCGACGGCGACCAAGCGTATCGCGAGGCCCTGGTCGGGCAGTTGCGAAGCTGCGATCTCATCGCAAAGACTTTTCCCGATGCGGAAGAATTTCTCGCTTCCGCACGCCTCAGCCTCACCACCTGCCTGATCGCAGAACTGAGACTAGGCGGAATGAGTGGGCTCGAACTGTACGGGCAGTTGTTGGCGCGGGGCACGCCTATACCGACCATCCTGATGACCGCCGGTCCCGACCAACAGACACGCGTACGCGCGCTGGGTGCCGGCGTGACGGCCCTCCTGAACAAGCCCGTCAACGAAAGCGAGCTGCTCGACTGCATCAACCGCACGATGGGCCGCAACGCTCCGCATCGCCGCGGCAAGCAATCACCCGCGATCCGTTAGAGCGTCAGGTATACCCGTGTATAGTCGCGTTTTTTCGCCGCATGGGTAAGTTCGCCGCACAATTGCCATTGGCGCAAGACGCGTTGCAGTCGCGGAGGGCGAGCGTTTGCCGGACCAAACCCATCAGCGAAACCGAACTGGTCGGTCTTACAAGTACTTCGCGATCAACTTGAACTCCCTGAGCACGGCGCGGCCTCTCCCGCCGGCCGCGCTATTTGATTTTTCGAGGCTGTGGCTGAGATGGTCATGAATCAGCACCTTCTTGGCACTCTCGATGGCGCTCTCCACCGCCTGCAGTTGCTGGGCTATTTGAGCGCATGGCCGCCCCTGCTCGATCATTTCGATGATCGTTTCGAGATGGCCGTTGGCGCGCTTCAGTCGGCGGGCGATCGACGTATGAACGTGGTCCTGCATGAACATCTCCTATCCTCCCCCGAGGATATCCGACATCCTCCCCTGAGGATAGAGAGTACGCGCTTGACTCCTGCGGAACGCAGGCGTATGTGCGCGACGACTGTCCGGAACATTTCGTTCCGGACAGAAATGAAACCAGACGAAGAGCCATGGGCAGTACATGCTATGGCAACGCGACTCCGGCGTATCTTGCTGGGGCTGCGCTGCCGCAGGACACAGACGTTCGCGACGGCGGCAGCCGCCTAGGGATTGGCGATCTCGGATAGACGATCGCCTTGCTCATCGGCCTGCCGCGCGAAGCGGAAGTGGAGGTGAGCGATGTTGAAGAAACTCGCACGACTAAATTTGCTCGGGTCCCGGGGCATTGCGCCCAGATCACGGGCGCTCATTGCCGCTAATGACAACGCGGCGGCCTTTCGCCGGTCCTCACAACCTTCGAAGACCGTGCGTCAGGTCTTGGTGTGCCGTTGGTTCACGACGGACGCCGGGACGCTTGCCTGCCGTTGGGAGGCAGGGACGGTGCCTGAGCGTGGCGAACCGGTCTGTATCGCGAGCAGACAAAAGGCCTTTCGAGGGGCGATTCAGCCCGGCCGGGTCCGTGCGCAGAGCACGTCGCGGACGGCCGGAGCGTGATCAAAATGACCATCACTGCAGTACGCCGTTGGGGGGCGATCGGGGCCTTTCGTTTGGCGAGCCAAACCTTGCGCTGCGCGATGGCGCTCTACCGGCAGCGCAGGATTTCACGTCGCGGTCTTGTGGCTGTCCTATCTGGTACGCGTTTGCTGGAACGGCTCGGAGCCCGACTGGCTCTGGGCGATCGAAAGACGGGCAGGCACCGCAAGATGTGAAGCGTCAGCGAATAGCGAGTGAAGTGGACGTAGTTGCAAGCCGACTGGGGAACGGAAAATGAAACGAATTCTGGCGATCACGAGCGCGGGGGCGGTGCTCGCGGTACCCGCTGCCAGGGCGGCCGATCTGCCGTTGAAGGCGCCGGTGTTGAAGGCAGTGTACAACTGGACCGGCTTTTACGCGGGCGGTCATTTCGGCTACGGCGATGCGAGCTTCGGGCCTGGCACCTTTCCCTTGCCCGAGCAGGGCGTGCTCCTGCCGCACAGCGCCACCGGCCTGACCGGCGGCTACCAGCTCGGTTACAACTGGCAGCTTGTCAACGGTCTCGTGCTCGGCATCGAAGGGGATTCGACTTTCACCAGTCCGCTGGATGTTCCGGCGCTGGACCGGGTACCGGCACCTTTCCACTCCACCGTCGACTATGTCGGAACCGTGCGCGGTCGCATCGGGTACACCTTCAATCGCTTCATGCCCTATGTCACCGGCGGGTTTGCATGGGGTCATACCCGCATCAACGTCAACGAGGCCGACGGCGTCACGACCCTGTTCCCGGTTGGCCAGTACCAGAAGGGCTGGACCCTGGGATTCGGTGCGGAGTATGCGGTCAGCGGCAACTGGAGCGCCAAGGCCGAATACGAATATGTCGACCTTGGGCGCCGCGGCTATGACCTGCGCCAATTCGGACTGCCGGTCGTCAACGTCGATCCGCGCATTCATCTGTTCAAGCTCGGCCTGAACTATCACTTCGCCGACCTGAGCTTGCCGGCGACGTTCAAGGCCACCCGGCTGCCGGAATCCGTCGACTGGAACGTCCACGCACAGACCACCTTCCTGCCGCAGGTCTATCCGGCCATCCGCGCGCCCTACGGAACCGGCCAGAGCCTGCCGGGCGGCGGACAATTGCAGGCGACCTGGACGACGACCGCCTTTGTCGGGGCGCGGCTCTGGGAGGGCGGCGAATTCTACTTCAATCCCGAGCTGGCCCAGGGCTTCGGCCTCAACGGCACCTTGGGCCTCGCCGGCTTTCCCAATGGCGAAGCGCAGAAGGCGGGCGCGGCGTTTCCGAAGATCCGTCCGCAGCGTTACTACCTCAAGCAGACCTTCGGCCTTGGCGGGGATCAGGAAGAGGTTGCCGACGCACCGAACCAACTCCCCGGCAAGCGCGACATCGATCGCCTCACCGTCGTGGTAGGCCGGTTCGCCATCGGTGACTTCTTCGACGGCAATGCCTACGCCAAGGATCCACGCGTCGACTTCATGAACTGGGCGATGTGGTCGGCGGCCGCCTACGATTTTCCGGCCGACCTGCCCGGCTACACCCGCGGCGCCGTGGTCGAGCTCAACCGCAAGGACTGGGCGGTGCGCGGCGGCCTGTTTCAGGTGCCGTCGGCGCCCAACAGCGACGTGCTCAATTTCAGGACGGGCGGCGCCGTGATCGAATTCGAGGAACGGCATTCGATCTTCGATCAGCCCGGCAAGCTACGGCTCGGTGCCTTCGTCAACAGCGGCAACACCGGCAACTACCGGCACGCGCTGGCGATCACAGCCGTCGACCCGTCGCTTGACATCAACGATGTCATGAACGGTATCCGGCGTACCAACCGCAAGTACGGCTACTATGCCAATCTCGAGCAGCAGCTCGCTGCGGATATGGGGCTGTTCGCGCGAGCAAGCTGGAACGACGGCCAGAACGAAATCCTCTCGTTCACCGACATCGACCGCAGCGTCTCGGCAGGCCTCTCCGTCAAGGGCAGCTATTGGGGCCGGCCGAACGACACGATCGGCATCGGCGGCGCCATCAACGGGCTCTCCGCGGCCCATCGGGATTTCCTGGCGGCGGGCGGCATCGGGCTCCTGATCGGGGATGGCGCGCTCAACTACGGCAACGAGCGGATATTCGAGGCGTTCTACTCCTGGAGGCTCAACCAGTGGACGGCGCTCACCTTCGACTATCAGTTCATCACAAACCCCGCCTACAACGTCGATCGCGGACCGGTCTCGATCTTCTCGGGCCGTCTGCACGCCGAATTCTGATCCGGGTCGATCGCAATGACATTTCAGAACTTTCGCGCCGCCATGCCGGGACGGGCAACCCTGCGGCCCAACGCATGGGATCTCGTGGCACTGATCCTCCTGATCGGCGCCATGGTGCTGATCGTCTATGAGGGAAAACAGACCGCCGTGCCGCTGTCGGAACTCGATCGCGCGCCGGTGTCACTCGATCCCCTGCAATTGCCCTATTATGCGTTGCGGACCACGATGCGCATGCTGCTGGCGATAGTGTGTTCGACGGTCTTCACCTTCATCTACGCCGCGATCGCCGCCAAAAGCCGGCGCGCCGAGATGGTGATGATCCCGCTGCTCGACATCCTGCAATCAGTGCCGATCCTCGGGTTCCTGACATTTACCGTCGTGTTCTTCATGAACCTGTTTCCCGGACAGGTGCTGGGCGCGGAGCTTGCCTGTGTGTTCGCGATCTTCACCAGCCAGGCCTGGAACATGACGTTCAGCATGTACCAGTCGCTCCGCAACGTCCCAAAGGACCTCGAAGAGGCGACGCAAAGCTTTCATCTCTCCGGCTGGCAACGCTTCTGGCGGCTGGACGTCCCCTTTGCCATGCCCGGCCTGATCTGGAACGCGATGATGTCGATGTCGGGCGGCTGGTTCTTCGTCGTCGCGTCCGAAGCCATCAGTGTCGGTGACACCACGGTGACCTTGCCGGGCATCGGCTCCTTCGTTTCGCTCGCCATCCAGAAGCAGAGCCTGCCGGCGATCGGTTACGCCCTGCTGACCATGCTCCTCGTCATCATCGCCTACGATCAGTTGCTGTTTCGCCCCATCGTGGCCTGGGCCGACAAGTTTCGTTTCGAGCAGACCGCATCCAGCGTGGCGCCCGATTCCTGGATGCTCGACCTCTTTCGCCGTACCCGAGCGCTGCGTGCCCTCATCTATCCGCTGGCCGCCCTCAACAAGGCCATCTCGACGCTGCGCATCGCAGTGCCCGCAGTGCCCACAGTGCCCACACGACTGCGGCCCGCCGCGCCGGATCCCCGCCCCTCCCGCATTGTGGATGCAATCTGGTTCGTCGCCATCGCAGCGATAACCGGCTACGCGGCGTGGACCGCCTATCGTTACATGTCGGCCAATCTCGGGCTTGCTGATCTCGCGGCCGTCGTCGAATACGGATTCGTCACGCTGGCACGCGTTGTCGTGCTGATCACGATTGCCACCCTGATCTGGGTGCCGGTCGGCGTCTGGATCGGATTGCGGCCGAAGCTGGCCGAACGGGTGCAGCCGCTGGCGCAGTTCCTGGCAGCGTTTCCCGCCAACCTCGCCTTCCCCGTCTTCGTGGCCGCGATCGTCGGCTACGGTCTCGACCCGAACATCTGGCTGAGTCCCCTGATGATCCTGGGCACTCAGTGGTACATCCTGTTCAATGTCATTGCAGGCGCCAGCGCGTTCCCGACCGATCTGCGCGAGGCGGCCGGAAGCTTCCACCTCAAGGGATGGCGCTGGTGGATCAAGGTGATCCTGCCCGGCATTTTTCCTTACTATATCACCGGAGCAATCACGGCGTCCGGCGGTTCCTGGAACGCCTCAATTGTTGCGGAGGTGGCAAGCTGGGGCGACACTCGGCTCACCGCTATTGGCCTTGGCGCCTATATTGCGAAAGCAACGGAGGCCGGTGACTTTCCGCGCGTCGTGCTTGGAGTCGCCACCATGTGCATTCTCGTGACACTGTTCAATCGGCTGTTCTGGCGCCAGCTTTATGCATTTGGCGAACGACGGCTGCGCCTCGGCTGATCAGGAGACAGGTATGTTCGACCAAACCACCCCCCTCGTCGACATGCGTGGGATCTGCCGCTCGTTTCCCAAGGGAAGCGGAGAAGAACTGCTCGTGCTCGAAAAGGTCGACCTGACGATCCGCCCGGGCGAGATCGTCGGGCTGCTCGGCCGTTCGGGATCGGGAAAGTCGACATTGCTGCGCATCATTGCCGGGCTCATCCCCCCCTCGTTCGGCGAAGCGAAGTGCCGAGGTGAAATCATTGCCGGTCCGCCGCGCGCCGTTTCCATGGTGTTCCAGTCGTTCGCGCTGTTTCCATGGCTGACCGTCCTGCAGAACGTCGAGTTGGGCCTGGAAGCCATCGGCATCGACAGCGATGAGCGCCGCAAGCGCGCACTGGCTGCCATCGACCTGATCGGCCTCGACGGATTCGAGACCGCCTACCCCAAGGAGCTGTCGGGCGGCATGCGCCAGCGCGTTGGCTTTGCCCGCGCGCTGGTGGTTCATCCCGACCTCTTACTGATGGACGAGCCATTCTCTGCTCTGGACGTGCTGACCGCAGAAACGCTCCGCACCGATCTGATCGATCTCTGGATCGAGGGCAGGCTTCCGATCAAGTCGGTCCTGATGGTGACACACAACATTGAGGAGGCGGTGCTGATGTGCGACCGCATCCTCGTCTTCTCGTCGAATCCCGGCCGTGTCGCCGCCGAGATCCAGGTGGACTTGCCGCACCCGCGCAACCGGCTCGATCCGCACTTCCGCCAGCTCGTCGACAGCATCTATGCGCGCATGACGCAGCGTGCGGAGCCGAGGGGCCCGGCGCCGGAGGGCATTCCGGGCATCGGCATCGGGATGTATCTCACTCACGCTTCCTCCAACGTGCTCTCGGGCCTCATCGAAACGCTGGCGGCGCCGCCCTATAACGGGCATGCCGACCTGCCGGTGCTCGCCGGTCACCTCCAGATGGAAGCGGACGAGATCTTCCATCTCGCCGAATCGCTGCAGCTGTTGCGCTTCGCGCAGCTCAGTGAAGGCGATTTGCTGCTGACCGAGGCCGGCAAACGGTTTGCACATTTGGAGACCGACGCACGCAAGAAGCTGTTCGCCGAACACCTGCTCAACTATGTGCCTGTCGTCGGCCTCATCCGCCGCGTGCTCGACGAGCGCCCCTCACACACCGCGCCCGCCGCGCGCTTCCGCAACGAGCTCGAAGACTACATGTCGGAAGATTACGCCGATGAGACCCTGAAGACCGTCGTCTCGTGGGGGCGCTACGCCGAACTTTTTGCCTATGACGAGCAGGCCGAGACGTTCAGCCTCGAAAATCCGAGCTAAAGGACAGTATCTGCATGGCCGCCACGGGGCGCCGGATTGGCGCCTGCGCGTCTGCCGCGTGTACGTCCAACAAAAAAAGCCCGACTCGCGCCGGGCTTTCTTCATTTGGCAGCAGCAAGGCGATCAGTTCGAAGCCGGGGTGAACTTGGCCACCAGGCCTTCGAACGGCTTGAAGGTCTGCTTGGCGAGGTCGCCGTAGAGGCCGGCGATCTTCTGGGCGTCGGTGACGAAGGTGTCATAGGCGGTACGTGCGTAGTCGCTCTGCGCTTCCAGCGCCTTGTCGAGCGACTTCACGCCCGAAAGCTTCTCGGCGAGCGACTTGGTTCCTTCGAACTGCTTCTTGACGTGGTCGCCATAGGCATTGGCGATCGCCGTGATGCCGCTCTGGAACGAGTTGGCGTTGGCGACGGCCTGCTCGAACTGCTCCTTGCCGTAGCTCTGGATGTCTTCGAATTTCACCATCATGGAGTCCTTTCCCAGACTGAATTGAGGTTCCCTGTCCGGAGAAACCGGCTCCGTGACATCAGCTGTCCTATACTGCGCTGCACAAAAAATCAACACAAATTGTGCGATGCACAACGTGGCGAAATTTCGCAGAAATCCGGGGGGTCGGCGCAACGGTTCCTTAATGTTTTGGAAACTCGCGCCCCCTAACCTCTGCCTTGGACTTGTTCGCTTTCCGGCAGGCGCTTGAAAAGCGTTTGTCGCCAGCACCTTAGCTAGAACAGCGGTGCGATCGGCCGGCCCGACTTGAGCTAAAGTCCGGAGCAGCCATTCGCGCAGGGCAACCGTCGCCGGCCGTTGGGCACAATTTTGCCTCACGAACCGGTGATCAAGACAGAAAATGGGACGGGGAAGTTTATGCTTCGCACCACCTTGGCTTCCTCGCGCGCGTTGCGAGCGTTTGCTTTGGGACTGATCACAGTCTCTGCCACCATCATCTTCACCACAGAGAATGCCGACGCGCGCCGCCGCGGAAGGCACCAGGTGCGCCATCACGAGGCGCGGTCGAGCTACAGCCCCGCCTTCGCCTCCATCATCATCGACGGCAATTCCGGCGCAGTGCTGCAGTCCACCAATCCGGACGCGTCCCGCCATCCGGCCTCCCTCACCAAGATCATGACGCTCTATCTGCTGTTCGAGCGTCTCGAAGCCGGCAAGATGGCTCTCGACACCCAAATGGACGTGTCGGAATTCGCTTCCAAACAGGCGCCGACCAAGCTTGGCCTCAAGCCCGGCCAGACGCTGAAGGTCGAAGACGCCATCAAGGGTCTCGTCACCCGTTCGGCCAACGACGCCGCCGTCGTGATCGCAGAAGCGATCGCCGGCGATGAACGCGAGTTCGCCAGAATCATGACGCGCAAGGCGCGCGCGCTCGGCATGACCAAGACGGTCTATCGCAATGCGTCGGGCCTGCCGAACGACGAGCAGATCACCACCGCGCGCGACCAGGCCACCCTTGGCCGTGCGATCCAGGACCGCTTCCCGCGCTACTATCGCTACTTCGCGACCTCGACCTTCGTGTACAGGGGCAACGCGATCCGCAACCACAACCGCCTGCTCGGCAACGTCGAAGGCGTTGACGGCATCAAGACCGGCTACACTCGCGCATCGGGCTTCAACCTCGTGACATCGATGCACCGCGGCAACCGTCACCTCGTCGGCGTGGTGCTGGGCGGCCGCAGCGGCGGTTCGCGCGATGCCACGATGCGCAGCCTGCTCGCTGAAAATCTGGAGAAGGCGGCGACCAAGCGTACCGTGGCCGCCATCACCGAACGCAATCCGGGCGAAAGCAATGTCGAGGTCGCGGAGGCCGATACTTCCAAGCCGATGGTGCAGGCCCAGGGCGCCGTGCAGGTCTCCGCGTCCGCCGAGCCGGGCCTCGACGCCATGGCGGTCACCCGTTCCGTCGCATCCGCCAAGCCGTCGCTGATGGCGGCGGCCGCCGCTGCCTTGCCGCCACCGCAGCCCAGGCCGGAAGTGCAGGCCAAGCCGGAGCCTGCCCCGCTCACCAGCGGCGTAATCCAGACCCAGCAGCTGGCCGCGATCCCCGGCTCCGCCGAACCGATGAAGCCGGTCCGGGTCAAGACGGTTCAGGTCAAGGCCGGTCCCATGAAACTTGCTTCGGCCGGTCCCAACCAGCATGCACCGGCCGTCACCAACGCGATTCCGCCGCGGGCCGAAGTCGCCGAGACTTCCAATGCCGTGGTGGCCAAGGCCGACAAGACGGAGCCTGCCAAGTCCGAATTCGTGCCTCCCGAGGTCGTCCGCCCCGACATTGCGCGGGCCGGCCTGCCGCCGCAGCCGCCGGGCCACGGCACCGGCAACGGTATTCTCGGGGTACTGCCGGCCTCCGGCGCCGCCGCGCCTGCCCCGGCCCGCGCCGCGCAGGCCATGGCTTATGCCGAGCCCGCCAAGCCGCAACCGCCCGTCCAGGCCGCGCCGCAGCCGACCGCGCAACAGAACGGCTCCGTCAAGCCCGCCGCGCCCGCCTCGGCGCGCACTGGCTGGATCGTGCAGGTCGGCGCGCTCGAGAGCGAGGGCGAGGCCATGCAGCGCATCGAAGCGGCCAAGAGCCATTCCCGCGGCATGCTCAACAAGGCCGATCCCTTCACCGAGCCGGTGGTCGCCAAGGATAACCGCAAGCTGTTCCGCGCCCGCTTCGCCGGACTCGAGCGCGATCAGGCCGAGGCGGTGTGCCGCACACTGAAGCGCGCCGACATTTCCTGCATCACGGTGCGCAACTAATCTTCCCGTGCACAGGTCCAAATGGAAGGCCGGGCAGCAAGCCCGGCCTTTTTCTTTGGCTGTCACATTCCGTCCTGCCCGGCCTCACGCGCGCAAACTTCTCGTCAATAATTTACGGTTAAGTTTCAGAAAATGGCACGGCCACGCCGGGTAACGGCGGGTCGGCCAGGGAGCATCGATCAGAGGACAGCAGCTCACGGAATGTGGCGTTGGTAGCGTGCCGGAGTCAGCTGTGATGCGTGCGAAACAGAGTATCCTTGGCCTCGTTTACACGGGCGGCGAGATACGTCGAGCCCCCCTGGTCGGGATGCAGTTTCTTCATGAGGGAGCGGTGCGCGCGGGCGATGTCGTCGCGACTCGCCCCCGGCTGCAGGCCAAGGATCTGATAGGCCTCCTCCGCCGTCATTTTGCCGCCCGACGCCGCGCGGCGCTGCCGCCCTGCCCCGTTGCCCTGCGTGTCCTGACGCCAAGCGGGAAACCGGCGGTCAAGATAGCTTTCAAGTAGCGCGACGCTTTCGGCATCGAAGGCCGGCGCCATCGCCAGGAGCTCGGCAAGACTGAATTTGCCGAGCGGGCGGCCGGCATGTTCGCCGGCCACGATCGTCCCCGACAATTCGCCGCTGTCATGGTCGAGGCTCATGTCGAGGAAGGCCGATCGCACACGCGAGCTCTGTCCCGACGAGCGCCGACCGCCGAACAGCCCGCCGATACTGGAAAAGCCTGTTGTGCCGAACGGCGACCAGCCGAGCAGGCCGGCGCCGAAAATGCCGAGCGGAATTGCGACCGCGAGCTCGCCGCGCAGGCCCGTATAGCCTGCCACCGCCAGCGACACTACACCGCCAACGATCTTGATCGCGCGCGCCAGCATCGCCGGATTGGCGGCGCGGAACATCTGCAGCAGCAAATAAAGAGCGACAACGGCGACGACGCCGGCAACTAGCGTAGGCATGCGACCAATATAGTTGCCTGCGAACGAAAAAGCATGGCGGCATTACCCTCGTCCGGCGCGAAAGCACCCGGCTGTGCAGCAAATGTGCGTTGGCACGACCCGCCTGACCTCACTAATCTCCTGCCCACCCGGACGGCCCCGCGAGGCACGGATGGCGGTAGACGGGACCCTGCGAAGCCGGCACGAGCCGAAGCAGACCATGGACCGGCTTGAAGCCGAAGTCGTGGCGCGCGGTATGACCGTCTTCTCCCGCATCGACCACGCCGCCGGCGCGGTGGCGGTCGGTCTGCCGCTGCGGCCGACCGCACTTCTCATCTTCGGCCATGCCAAGGCCGGCACGCCGCTGATGCAATCGGCGCAGACGATCGGGATCGATCTGCCGCTAAAGGCGCTGGTCTGGCAGGACGCCTCCGGTGACACTTGGATATCCTGGAATGATCCTTCATGGCTCGCGCAGCGGCATGGGCTTTCCGCGGAAACTGCGACTGCAATCGGCAACATGGCAGCGGCGCTTGACGCGGTAGCCAAAGCTGCCGCCTCGTCGCAGGCACCGGAAAACCATGAACGGCCTCGCCGGCACACGAATTCGATCGATCACTGAGAGGAAACTTGAGCGCGGCTGAAACAGGTAGGCCATGTTGGACCAAAGACGCGGGATTCTCAGCCAGTCTCATTTCATCTGGCTCAGCAGCGCAGCAGCGCCGCTGCTCCGCGACAATCTCAGCGCCTCGCGTCCGCCGGCCGCATAGGCGGCTACCGCACGCAGCAGTTCGCGCAACTGCGCCGCCGCGCCCGGATCGAACCGGCACCACGCGCCGCCGGTCAGCCGCGCGATCTCGCGAAACGCCCGTTCAGCGTCGGGATCGCCGCCCTCCTGGAACATGAAAGCCGGTACCTTCAGCAGGCCGAGTTCGCCCGCCTTGGTGCAGAGTTCGTCGACATTCTCTTCCATCGCATCGCCGACGAACACCAGCGCACGCACGCCGGAGGCGACCGCCTCGCGCCGTGTCTCGGAAAGCACCTTGCCGATCTGGGTGTTGCCACCCTGGCAATCGATCTTGCTCATCAGCCGCGCCAGCTGCGCGGAATCGGAAATCCAGGTGGTGGCACGGCATTCGTTGAGGCCGCGATAGTAGACAAGGCGGATGTCGAGGCTGCCCACGGAGGCCGCCTCGCGAAACATGTCGGCCTGCAGCGCGCAGGCCATGTCCCAGGTCGGCTGCCGGCTCATGGTGGCATCGAGCGCAAACACCAGCCTGCCCCGTCCGCCCGCGGCATGCGGCGACATCGCGCGCGCTTTCGCAACGAAGGCGGCAATGTCTTCAGAGCTCGATGTGCGCCCTTCGGGCAAGGAGCTGTCCTTGCGCGAGGGCACTTCGCGGTTGGATTTCGGTTTGGTCGGTTCGCCGGCCATGCGCGCTCGCTGGGTAGACTGCACGCCCTATGTGGGAGGGAACTTTGGTGCGGTCAATGCGCGAGTTAGAAGCCCGGACGATCCGGACTGTCAGTTGGCGACCTTCGCTGGCTTGTTCGGCGGCGGGGCGTAAAGCGTCACCGGGCCCGGCTCGGTCAGGACTTTCGGCACCGTTTTCGTCGTGTCGACCGGCGCAATTGCGCTGCTGTCGGTCGAATCCAGGAATTTGTCGAGCATGGCTCTGATCGAGCTCTTCGCCGAGTCCGGACCGGTGTCGCGCATGTCATTGTGCTGATAGCCGGTATCAACCACGGTGATGCCAGCCTTCTCGCACTCCTCCTCGTCGGGCACGACGCCGGGATCGGCCTTGAACTGGGTGTCCTTGGAGCGGAACGACAGGATCTTGAACTTGCCGTCGGTCAGGAACGGCACGCGCAGATTGTCCAGCGTCACCACCTTCTTGATCTCATCCGGATACTGCTTGGCAAAATACATCGAGATGTCGCCGCCCATCGAATGACCGACCATGGTCAGCTTGTCGTAGTCGGCGTGAGGCTGAATCTTGCGCAGCTGCTCGACGGCAAACTTGATGTTGGCGACGCCACGCTGAATCTGCGGCAGGCGGCCGACATAGAGTTCGCCAGCCTTGGTCACCATCGGAGGATCCGTCGGCAGATCGTGCTGCGGGGCGACCACGAGATAGCCGCGCGCCGCAAAGGCGTTCGCGAGGAAGGAATATTCGGTGTGCTTGACGGTATTGCCATGATTGAGGATCGCAACCGGCAGCTTCATCAGGCCGGCCTCAGCCTGCATCTGCTTGTCCCAGCGGACAGCGATCTCGACCGCCACCAGACGATTGTTGCGGTCGGCATCATAGAGCGCGATCGTCTCATGCCGGATCGCCCACTTGCTCGCGGTGAAGTAGGCGACGACCAAAAGCGCGGTCAACGAAAGCAGAACGGCAATTCCACGTTTCATTTCTTCCTCGGCGCAATCCCTGTTTGGGCCTATTGCATCTTCGGGACTCTGCGGGCCCTTGTTGATGATATATGTCACGGTGACGTGACGGAAAGTCCAATTCTTGTGAATACGACGCCTTGCTTTTGTGCGCCGCACCCAAGCCTTGGGCGGCCATCCACGCCGGGTTCTTACCTCCTTATACTACGACGGAAGCAGTCAAAATTCGGTTCGACGTATCCGTAATAAAACGGACGTCGGGCAGTTTCAGTTCCTGATCGTTCCCAGGTGCCTAACTACCGTTTGCCATAGACGCGTGTCGACGACGCGGGCGTGAGGCGGCGCTCCGACGGCGAATCGTCCGGGATGACGATGCTAAAACCGCAGCTAAGCCCTTGAAAACTCAGGCACCGAGGATGTCGTGGACTTCCAGCGGCTTGTCCACCGAGTTGAACCATTCGGCGCGGTTGGCGGCCCGTCGACGGCCGCGCTCATCGAGCGGCAACTTCAATTGCCGCAGCAGGCTCGTCACCTCCTCGCGGGCGGTGACGTGGCCGAGATTCGGCCTGGTGCCGAGGGTTGCCTCGTCGATGTCGTCGAGCGCGGTCAGCCCGCGCGGGAAGAACTCGCGATAGACCACGCGCTCGGCAAAGCCGTCCACCGCTCGGAAGCCGAGGCGGAATGACAACTCATTGAGCCCCTCGGCGACCAGCTGCTTGTTGCGCGAGCCGATCATCGACAGGCGGTTACGCACCACGATCCAGTCGGAGCTGGCGCCGTCGAGCTGGCGCCGCTTGCGACGGGTGTCACGTACCATCTCGGCGTAATGGCTTTCGCCGGTCACCGCGTAGGTCTGGGGATCGACGGTACCGAGGACGTCGAAATCCAGGAAACTATCGTTGATCGGCGTCACCAGCGTGTCCGCCATCGAGTGCGCCAGACGCATCAGGTAGCTGTCCGTGCCGGGCGTATCAATCACGATGAAATCGAAGGTGTGCTCGACCGCGCTCACTGCATCCGTGAATTGCTGCAGTTCGGAATTCTCGTTGTCGGCGATGTGCATGGTCAGCCCGGCCTTGATGCAGCAGTGCACCGGCAGCTCGAGTTCGAGACCGGTGCGGCGGGCCCAGGCCTGGCGGTTGTTGATGTAGCGGGTGAAACTCTGCTGGCGGCAATCGAGGTCGATGGTGGCGACCCGCTGGCCGGCCTTCAGCAGGGCGACAGCGATATGCAGAGCGGTGGTGGATTTCCCCGAACCGCCCTTTTCATTGCCCAGCACCACGACGTGTGCCGAACCGAACTGCCCCTGACTGGCCTGCACGAGCATGACTCGACCCCTGTCACATCTTCGAGTTGAGCTTAACCGCGGTCAAGCGAAATGCGCGGTAAGCCGCTCGAATTACTCAAACTACGCGCAAAATCCTGAATCGTGTGTGCGTCAGGTCACGCGTTGGTTCATCTTTTTTGTTGCCCGCCGCATCTCAGCCGTGTCCGACGGCCGCTTGGCGCTACCCGACTCACCTTGGTAAGGTCCGCCCTCCCCGCCACACGCCGGCAAGGCAGACGGCCTGCCCGCCGCCAACCTCCCCGAGTCCTGATGTCACGCAATCCCATGGTCGCCCGTACCGTCCCCGCCCTGCGCCGTGTGCTCGACGGGCTCCGCGCCCGGAAGGCGAGCGTCGCGCTAGTCCCGACCATGGGTGCGCTCCATGACGGCCATGTGTCGCTGGTCCGCCTCGCCATGAAGCGGGCGCGAAAAGTCGTCGTTTCCATCTTCGTCAACCCCACCCAGTTCGCCCCGACCGAAGACTTCGGCTCCTATCCACGGACCTGGAAAACCGATCTCGAAAAACTGGCCGCCGAGCGTGTCGACCTAATCTGGCATCCCGATGTCAAAACCATGTATCCGGAAGGATTTGCGACTCGAATTTCGCCGGAGGGACCGGCGACCGTTGGCCTGGAGGATCGTTTCCGTCCGCACTTCTTCGGCGGAGTCGCCACTGTGGTCGGAAAGCTGTTTACGCAGGTCCGCCCGGATATCGCGATTTTCGGCGAGAAGGACTTTCAGCAGCTTCGCGTCGTGACCCAAATGGCGCGCGACCTCGACCTCGGCGTCAAGGTTATTGGCGCGAAGACGGTACGCGAACGCGATGGCCTCGCCATGTCATCGCGCAATGTCTACCTTTCGGCCGAGGAACGGCAGGTCGCCCCCACCCTCCACAAGGCGATGAAAGCGAGCGCGACACGGATCCGCGCCGGCGAAAACATCGCGGCAGCGCTCGCAGCCGGCGAGGAGATGATCCGCAATGCCGGCTTTGCGCTCGACTATCTGGAAGCCCGCCATGCCGAGACGCTGGCACCGATCGGCTCCCTCAAGGAAGGCCCGATCCGAATGCTGGTGGCGGCCAGACTCGGCGCCACGCGCCTGATCGACAACATCGCGGTGTAGTCGGCGTGCCCTACAGCAAGCCGAGATCGCGCAGTTCCCGACGCATCGGCTCGGGCATGGCGGCGACACCCCTCTCGGCGGCCTTGCCGAGATCGGGCGGCGCCGCGTCGGGCGTGAGATAGCGCCAGCCCTGGAACGGCCGCATCGGCCGCGGCGATACCGCGATCACCTTCGGCTGCATGACGATACGGCAGCGGCCGATGCCGTCCTTGTCGCGGAACGGCTCGATCGCAACGATTTTCTCGCGCGCGGCGATCTCGCCGCGGATCACCCAGTACAGCGAGCCGCCGGCGAGGATCTCCTCCTCGCGCTTCGGCGTCATCCGCGTGATGTGGACGTGTCGCTGCGGCAGGCCTTTCTTTTTTGCCGTCGCCATCCGTTCGGCAACCCATTCCTTGAGTTCCCGGACGGAATCGCAGCCGACGGCCAGCTTGATGAGATGAAGTGGCATGCCCGCTAATTAGCGGCCCGGGCGAGTTGCATCAATCGCTGTCGGCGGCGGGAGTCGGCGCCGGCGGTGGAGAACTCGGCGGCGGCGTGATCGGCGTCGGAGCACGTGCCGCCTTCGGCGGCGCCTGCTTCTTTGCGGCAGGCGGCGCAGCAGCTGCCGGTGCAGCGGCCGGACGCGCCGGCGCGCCTGCAGCGGGCGCCGCCACCCGCGGCGGCGGCGCGGCCGACCCGGGCGCGCCCGGTTCCGGCGTCATGATGTTGACCGGCGGGGTGGATGAGGCCGACGGGAAATCGATCATCGTGGTCGGCTTGCCGGTCGGCACGCCTGCCGCGGGCGGCATCGCCGCCAGCGCACCGGACGGCATGCCCGTCATCGCGGACATGGCCGGCGGCGCGCCCCAGGACGCCGAATAGCGCATCACCAGCCCTTCATAGACGCGGTCGTCCATGTTGGTCATGACCTGCCGGCTGTTGGTGAGTGAGCGGAAGGCCGGACAGGCCTGCGGCGTGCAGTGGTCGCGCGCGACCAGCACATAGGCCATCAGCCCGTAGCGGTCGCGCTCGATGGATCGGCGCAGCGACTCCACTTCCGGGGTGAGGTTGCTGTTGGCAGTGGCGACGTCGCCAAACGACGTCAGGCGCGTGATCTGCGAGGCGGCATAGGCGATCGCGGCTGCGGTGGACTCAGGCGAGCCGAACAGCGTCTTCTCGCATGCCGTCAACACCGTCTCGCCGGCGAGATCGTCGATGCAGGACATCGCCGGCAAGGCGGCCATCGCCGGCGGCGATTGGCTCGCCGGGGCCGACGGCGAGCCGGGCACGCCGAAGCCACGAATGGTCGCGGCCACCGCAACACCGACCGCGAGCAGCGTGATCACCGTGAGCGCGCCGTTGGCGGCGGATCTTTCCGCGCGCACCAGCGTGATGAACAGCACGATCGCGAAGAATCCCGCCGCGGCCAGCGTCACCCACATCGGAAACGAGGCCGAACGCCAGAGGTAATCCAGCGATGAGGCCCATGCCCAGTCCATGCGCGACGTCCCTCAAGCGCAGTGTGAAATGCATCCCGGCGCGACGAGCGAAACCCGCGCGCGATCGACTTGCGCAAAATGTGACTGCGAACCCGGCCTTTTGACGGCGCCCGAGGTGGAACCCCGGCGCGCGAACCTTGCACGCAATCGTCTTCAGGTCAGGACGAGCTGGCTTTCCTTGGCCACACGCTCGAACGCTTCACTCGAGCTCTTGATGCGGTATTGGCAATCGTCCCCTTCGGTCGGCAACAGACGGATCACCTCGTAGGTGCCACTGGCGGCCGGACGCGACACATTGCTTGCAGTGAAATAGACAGTCGCTCCAACAGCGTACTTGTGCTTCAACGCCCTCTCCATACGCAAGATTTCCGGCCTGACGCCCACGGTCCCCGCAACGGCGGCCGGTTGAGAACCCTGTGTCAACGTAGCACAGGCCGCCGGCCATTGGCCAGCAACATCGCGCATGGCAAATACGCAGATTTCGCAAGTTTTTCAGTAGCCTACCCTACCAACTGAAGGTCTTCCTGAAGCCTTTTCGCTAACCCCGTTTAAGCACGGGGTTTCGGTTCACCCCTTGTCGGCCGCCAGAGGTTCCATCGGTAAAACACTTCAATTGAAGGTTGCCGATTTGGCGGCAATGAGCTTACCTCACACCGTCTCGAACTTCTCGATGACAATCGTCTCGGCAAGGCCGTCGCGGGTCCATTCCTGGAATGCCGGCAGCGCCTGCATCGCCTCCATGTAGCGACGAACGACCGGCGTCACCTCGATGGCATAGGTGCGGAAGCGGTGCACCACCGGCGCGTACATCGCATCCACCCCACCAAAGACGCCGAACAGGAACGGCCCGCCATGGCGCGCCAGGCATTCGGTCCAGATCTCCTGGACGCGGGCGATGTTGCCGCGCGCCTCCTCCGACAGCGCAACGGCGCCGACCGGCCGGTGCAGGTTCATGCCGCATTCGTTGCGCAGGGCCGCAAAGCCGGAATGCATCTCGGCCGAAATCGCGCGTGCGCTGGCGCGGGCAGCGCGGTCGTCAGGCCACAGCTTCTTCTGCGGAAATTTTTCCGCGAGGTATTCGATGATGGCGAGCGAGTCCCATACCGTGATGTCGCCGTCGACCAGGATCGGCACCTTGCCTGCCGGCGAGACATCGAGGATGCGCTGCTTGTCGGCCGCGCCCGTATAAAGCGGAATGAACGTCTCCTCGAAGGGGATGTTGTTGGCGCGCAGCGCCAGCCATGGCCGCATCGACCATGACGAATAGTTCTTGTTGCCGATGACGAGCTTCAGTCCAGCCATGAGAGGGATTCCTTTGTCAGGCCGTCATCCTGCCACAGGCGGCAAGATGCCTCCAAGCCGTGATTGCAAGCGCAATCTCGCCCTGGCTCGCTTTGCTTGAGCATGATCTGGTCCGAAAGCCGGTTCGCACCTTGCGCAAGCGCGGCCCGTCGGGTCGGCATCATGCCTACCCCGAAAAATCCTTCGGCGTGAAATCGAGATCCAGCACCTTCCACTCGCCGTAGCGATCCGCGGGGAGCATTTTGTAGGGCTGGCATTGCTTCAGCCCGGCGATGGCGCTCTGCAACAACTCGATCGCCTTGACGTTTGCGCTGCCTCCACCGATGGCAGGCTCGGCGGCGAGCCTGCCATCCTGGGTCAGGAACACCCGCAGCTTGACCATGACATGGTCGGAAGGCTGCACCGACGCCGGCAGCTTCGAGCAGCTCTTCAGATGCCGCCTGAATGCTGTCAGGGCGTTTGACGAGATGTCGGCAGGGACGGTCGTTTCGTCAAAGCCTTCATCCGACTTGCCCGGAGCCGCCAGCCGCGGCAGTTCCGGAGGAAGTCCGAGCAGCACATTGTACTTCACGGAGAGGTCCGGCTCCGGCCGCCGGTAGTCGGCCGCTGCCGATCCCAGTTGTGCTTTCGGTGCGGCCGCCGCGACACCGCGATCCGGCGGTGCCGCCTCCGGCCTGGCCGGCTGCTGCGGCGGCGTGCTGGCGACCTGCGGGGCTGGCGCCGGAGTCGAGGATGCAGGCAGTTCGGGCTCCGCAAGGGCCGATGGCTCCGGCAAGGCGGGTTGCGGTGGCTCGGCGGCCTTAGGCTCTTCCGATTCGATCTCGCCGGACGTGACGATATTGACGGCAATCGGCTCCGTGGCGGAGTCGAGCGGACTGACGTTAGACAAGAGCACCAGCAACGCAAGAAGCGACAGATGCGCGATTACCGATGCCGCTGCGCCCGTGCGTATGGCCTGATCCTGTTCCACCCTGCCCTTGCAGCGTTTGCGCCGCCCCGTCTTCAGCATAGACGGTGGCGAAACCGTCTCAATCCCATTTCGGCGAGAAGCCGAAATCGGTCAGCCGGCCGTCGCGGCCGCCCATTGCTGAAATCTCGGCCATCTCGGCCGCCGAGAGCTCGAAATCGAACACCTCGAAATTCTCCGACAGCCGTTCGAGCCGCGAGGTTCGCGGGATCGCCGAGACCTTCTGCTGCACCAGCCAGCGCAGGCAGACCTGGGCGGCGCTCTTGCGATGCGTGCGTCCGATTCCGGCCAGCACTTCGTCCTTGCGCACGCGCCCCTTGGCGATCGGACTATAGGCAACCAGTGCCACGTCGTGCCGGGCGCAGGCTTCGCGCACTTTGGTTTGGTCCAGATAGGGATGATACTCGACCTGATTGCACACCAGCGGCGCCGGGCATTTGTCGATCGCCTCCTCCAGCAGCGCCACCGTGAAATTCGATACGCCGATATGCCTGCTCATGCCGAGCTTGCGCACGCGGGCGAGCGCATCCAGCGTCTCGGACAGCGGCACGCGCGGGTTCGGCCAGTGCAGTAGCAGCAGATCGACCTCGGTGAGACGCAGCTTGTTCAGGCTCTCCTTGACGGAGCGCTCGAGATCGTGCGGCGCAAAATGGCTGGTCCAGACTTTCGTGGTGATAAACACCTCGCCCCGCGCAACGCCGGAGGCCCGGAGCGCCTCTCCGACCTCGCGCTCGTTCTCATAGACCTGCGCCGTGTCGATGTGACGATAGCCGAGGCGCAGCGCCTGCTCGACCAGCCGCGCGCAGGTACGGCCGCGCAGCTCCCAGGTGCCGAGCCCGATCGCCGGAATCCTTGCGCCGTTTGCTTCGACGAATTGCATGGCAGGGCTCGCGAGGTTCGAGCCGCATTATGTCGCGCGCCGGGTGCGGTTGCTAGGCTAGTGCCCACTTTCCGAAGTTCGCGTCCCGTTGCCGCACCGGTCTTTCGCGAACTTCGGAAAGCCAATGGGCACTAGCAAGCATATGAATCTAGTGCCGCCTTTCGATTTGAAGTCCCTGGTCGAATTCTCAGCTTGCAGTGCAGGGACTTCAAATCGGCGGCACTAGCTCGGGTTCCGCCGCGAGCGCCGCGAACACCGTTTCCGGCGAATGCGCGATCACCGCAAGCAGCGCACGCGCAGGTCCCCGCGGCGCGCGCTTGCCCTGCTCCCAGTTCCGGATGGTCTCGACGGGCACCCCGAGGCGGGCAGCGAATTCGATCTGGGTCAGTTGCGCGCGACGGCGCAGGTCGCGTACGCCGGGCTGCGCCGTGACTTGCTCCATCTCCGGCGCAAGCGGGAATTCCATGCCGTCGCGCAACTCGACGATCCGCCCGTCCGCCTTCAGCCGAAACCGCTTCATGATCGATCCCCGCGCGCTTGCGCAATCGAAACAGTGGAATCATCGGCCAAGCCTGTTAAGACTCGATTAACGATACCGGCCCTTGCCGCAAAACAGCTATTTCAGGCCGAACCAGGCCGTGGCGATGCCGAGGAAGGAAAAGAAGCCGACCACGTCGGTCACCGTCGTGACGAACGTGCCGGAAGCCACCGCCGGATCCGCCTTCATCCGCTCCAGCAGCAGCGGGATCAGAATGCCGCCCAGCGCGCCGGCGACGAGGTTGCAGATGATGGCAAGCCCGATCACGAAGCCGAGACCGGGGATCTTGAACCAGGCGACCGCCGCAACGCCGGTGATGACGGCGAAGGCAAGCCCGTTGACGAGACCCACCATCGACTCGCGCATGACCACGCGCCAGGCGTTATAGGCACCGAGCTCGCGGGTCGCGAGCGCCCGCACCGCCACCGTCATGGTTTGCGTGGCGGCATTACCGCCCTGGCTCGCCACGATCGGCGCCAGCACGGCCAGTGCCACCATCTTCTCCAGTTGCCCCTCGAACAGGCCGAGCACGGAGGAAGCAAGAAAAGCGGTAGCGAGGTTGACCAGCAGCCAGTTGAACCGGCCACGCGCAATGGTCCAGACGCTGTCGGACAATTGTTCGTCGCTGGTGACGCCGCCCAGTGCCTTCAGGTCCTCGTCCGCCTCCTCCTCGATGACGTCGACCACGTCGTCGATGGTGATGACGCCGACCAGGCGGTCGTCTGTATCGACGACGGGTGCTGCCACAAGGTTGTACTTGCCGAACATACGCGCGACTTCCTCCTGGTCGTCGAGCACGGAGACGCGGCGGCGGTCCTCGTCCACCAATTCCTTGAGCGGCACCATCCGACGCGAGCGCAGCAGCACGTCGAGCGGAACGGCGCCCTGCCAGCGCTTGTCGGCATCGACGGCGTAGATTTCGTAGAACCTGTCCGGCAGATCGGACGTCTCACGCATGTAGTCGATTGCCTGGCCGACGGTCCAATCCGGCGGGACGGCGATGAACTCGGTTTGCATCCGCCGGCCGGCGGAATTTTCGGGGTATTCGAGGGAGCGCTCGATGACGTTGCGTTCCGACGGCGGCAGCTTTTCGAGGACCTCCTCGCGATCCTCCTCGTCCAACGATTCCAGCAGCTCGACGGCGTCGTCGGACTCCAGCTCACGGACGCCCTCGGCGACCTCTTCGGGCTCGAGCTCCTCGAGGATTTCCTCGCGGACGGTGTCGTCCACCTCGTTCAGCGCCGAAAAATCGAAATCCGAGCCGGTCAGCTCGACCAGGTTGACGCGGTCCTCGGGCTCGAGAGCTGCGATCAAATCGCCGAGATCGGCCTCGTGCAGCTCCGCGACGATGGCGCGCAGGAGGGCGGCGTCGGAGCCGCGGATGGCGCGGGTGATCTTCTCGACAAATTCCGGCCTGATCCGCCCCTCATCGTCCCGCATCGGGTGGCGCTCGAGCAGCGGGGCCTCATCGGGACGCGCAACATCGGTATCATCGGCCATGCCGCGCCCTCGCCGGTTTGACAGGAATGCTGAACTCGCCAGAGTTATAGATGCACGCATTAGCCAATGGGCAGCGCCGAGCGCAATGAGAAATATCCACCGTCGCCGATCGCACTTGAATTTCGCCGCCGTGCTGGGGCTGGCGACAATGCTCTCGGTTCAGGCCGAAGCCGCCGACTGTCCACGGGCCGACGCGCTCGGCACCTCACGCATCATCACCGTCGATGCCGCCACTACCCCCCGTGTCGGCCTCAAGGGCTCTCGCAACAGCCTGGACCTGAGAGATCGCGAGATTGTGCTGACCTTCGACGATGGTCCCTCTCCGGCGACGGACGACAGTATCCTCGACGCGCTGGCCCAGGAATGCGTGCGCGCCACGTTTTTCCTGATCGGCAAGCATGCCTCCACGCATCCCGATCTGGTGCGCAAGATGGCGGCGGCCGGACACACGGTGGCGCACCACAGCTGGTCGCATCCCAATCTGAAAATGATGCGCCCGAGGACACGCAAAGAGAGATCGACGGGGGCATCTCCGCGGTGGAGACGGCGTTAAGCGGCCTTCCAACCACGACACCGTCGACGCCGTTCTTCCGCTATCCCTTTTTCGAGATGTCGCAGCATTCGCTCGATCACCTGGAAAAGCGCGGCATCGTCGTATTCGGTGCTGATATCGTTGCCGATGACTGGGTCAAGATGCCTGCCGATATGCAGCTCAAGCGGCTCATCGAGAGGGTAGAGGCCGCGCGGAAGGGTGTCCTGCTGCTGCACGACCCCGAAGAGCATACCGCAGCGGTATTGCCCGCGTTCCTGCGCTATCTGCGTGACAATCGCTACCGGGTGGTGCATGTGGTACCCAAGGTGCCGGCCAAGGCAGCGGCCGACACCCGGCAAAACGAAAAACGTGAATAACTCCAATAATTAATGCGATTTTCATTACGCGACCTGTAAGTGATTTGACTGGATTGGAATGCAGGCAGAGTTCAATGGTTCGTAATGTCCGGGTGAGTGTCTGCGCAGCGCATCTTGCCGCAGTGATGTTGGGAATGGCGAGCGGCCTTGCGGCGCTACCTGCCTTCGCTGCGGAGTGCCCTCGTCCCGATGCTCTCGGGACCTCCCGCACCCTCGTGGTCGACGCCAAGGAGCACCCGCTGATCGGCAGCATGCAGTATCGCGAGACGCTGCCGCTCAACGACGGCGAGGTGGTGCTGACTTTCGACGACGGCCCGCTGCCGAAATACACGTACCAGATCCTCGATATCCTCGCCGCGCAATGCGTGAAGGCAACGTTCTTCATGGTCGGGAGCCAGGCCCAGGCCAATCCGGAAGGTGTCCGCAAGGTGCTCGCAGCCGGGCACACGGTCGCGACGCACACCCAGAGCCATCCTATGGGCATGCACCGCCTGCCGCTCGACCGCGCGAAGGCGGAGATCGACAACGGCATTGCATCGGTGACGGCGGCGCTCGGCGACAAGGCCGCGGCGATGTCCCCCTTCTTCCGTATTCCCGGCCTCGCGCGCAATGACGGGATCGAGGAATACACGCGCGCGAAGGGCCTGCAGATCTGGAGCGCGGATTTTCCCGCCGACGACTGGCGGCACGTTTCTTCGCAGCGGGTCCACGATCTCGCCATGCAGCGCCTGGCCGCCAAGGGCAAAGGCATCCTGCTGCTCCACGACATCCAGCCGCGCACCGTGGCGGCGCTGCCGAAAATCCTCCATGACCTGAAGGCCGGGGGTTACCGCATCGTTCATGTGGTGCCGGCGACGGCGGAAAATCCGGCCACGCCGACCGACCCGCAGCAATGGCGGCTGTATCCGACCTCGGAACTGGTCGCGACGTCGCGCTGGCCGAAGATCCCGAGCTTCGCCTTCGTGCAGCATGAGTTGCTCCCGGCGCCCCTGCTGACGGATTCCTACTGGAACGACATCAAGGTGCTCGACCGGCCGCACGGGCGCGGCCGTGGCATTCCGCTGCCGCGATCGGCGCCGTGGCCGCGGCAGCTCGAATTGGCCGCCAACGGTTCGCCGAGCGCCCTGCCCGTGCCGGCGGCCTCGGTGTTCGAAGTCGAGGAAGGCGTGCGCGTGGCGATGCTGGCCGTGAATGCAACGCGTCCGGCCGAGCGGAGCGTTGCGATGGCGAGCGAAGAGAGGCCGATCGCGGCGCGCCCGGGCAAGCGTACGCCTGCGGTGGTTGGCGCACGAAGCCGGCGTGTCACGGCGGCGCCGGCAAAGCCGGGTCGGCCGGCTGCCCAGACCGGGCGGGCAGCCGCCAAACGCGCAGGTACGGACAAGAAGAACGTCCGCCGCGTCATCCGGCACAACCAGCAGGCCAGCCTCTGATCAGCCGCGACGGCCCGCTTCGTACAGCCCGGGCCGCGCTCAGTTGGTGACGATCTTAGCGATGCAGAGCAGAATCACCAGCGCCAGGAACAGCAAGTCGATATAGGCCTTTATCTCGCCGGCGTGGCGAAGCTCGGCGACGTCGCCGACGATCTGCTTGCGCGCCGAAGCTGCGCTGGGGCCTTCTGCTACGCTGGCCGCCAGCCGCCGCGCCTCACTCTCCAGCCGCTCGATGCGCTGGAAGAAATAGAACGAGCGCAGCGCCGAAACCGAATGCATGCATGCGTAGATCAGGATCAACACCGCGAGCATCGCGCGCTGTGGGTATTTCTCGATCAGGTTCAGGCTGTAATAGACGAGCGCCAGGAACACGAAGTTGGAAACGAAACGGTAGGCGTAACCAAGGAACTTCATCAGGGGCTCCGAAGACGACAGACGGTATCGTATCCGGGTAAACGCCACGTATGTGTCGCGTCGGCAACACACACCCAGGCGGGCGCGTGAACGCCGACGACGCAGCGCAAAGGACTTGAGCCAAACGTTCTTGGGCTGAAGCTTGAGCGCGCGCTCGGAGCGCCGATGAGATGTTAGCAATTTCAATAGCTTGCTGAGATGAATGAACGAAACGTAACGGCGCTCTTCGAGCACTGAGAAGGAGCTGCACTAACCGGGCGCGATGCCATTTTCAGAACGCCAGGCATCGCCGGCCCTCCTCGTTGGAATCGGCCGATCGCGCGCCTTGTCGGATTCATGATCCAGCTGAGCCAAAGCCGGCGTAACTTGAACGTCCGCCCTTGGTTCTTTGGGCCGTGGCGAAGCCACTGTTAGCCGCACACCCAATTATTACCTTGGGGCTTATGGTCCGGGGGTCTACCACGGCGCCCTAAACGCGCCGATATACGCAAGCCCAAGCAAGGTTAGTGTACCAGCAATCAAGAGCATGACGTCGCGGTTATGCGCTGCTTCGCTCCTCGGGTCATGTACGCGTGCCTCCGCTGGCGTGCACTCTCCACCAGCTCTGCGAACTGCTTCACCCGTCTCGATCACATTTGCGGGAAACTCGAGACGCCGGCCTGGGCACCTGAGCGTGTGACGGGAAAGCTACCTTGCCTGTTCGGGGCTTTGGCTACGTCGGGCTTTACTTTTGATCAATCACGCGATCGTCACTCGAAATCGCGAGCGCCGCGAGCAGGGTCCGATTATTAATTTCGAGCTTCTGAAAGATGTGATGAAGATGCACCTTGATTGTGCCATCGCTAATGTTCAGCCGTCTCCCAATTTCCTTGTTCGACAATCCTTCGGATACCAGACGCATGATCTGATGCTCGCGATCCGTCAGCATGGTCAAAGTATTCTGCGTGATCGCACCTTGCACTCGAGAAGCGGCCTGCTCGCGCGAAGGCGGCCGTAAGGCGGTCTGGCTTTTCGCAACTTGACGCAACGATTCTAACAGAACTTCGGGCGAAGCATCCTTCGAAATTATGCTGTAACCGTCGGCAGCGGCGGACATGATCAGTTCGCTGTCCTCATGAGAGGTGGTGAAGAAGACGAACCGACTGGCGAGGTTCTCAGACTTGGCAATCGCAAGGATTTCGCGCGCAGTCACGCCGGCCATTGAGGGGGCAACGAGGGCAATGTCCGGTGCAAACTTCCGCAGCGCTTCGAGACAGCTCTCCCCGTCACTGCACCGTGCAACGATATTGAAGTCACCGTCAGCCCTGAGCAGGCTGATCAAACCATGCAGAACCACGGGGTGGCGATCTGCGATTACGACGGTAATGCATTGCATCGGGCGGTCCTCGCCTTCCCGTAATATCTCCCCCCAATACGACGGCATCCAACGATGAAAATATCTGAGAGTTCCTAGGTTCGCAGGCTGTTGAATGCGCTCCCCATCAACCAGAATGGCCAATTCACTCTATCAGACATTGCCCATCACCGAGGTCCCCAACCATCCACCAAAGGGACTACCTTACCTGGTCGGCCTCTAACGCGGGAATGACGCGCAAGTATAACCAAAGGTATATAGGGATAAAGCGAATTCGAATCTAACATTCACAAATCTTACACAAAGGAGGTAACTCCCGAGGACCGAATCAAACAGCGCCTCAGCGAACAGAAGAAAGTATCACCTCAGTAAAAGGCCAACCGTTCTTAGCATTGCGTAATGGCTGGAGAGTAACATGCAGAGGCAAAAAGCATTTGCAACAATTCTGATTGGGAAAAGTGCTCTAATCCGCGAAGGCATCGCCAGAATCCTCCACGCATCACATTTTCGTACCGTCGCGTCAGCCTCATGTGTCGAAGATCTGGCATCGAGCCACCTTCAACAGCGCGAGTTGCTGTTTCTCATTGTCCATACCGGAGAGGAGTTTGGCATCCTCTTGGAGCAAATCGAATTCCTGCGCGACAAGCATCCGACAGGATGCGTTGCGATCGTAGCTGGCCATTATCAGCTAACCGAATTGGTATCGGCATTCCGGGCGGGCGCCAAAGGGTATTTCGTAAACCCGATGAACCCCGATATTTTCATCAAGTCGATTGAACTGGTCATGATGGGAGAAACGATCTTTCCCCCGGCATTCCTATCCTACACTCTCGACTCCAGCCACGTCGGCAAACCGACGGGTTCTGGCGACGACATCGTGCCCTCGATTCCCATCACGTCAGAGAAGACGATCGTGCCGCATCTTTCGCCGAGGGAACGATTGATCCTGCGTCACCTGATCAAGGGGGACTCCAACAAATGTATCGCACGAAAAATTGATATTGCGGAAGCGACGGTGAAGGTGCACGTCAAGGCGATCTTGCGGAAAATACGGGTACAGAACCGGACGCAGGCCGCAATCTGGGCGATGAACAATGGATCACTGGCAAGCCCGCTCACTGCAGACGCCGCACCGTCAACTATCGACGGAGGACGATGTAGAACGCACCTCAAAGCAATCTCCGGGATAACGAAAACGGGGGTGAGGCACCTGCCTCTGGGCCGCATGGCCGCCGCCAGCCACAGCGCAGGCATCGAACAACTGGATACCCCCCCTCAAGCACGTCAGCCGAAGGAGATCGGCCCTCAAGCCGATCACGTCGAGACGGCGGCCCTCGGCCGCTCGATCCGCACGAGCATCAACCGAAGATGGAACGGGACGGGAAGCTAAGCAGGCCTATCCGGTTGTTAAGCAACTCCCTTCCGGCAGCATTCCGAAGCGCCTGCCCAAACCCGAGCGAGCAGATGTCTCGCGGCTTCTTGCCGGCAAGCTTCGTGCGAACAGTCCGATTCACCTGACGATCACTCGATGACAGGGTTGTACACGCCGCGGCGCAGAGCCATCGCGTCGACTGGTCTCGCCCGCACGGTAGACACCCGCCCCGTACACACTGGATTGCAGGCTTTGTCCAAGCCACACCTGCTTCAAACAAACTGCCTCCTGCAAACGCACGAAGACGGATAGACGGCTCGGCCTATACTGCCTGCCTCACACCGCTCAGTCCCATTACGGCGTTGAAGTCGGTACGCGAGTTGCAAAGCACGGAGGATAAACATGAAGGCTGTGATTCAATGCGGAGGAAAGGGAACACGCTTGCGACCGCATACATCCATTTTGCCAAAACCGCTGATGCCGATTGGAGCCCGCCCTGTACTCGAGCTCGTGCTGAAATGGCTCAGACGAAACGGAATTAGAGACGTCTACATCACGACCGGATACCTAGGTCACCTGATCCGCAGTGTTTGCGGTGACGGAAACCAGTGGAACATGCGGATCACCTACACGCAGGAGCTTGAACCGCTTGGCACCATCGGGCCGCTTTCACTTTTGCGCGAGCATCTCGACACGCCGTTCCTCGTTCTGAACGGCGACGTGCTCACCGATCTCAATCTCAATCAGTTTGTAAGCGACCACCGCCGAAATCACGCGTCTCTCACTATTGCGACCGCAAACCGTCCGACAAAGATGAATTTCGGAGTTATCGATGAGATCGATGGACAGGTGACGGGATTCCGCGAGAAGCCTGAACTATCCCACCTCGTCAGCATGGGGATCTACTGCATGGACCCCTCAGTGCTGGAACGTGTCCCCTCCGGCGTTCCGTTCGGCTTTGACGATCTGATGGCGCAGATGCTGCAGGAGGAAGCCCCTGTGAACGTGTTCAAGCACAGCGGCCTGTGGCTCGATATTGGGCAAGTCGATGATTTCCTCAAAGCCCAGGACGTCGCTTGGGACGAGCAGTCCCCCGCCTTCGCCACGACGGTCGCAGCCTAGAACGCCCCATGAGGCGGTGATCGCCGCTGCTGTCACCGCCTCGCAATCTCCGACCGGAGAACAGCCCATGTTACTTGTATCAGAACCGGCCTTGGGAGCGGACGAAAAGCAGGCGCTGACCGCTGTGATCGATAGCGGTTGGGTGACGATGGGAGATCGGGTTCGGGAGTTCGAACAAGCCTTCGCCCGCATGCATGAAGTCGACGATTCGATCGCCGTCGGCTCCTGCACCGCAGCTCTCCACCTGATCCTGCATGCGCTCGGCATCGGACCGGGTGATGAAGTTCTTGTCCCGTCGCTGACGTTCGTCGCGACCGCCAACAGCGTTCTTTATGTTGGGGCGCGGCCCGTCTTCGTCGATATCGGCTCGACGGCGGTTCCCCTGATGTCGCTGGATGATGCGGAAGCGAAGTGCACTTCCAGAACCAGAGCCGTCATTCTGGTGCATTTTGCCGGCTATCTGGCTCATCGCGACGCTTGGCAGTCCTTTGCTCGCCGAAAGGACCTGCTTCTGATCGAGGACGCAGCGCATGCGCCCGGGCTGCCGACGGTCGGGACCTATGGCGATGCTGCGGCATTCAGCTTCTACGGCAACAAAAACATGACCACCGCCGAAGGAGGAGCCATCATCGCCCGTAGCCGCGCCCTGAGGGAAACGATCCGGCAAGCACGCTCTCACGGAATGACGAGCGGCACGCGGCAACGTCTCACGGCTCGCCGCCCGGACTATGATGTGACGATCCTCGGATTCAATTACCGAATGGATGAACTGCGCGCCGCAGTTGGGCTCGCACAGCTGAAGAAACTGCCCGAGTGGAACGTTGTCAGGGAACGCCTGTCCCTGGCCTATCGCGAGCGCATCGCGGCCCAATGTCCATCCGTACTGGTACCCTTCGAAGCCGAGTGGTCATCAACCCATCATCTGATGCCGGTCGTGCTACCAGTCGCAACCAACCGCCAGGCCATCATCGACCGGTTGCGTAAGCGTGGCGTTCAGACCACGATCCATTATCCGCCGGTACATCGCTTGACGTTCTACAGAGATCTCTACCCCGACACTCTGTTGCCTCGAACCGAGGAGTTCGCCCGGCGGGAGCTAACGCTACCTCTGCACCCCCGAATGGTCCAAGCCGATGTCGACCTGGTCGTGGAATCACTTGCGGGCGCACTCGATGCCGAATCCCCGGTAGGGGCGGTCGCATGACAATGCATGAGACGACAAAACTGCTGCTCACACGATCTCCTGCTCCCAACATGAATTTGCGCCGCATGCTCGATATTCTGACTTCTGGCATGGCGCTGTTCGTCACGTCGCCTGTCTTCCTGATCGTAGCGCTCGCCATACGGATAGAGAGCGGCGGGCCGATCCTGTTTTCGCAGCTCCGTCTTGGACAGAATGGGCGACCATTCAGCATCTACAAATTTCGCAAGTTCAGAGCCGACTGTGATCGCCACGGCTATCCGCTAACGCTTGACGGGGATAACCGTCTCACGAAAGTCGGTCGCGTCCTTGCCGCAACCAAGCTCGATGAACTGCCACAACTCTGGAACGTCCTGCGGGGGGATATGTCGCTCGTAGGACCAAGACCAGAATCATTAGCTTTCAATGACTGCTTCCGCGACGGCTTCGAAGCACTACTCGAACATAAGCCCGGCATCTTTGGCCCGTGTCAGGTCATGTTCCGGCATGAGAGCAGACTTTACCCGGCCGACGGCTCGGCGGCGGAGTTCTATCGAGCCGTTTTGTTTCCGGCCAAGGCAAAGATCGATCTAGCCTATTTCTCGCACCGAACCCTTGCTTCCGACTTTGGCTGGATACTTCGTGCAGCCGGAGCAATCGCGGCCGACTCCTGGGCCTCATTCGTGCGTGGCGATCGATCGAACGGATCGCAGAAGTAAGCGGAAGCAGGATCATGAGCTACCTCGGAACCAGAATTCTCGTAACCGGGGCCGATGGTTTCATCGGTTCGCACCTGACCGAAGCGCTTGTCGCAACGGGAGCGAAGGTTACTGCCCTGGCCCAATACAATTCCTTCGACAGCCACGGATGGCTCGACGATCTACCGGAATCGACCCGACGAAAGCTGGACATTGTGCGCGGCGACATCCGGGACGCAGCTCTCGTCGGTCGCCTCGTATCTTCTCAAGCAATCGTCTTTCACTTGGCAGCTCTGATTGCAATACCTTACTCGTACCTGGCACCTCAATCCTATGTCGAGACGAACGTGCTCGGTACGTTGAATGTGCTCGAAGCTGCACGGCAGCACGGCACCGAGCGGGTCGTTCACACTTCAACGAGCGAGGTTTACGGCACAGCGATAACGATGCCGATTGACGAATCTCACCCGCTGCAGGGACAATCACCCTACTCGGCTTCGAAGATAGCCGCGGACATGATGGCCGAAGCCTTCGCGAGGTCGTTCGGCGTACCGGTCGTGACCCTCAGGCCGTTCAACACTTTTGGACCGCGGCAAAGCGAGAGAGCGGTGATCGGCGCCATCATACGACAGGCGCTTGACCCTTCCTGCCCCGCGATAATGGTCGGTGACGCGACCACTGTGCGCGACCTCACCTTTGTTACCGATACGGCGGCCGCGTTTATGGCTGCCGGGGTAGCCACGGACATCGAATATGGCCAAGCCTACAATGCAGGCAGCCAGCGAGCGATCAAAATCAGCGATCTGATCGACATCATTGTCGAGCTCACATCCAGCAACAAGCCAGTTCTTCAAGACGAAAAGCGGCTGCGGCCGACCAATTCGGAAGTGCGAGCGCTCCTTGCTGATAGTTCTCGCTTCAAGCGAGCCACTGGTTGGTCGCCGCAGGTGCCCCTGCAGGAAGGGCTGAAGAGAACGGTTGACTGGTGGCGGTCGCGCCTTTCGTCGCATCAGGTCCGTCGAGAAAGAGATTATATCACATGACGAGATCGCGCATCTGGGCAGCGTTCTGGTGCAGCATAGCTGTCGTCCTTTTCTTGCCAGAGGCAGCCCTGCCTGAGTTGCTCCGGACCGCCAAACCCATGCCAGGACCTCGCATGGATTTGCCTGAGTATCTGGTGCCGACCATCGATCCGACCATCGGCGTAACGTTCGTGCGTGTGACTACCCCCAAGAGCGCGCTGGGAAACGGCGTAGCCTGCAAGCTCATCTACTGCACCCATCGATACTCGATTTCCCAGGCTTGGAATGCCGATCAAAGCCTCCTTGTCATTGTCAACGGCTGCAACGGCCTGTGCTTTCTAGACGGGCACACCTACGCTCCGCTGTTCCAGCGACAAAGGGGGGGTGAATGCGAGTGGCATCCGCACGATCCAGACACCATGATCTGCACCTGGGGGCGCCGCATTTCGCTGTGGAAGCCCCGGACCAATTCTGAAGAAGTGGTCTTTGATACAGAGGACTATAGCGAGATTCGGTTTGGTCCCAACAAGGGCAATCCCTCATGGGACGGGAACCTCATCGTCGTGCGCGCCAAGGACAGGGCCGGCACGCTCGTCGCATTCGCGTTTGATCTTTCACGGCGTCATAAATTCCCCGACTTGCACCTGGATCTCATGTCCGGCACGAACAGCTATTGCACAATCTCGCCGTTGGCGAAGTACATCTTCTGCCAGCAATCCGTCAGCGACTTCCTGGATCAAGCAAGTATCTTCACCATCGAAGGTGAGCTCGTCCAGAGTTGGCCCGAACATCATCGGCCCGGCCACGGCGATATGACCGTGGATAGCGACGGGGAAGAAGTTTATGTCGGCATCAGCAAGTCGAACCCCGATAAGCAGCAGGTGATCAAGCGCAGACTTAAGGACGGACAAGTAACCCCGCTCCTGCCTTACGGCGATCATCAGCACGCCTCGATGCGAGCGATAGGCCGGCCCGAATGGGTCTTCCTCAGTTATGCCGGCAATCCGCTGACGCTCCCTGGCCGGCCGGGAGTGGCGCCATTCGCCCGGGAAGTCATTGCACTGAAGATCGACGGCAGCGGAGAATTTCGACGGATTGCCCACACGAACAACGTGCCATACGACTACTGGAGCGAAACGCACGCTTCGCCCTCTCCTGACGGCTCGCAAGTCATTTGGTCAAGCAACTGGGGAAAGCCAGGTGGACCGGTATTCGATTTTGTTTCCCGGATCCAATGGGCCGATCAGTCAGCCAGGGACTAGCGCAAGGAGATCGCCATGAAACGAAGTCACGCTTCCAGCCGCATCCCCGCCATCCTATGGGCAGCGATCGTCATTCTGGCGGGGAACGAAGCTGGCTTCGCTGCTCAGTACAGGCTCGCTCCCGGCGACACTGTCGAGATATCGTTCGGCGGCCTGACCGACCAACGCAACCGATTGCAGATCCAAATCGACGGAACCATCGCCCTTCCCGGAGTAGGCACGCTTGAGGTCGGAGGGCTGACTCCGGCGGAATTGCAGACGCGCGTGGAGACGTTGCTGCAGTCCAGAATACTTCGTCAGCGATCACCGGATGGGCGAGAGCAGGCCATCGTCGTCAGACCGGGCGACGTTATGACGAGCGTTGTTGAGTACAGGCCGATCTATATTACTGGCGATGTGCTTACACCGGGACAACAGGCGTACCGGGCATCCATGACGGTGCGTCAGGCCGTCGCCGTCGCCGGTGGCTTTAGTCTGTTGCGTTCGCGCGCGCAGCAGCTCGGGACCGATCCAGCCGATCTGATGCGCGACTATCAGTCCCTCTCTACCGAATACGTCAAGGAATACTTTCACATCGCGCGCGTCAATGCCGAGCTCCAGGACCAGGAAAGCTTCGATCAGGCCGCGCCGAAAGAGATATCCTTGCCAGTATCTGCGATCGAGCCGGTATCGCAAGCGGAGGCGCAGTCGCTGAAGGCCTCGCTAGCCGACTCCCGCAAGGAACGAAGCTTCCTGGAAGAAGCGGTAAAGCAATCGGATACGCAGCTTTTGACCCTGAAAAAGCAGCAGGACGCCGAAGAGAAAGGCGTACAGGCCGATGAGGAAGAGTTGGATCGGGTAAACAAACTATTCAGCGCCGGAACTTTGACAAGCCCCCGCGTCACGGAAAGCCGGCGTGCTCTTCTGCTGTCATCAACGAGGCGACTGCAGACCACGGTCGAGCTCATGCGGGTGCAGCGCCAACGCGAAGATTTCCTGCGGCAGATCGAACGACAGGCCAGCCTGCGAACCATCACACTGCTGCGCGAGCTGAAAGAATCGAACGTTCACCTGGCGGACGTGCGGGTGAGGATGCAGGCGCTGAGCCAGAAATTGCAGCCAATGGGCAACATGGGAGCCGTGCCGATCGGCACAAGTGATTTCCGACCGGAGGTCACCATTGTCCGCAAGGTCGGGCAGGACTGGAAGAGGATCGCCGCATCGGTTGACTTCGATGTGGAGCCGGGAGACGTGGTAGACGTTGTGCTGCGTCCTTCCGCCACCGCTGCGGCAGTAAACTGACCGACTGCCAACGGGATACCCAACATGGGTTACCACTAGGGTCAGGTCCGGCATCACGTAAAGCGGAGGCCGAAACGGCGTTCAAGGGCGCCGCGCCTTTGGATTCAATCACTCTCCTGCCCTCGCGTGCCTCGAGATGCTTGGGCCTGATGAACGGCGGATTACCCCCGATTTGAATTTTACATGGCGTGCTGAGTTTGAAATGTTCTGACCCCGTTCTCTTTCCTTCATTCATTTAGCTGACGGTTCAAGCCTTATGGAGTAGCGACATGCTGAACCTGAGCCACAGTGCTCCTGCTGCAATGGCTTTGCGGCACCAATCAAAGGAATCAATCTTCAATATCTCGAACCGTACCCCTGTATGGTCCGACGCCATAGGTGAAGAGAAGCGTGACGAGCTGCGCGAGGCCATGGCCCGCATGGGATGTGGGCAACTCGTACTCACAGGCAACCGCGTGATACAAGCGACCGATAGGGCGCGCGCGATACTGGAACGGGAATACCGTCATATTGGTGGTCGCGAGACACTCTTTAGTGCGTTGAAGCAATTGATTAGTCGCGCCGGGGCCCACATTCCAGGTGGCTCGATGTCATGGCTAGCGACCTCCTCGAAGGAAGGCTTTACCGCTCTTGTAAACCAGGTCGGAAATGTCTCATCCCACGAGACGAGCACGATAATCCTGCTCGATCTCGATGCCCATCCGGAGCCCTCTCCTAATACGCTGCAGCGCCTGTTTGGCCTCACAGGCGCGGAAACTCAGCTTGCGGTCGAATTGGCACGCGGCCGAAATCTGCTCGACATCGCTTGCTCGCGACGATTAAGCCGAACGACAATTCGCTCTCAGTTAGCGGCCCTGTTCGCCAAGACGCAGACGCGCCGACAGGCCGATCTCGTCGCGCTGCTCGGACGCCTGGCTATCGTGCCGTAACTCTGCACGGATCACCACCCGCCGGCCCTGTCCTGCCCGGCGGCCTCTCCAAGGCGAGGTCTTCCTTCATGCTTCATTCGAACGAATAACGGAGACCTTCAGCAACCATCGCCATCATCCGAATGAAGGAAGACAGGTCGCAATCTCGTCCTACGCTCCTGGACTCGCAGCTCCAAAACAAGCGGACCGTCGCTGGCAATCTCTGCTACCAACGATTTGCACGGACCAAAGGAAACAACATGACGCTGCACTTGCTTTGCGTCGGCGGCGAGGATCACGCTCTAAGGGTCCCGTTCCTGATGGCTCTGCGGAACCGTGGCCTCCGTGTGACTGCTGCTGGCACTGGCGCGGACTCCCCGTTCACGACGAACGACATTCAGCATCATAGCTACCGGTTCGACAGATTTGGTGCGCGCCTCTCCGACAGGAATGCCATCGGTCAGCTCTCTCGGCTGGTGAAGCGCATTCGACCGGACATCATTCAGACGTTCGATACAAAGCCAAACCTGCTTGCACCTCTTGCGAGTCGAGGCGCGTTTCCCGTGGTGCGCACCATCAACGGGATGGGATGGGTCTTTTCCTCGACAGACTTGAAGGCCCTCGCATTCCGACCAGTCTATCTGGCATTACAACGGCTGACCGCTTGCTGGACGGCGGCGACGATATTCCAGAACAAGGCCGACAGGGACTTCTTTCACCGCCACCATTTGCTTGGAAATTCCGCCTCGGCCATTATCGGAAGCTCCGGGATCGATGTCGCGGGTTTCGAGGTCGCACGGACGAAGGCGGCTGCCACATCGGGGCTTCGCGCTCAGCTCGGACTGGAAGATGCCGAAATTGTCCTCACTGTGAGCCGACTGACCGTCCAGAAAGGCATACCTACCCTTCTTGATGCCGCGAAGATCGTCCACGAAGCACGACCACAGGTTCGCTTTCTGCTCGTTGGCCCTCGGGAAAGCGAGGGGCCGTTCGCTGTGGATCAGGCGTTGATCGAACGACATGCACCATACGTGATCGCGACAGGTGCGAGGTCGGACGTTCCAGCCCTGCTCGGGATCGCAAATCTCTTTGCCTTTCCGACCGCGTACCGCGAAGGAATTCCACGCGTTCTGCTGGAAGCCGGCTTGGCGGGAGTGCCAATCGTGGCCTCGCGCATGCCTGGCTGCGATGATGTGGTGGCGGACAATTGGAATGGCCATCTTGTCCAGCCGCGCGACCCACGCGCGCTTGCTGCTGCCATTCTCGACCTTCTTCAGAACCCCGCTCGTGCAAGAACCATGGGCCAGCATTCCATCGAGCTTGTCCGCCGTGAGTTTGACCTCAACGTCGTGGCCGACCGTTACGCCGATGTCTACAGGAAGGTGCTGTCCGCCGGCAGTCGGAACGATCATCGACGCACCAGAACAGAAGTGTAAGACGATGATTGGCAGCATGCTTCTCGCCGTCGGCCTCGTACTTACGACAGCTTCGCAGCTGCGGCTTCCTGGTCTGCCCCTGGGGCTTGGTGAGATCTGCCTGTCTCTATGGCTCGTCTACGCGTCATTGCGCCTCCTGACCGAACACATTTCCAACCCCCGAGCCCTGCTCGGCCTTGTTACATTTTGGGTTTTCTTCACCCTTACCCTGAGCCTTGGCACCACCCTCGCCCTTGTTCTCGATGAGCTCGATCCCGAGACGATGTTGCACGATACCTTCGCGTATTTGCTGGTTGCCGCTCTCAGTTGCCTGCTCGTCGCAACAATGAAGTCCACTGCAAAGCTGAACCAGACGCTATGGTTCGTGGTCGCGTTCTGGAATATCGCCATGGCCGTGCAGCTTGCCGTGGGTTTCGGATTGATCAGCTTGTCATCCGTGGAGCCATGGTTTTGGGATCGATTTCGCGGCTGGTCCGAGAATCCCAATCAGCTTGCGCTCTATTGCGCCATCTTGACGACGCTATCCTTGCACCTCGCGCTTTCAACCAACGGATTTCGTCGCCCATTGGCCTTGTTCAGCTGTCTGTTGTCCTTCGTCGTCGGTCGGCTAACCAAGAGCGACACGTTCCTGGGCTCGATGGTGCTATCAAGTGTCGCCTTTCTTGCGCTGAGAGCGCGAAGCTGGATGATTTCGTGGAAGCGCCGCAGCCTCCGATATGCATTTGCGACGGTCGTCGCCATCGGGATCGTTCCTCTGACGATGTCGCTAGCGCCCTTCGCTCTTGCGATCGCTGGTGATGTTGAAGGCGTAGCCGCCAGCATGACGAAAGATCATGGCGGCGAAGCAACAAAGACGACAGCGAACTTGCGGCTTCAGCTTTGGGAGGACGCCGCGTATCACGGGCTCGAAACCGGATCGCTGGGGCTCGGACCCGGGCCGCATTTAAGCAGACCAAACGCCGTTTTCCTCGGAGCGGCCCCCGTTCCCTTCGAAGCTCACAGCACCCCGCTCGACGTGTTTACGCAAGCTGGCCTGCTTGGTCTCTTCGCCGTATGCGGCCTCTTCGCCGGCACTTTCCTGCTCGTGCTTCGCGCACGAAACGACACCCTGGCGATGTTGCTTGTCGCCCTCGTGCTCTTCAGCATGAGTCATTTTATCTTGCGGCATCCCATCGTGTGGTTCGCAATTGCGACTTGCCTGATCTTGTGCATGGATCGCGCGCCTTCGCGCGCTCGGATTGGAACGTGAAGCATGTGTGGGATCACTGGAATTCTTCAGACACCGCATGCTTCTCGATCCGCCGATGTAGCCGCGATTGGACGAATGACTGCTTGCCTGCGCCATCGTGGGCCGGATGCCGAAGGGTACTGGTCGGATCGTGACGCAGGGATTGCGCTCGGACATCGCAGGCTATCCATCATCGATCTTAGCGACGCAGGCCGACAGCCAATGCTCTCGGCAAGCGGCCGGTTCGTCATCACATTCAATGGAGAAATCTACAACTACAGAGAATTGCGACGGGAGCTTGAACGCCACGGCCATCACTTCGTAGGCAACAGCGATACAGAGGTCCTGTTGGCGATGGTCGAGAAATGGGGGCTCGATACGGCACTGCGTCGCAGCAACGGAATGTTCGCAATCGGCCTTTGGGATCGCCGGACCCGCATCCTGCATCTGGCACGCGATCGAATGGGAAAGAAGCCCTTGTACGTGGCCCGGACACGGAACGCCGCGGTGTTTGCGTCTGAGCTGAAAGCAATTACCGCGTTTCCCGACTTTCGTCCGGAAATAGATCCACGCGCGGTCGCCGAATATCTCGCCAGGGGGTGGTTACCGGAGGACCATTGCATATGGAAGGGAGCCTTCAAAGTCCCACCCGGCGCGGTTCTGTCCTTTGATGCCGGCGATCTTGTGGACTCGCAAGACGCCGTCACGCTGCGGCGGCGGGCATATTCGTGGTGGTCGGTGATTGACGTCGCTAGGAAAGGCCGAGCAACCCCTGCATTCTCCGATGATCGCCAGATTGTTTCGCATACCGACGATCTCCTTCGCGCTGCCGTTGCGGAGCGCATGGTGGCCGACGTTCCTATTGGGCTTTTTCTGTCTGGCGGAATCGATAGCTCGACTGTCGTCGCGCTGATGCAATCCCTGTCCAGCAGGCCTGTTCGCACCTACACAATCGGCTTCGGCGAGCGCGGCTTCGATGAAGCGGCCCATGCTGCGGCCGTGGCGCGCCACCTCGGCACGGAGCATACCGAGCTACGCGTCACTCCTGCCGAAGCCAGAAGCGTCGTTCCCGAACTTCCGACCGTGTGGGACGAGCCGTTTGCGGACGAGTCGCAAATTCCAACCCTACTGCTCTCCCGTCTCGCTCGGCGAGAGGTAACCGTTGCTCTATCGGGCGATGGCGGGGACGAATGCTTCGGCGGATATTCCAGACATCTGTTGACCGCCCGCCTCACCCCGTTGCTGAATTCGAACCCACTGGTTCGAAAGACGGTCGCAGCCGGCGTGGGGCTGCTCGGACGCGGACTGCGGGAGAGCCTGGCGGACGCCCTTTCCATTTCAGATCGGTTGCGGCGCTTGATCCAGGGCGATCGCGTCAACCGGCTCGCACAGCTTCTCGGAGCCGATGACGTCGACCAAATGTATCGCCGAACGACGCGGCTTTCCGAAGTGCAATTGTCACCGGAGCAGGACACCGCCGCTTCCGGGAAGACTCCACCGTTCAATGATCCTTTGTCCGACTTCATCGTCCGGGACATGCTGGAGTATCTGCCTGGCGATATTCTGGTGAAGCTCGATCGCGCCAGCATGGCGACCAGCCTCGAGGCACGTTGCCCGCTGCTAGACCATCGCGTTGTCGAGTATTCCTGGACATTGCCAAACTCGGCAAAGGTCCGTCATGGGCAAGGCAAGTGGATCCTGCAGCAGGTCCTCGGCCGCTACGTGCCGCGCCGCCTGTTCGATCGTCCGAAGCAGGGATTCGACGTACCTGTCGGCAGCTGGATAAAGGGACCGCTTCGTTCCTGGGCCGACGACCTCCTCTCCCGTTCACGTCTTCGACATCAGCATTTGCTGGATGCTGCGCGAGTCCAGAGCTGCTGGCTCGAACATCTGAATGGCCGCCGCGATCACTCACGGACGTTATGGGCAGTCCTCATGCTGCAGGCTTGGCTGGATAGCACAGGCAAGTTCGATCCATCCCCAACAGCGAGCATCCTGGAACCTGCCCACTAGCGGAGCGAACGATGGAAGCGTTGAAAGGCAAACCTATTCGGCCACTGACACTTGTTCCGCAAGGATGGGCGGGAACCGAACCGAATCCCGAACAAGGGCCGGCTTCGGATAACGCCGCCGAGACATTCAAGCAGCTGCTGGATAGCATCATCAAGTACAAGCGCCTCATCATCAGGATGATGGTTGCCGGCGTGTTGTTGGCCGTGGTCACCATGGCTCTTATGGCCCCTACATACACGGCGACGGCATATCTTGGCGTGCTCACGCGAAATACCGGGGCGCCCGACATACCCGGGTCTGCCGCACTCGCTGCCGCAACCGAGGAATCGACCATCGACACGCACCTCACCGTGTTGTTATCCGACGCCTATCTAAGACGTCTCCTGCCGGCCCTGAGAGAGCTTGACGCAGCACGCAACAAGAACGCAGCGGAGTCTCCGAAATGGAGAGAACGCATGTCGGCGTTCTTCGAAACGGCCTGGTTGACGGTCAAGGAGGTGCTTTTGATCAGCCGACACCAGTCTCGCGACGGCGAGGCTTTGGCTGCGTTAAGAAAGCGTCTGAGAGTCGGTCAGGAGCGCAAATCCAGAATCATCAGCGTTACAATTTCGGACTCCAATCCGCACCGGGCTGCTCAAGTCGCCAACCTGATAGCGCAATCATATGTCGACGAACTCGCCAAGCAACGACAGGCCTCGGAGACGCAGGCACTGGACACGGTTGCCGCGCAATCCACTGCGATTCAACGCGACCTGACCAAGGTAAAGGCAGAACTGGACTCCAGCCGTCTCGCCCAGGCCTCGACATCGCAGAGCGTCGATCTGGAGTGGAAGTTAACGACATTGGCGCAGCAATACGAGCAGCTGCTGCGACGACGGCAGGAACTGGCCACGAGGAGCCTGGTCGCGGAGCCAGAGGTCAGTTTGATCGAGAGCGCCTCGCAACCCGAGCTTCCCAGCTCGCTGAATCCAGTTTTGCTTATTCCACCTTTCACGATCTTTCTCGCCGTGTTTGCATGTCTGCTTGCGGTTATCCTTGATCGCCTTGATCGGACCCTGCACACCGAAGCTGAAGCCACAGATGCGCTGCGCATTCCATGCGCCGGACTGATACCGTTGACCTCGAGCCCACAGAGCCAACAGATAGCGCCATGCCCCGCGATCACGTCCACGAAAGCAATTCGCTCCGCCTTTGTATCTCTCCTCGCCTCCGATCCCATTGTCATGCGATGGCAGCGGGTTGTCCTCGTGACATCCAGCATAAGCGACGAGGGAAAGACTGCGGTTTCCAGGCATCTTGCACTTTATGCTGCTCAACTTGGCAAGCGCGTTCTGCTTCTCGATTTCGGTCATTCTTCTCGCGGCTCCCGCGGCGACACGGCAGATCTGACCAGAGTGTTGATGGGCGGCGATCCGCTCACTGGTGCGATCCAGCACATGCCGCAACTCGGCATTGATTATTTGCCGGCGGCATTACCCGACCAGGATCGCCTCTGGCTGCTGGCAAACCCGAAGATGTCCTTGCTGTTTGAACAGCTCAGAGATTCCTACGACCTCATCGTCATCGATGCTCCCTCATTGCAGGATGCGCCGGAAACAAGACTACTGTCTCGCTTCGCAGATCATGTTCTGCTTGCGGTCCGCGCTGGCAGCACCAATCGGAATGCGGCGAAGAACGCCCTGAATCAGCTGGTTCGAACCGAGGATCTGAACGACAATATCCGCTTTTGGTCAGTTCTGACCGTCAAGCCCCCATCCGAGCATCGGCCGCCGCATAAGGGAAATTCGGCGATCTCAACTCTCACGGCAGGTTGGCGCAAACTGACGGCGGCCCTGCTTCTATGGATAAGGGGAGCAGTAATTCCGACCAGCAGGCGATCGAGGAAAACATGATCGTCGAGACCTTTGGACCACCGGGCGCGGGCAAGACGACTTTCAGCGATGCGCTGGTCGAACGTCTGCGCGAGCGCGGATATATAGTCGATCAGATGCTCACGTTACCGCGTCCGAAGGCCGAGCTATTGTGCCGCGGCGGCGTTATCCCGGCTATTGTCCGGCTCATTCATGCGGTCTTCGTCACCGTCGCGATCTTGTGCCGGCCTTTCTCAAACGCCAAGGGCTTGCGCCTTGCGCAAGCCCTGCTCCGGCTGATGCCGCCCGACGATCCGATTTGGCGGATCAGGCTTAGCCAATACATCCTTCGGTTTTGCTGCGAATGGCAGAGCTCGCACAAGCCTGATCGGATCACCTACTACGACCAAGGATTTGTTCAAGTCGTCGTCACGCTCGCGCTGTTTAGCGGTGCCGACCGGAAGACGATCGCCAAGGCAATCAGCATGAGGAATGAATCTGACCTTGTAATTCGTTTCGATGCTCCGGCAGACCTGCTGGAACAGCGCCTCCATCAACGAAGGGATGAGAAGCCGTTGATGGAGAAATGGTTCGAAGCTGACGTGCAGACGTTTCTAAAGGCAAAGCCGATCACCGACTATGTTGCCACCCTCCTGGCTGAGGATCGGCGGGTGATCTCTGTCAACTCACATGATCCGGCTCTCATGCGCAGGGCGCTCGACGAGGTCGAGGAGGAGATTTCTGCCCGATTCGGGAAAGCGCAGCCCGAGGAGATCGATCATCCCGCCGAAACGGGCGCACAGGCCGTGCCGAGTTCCAGCGCCACTCCCATTTCGACGGCCGCTCCATCCGACCTGACGGGGCATTTGGCGAGGGCGAGCCTGTGGTCCTTTCTTGTCTACGTCGGAGGCGCCGGGGTGACATGCCTGGCTCAACTCGCAATAGCTCGAACGGTCGGAGCGCCGAGCTACGGGGTCTACTCCTACGTCCTGGCCTGGATGGCGCTTTTGGCGTACGTCGCAACACTCGGATTTGACGTGGTGCTGCTGCGATTTGTGCCGGCGTATAGCGCCAAGGAGCAATGGTCGCTAGCGCGCGGCGTCCTGCAATTTGCGCTTCGCAGCTCACTTTTGGTCGCCATGGCGATTTCAATCTGCGGCGCCACCGTCGTATCGCTGCTCCCGGATAACGAGTTCACCACCAGTCTCGAGATCGCCTTTGCAATTCTGCCCCTGACCGTCCTCTGCCTGCTCGGCGGAGCTGCGGTCCGTGCGCTGGGTGGTGTGATTTCGGCGGTTGCCCCTGAGCGGTTGGTTCGCGACGGCCTTATGCTCGTGATCGTGCTGCTCGCCGGAGCGTTTGGCGTTACATCGCCCGATGCGTCGACGGTCTTGAGCGCATTGTTGGTGAGTACTGCAGTCGCGGCGGCCTTGCTGGGATGGAGCGTCTTCACGCGATGGCCTCCACAATTGCGATCCGCAGAGCCTGCCTATGCCGTGGGCGATTGGTGGCAACTCGCGTTTCCCGCCTTGATAATGGCGGGAGTTGACATTCTCCTCAGTCGCACCGGCGTGATGCTGTTGGGCTGGATCGGCAATACTCACGCAGCCGGCCTCTTCGCGCTAGGGCTGAACTTGGCGCTCTTTCTGATTCTCCCGCGGGTGGCGGTCGGCACCTTCTTTTCGCCGAATGTCTCGAAGCTTCACGCCAATCAAGATAAAGTGGGGCTTCAAAAGCTGTTCGCTCAGGCAACCTTGCTGTCGCTGGCAGGAACGACTGCCCTGGCGCTGCCACTCCTGGCGTTGACCGGGCCACTGCTACGGTATTTCGGAGCCGACTTCGCCGGAACGGCTCCCATCGCTCGGATCCTGATCATAGGACAGCTCTTTGCCGCTGCAATGGGCCCACAGCAGATCGTGTTGACAATGACAGGACATCAACGAGCAGCTGCCAAGATCATGGTGATCGGCGGCGCCATGAACATACTCGGTTGCGCGATCGGCATTGCCCTCTACGGAGCAATCGGCGCGGCTGTTGCGACGGCAGCCACGTACATCATTTGGAACCTTGCGATGGCGCTTTACATCTCCAAACGCGTCAATTTGGACTCGGGTCTGCTCTTTGCGTTGCGAGACTTCCATCGACAACGGGTTTAGTTCGCGAGTGAGGAATACTGAAGTAGTGTCAAAGTGGGTCGTGCTTGAGCTAGCTTGAGTTGCTACGATGGGGTTACAAGACGAAGCCGCACGGTATTTGCTGCCGCGACCCAGCGCCGTCGAGAGCCCGCGCACTACAGGGCGAGCGGCTGCACGCTCATCTACCGCCTTGAGCGCTGCCATTCTGCTTCTTGTCGTCGGGACCACCGCGGACGGACTATGCGGTGAGACCACAGTACCAACCGGGCCGTTCGCTGCAGCTTCGAGCGAGACGCGCAGTTTCCTCGACCGCCGCACCATTGGAAGCGATTCCCCTCCAGCCGTCGAATGCGATCTGGCGGGGAAGCGGCAGCGGCTACTGGAACGTGAACCGGAGCGCGACAGTGTTGCGCCCCTGCCGCACGCGCTCACCTCCTCGCTGGGAACAGAGCTCGATGCGCTGCAGGGGATGACGGAGGCGGCCAGGACAAAGCACCGGCAGGCGCTCGATCAGACGCGAGAAAGAGCAAGTGCGCTTGCGCGTGAACTTGCTGCCCTTCCGGGCGATACTGCACGAAGCCTAGGCAGGGAAGCAGCGCAAGCGATTGATCACAGTATCAAGCAGGCCGAAGCGCTCGAACAAGCGCGCGACAAGGTACACAACCTTGCGCTTGAGCTTAGCTTCGCTTGCGAGGAGCTTGAGGCGGCGCATATCTTCGTTTCGAAGGCCTTTCAAATCGCCCACTCCGATATCCAGCGGGACCAGGCGCTCGCCATCGAACGAGACAAGGCAGACAATCTCGCTCGCTCAGTCGCCGCGCTTCGGGTCGAACTCGACAAGGCGCAGATCGCAGCTTCAGAGGGCGGGAAAGCCGGCCCGCCGGCGGCCGAGCACGCTCAGGCGCTTGATCGGGAGCGGGACAGGGCGGATGCCTTGGCTCGCGACCTTTCCACGGCACGCGCTGAAGCCACCAGTAATGGCGCGACGGAAGTCGAGCAAAGGCAGACCCTCCAGAAGGAACTCCAGCAGCAACGAGACGGAGCAAAGGCCCTTGAGGGTGAGCTGGTCCTTCTCCGCGCCGAACTCGCCAGAGAGCGCGTGGCTGCCCAGGAGCCTGCTCGGAACATTGAGGCGGCCAGGCTCGAGCAGAAGCAGGCGCTTGAAAAGGAGCGCGACCGTTCCGACGCGCTTGCCCGCGACCTTGCCTCCGTCAATGGCCAACTCGGCGCCGCAAATCGGCAACTCGCCGCGCTGAAGGCTCCTTGGCCCCTCACCCCCGTTGACGGCTTTCCGGAGTGGGTCGCCACGTCTCTCTCGGCGGTGAGGGAGCGCCCGCCCCGTTCTGACGAACAGAGGCTGCTCGGCCTGGCAACCATTCTGCTCCGAGAGACCGAAATCAGCAGTGCGCGCCGGTTGCTTGAACGCGCAGCTCGGGGCGGCAGCGCACAGGCTGCCTTCATGCTGGCCGAGACGTACGACAGCCGCTTATTGCAATCGCGGCACGCGCACAATGTCTGGGGGAATGCTTCGAAGGCACTCGAACTCTATAAAATGGCACAGTCGGGCGGCATAGAGGATGCGAGGGAACGCGTCAAAAGGCTGCAAAGGGCGTCGGTCCGCAGTTCGCGAGCCCAGGTCCGTTAACGCCTAAGGAATATCTCGGCATCAATCCAACAACAGGATCGCACCGCCAGCAACAGCTATCGCCGGCTGCCTTTCGAAGCTTGCATAGCTGGCAGAGGCCGCAGCGCATTACGCTTTCTTGCGGATGACATACTGTACGATGCCGTCGATGGAATCGAGGTTTTCGGGCAATAGTTCGCTGTCTTCGACCGCGATGCCGAACGTCTCCTCGATGAACCCGACGACTTCAAGAACTCCTGTCGAGTCGATGATACCCTGATCGAGCAATGACGCATCGACCTCCAGCAAGTTCGCATCAGCGACGTAAAAGTTTGACACCAAGAAATCGCGAACTTGCTTTCGATAAGTGTTGAGCGGTTCACTGGTTACCAACATGGGATGTCTGCTCCGGTCAAGGACAAGCGTCACGATACATCGTTTTAAGATCCGTCTATTGCAGTGCTCTTTTGTTCAGTTTTGCCGTGTCGGTCCGTGGCAAGCTGGCCACGATCGCGATACTTTTCGGCACCATGAAACTTTCGAGACGTTTCTGGCACTCTTTCTGAAGCTGCTTCTCGCCGAGATTGCTTCCCTGCTCCGCTACGACAAAAGCCTTGACCGCTTCGCCAAGGAGTTCATCGGGAACACCAATGACCGCCGCCTCCCTCACGCCGGGAATATCCATAAGCGCGTTCTCCACTTCTTTCGGAGCAACCTTCTCTCCCCGCGACTTGATGATCTCGTCGCTGCGGCCGATGAAATAGAGATAACCCTCTTCATCAATCCGGCAGTAGTCGCCGGTGTAGAGCACCTGCTCGCCCGGCAAAGGACCAGGCTTGAGTTTCCTCGCCGTGGCCTCCGGCCTGCCCCAATAGCCCCGCATCACGGTTGCGCCGCGAATGACAAGCTGGCCCGCGACGCCGGGCCCCACCCGCCTGTCGTTCTCATCAACGATCCACATCTCGGTGTTCGGGATAGCAATCCCCACGCTCAGCGGCTTTCGATCGATATCCTCCGGCGGCAAATAGGTGCAGCGCTTGCATTCCGTGAGGCCGTACATGGAATAGATACGCGCGGCCGGGAACATATCCTGCAGCATACGAATGTGCTTTGGCGCCAGCGCAGCTCCGGTATTTGTCACATAGCGGATGCTGCCAAGGTCGTACTCCTTGATGGACTTGAGCCCAGACATCATCGCGAACAACGTCGACACGCCCGGCAAGCCGGTCACCCGCTCGCTCCCAATAAGCCCAAGAACCTGTGCCGGAAACGCGAATGATCGTTCGAGCACCAGCCGGGCACCCGTGCGGAACGCCATGATCATCTGATACAGCCCATAGTCGAACGACAGGGGCAGGACATTCAAGATCACCTCGTCCTCGCCAAGCTTGAGGTATGAGGCGATCGACGTGCACGCGGTCAGCATATTCCTGTGCGTGAGCATTACTCCCTTGGGATCACCCGTCGATCCCGAGGTGTACACGATGGCCGCAAGATCGATGTCTATGCAGCTGCGTGCCGGCGGCGCATCACTGCCGATGAACCCTGCGGCGTCCCAACGCACCGCGAGAGGCAATTCTGCGAGTTCGGCATCGTCGATGGCGCCGGAGACGATCACACGGCGCAGCGAGCGGCATGCTCGGGCAGGCTCCAAGAATATCGGGTAGAGGTGTTTATCGGTGATGAGCGCCGAGGGCTGGCAATCGTTCAGCAGATAACCAAGCTTGTCGCGCTTGGTGAGCGGATTGACGATGCACACTATGGCGTTCGCCTTGAGCACGGCCCAGAAGCTGACGACTGTCTCGACAGTATTGTCGGCAAATATGATCACCCTGTCGCCGCGCGCGACGCCGCTCGCGACGAGATGGTGCGCGATCGCGTTGGAGCGCGCGTCGATCTCGGCATAGGTGATGCGACGCTCGCCGCACACCAGCGCCACCTTTCCACCGAGGTGAGAAGCCGAATGGATCAGGTAGTCGTGCAGAAGGGGTACAGGACCATGCATCATGAGAAGGCCGCCTCAATCTGATGCTCGCGATCAACGTCGACAGTAAGCTCAGGAATTTCCATGCCGCTGGGGCGGCTCGCTATGAACTGGTGGTGCAGGAGCTGGGTCGATATCACGCCAACCAGCGCCATGTTGTCTGAGTTCGAGACGTCGCCGCCTTGACCCGTGGCCTGCGCCCGGCACTTGCCCAGCAGTCGCGCAACGGCGCCCGGATCGAAGACGTTGGCGTCGCGGATCGACGTGTCGGAAAGAACTTCGGCAATATAGGCTGGCGCGTCTGCGCTGACGAAGCAGAGCGCGTTGGGCGCACGGAACGGCTGCTTCTTGCGGGCGATGATCTCCCACGGCACGACGGATTTCGCAACACGTTTCAGAACATGCTTCTCGTCGAGAACACGGAGTTTGTATTTCGGCGGCAATGAATTCGCGAGCGCGATCACATCGTCGTCGAGAAATGGGAAACGGCCTTCGACCGAATGGGCCATCAGCATTCGATCCCCCTGGGACGACAACAGATATCCCGACAGCAGGGTTTGAATCTCGATATGCTGATCCTGGGCAAGCGAGCTCCATTGCGCGAATTCCGGAGGAAGACGGGCAATGAACTCCGAAACAGCATTTCGGCCTGCCGAAGCGGCGCGCATGTCAGAGGAGAACAGTCGCTTGATTGCGCTCGTGGTACGCCAGCGCGGGTCGTGGCCGAAGCCCGGCATGGCGTGCTCTGACAAGTTCCGTCCGAAAAACTGCCGAGCGATCGCCTGCTGCTGGACCGGCGAACGGGTGAGATACGGGTAAAGGCGCTCCAGCAGCCGTGCCCGGCTCAACGAAGCTTGTTGGCGTCCCCAGAAGCGCCGAACCTTTGCCTCGCGAAAGAGGTCGTAACCGGCGAACATCTCGTCGGCGCCCTCGCCTGTCAGCACGACCTTCACGCCACGGGCGCGCACCAGCTTCGACAGCAGGAACAGCGGCGCCGGCGCCGTCCTCAGGATTGGACGTTCGGTATGGTAGATGACCTGCGGAAAAACCTCGGCGATTTCACTGCGCGAAATCACCACCTCGTGGTGTTCACTGCCGATGGCGCGGGCCATCAAGCGCTGGAAATGGGTTTCGTCATACTCCGCGTCAGCAAAGCGCAGCGAGAACGTTTGAAGGCGTTCACCGGAAACGCGGTGCCCCAGCGCAGCAACAAGCGAGCTGTCGAGTCCACCGGAGAGATAGCTGCCAACAGGGACGTCGGAGCGGACCATCCGAAGCGCTGTAGCGGATCCTAGCGCGTGGCGCACCTCCTCGACGGCATCGTCGAGTGACCCCTTGAACTGGCCTTCGCGCGCACCCGACGAACTGGGATACCGCGCCTTGTAAAACGCATCCTCCCGGACACCGCCGTTCTCATAGATGCGGAAATGTCCCGGCGGCAGTTCCTTGATGCCATCAAACACGCCTTGCGGTGGCACGACCGTCCAGAAAGTGAAGGTTTCATCAAGGCCGGCCGGATCTATGCGGCGAGCGATCCCGGCATCTGCAGCGAAGATGGCTTTGACTTCGCTGGCGAAATAGAGGCGCCCGTTGTGTTCGCAAAAATGCAGGGGGCAGATGCCGGTCCGATCGCGCGACAATATCAGGCGTCGGGCACGCGTATCCCAGATAGCTACCGCCCATTGCCCATTCATTCGTTCGAAGGCCGCGGCGCCCCATGCCATATAGGCGTTGACCAGGACCTCGGTGTCGCTTCGGGTCCGGAATCGATGGCCGAGCGCCGTCAGCTTCTCGCGCAATTCGATGTAATTGAAGATTTCGCCGTTGAACACGATCCACGTCGTGCCGCCCGCATCCGCGAGGGGCTGCTGACCGCTCGAAATATCGATGATGGACAAGCGGGCGTGCGCCAAGCCAGCGCGTTCGTCGCGATAAAGCCCCCTTTCGTCGGGGCCGCGATGGGCGAGCGCGCCGACCATCCGAAGCAAGGCTTCACGTGAGGGCGGTGTTGCCGCGGAGCTCAACGAGACGATACCCGCGACGCCGCACATGCCCGTCAGTCCTCGAACACCTGGGAAGCGAGCGCAGGACGCGCGTGGAGATAACGCGCGGCCCGGCGCTTGGCGGCGATATCCTTGAAAATCATCTGCACCTGGTCCGCCGTCAATCCGACAACTCCTGCAGCGACGTCCGGTGATACGCCGTGGTTCAGCGCAAAGAGGCAAAGATCCATCAAATGATAAGGCAGCGCGAAGTAAAACTCCTCCTGGCTTTGCGGCATGGAGAACGTGTCGGTCGTGGGCGGCCTACTCCGGATCTCCGCATCGACACCGAGGTATTCCGCAAGTTGATAGACCTGGGTCTTGTAGAGATGCGCGATCGGCATCACGTCCGCCACCCCGTCACCTTGCTTTACGAAGAAGCCCTGATCGTGCTCGAGCCGGTTCGGCGTGCCAGCGACGACGTATCTGAGGCGGTCGGCGTGATAGTATTCCGTCATCTTGCGGACGCGCTGCTTGTAATTCGTTGCGGCGACGATCTGCAGATAAGCGTCGGACGAAAGACGTACGTTGCGGGTCTCCCCGTCGGGCCGCTGAACCGTGAGATAGGTGATGTTCAATCTGTTGCCTGCGAGCACCGGCGGCAGCACCAGCTTGCACTTCCAGCCGTCGTCATATTCCGGAACGACAGTCCGTATCGCCTCGATCTGTCGGCGATAGGCGCCGAGTGCCTCCAGGGCAGGCGAAATGTCCTCCAGTACGGTACTGATGCCGAGCTGCGCGGCCCAACTGCGGCCGAGCCTCAGGGAATCGTCCGAGGAATGATGCTCCGGCATGAAGATACCCAGGACCTTATCCTTGCCGAATGCACGAACGCACAACGCCGCGACAACCGAGCTGTCGATGCCGCCGGAAAGACCGACCACCGCGCCGCGACGGCCGAACATGGTCACGACTTGGCTGCGCAATGCTTCGATGATCCGCTCGGCCTCCGCCGCGGCATCGAGCACCAACGCTTCCTTGCTGAACTGCGGCTCGTTCGAGACACGCGCAGCGACGTTCATGACGACGCCTCCAGTATGCGAGATTCGCCTGGTGCGTAGCTTTGCGCGACCGCCTTCTCGATCAGCGGCCGATTTCTTGCGACGTGGGGCTCGACGACGAGATCGAGGTGGCCACCTGCAATCGGGACTACGTCCAGGCTTGCCAGGGTGCGATCCCAGCCGAGCGATTGCGGCACTCCCTCTCGATCGCAGCGGAATATGGTGCCGGCGATTGGTAGGGCTGGTTTCGGCCCCGCCAACCATTGGACGAAAGCCCGGGCGCGCAGCACCTCCTGCAGTTCGAGCTTGATCCGAAAGCAGGTCGCATTGAACTTCCGTCGGCTATAGCGATCAAGGAGCCGGGCAAGACGGACCTCACGTCCCGTTGCAACTGTAACTTTTGCCAGAGCCCGGCAAGCCATTCGGGAGACGTTGACGCGATTGGTCCGAATACGCCGCAATGTGCGGGTAAGCATTTCCCAATAATCGCGGCGCTCGTCCACGATGGACGTGTCGAGAATGCCGAGGAACTTGACGGATCGCCCCGCCTCCAGCAGTCGTACCGCAACTTCGAACGCCACCGCCCCACCCAGCGAATGGCCGAGCAGACGCACATTGCCCGCGGGCTGCACTCGATGGATCTGCTCCACGGCAGCCGCGGCCATGGCGCCAACGGTGTCCTTTCCGTTGAGGATGTCTCGCAGGTCGGGATATCTGATCGGGCTGACCCGGGCCACCTTGCCCATGGACGCCGCAAAGGCCGCCATGCTCGGACCGTAGCCGACGGACCCGCACAGCAGGAAAAGCATCGGCGGCGAATCCGCTTTCGGCTGCAGCACCTTGCCGGCCGCCTGATTTGACACGATCGCCTTGACCATCTCGCCGACCGTCATGTCGACGGTGAAGGCTTCGAGTGAGAGCTCGTGCCCGATGACGCTCTCGATTTCCATCACGCAATGCAGCAGCTTTAATGAATCTCCTCCAGTTTCACTCCAGCTGCCGGCGATCTCACGGGTGTTGAGGATCTTGGTCCAGGCATCCTGGACGAGCCGATAGGTGGTGAGCTCTCTACCGGCGTTGACCGGCTGCGGATTTGAGACTGTCTTTCGAATCGACAGATCCATGCGCCTGAGCTTTGCCGTATCGACCTTGCCGCCCGGCAGACGCGGGATCTCGGCAATCGTGTGAAGCCTCATCGGCCGCAGTGCCGGCGGCAGCTTCTGCTTGACGATTTTGCCGAGCTCAGTCGCAAGATCCGCGCCAGGCGAGCACCGGGGAACGGCGTACGCAACCAGTTCATTCGACGCCGTTGTAATTGCCACCGCGTCTTCGACGGAGGGTATGCCTCGCAAGACATGTTCGAGTTCGGCGGGCTCGACGCGTCGTCCGTTGATCTTCAGCTGGCGGCCCTTGCGACCGATGATCCTCAGCAAACCGAGATCGTCGACCTGGACGAGATCACCTGTCGCAAAAATTCGAACCCCTGGATCGTCCGGATCAGATTCCGCAGGGACGACAGCTCCGTCCTCCCAATGGCCGAGCAGAACATACGGGCTCTTGATCAGGAGTTCGCCAGTCTCGCCTGGCTCGACTGGCCGTCCTTCCTCATCGACGATCGCGAACGCGATCCCCGGCAGCAACCAACCCACCGGGATCGAAGGGCCCTGCTCTGCTAGATCTGGCGGCACGAACCATTGGGAGCCGGTCGACTCCGTCGAGGAGTAGCCGATCTGGACCAGACACTCGTCCGAAACGACCTTGCGTAACAGGGCGACATCGGTCCACGCCACCTGCTCGCCTCCGATCCGGACAACCCTGAGCGATTTGAAGGCGTTGCCGGGATTGTCGGCCAGCAGCGCGCGAAGCAGCGTCGGCACCACATAAGTGACCGTCACGCCCTCGGTCTGCATCCGACTACGGACTGCGCGCAGCCCGATCGCCTCCACTTCGACAAGAAGCAGGGTTGCACCGGTCAGGAGGGCGGCGAAAATCTCGCGACAGCCGGCGATAGTGGCTGGCCCACTCAAGGGCATGACAACGTCATCCGCGTTGAGATGACAGGCATCTACATATTGCTGAACCCGCTGCAACAGGCTGCGCTGGGTGTTGACGATGCCTTTGGGGCGCCCGGTACTGCCCGACGTGTAGAGCACGATGCCGGGCGCATCGACCATGCCGGGATCGGACAGCTGAGACGCAGCTGTCCCCGAGCCCTTCGCCACCTGGCTGGCGGATACATCTATCCACAGAACGTTCTGCGGCAAACCGGCGTAGCGGACCTTGCCAGCGCCGACAACGGCTGAAAGCCGAGCGGCCAGCGCAATCTCCTTAACCCGCGAACGCGGATCTCTCATATTGAAGGGAATCGAAGGTCGCCCGGCGGCCATGCATGCCAGCATGGCTACGGGATACCAAACCGAGTTGTTGAGAAATATCCCGACCGGTTGTCCCTCGGGAACGGCGGTGGCGATTCGTCGGGACAAATCGTCAGCCGCGGAGAGAAGGGCTGAGTAAGTCAGCCGATCGACGCCATCGTTGACCGCGACCTTGTCAGGATACCGCCCAGCAATGTCTCTCAGATGATCGAAAATGCAAACGTTGGTAAAGTCGGGGTCCATACGCCGATACGGGCGCGTGGTCGGACCATCTCTATCCAAAGTGTAGTCGGCGACTTTTGACCAGTTCAGGATGGGATTGTGGCGCTCCACCATTTCTGACTGGAGATAGGTTCGAACCATGGGTCACCTGCACTGCACTCCGGACCCATTTATCTCTCACCGTCACAATCTCGACATCCTGCATTCGAATGATCCACCCACCACCTGAAATAGCCGTCAAAAATCATCCAAACTCTACCGGGCGGAGCGTGGTGCAGCTCGACATACGCGGGACGCCGCACGCACTCTCTTTCGATCCATGCCGCAAGGTACGGTTGGAATATCGCGCGCAATGCAGGTAACTGCGCGCGTCATCCGCCGCGGTGGACTTCTCAACTTTCCCGCATGCCCCGCCGTATCGCATCCATCATCGGCTGCGTCAGATAGGCAAGAACGGTGCGTTCGCCGGTTGCGATCAGAACGTCGGCGAGCATGCCCGGCTTGAGCTTTTCACGGACCGTTTGCGGAAATTGCGTCACCTGGACTGAAATTTTCACCTCGTAATAGGGCTGATGGGTGGCTTCGTCCCGTACCGCGTCCGCCGCAATCGAAAGAACCTCTCCGACGGCGATCGGAGTCGTGCGCGCCTTGAACGAGGGAAGCCGGACTTCCGTTGGCAAGCCAACCTGCACGTGGTTGATATCAAGCGAGGACACCCTCGCCGCAACCACGAGAACATCGTTGTCCGGCACGATTTCCATCAAGACATCGCCTGGTCGAACCACGGCGCCGATCGTATGGACTTTCAGATTCACGATACGTCCGGAGCGAGGTGCGCGGACTTCCGTTCGAGCGAGCACGTCGGCTGCCACGCGCCACTTCTCGCGCGCATCACCGAGCTGCGCGCGCGTATCGGCCAGCTTGGCTGTGGCTTCCTCCAGAACTTTCTGTCCGACCTGGTCGATCTGCAACCGCGCCTCGTCGATGGTCCGCCCAAGACGCGCGATGTCGGCGTCGTAGGCACCCATCTTGCCCTCGATATCTGCTCTGGATCGCTCGAGCGCCGCAATCCGTGCGAACGCAACAATCCCCTGGTCGGCGAGCGGCTTAAGCTTGTTGTACTCCTGCGTCATACTGTCGAGCTGAGCGCGTGCGCCCCTGCTTTGCGCAGTGTTTCCCTGGATCTGACGCTCCGATTGCGCGATCCTTTCCTCAAGGATCGATATCTCGATCCTTCGCGCAGCACGCCGCTCTTCGAACCGCCGCTTCTGGTCGCCCATGGCGCGCTGTGCGGACGTGTCGGAAGTCTTCTGCAGGAGTTCGGATGGAAAACTAATCTTGTCGCTCCCCTCGGCTTCAGCCTGCAGGCGCGCCTCCTCCGCGATTGCCGAATACACGGCCGAACGGGCGATCTCTTCCTTTGCACGCTCCTGGTTCGAGTCGAGGCGCAACAATACCTGTCCCTGTTCGACATGAGCGGCGCCGGTCACCATCAGGTCTTTGACCATGCCGCCTTCCAGGTGCTGAACTGCCTTTCGATCGCTCTCAACCACGATAGAGCCAGCAGCGACGACCGCGCCGTCGATCGAGGCGAGGCAAGCCCAGCCGCCAAAGACCGCGAAGGTAAGAAACGCAACGCCAATGCCGCGTCTCGCAGGCGTGCGCCAATCGCCCGCGCCGCCGTTGTTGCTGCCGTCCAGCAAGGTTGAAACATTCGAGAGTACGAAGCGATAGGCATTCGAAAGCCAGGCGCGCGATCTTTTCTCGTGGTAACCGGAGGGACGCTCCAACGACCTTGCCATCGGCTCAACGGACAATCCGGCCAACGGCCTCACCTTGGGCACGACCGCAAGCCCGGCCAACGACCTCGCCTTGGTCTCAACGAAAGGCCGGGTCGAAGATCTGACCTTGGGCTTGACGGAAGGCCCGGCCGACGACGTCGGCTTGAGCTCAATGGGCCGTTCGGCGACTCGATGTGAAACATCCACCCCAACGCCGTTGCTCGAGCGCCTGATAAAGATAGCCAATTCGTCCTGAATGGCCGTGTCCATCTCCTCCAGCCTTGTCTTGTTCATCACTGCCTCGTCGCATGGATGGAATGTGAGGGATTGGCAAAATGCGCAAGCCGCGGACCGACCTCGCCAGGATGACGCTCCGGACCGTAGTGACGTTCCGGCATTCGCCGTTCTTCGCGGCGCATGGGCGTCACGCTCTCACCAAGCAGCAAGGGAAGAAGCTCGTCGCGCGTGCCGGCCCGACCAATGCGCCCCTCATGCATGAAAATAATCTTGTCCACCAACGCAAGGAGATTTGGTCTGTGATTGATGATGACGATGGTCACGCGCCTTTTCCGGAGCATCTGGATGGCATCAGCCAGAGCGCGATCGCCATCGCCGTCCAGATTGGCGTTCGGTTCATCGAGAACGATGAAGACGGGTCTGCCGAACAGCGCGCGCGCCAATCCGATGCGCTGTCGCTGGCCGCCGGAAAGCCCGGCGCCGTTGTCTCCAATGACGGTGTCGTAGCCCTGCGGGAGGCGCTGGATCATGGAATGGGCCGAGGCCAGCTGCGCTGCCTCGACGACCTGTTCATCCGACGCTCCTTCGCTGAACCGGGCGATGTTGTCGCGGATCGTACCGGCGAACAACTCAACGTCCTGCGGCAGGTAGCCAAGGCTCTGCCCAAGGAAGTTGGGATCGAAATGCCGAATGTCATTTCCGTCAACGCGCACGCAACCTTGTGCTGCCGACCACGCTCCGACAAGGGCGCGCGCCAGCGACGACTTGCCGGAGCCAGACTGACCGACGACGGCAACGACTTCGCCGGGCGCCAAGCGGAAGCTGACCTCGGCAACCGCAGGCAGCTGCGAGCCGGGTACGATGACCGTCAACGCTTCCACCGAGATTTCGCCCGTCAACGCCGGGAGCTTCATCGGGCGCCTTTGCGTCGCCTGGGTTGCCAGGGCCTTGTCGAGGCGGGCAAAGGAGGTGCGCGCCGAAACCAGCGCTCTCCATTGCGAGACAGCCGCCTCCACCGGTGCAAGTGCACGGCCCACAATCAAGGAGGCCGCAAACAAGACGCCGCCGGAAATCTCCTGGTGAATGGCCAGGTAGGCGCCCACGCCCATGATGGCCACTTGAATTGCCATCCGCAGAAACTTGGAGATCGCAAGCAACGTGCCACCGCGCTCGCCGGCTTTGGCGCTTTCAACGAGCGCCTCGCCATGCGCGACGCCCCAGGCCGACCGCACCGCAGCCCCCATGCCGAGCCCACGAATCGCTTCTGCATTGCGAAGCGAGGAGGTCAGCCGATCCAACGCATTAAGGCTCTTGTATGAGGCCGCGATCAACGGCGCCTTGGTGAGGCGCTCGTTGAGAAAGGCAATGGCAAGGATCGCTATTGCGCCAAGGAGCGCCACGAGGCCGATCAGCGGATGGAGAAGAAAGCATATCGCGAGGAAGATCGGTGTCCACGGCGCATCCATCAACGAGGTGATCACGCCGCCCGAAAGCACGTCGCGTAACGTATCGACGTCCCGCAAGAGCTGAACATGATGCGAGCTGCTCGTGCGCAGCGCATGTGCGAGTGCAGTTTCGAAAGCCTCTCCGGAAACAAGCTCGTCGAAGCGGAGACCGGTTTGCACGAGAACGCGGCTTCGAAAATGCTCGAGTGCCGCATAGCTGACAAAGAGCGCGAGCGCGATCAACGACAGCAGCAATAGCGTCATTCCGTTTCGGCTGGTCAGCACGCGGTCGTAGACCTGCATGGTGTAGAGCGGTGACACAAACACCAGCAGGTTTATGAAGATGGACAGGCCGCCGGCGGCAAGCAACGCGGGACGTATCTCGCGGAATGCGCACGCGAGCGCTGACGGTCGTTCTGAAGAGTACATATGTATATCCAGGCCGCCCCCACCGGGCGGCATAGCGGGTAGAGAATTGCAAGCGACAAGGATGAGCGCGAGCGCGCTCCTGCATACAACATCCCGCAATGGGCGAGACGACATTCCAACCGCGGCGATGGTCGCCGCGGGCAGCCCCAAGCAAAGGCATACGCGTGGCGTACCACGCGTATGCCTTGCTCAACTACAGAACCGGCTCTGAGAGATCACCAATGCCAGTGATCAGCGAGCCTGCCGAAGTTCTCGGGTAACGAATCCATAACATGACTGAGAGCCGCATTACTCGCAGCAGCCGCGCCAGAATGGGGCATGCCGAAGCGGGCACTGCCGTCCGAAGATTCCGCGGAGTGACCCGAGGAACTTGCGTCGCCGGAAGCAAGTTGCGTCAACCCGTTCAGTCCGTGCCAGGAGAACCCGCCCCCCCCATTCTGCGGGATTCCGAACGGGGAGTGCCCGCTGCCGTCATTCTGGACCAATTCAGACCAGTGACGGCCGCCATTGACGAAACCGAGAAGATGCGAGAAATCGAGCCCCGCACCGTGGCCGCCGTTCCAACCGGGAAAATGATTGACCGGCGTCGGATCAGTCGGCGTGGTCGGGTCGGTTGCGCCCCCGGCCGGCGGTGTGCCCGCGTTCGCATCGTCAGGGCCGTGTCCACCGGCATCCACAACCGGCGGCGGGTCGACAGCGGGCGGCGGGTCGACGACCGGCGGCGTGGTTCCTCCCCCATCGCTATTATTGTGCTGCAGGAACAGATCCTTGAGCGCCTGCGAGCTTTCAAGCGCTACGTCCCCGTTCTGCGAACCCCAAGCGTAGGCATAGTCGAATGCCGGATTCGGGACCAGCGCCTCCCAATGCTGGAACATTTCCTGCTGTTGTGCGACCGTGGGCATCACGTAATGACCGCCGTGCTCGGTCACCCAGTTGCCGCCTCCGAACGTCTGATAGACCGGAACGATTTGGTCTGTGGAAATCCCGACAGCCTGCGCGGCAGCGACGTTCCTGTCGATCATGTCGTAGTCGACCGAGCTGCTTTCCGAGCGCACTGGATACCCAGTGATTCCGAACAGGTCGATGTGGGTGTTTTCCGGCGTGTAAGTGTTCGCATAGGTCGGATTGGCGGCAGTCCCCATATTCATCATGGTGATGAACGTCTTCGCGCCGGGAACGTTGGCGTGAATCCAGTCCGACTCAGCTTTCAGGTCCGCTGCGGTCACAAGCGGACCCCACTTTCCGGTGACATCCGGCTCATCCTTCAGGAAGAAGCCGTACAACTTCGGGTTGCCGATGAACGGTGTCACTTTGTCGATAAAGTCCTGAGTGACACCATGGCCTTCATCGAGCCAAATGAGGCCCTTCACGCCATCCGGCAATGCGTTCAACTGAGCCACCGACGTGACGTCGGCAAGATTGAAGCCTGCCTGGGCCGGTACGAAGTTGCCCTGAGCATCCATGTTATGTCCGGACGCGTAGTGTAAGGTTGCCAAACCGTTCCCCTGTTTTCTGTTTGATAAGCCCCTCGCCCCTGCAATTCCCACCGGCACCTATCGAGGTACCCAGCACCACGTTGCTCGTGGCACCGTCGTTACTGTTTGAGTAAACGTTTAAGGCGGGAGTTTGGCGCCTTATTGGGCATTCTTGTGCTGAATCATTGCGATCTTTTTGGCGTAAGGCCAGCGCAACGGGCACGATTGCCATTGCCCCCACACGATCTCGAACAAATCGGTCAATCGCTGGTGCGCGCTGTGCGGCCAAGCTCGAAGTGCTTCCTTGAACCGCACGCATGGGTAGCACGCGCATACATAGACTGAAATCCAGAATGGGGCCAGTTCACACGTTGCAGCCCGCCACGCGATCTTCTGGAACGCCTATCGGCAACTGAAGCGGCGGCGCTCCCGGAGAGGATCAGGCAGAAATGAAACGGTCTCATTCATTCAAAGGACGCGCAATCTACGCGACACATCTAGAAGGCGTCTGAACAGCATTCGTTCGTTGTGGGAGCCCAGACGATGTTGAAAAACAGGCTCTTGGGTGGCCACCACCGTCTAGCGCTTGCGGCCAAGATCCTGGTGGTTGCTCTGTTCGTCATCGCAACGAATTCCGGATTCGGACAACGTATCAGCGTGACTTTGGAGCAAGGCCGTTGGCCGGCCGTGATTTACTTCGCCTGTGTCTGGGGCCTGTGCTGCGTAGCACTACTAATTGCAGCCCTTCAGCCAAAGCTTTGGATTCGTGCCTCCTGGGCAGTCCTGATCTCGCTCTCGACCGCCATTGGCTTCGCCTTTCACCAGGTTGGCGGATCCGATCTCGGTGTACTCGATGCAATGTCTCTCTGGAGCGCGCGACATGAGGCCGGACGCGCGTTGGAATTCTATGGCTCAGAGGCTTGGCGCCCGGTCGTAGTTCTAGCCATCGGCATTCTCATCCTGACGCTGCCTGTGACAACCAATCGGACGATGAGCAAGTGGATTAGCCGCCTCGGCTGGACCCCGCTCATTCCGGTGGTGTCCATCGCGGCCATCCTTTATCTCAAAGAAGGCGGCGGCACCCAGGCGCTACCCACTCAATTTACTCCTCTATCGGTAGCAACGGTTTCTGGCCTCGCCCTCGCGAAGAGCTCCTTTCCGGAACGAGCAGCCGTCGCTTGGCGACCAGCGACACCCATGGTTCGGCATATCGTGCTGATCGTTGATGAAAGCGTGCGGGCCGACTACCTCGATTGGTCGCCAGGAAATCCCTACACACCCGAGCTGGCGAAGCTGAAATCGCGCATTACTGATTTCGGTCCAGCGGCTTCCGGCGGAGTCTGTAGCCACTACTCCAACGCGATCCTGCGCTTCGGCGCCTCACGCAGCGACCTCGGACGGCAACTTCTCCTCAATCCCAGCATTTGGGCCTATGCCAAGGCGGCTGGATTTCGTTCAGTCTTCATCGATGCCCAAGCCGCCATCAACCGCAATCCCGGTAAACTTCAGAATTTCATGACGTCGGATGAAGCACATCAGATTGACCATTTTCATGCCGTTCCTAGCGACGTTCCACCCTGGGCGCTTGACGACAAACTTCTTGATCTTGTCTTGGAAGAACTCAAGTCGGACAAACCTGCATTCATCTATGCCGTGAAGAACGGTGCGCACTTTCCTTATGACCACGGCTATCCAGCATCGGACCGGTTCTTCAGGCCGACAATGAGTGAAGCGGGACGCGACGGAATGGATCTTCGGATCAACTCCTATCGTAACGTAGTGAAATGGAGTGTCGATCGGTTCTTCAAGCGACTACTGGCGGAGTTGGATTTGACGAACACCGTCGTGCTGTACACCTCCGACCACGGGCAACAGTTCGATCCGCGCCGCTTGCCCCATTGCACGACTGAGGAGCCCGACCCGCGAGAAGCACTCGTACCGCTTCTCGCAGTAACGGACGAAGTCGCACTGCGGGCGCGGTTTGATGCCGCAGCGCGGGAGAGTCACGGCCACGGCAGCCATTTCGCGCTCATACCCAGCATTCTCCAGCTCATGGGCTACTCGCCCGCAGATGTCCACCAACACTATCAAGAGTCGCTCCTGGAGCCGGACAGCCTGCCGCCGTTCTTCACCTCCGGCGATGTTTTCACTCTATTCTCAAATCGGGTTCTGACGCACTCTATCGACCTGAAACAGACATATTTTGAGACCGAGGCACACGTGCAGCCGAGCGAAGCAGCACAGGTGTCCGACAGTTCTCATTGATGCAGTATGTGCGCGGGTGCAAGCTCGCGCTCGTATGGACTTCGTATCAATCGCCAAGACGATCTTGCGCTGGAAAGAGCGCATTTCCTTTACGTGTCAGCCTCCTTGTCGCATTCCCCTGGAAGCTCCCATGGCACTCCGTTCAAGAATTGATTTCGGGTTTCGCTCGCTTTGCCATGGAAACGCAACTTGATGGCGCGGACGAGCCCTCCTCTATCCGGGTCCAGCTGGCGATCAGGAATTCCACCGGCTTTTGATCGGCAGGCAGACCGAGCATCAGAACTTGTGCGTCTCGTTCATTTGCATGAAGACTGGGCGCGCTCACCGGACAATAAGTTGGGCAGTTTCGTTGCATAATCCGTTTCTGAACTCGCTCGCCTCGCGACGGCCCTGCGCGCTCAACATGTTTTCTTCCGGACGTAGTTTAGACATTCACCACCCACGACAAAATCCGATCCTGGATGACATAATGAACGACGAGAGCTGTCGACCTGCTGGATCAACCATCTACATCCGGAATCGCGGCTACCGCAGCAGTCACGCGGAGCCCGAAGCTGGACGAATCTACGATCGAACCCACGAAGTGGGCTATTACGCCGCGCTGTGGAAGAAAATTGAAAAGCCCATGCTCGAAGCTGTGCTGCGGCAGTTGGGCGGGCGACAAAGGAAGTGTCTCGATTTCGCATGTGGGACGGGGCGCATCACAAACGTCGCAGCTGATTACTTCGGAGATGTCGTCGGCGTCGACGTCTCTGCAACCATGCTCGCCCAAGCGCGCGGCGCGCATAATGTCCGGTTTCGTCAGATTGACATCACCCGCAAACCACTCGGAGAAACTTTTGATGTGCTCACCGCCTTCCGTTTTTTCCTCAACGCAGAACAGCCGTTGCGAGAAGAGGCGCTGCGGGCGATGCGCGACCACCTCAATCCCGCGGGACGGCTGGTTTGCAACATCCAGATGAACGCCACCTCGCCGATGGGCATCGCTTCTCGCATCGCCAACCGGATTCCCCGGTCGTCAATACGCAATACGATGAGCGCCGATGAACTAAGTACCCTGTTGAAGTCGGCTGGATTTGTCGTCGAGCAGGTTAAGGGCTACGGCTATCTGCCTCGGCCGGGCAACTTGCTACCGCGGGTCTGCGAAGCTTTCCTCGAACCGGCAGAACGCATCGCACGCGTGTTGCATGTTCCGACGCGATTTGCACAACAATTGCTATTTATCGCGAAGAAGGCGTAGGCACCAAAAAGGCATAGGCATCACTGTAAGCGTTCGACAATGTTTCCGCCCGCCGGTGCACCCAAGACGCCGCGTTCACGTTGACGACAGGTGTCATCACCGGACCGTCCACAATACGCCCAAGCCGGAATTGGATTAGGATTCCAACGCGCGCCCACGTCCACGGGCAAGGACATGATGCCGCCAATTCGGCCTTCCAGCGCGTTGGACATCAAATGACGTTGCTATTCTTCCCAGGTACGATGCCCGCAGGTGCATTCGAACATGTGGACGATGCAGCCCGTGCGAGAGTTCACCATCGTACGAACCAGTTTCAATTTCTTGCCGCAAGACGGGCAAATCTTGCTGGTTTGGCTCTCAAGCTCCGCGACTTTCTCAGCTAGGAATAGTTCCACGACCGCCTCCCCCACTTGGCCCTCCCAAATAAACGCCTACTTCTGGGAAAAACAAACGAGATAATTTGGTCGGAAACTACTTTCGCTCGAAGCGTTGCGCAGTTGCATCGCGTGACGTTTCGCTCGAACTCGATCTCGAATGACCTGGCTTGAGCCGTGCACATGTTGCAACGCAATGGTGTGCATCGATGGCGCTTGCGACAGGCGTCTTCAAGATCGTAGCGCATGATCAAAAAAGCGGCCTAGAAAACGTGCGGTCGAAGCTATGCCTTAAGGGTTACCCAAAAATGGCAATTCGCGAGCGGAATCTCACATTTAACATGGCAAGAGTCGTGCAGCTCTGAACGAATTTGTATCGGAGTGTCACACCGGCCGCCGCGCGAATGGAGATCGCCGCGGTAGCAATGGGCAACAGTCCGGTCCGACGCGCAAAGGCCATGGGTAGCGGCGTGCGGAGTCGTCGCAATGCGAGCGAAGCCCCAAAAAGCTTTCGAGGTTGGCGACCGGGTGTGTCTGAGCAAGCTCGGAGAATCCCGTATCAGGAAACCACGTTCAAGGGCCGGCAAGGTCGTCGGATACGGCCTCTCCGAAGCCAGAGTCCGCGTTCTGTTCGACGGGCTTATCCGGCCAACGACGCTGCACCATAGCTATCTGACCCACGAGCAGGAACGAGCAAGGCGTGGCGAGCCGGCGCGTGCGGCGCCCCCGAACAAAAGAGCGCGACAAGCTTGACAGCGTTTTTCTTCCTTATCGTTGCACCGGTTGTGCTGTTGATCGCGATCTGGGTCATGAAGGCGTACGATCGCAAGAGAAATCAACTGCATCTGGATCGACGCAGGGAAGAGAGATCCGACGACGAATGATGCGCTTTCAGAATTGAACTACGGCGTCATCATCGAACTGCTTGTGCAAGTCCGGCGCGCAACCTCGACGACCAGCGCGTAGAGCCACGGGCCTGGCGCCCGCGCATGACGTCCAAGTAAGGCGCTGCATATCTCAAGGTTTCGACTGCATGCCCTGCAAAAAGCGAAGCGGGTTGAGCGGGCCAATCGGGATTAGTTCGAAGCTCATCATATGTGCTTTTCCCAAAGGCAGCTTTTCGAGCATTTCGTGAGCGACGGCCGGATCGGTGACATTGATGATGAACGCCACACCCGGCTTTCCCTGTAGCGAGTACCACTGCTCGATCTTGCCATCGAGGTAGAGGTCGACAGTTTCCCGAACTTCCTCCGGTAGGACAGAAGACACCTGCGATTGTTCAAAGCCAGGATTGATGGTCCCGATGGCGAGAATTTTCGTCGTCGGCGTCGTTTTCATAGCGGCGGCTCCTTGTGCGCTTGCGGAATTGAAGCCGACAATGCAGCCAATAAGTGCCAATGCGGCGGCAAGAGCGAATTTCATGTCATCTCCCCTCTGTGTGTCGCTCAGGAGACCGGGTGAACCCGTTGGGAGAGCATCGGTTGCTGCCGGATCAGCCTTGAAACCTTTTTCGCTTCGGTGATATCGCCGCCGCACCGTGAGCCTGATGGAATTCGTCGCGCACGAGATGGTTCACGTGCACCAGAGGCGCACCGGCGCGGGAAACCTTGGCCACACCGCCCACTTCTACGTGCTGGCCACGCGAATCTGCCGGGGCACGGCTTCGACCCGAAGCCGTTCCAACCGCCCAACAAGATCTTCAGCGTCGCCACCGTCCGGCCGTGGGCCTATCGCGCCCCAGGATAGCGGTCACCCCGGCCAGCAGCTTCGAGGCCTCGTCGGCGCGCGTGTGTTCGAGATCCCGCTCGGCGGTGCGCAGGTCCGTTTCAATTTGGCGAAAAACGTCGGACATGCGGCCATCATGGCCGGTTTTTGGCTCGGTCATCGACTTCCGGAGTAACGCGCCACCAACCGCGCCACGTTCACGTTAAGTCCGTGCTGGCCGCCCTACGGACAGACCCGACAAACCCCAATTTTTCTAGGAATTTCAACTTGGTGCGCTCGGAGGGACTCGAACCCCCACGATTTTACTCACTGCCACCTCAAGGCAGCGCGTCTACCAGTTCCGCCACGAGCGCTTGGGAGATTGGCCTGTCGCCTTCCGGCCAGCCAAATCAACGGCGCGGATGTAACAAATCAACAATGGGGGTACAAGGCCCGCGACGACCTTGAATCACTGGAGATTTGGACTGGATCCGGCCTTATCTGCTATCAGGCGAGCGCGGCAGCATCCGCTTGACTTCCACCGCGATCCGGTTGCGGTCGACCAGCACCACGCCGCTGGCAATCGGCATGTTGTTGGCGTGGATCTTCACCTCGTCCGCCTCGGTGGAATCGAGCTCGATGATGGCGCCGCGGGACAGCCGCATGACCTGGTGGATGGGCATCGTGCTGGTGCCCAGCACTACCATCAGATCGACGGTGACTTTATCGAGAGTTGACACTGCTGCACCGCCGAACCGGGACTAAATTAGGAGGGATTCCATTCCCTTCAAACCTGACCACGTTATGGTTAGCCAATGGTTAACGACCGCCAGAGCCTGGATTTGACGACGTTTGTGGGCCGCTCCGGGGGCCCTGCCGTTGAATGGCAGGTATCCGATGCTCCCGTGCCCTATCCCGAAGCGGTGGCGGCGATGGAGGCCCGCGCCGCCGACATCGCCTCCGGCCGGGCGAGCGAGATGGTCTGGCTGCTGGAGCACCCCCCGCTCTATACCTCCGGCACCAGCGGCAGGAACGAGGATCTGCTCGACCCCCGCTTCCCCCTGTTCACGACCGGCCGCGGCGGCCAGCTCACCTATCACGGCCCCGGCCAGCGCGTGGCCTATGTCATGCTCGACCTGAAACGCCGCCGTCCCGACGTGCGCGCCTATGTGGCGGGGCTGGAGGAATGGATCATCGGC